>Ga0315276_10005914_pt1 | contig 11296 bp, 9 predicted proteins | sample YL17G05_0_MG_FD_204542 | JGI IMG/M metagenome (GOLD analysis project Ga0315276, IMG submission 204542) | Sediment microbial communities from Yellowstone Lake, YNP, Wyoming, USA - YL17G05_0 | ecosystem: Environmental > Aquatic > Freshwater > Lake > Sediment | place: USA: Wyoming | collected... | reverse complement strand
TCGAGGCCGCGCTGTGGGCGCTGGTGCTGACGTTCCTGCTGCGTGCCTTCGTCATCCAGGCGTTCCGCATCCCGACCGAGTCCATGGTCCCCACGCTGCTCGTGGGGGATCAACTGTTCGTGAACCGATTCGAGTACGGGCCCAAGATCCCCTTCACCCACGTCCGCTTACCCGGCCTGCGCGGGCCCCGCACGGGAGACATCATCGTCTTCCAGTTCCCGGGCAATCCGAGCATGGACTACATCAAGCGTTGCATTGCGGTCGGTGGGCAGACCGTGGAGGTGCGGAACAAGGTGGTGTACGTGGACGGGGCGCCCTCGGCCGCGGCCGACAGCCACGCGCATCACATGGACCCGAACCTCTCGTGCGGCGCCCAGGTCGGCCCCTTCCCGGAGGACGCGGGGTTGCAGACCTGCCGGGACAACTTTGGGCCCTTCCGCGTGCCACCCGGGCGCCTCTTCATGATGGGCGACAACCGCGAGAACTCGAACGACAGCCGCTTCTGGGGCACTGTGCCGATGGATTACGTGAAGGGCCGTGCCCTGTTCATCTACTGGTCCTGGGATGGCGCGCACTTCATGCCCCGCTGGTCGCGGTTGCTGCGGGTGATCCACTAGACGAATCCCGCGCCAGATGTTCGAGACCGCGTTTCAGACGGCCTTGGCCGGAGAGGGGATCGCCCGCGAGACGGTGGGCGTGCTGAGCAAGAAGGAAGGCAAGCGCCGTATGAAGCAGATAGGCACGGTCGAGGTGCCCCAGGAAGCCTTCCTGGCGGTGCTGAAGGTCGAACGATAGGGGGATGCATGGCGGGGAAGAAGCGCTCCATCGTCCGCGAGTACGTCGAGGCCGCGCTCTGGGCGCTGGTGCTCACGTTCCTGCTGCGTGCCTTCGTCATCCAGGCGTTTCGCATCCCGTCCGAGTCCATGGTCCCCACGCTGCTCAAGGGGGACTTCCTGTTCGTGAACAAGTTCGAGTACGGGCCCAAGATCCCCTTCACCCACATCCGACTGCCTGGCCTGCGCGGGCCGCGCACGGGAGACATCATCGTCTTCCAGTTCCCGGAGAGTCCGAGCCTGGATTACATCAAGCGCTGCATCGCGAGCGGCGGGCAGACCGTGGAGGTGCGGGACAAGGTGGTCTACGTGAACGGGGTGCCATCGCTCGCGGCCGACCGCTACGCGTACCACGTGGACCCGAACGTCTCCTGCGGGGGCCAGGTCGGGCCCTTCCCGGAGGACATGGGGCTGCAGACCTGCCGGGACAACTTCGGGCCGTTCCGCGTCCCACCCGGGCGCCTGTTCATGATGGGCGACAACCGCGAGAACTCGAACGACAGCCGCTTCTGGGGCACCGTGCCGATGGACTACGTGAAGGGCCGCGCCATGTTCATCTACTGGTCCTGGGATGGCGCGCGTTTCCAGCCCCGCTGGGAGCGTCTGCTGCGCATCCTCCACTAGGCTCCGTCTGAGAACCCGATCACTGGACCCGCCTTCGGCGGGTGGCCGGCTTGGTCACTTCTCGCTGCGACGTAACCTGCGAATGCGGCTCGCTAGTCGCTCCCGCGCTGCCTTGTCCCGGCTTCTCAGACAGGGCCTGGTCTCGACGCGATGATCTCGCGTGGCGCCGAGGGGCCGGGTGCGGCCGCACGCGAGGCCGCGCGCGCCGGGCTCTACGTGCACGTGCCGTTCTGCGCGGCGCGCTGCGCCTACTGCGACTTCTCGAGCGGCCTCTTCTCCGCCGCGGTCGCGGAACGCTGGCTGGCGGCCGTGGAGCGCGAGGTGGAGCAGCGCGCGCCGGCGGCCGCGAGGCTGGTCTTCAGTTCGGTGTTCCTGGGTGGGGGGACGCCCTCGACCCTGGCGCCCGAGCAGGTCGGGCGGCTGTTCCGGGCGTTGCGCGGCGGTTTCGCCGTGGCGCCGGACGCGGAGATCACGCTCGAAGCGAACCCGGAGTCGGTGGAGGCGCAGCGGCTCGTCGCCTGGCGGACAGCGGGTGTGAACCGACTCTCGGTCGGGGCTCAGAGCTTCCACGCCGACGAGCTGGCGCGTCTTGGCCGCATCCACCCGGCGGAGCGTCCAGCGGAGGCGTTCGCCCTGGCCCGGGCGCACGGCTTGCGGCGGCTCTCGCTCGACCTCATGTTCGGCTTCCCCGGGCAGACGCTCGGGCGCTGGGGAGCGAGCCTCGAGCGCGCGCTCGAACTGGAGCCCGAGCACCTCTCCGCGTATGCGCTCAGTCCGGAGCCGGGCACGCGGCTGGGCGATGCCGTGCTCACCGGGGCGATGCCGGTGTGGCGGGACGAGGAGCAGGCGGAGGCTTACGAGCTCTTCCTGGAGCGCGCCGCCCGGGCGGGTCTGGGGAGCTACGAGACGTCGAACGTGTGCCGGCCGGGCGCCGAGGCACGTCACAACCTCGTCTACTGGCTGCGGCGGCCCTACCTCGGGCTCGGGCCGTCGGCGCACGGCCTGGTGGATGGCGCTCGTTACGGGAATCTCCGGGACTTCGAGGGGTGGGCGGTGGCGCTCGAGTCGGGTGACGCGCCCGACGCGGAGCGCGAGGTGGAGAGCGCCGCCGCAGCGGCGCGCGAGGTGCTTCTGCTGGGCCTGCGGCTCACGACGGGGGTGCGCAGGGGCGACTACGAGCCGGAGTCGTGGCAGATCGTGGTCCGGCGTTACGGGGCCGCGCTCGAGGAGGCCGCCGCGACCGGGCGGTTGCGTGCGACCGCGGACGGCTTCGCGATCCCCCGGGCGCTGCGCTACCTGGCCGACGACGTCCTCGCGTGGATCGAGGCGCGCGCGGAGGCGCACGGATTTGACAGTGGCTCCGCGCACTCCGTACCTTCGCGCTCATGTCCCAGCCCGCCGTCATCGGCAACCGGAAGCGATCCGACCCGGACCTGAACGCCCGCCTGGGCGAGGTGTTCTCGGCGCTGATCCAGATGCACCGCGAGACCGCTCATCCGGTCGGGGCGGAGACGCTGGCCCAGCGGGCCCGGATCCGGCTCTCGCCGGCCAGCATCCGCCACACGCTGGCGGAACTGGAGGCGCTGGGGTTGCTCGAGCAGCGGCACGCCTCCGCCGGCCGGGTGCCGACCTCGCGCGGTGTGGATCTCTACGTGCGGACGCTGCTCGAGCCCGCGCTGCTCCCGCCCGAGATGGTCGCGGAAATCGAGCGGACGCTGTCGCGCTCGACGCGCGACATCCAGCAGCTGCTCAACGAGGCCTCGCGCCTGCTCTCGACGCTGACGCGACAGCTGGGGCTCGCGGTGGCCGCCCTGCTGGACGACGAGTCGGTGCGCGAGCTCGAGCTGGCGCCTCTGGACCCGCGCCGCAGCCTGATGGTGCTGAACCTGGGGGGCGGCGACGTGCGGACGCTGGTGCTCGAGCTGGAGGGGCCGCTCAATCACGAGGAACTGCAGGAGGTGGCCGAGGTGCTCCGCGAGCGGCTGGCGGGACGCCCGCTCTCCGAGGTGCGCGAGCGGCTCGCCACGGATGCCGATCTGGCGCGGTACTCGGCCGTCCGGGTCGTGGCGCGCGCCGCGATGGCGGGCTGGAGCCGGCCGGTCTCCACGCCGCTCTTCGCCTCGGGGGCGATGCACATCGCCGAGCTTCCGGAATTCGCTGACGCCACGCGGTTGGGTTCGGTGTTGCGCTCGGTCGAATCGGGCACTCCCCTCGACCGGCTCATGGTGAGGAGCGTGGAAGGCCAGGCGGCGGTGCGGGCCGGGGTGGACGAGGACCGCGCTCTGGCGGGCTGCAGCCTGGTGAGCTACTCGCTGCCGGGCTCGGTGCGTGGCGCGGTGGGTGTGCTGGGGCCCTTGCGCATGGATTACGCGCGCACGCTCGCGGTGGTGGATGCGGTGGGCAGCCGGCTGGCGGACCTGCTGTGACGCGACGCGGCCTGCGAAGGGGATCCCGGACGTGAGCGAGGAGCGCAAAGGCAGGCGCACGCCGCCGCCGCAGGAGCCGGCGGCGGGGAGTGACGGAGCCGCCACGCCTGATCTGCCCGCTCCGGGGCCGGACGCCGCGGCCGCGGGGGAGGCGTGCCTGGCCGAGCTCGCGGGTGCGGGGCCGGCGGATGCCGTGGAGGACGCGGCGGTCCTCAAGGACCGCTGGCTGCGGGCGGAGGCGGAGCTGCAGAACTTCCGCCGCCGCGCGACGCGCGAGCGCGAGGAGACCCGGCGGAGCGCCGAGGAGGGCGTGATGCTCGAGATCATCGCGGCCCTCGACGACCTTGACCGCGCGCTGGCGGCGGCGCCCGAATCGGACTCGCCGGAGCCGTGGGCCGAGGGTGTGCGCATGGTGGGGAGCCGGCTCGTCGAGTACCTTGGGCGTCAGGGCGTGGTGAAGCTGGATCCGACGGGCCAGCCCTTCGACCCGGTCTTCCACGAGGCCGTCCTCGAGACCGTGGTTCACGGGGTGGCGCCGGGTCACGTGACCCAGGTCCTGCTGAGGGGCTGGCGACGCGGGATGCGGGCGCTGCGCGCCGCGCGCGTGGTGGTGGCGCGCGCACCGGATGGGGAAGCCTGATGGCCCGCCGCGACTACTACGAGGTGCTCGGGGTGCCGCGCGGGGCGGGCGAGGACGACGTCAAGAAGGCCTACCGCAAGATCGCCTTCGAGAGTCACCCCGACCGGAACCCCGGCGACAAGGATGCCGAGCGGCGTTTCAAGGAGGCCACGGAAGCGTACGAAGTGCTGCGCGACGGCGAGCAGCGTGCCCGGTACGACAAGTTCGGACACGCTGCCCCCGGTGGCGCCGGCCCGCAGGGCTTCGATGTCAGCGGCTTCGACCTGGCCGATGCGCTGCGCGCCTTCATGAACGAGTTCGGCGGCGACATGGGCGGGCTCGGTGATCTGTTCGGCGGTGGCGCGGCGCGCGGTGGCGCGCGCCTGCGGCGTGGCGACGACCTGCAGGTCCGGGTGCGGCTCACCTTCGAGGAGATCGCCGCCGGCGTCGAGAAGAAGATCCGGGTGAAGCACCTGCGCTCCTGCGCGGCCTGCCAGGGCCGGGGCGGAACGGGCGAGGGGGCCTGTGCCCAGTGCCAGGGCCGCGGACAGGTGAGGCGCGTGCAGCAGTCCATCTTCGGGCAGTTCGTGAACGTCTCCACGTGTCCCCAGTGCGGGGGCGCAGGCCAGGTGGTTCGCGAGCGCTGCCGGGAGTGCAAGGGCGAGGGGCGCGTCTCGGAATCTGACACGATCGCCGTCAAGGTGCCGCGCGGGGTCGCAAGTGGAAACTTCATCCCGCTGCGCGGCATGGGCGATGCCGGTCCGCGCGGCGGTCCCGCAGGCGACCTCATCGTGCTCATCGAGGAGAAGCCTCACGCGGTCTTCGCCAGGGACGGTGACGATCTGCACCTGGACCTGCCGGTCGCCTTCGCGATCGCGGTCCTGGGCGGAAAGGTCGAGGTGCCGCTCATCGATGGCACGAAGGCCTCGCTGAGCGTGGCGCCGGGCACGCCGACCGGCCATGTGCTGCGCCTGCGCGGCAAGGGGCTCCCGTCATTACGGGGCGGATCGGGCGACCTCCTGGTGCGCCTGATCGTCTGGGTGCCGACGCGCGTGAGCGGCGAGGAGCGCCGCCTGCTCGAGCAACTGGCGCACTCGGAGGGCTTCAAGCCGCCCGCCCCCTCGAGGAGCCTCTTCGAGCGCGTCAAGGACACCCTTGGCGGCTGACGCGGCGCCGGCGCTGCTCTACCTGCCCGGGCTTCCCGAGCCCGGGACGCGCGTCGAACTCGCGGCCGCCGACGCGCACTATGTGGCGCGCGTCTGCCGGGCGCGTGTTGGAGAGCGCGTGGAGGCCACCGATGGACGGGGGGCGCGCGCGGCGCTGCGGCTGGTCGAGGTGCGTCGCAGCGTGGTGGTGGAGCTCGAGGCGGTCACACGTGAGACGGCCCGGCGGCAGTCGTGGGTGCTGTGCGGGACTCCCGAGGGCGAGCGGGCGGACTGGCTGGTGGAGAAGCTGGCGGAGCTTGGAATCGGGCGTTTCCTGCCAGTGGACACCGAACGCGGGCGCTGGAAGACGGCTGCGGGGCGGCAGACGCGCTGGGAACGCCTGGCCATCGCGGCGCTGCGCCAGTCGAGGCGGCTGCACCTGATGGCCGTCGAAGAGCCGGCGCCCCTGCAGGAGGCGCTGTCCTCGCTGCCCCCGAAGAGCAGCCGCTGGCTTGCCGACGTCTCCGGGGCCGCGGCAGGGCACGGCCCGGCTTCGACCGGCGGGGATCCCGCGATCGGGCTGGTCGGGCCCTCCGGGGGGCTGGATGATGAGGAGCGCCGGGCGGCACTTGTTGCCGGTTTTCAGCCTCTATGCCTCTCGGATGCCCGCCTCAGGACGGAGACGGCTGCCTTGGCATGGGCGGCCTGGTGGTCGGCCGACGGGGCGTGATCGGGTCTTCTGGCCAAGCCCGCCTTGACGGTTGGTGAGAACGGTCATAGACTTACGATGGTCGTTCGCGCCCAGGCCGTTCCCCGAGGGGCGTCCTCAAGGCAGCTCAATAATCAGATAGATCTCAACTGGGCAGAGAGGGGGGGATGGATTGCCCGGAATCAGGGTGAAGGACGGGGAGTCCTTCGAGAGTGCCCTGCGTCGTTTCAAGAAGAAGTGTGAGAAGGCTGGGATCTTGGCAGACCTGCGCCGTCATCAGCACTTCGAGAAGCCGAGCGAGCGGCGCAAGCGTAAACTGAACGCGGCCAGACGCAAGAACCTGGCCCGCCGTCAGCAGGAGATCTGAAGAGCCTGAACTTCTGGCATAGCTTCACCGCGCTGGACTGGGGGATCCTCAGTCTGGTTGTGGTGTTTGTCATTCGGGGCCTCATCCGTGGCTCGGTCCGCCAGGTGTTCGGGCTGCTGGGTCTCGCGGGTGCCCTCTGGTTGGCGGTGCAGGTTTCACGGTGGGTCGGAGCGCAGTGGCCGGGCGCCCGACCCGCTGTGGTGTATTGGGTCCTGCGATGGCTCGTGGCGGCACTCGCAGGGCTGGCAGTGGCTTCCCTGTTCCATTGGTGGGGAAGCTTGCTTGGCAAGGCCGTGCAGGCCGGGCCGGCAGGATGGCTGGATCGCGTCTTCGGCGTGCTGCTGGGGGCGTTGATCGGCATGATGTGGGCGATTGCGCTCGTGATGCTCGCGTTGTTCGCGCCCCGTCTGGTCGGGGTGAGAGGCGTGGTGACACAGGCGCTCACGGCCCACGCGCTGGTGAGCACGGGTGCGCGCGCGTGCGATGCGATCGAGCCGCGCGCGCCCATGCTCCACGGGCTGGGGCGTCTGCTCCACGAGGCAGAACGCCGCGCCCGGGCGCATTCCCGAGGTTCGTGACATCCATGTACGAGCGCGGGAAGGAACCCGCGCCGACCGGAGCGGCGTGGACGATCATTCCCTGCGACTTCTCGAATACGATCGCGTGACCGCTGCGGTCGCCGCGCGCGCGGCGGGAAGCGGGGCCCGCTCGCGCCTGCTCGCGTGGCGACCCTGCGCCGATGCCGTGGAGCGTGCGCGCGAGAACGCCCTGCTCGACGCGGCGATCCGCCGCCAGCGGGAGCCCGGGCCCTGGTGCCGGGTGGGCGCTGGCGATCTGGCTCCCCGACTGGCTCCCGGTGCCCACGAGGCCCTCGACGGGGCAGGCCTGGTCGAGGTCCTGGGTTGGATCGAGGCAGCGCGCGAGACGCGCGAATTGTGGTCCGACGCCGGTGTGCGTGCGCGCTTCGCCGGGCTGGCGGGCCTCGTGGACGCGTTGCCTGACGTGGAGCTCCTGCGCCGCCGCCTGGCTTCCTCGCTCGAACCCGACGGGCGCGTGGCGGACGGCGCCTCGCCCGAGCTCGCCCGGCTGCGGCGCGGGCTCGAACAGGGCGAACGCGGGGTCCAACAGCGCCTCGAGCGCTGGGCGCACGGCTTCGGAGAATCCGCCTATGTGACCCGGCACGACGAGCGTTTCGTGGCCCTGGTGCCCGCGGCCGGGTTCTCGCGACGGCGGGGCATCGTGCACGACGTCTCCGGCAGCGGACACTCGCTGTTCGTCGAACCCCTCGAGCTGTGCGAGGCCAACAACCAGGTCATCGAGCTGCGTGCAGGGGTCGGGGAGGAGGAGCGTCGCATCCTCTTCGAGCTCGCGGCGGCAGTCCGGCAGGCAGGCCCCGAGCTCGAAGCACTCGAGGACGGACTCGCCCGGCTCGATGGCCTGCACGCGCGCGCCCGCTGGGCGGCGGAGTTCGGCGCGATCGCCGTGGAACCTGGCGGGGAGCGGCTCGCCCTGCGCGCGGCCCGGCATCCACTGCTGGCGATGGGCGAGGCGCGTTCGGCGATCGTGCCACTCGACCTCGAGCTCACCGCGCCCGGCCGCATCCTGCTCGTCAGCGGTCCCAACATGGGAGGCAAGACGGTGCTCCTCAAGACCGTGGGGCTCGCCGTCGCGCTGGCGCACTCTGCGCTGCCAGTCCCCACCGCCGAGGGCAGCGCGGTGCCCGAGATGGATGCGATCCTGGCCGACCTCGGCGACGAACAGTCGGTGGACGAGGGACTCTCGACCTTCGCCGCGCACCTGCGAGCCCTCGCGCTGATGGCGGAGCGCGCGAGCCCGCGCTGTCTCGTCCTGTGCGACGAACTCGGGGCGGGGACCGACCCGGAGGAGGGTGGTGCGCTGGGTCGGGCCTTGCTCGAGCACTTCGCGGCGCGTGGTGCCTGGGGCGTGGTGACCACTCACCTCGGGAGTCTCAAGCGCGCGGCCGGCGAGGTGCCAGGGGTGGTGAACGGCTCGCTCGATTTCGACCTTGCGGGCATGGCCCCCCGCTATCGCTTTCTCGCGGGCGTGCCGGGCGCGAGTCATGCGCTGGCGGTGGCCGAGCGGCTGGGGTTCCCGCCGGCGCTGGTGGCCCGGGCGCGGTCGCTGGCTCCGGCGCAGGCCGTGGCGCTCGAGCGCCTGCTGGCAGAGTTGCAGGAGACCCGCGCGCGGCTCGAGGACGAACGCGTCCGCCTGGCGCGGGCCGAGGCCGCGGCGCAGGCGGCCACGGCGGAGGGCCGGGCGGCGGCCGAGGAGGCGCGGCGCGTCCTGGAGGAATTGCGGCGGCGGCTGACGCGGGAGAGCGAGGTCGTGCTCGCGCGCGCAAGAGAGCTGTGGCAGACGGTGCGGCGCGAGGCGCGGAGTGCCGAGAAGACCCGCACGGGAGCCGAGCGCATCGGCGCCGACCTCGTCGCGGTGGAGGGCGAGATGGAGGCCCTGCGGCGCGCGGGCGAGGAGGCGCTGGGGGCGCCTCCGACCGCGCCCGCGCTGGCGGGACCGATCGAGGCCGGTCGCAGGGTGCGGGTGCGGAACCTGGACGTCGAGGCGGAGGTCGTGAGCGGCCCGGACGGCGAGGGGCGCGTGCGGCTCCGCCGGGGCAGCTGGAGCATCCAGAGTCACGTGGGTCAGCTGGAGGCCGTCCGCCCGGCGGTCACCGGCGGCGCCGAGGTGCCCGCGCCGCGGGCTTCGTGGAGCGCTCCCGGGGAGACACCCGGGAGCGAGGTCGACCTGCGCGGCATGGAAGCCGACGAGGCGCTGCGGAACCTGGACCAGGGGCTCGACCGGGCGGTGCTGAACGGCTTCTCACAGCTGTGCGTGATCCATGGCGTGGGCCGGGGCGTGTTGCGCAGCCTGGTGGAGCGGCACCTGCGCGGGCATCCGCAGGTCGCCTCCCAGCGTCTGGGTGGGGTGGGCGAGGGCGGTCGGGGCGTGACCGTGGTGGGGCTGCGATGAGGGACGACCTTCGTGCTGCGGCCGCGGCCCCCGGGGTGCGCGGGCTGGACGACTGGGTGGAGCGGGTGCGCGCAGCCAGCGACATCGCCGAGGTCATCGGACAGACGGTGGCGCTCAAGCGCGCCGGCCGGAACCTGGTCGGACTGTGCCCGTTCCACAAGGAGAAGACCGGCTCGTTCTCGGTGAACCCGGAGCGGCAGTTCTACCATTGTTTCGGCTGCAAGGCGGGTGGCGACGTCTTCCGGTTCGTGCAGGAGACGGATAAGGTCGGCTTCATCGAGGCGGTCGAGATCCTGAGCCGGCGCGCGGGCATCCCGGTGCCGGAGCGGCGCGGCGAGGCGGGCGGGACGTCGCGTGCGCGGGGACGTCTCACCGAGGCGCTCGAAGCGGCCGCGCAGGCGTACGAGCAGTGGCTGGGCGATCCCGCTGGCGGCGCGGCCGCGCGGGCCTATCTGGAGCGCCGTGGCCTGACCCGGGATACGCAGCGTGCCTTCCGGCTGGGGCTCGCGCTCGAGGGCTGGGAGAACCTGGTGCAGCGCCTGCGCGGGCGCATCGCGGACGAGATGCTCGTGCAGGCGGGCCTGGCGACGCAGCGGGAGACTGGTCGCGGTGGCCTCTATGACCGGTTCCGCAACCGGCTCATGGTGCCGCTGGTCGTCCCCGGGGGCGGGGTCGTGGGCTTCGGCGCACGCGCGCTCTCGGACCAGGACCTGCCCAAGTACCTCAACTCGCCGGAGACGCCGGTCTACCACAAGGGCGCATTCCTCTTCGGTCTCGACCAGGCGCGGCGCAAGGCCGAGCCGGACGGGGAGATGATCGTGGTCGAGGGCTACTTCGATGCGATGGCCCTGCACCAGGCGGGGCTCGGAAACACCGTGGCGACCTCGGGCACGGCGCTCACCCCGGACCAGGCGCGCCTGCTGAAACGCGTGGTGCCACGGATCGTGCTGACCTACGACGGCGACGCTGCGGGTCAGGAGGCGATGATGCGCTCGCTCGGCGTGCTGTTGGCCGAGGGGCTCGACGTCGTCGTGGCGGACCTGCCGGAGGGCGAGGACCCGGACACCCTGTTGCGCAGCGGCGGGCTCGAGGCATGGAGTGCGGTGCGCGCGCGGGCGGCGGACCCGGTCGAGTTCATCCAGCGGCACGTGCTGCGCGGCCACGCCGGAGGGCGCGATCCGCGCGAGCGCGCACTGCAGGCCGTGGTGGATCTGGGCGTGAAGGTCGCCGACCCGATCCGACGGCAGGCGCTCGTGGAGCGCGCGAGCCAGGTGTTCCGCCAGCCCGAGCGCGTGATCGCGCGGGCGATGGCCCTGCGCCGCTCGGGCCAGCCGTCCGAGCGGCCGGTCGAGGCGGCAGTCCGGCAGCAGCGGGTGGGCGAGGCCCACGGCGAGCGCCGGCTGCTCGAGGCGATCCTGCACCGGCCTGAGAGTCTCGATGAGGCCCGGGCCCTGGTCTTGCCGCAGGACTTCGGCGACCCGGTTTGCGCCACGCTGGCGGAATGGCTGTGGGGCGGCCGCGCGGGTTTCCCGGTGGAGGACGAAGCCGCGGCGCTGGCTCGCGAGTTGGCCGCGTCCGAGCCCGA
>Ga0315276_10005913_pt1 | contig 11296 bp, 10 predicted proteins | sample YL17G05_0_MG_FD_204542 | JGI IMG/M metagenome (GOLD analysis project Ga0315276, IMG submission 204542) | Sediment microbial communities from Yellowstone Lake, YNP, Wyoming, USA - YL17G05_0 | ecosystem: Environmental > Aquatic > Freshwater > Lake > Sediment | place: USA: Wyoming | collected... | reverse complement strand
AACGTCCAGCCCGGCAGGCGCTCCCGCACGCGATACCCGGTCGTGGGCGGGGGGGGCGGGGGGGGGGGGGGGGGCGGCCCCCGCCCGGGGCCCGCCGCCGGCCCCGGGGGGGGGGCGGGGGGGGCCGCCCGGGGGGGGGGGGGGGGCCGGCGGGCCGCGGGGGGGGGGGGGGCCCCGCCCCCCGGGGGCCCCGGGCGGGGGCGGGGGGGGGGGGGGGGCAGGGACGCGTGGGTGCGCGCCGGCGTGCGCGCCCTGCGCGCGCAGGCGCCCGGCGCGAGTGCGCCCCCCCAAAACCCTCCCTCCCCCGCCCCGCACCCGCGGCCGGCGCCGCCAGCAGGGCCGCGGCCACTAGCAGGGCGAGGAGCAGGGGGCGAGACATGGTGCCTCGAGCGGACGAGAGAGTGGCAGCGGGCGGCCGACGGCGCCCTCCCTCGCCACTCTCTCCCCCTCTTAGCCATGGCCTTTGCGCTCCACGCCACCCGCGCCGCCGCGCGGCCCCTCGCCCGCCAAGCCCCCGCGGCGCGGCGCGTGGCGGCCAAGGTAGGAGAAGGGCAGGGACGGGCTGGCGACTCCGGGCCTCTCTGCCGGCGAGCAGGGGGGCGGCACGGCCTTTGCTCCCCCATCGGAGACCGCGGATGACGCGCGCGCGGCCTCCTGGGGCGGCAGTTGGCCCCGGCGGGGCCCGGGTGGGCGGGCGCGCGCCGGCGGCGCGCCACCCCCCCCGCCTGCCGCCACGCCCCGCATTGGGCCGCGCCCGCCACCACGGACCGCGCGCCGACGCGCGGCGCCCCCTCTCCCTCAGGCCGCCGGCTCGCTCGAGCAGATCGGCAGCGCGTACGCCGCCGCGCTCGTCGAGACCGCGCAGGCCAAGGGCAACCTGGACGCCGTCCACGCCGACGTGGACGCCCTGCAGGTGGGAGGGACGGGAGGGGGGAGGGAGGGTGGTCGGAGCGGGCGGCGCGGGGCAGCGCGGGCGCGAGCGCGGGCCGCCGTCGACCGCGGGCGGGGTCGCGCGGCGCCTGAGCCACCCACCCACCCACCCCCTCGCCACCTCCCCTCCCCAATAGACCCTGTTCAAGGACTCGCCCGAAGTCAAGGAGTTTTTGACCAACCCGGTCGTCCCGGCGGCCCAGAAAAAGGACCTGCTCGCGCGCGTCGGCCGCGAGGCCGGCCTCGCGCCCGCGACGCTCAACTTTCTCTCCCTGCTCGTCGACAACGACCGCCTGGTCGCGGCGGACGAGGTGTTTGCCGCGTTTGAGGACGCCTACTGCAAACTGACCGACACCCAAGTCGCCAAGGTGCGGTCCGCGGTCGCGCTCGAGCAGGAGCAACAGTTTTTGATCGCCAAGAAGCTGCAAGAGTTGACGGGGTCGAAGAACATCAAGCTCAAGCCGGAGGTCGACCCGAGCCTGATCGCCGGGTTTGTCGTCGAGTACGGGTCGTCCCAGGTCGACATGTCGGTCAAGGGGCAGCTGGACAAGATCACGGCCGAGCTCTCGGTCGCGCCCGCGTGAGGGGACGGGGGGGAGAGTGGCGGCGGAATGGGTTTGGGGGTGGCCGGCGGCGGCGCGGCGCGGCGGCGGGCCGCACCCGGCGCGCGCGGGCCGGGCGAGAGCGTGTGATGCTGCAATCGAGCGCCGCGCGTGACACGGTGGAGGGTGGAGGGAGAGGCGGGCGCGGGCGCGGTACCGCGGCGCCAGGGGTCGGTTGCACCCGCCCACCTCGCGCCCGCCAACACCCCCACACGCCCCTCCTCCTCTCCTCTCCCGTCAAGAAGGCGCCCCCAAGTAGGCCGCCAGGCGCAGCAGGTCGGAGAACACGCCGCCCGCCGTCACCTCCGCCCCCGCCCCGGGCCCGCGCACGACGAGCGGCTGTGCCGCGTAGCGCGCCGTCGTGAACGAGATGATGTTGTCCGCGCCGGCGAGGCCGGCGAAGGGGTGGTCGCCGGGGTACTCCCGCAGGGCGACGGCGCCGGTGCGCGCGGCGACGTCGACGACGCCGACGTAGCGCAGGACGGCGCCTTTTGCCGCGGCGGCCGCCAGGCGGGCCGCCATCTCGGCGTCGTGCGCCGGCAGGCCGGCCATAAAGTCGGCCGGGGAGAGGTCGGGCGAGGCGAGGGAGGCGGGGACGAGCGATTCGACCGACACGTCCGAAAGCTCCAGTTCGAGCCCCGCCTCGCGCGCCAGGATTACCACTTTCCGCGCGACGTCCGTGCCACTCAAATCGTCCCGCGGGTCGGGCTCGGTGTAGCCCAGGCGCTTGGCCTCGGCGACGACGTCGGAAAAGGGGCGGTCGGGGGTGGCGGAATTGAAAATGTACGACAGCGTGCCGCTCAACACCCCTTCCACCTTGGTCACCCGGTCCCCCGTGTCGCGCAGGTGCTTGAGGGTGGCGACGACGGGCAGGCCAGCGCCGACGGTGGCCTGGCAAGAGGGCGAGAGGGGAGGGGAGGGGTCTCAGCGGCCGGTCGCGCGTGCCATGTCTTCTCTCTCTCTCTCCATGGCCTCGGTGGTTTGAGTGCAGACTGGATCGCCAGCGCGGGCCGGCGGCGCCGGCCCGCGTCCGCCAAACTGTGAAATTGCGGTTCGCGTCCCCGGCCGGAGATGAGGAGGGAAGAAAACAACAACAAAAACCTACCTCGTAGAAAAAGTGGATATACGATTCCCGTTGAAACGCGCGCAGCGCGGCGTACTGGGCGAGGGGGCCGGAGTTGAGCTTCTTGTTGGGCGTGATGACGTGCACGCCTGGAAGGCAAAGGAGGGAGAGAGTGTCGGCCCGCGGTCGCGCGCGCCCCACCACCACCACCACCACCACCACCACCCTCCCTCCCTCGAACCTTGCTTCATCCACTCCAGGTAGTGCTCCGGCGGCGCGGCAGACGCCGTCGCGTCCACAATGACGGTGTTGGGGATGTAGTTTTTGGCCAGGTGGTCGCCGAGGGCCGCAAGGTCGGCCGGCTCCCCCTGCGCTTCCAATGCACCCGCCCACGACGCGGGGTCGAGCCCGACGTCGGACAACACCATGCGGGAGGATGTCGCGACGCCGAGGAGGCGGACGTCGATGTCAAACTCGGTCCGCAGCGTTTCCGCTTGGTCGGCGAGCTGCGCGAGGAAGGTGCCCCCGATGAGGCCGGGGCCGACGACCGCGACGGCGAGGGGGAGTTGGGCCAGGTAGAAGCGGCCGTGGACCTACGGGTGGATGGAGAGAGAGGGGGTGAGGAGGGGAGGACGCCTGCGCGGCGACCGCCGCCCCGCCTCCCTCTCCCCTCCCTCCTCCTCTTCTCACCGCCCGCAGCGCGCGCGTCGCGTCCTTCTGGTCGATGATGCACGTGATGTTGTACTCGGAGCAGCCTAGAAGAGAGAATAGAAAGGGGGTGGTGGGAGGGGGTGGCGGCGGCTGCGGCGGCCGAACGCCCCACGCCGGCCGCGCCCCACGCGGCGGCCGGCGGCGGCCGGCACGTGCTGGCGGGAAAGAGCCAGCCGGCACCGCGGCCGCGGCGGCTTGAGGCACGCACCACTAACCCACCCGCCACCTCCCACCCCTTCTCCTACCCTGCGCAATCGACTTGATGTTGATGTTGGCCTTGGCCAGCGCGCCAAACATGGTGGCCGCGACGCCTTTCCGCTTGCACATGAGTTGGCCGACGGCGGCCATGACGCAACAGTCGCGGATGCACTCGACCGCGGAAATACGCCCCTTGGCGATCGCGTCCTTGAACCGCTCGTCCAGCGCGGCGACCGCTCGGTCGGCTTCGTCCATCTTGACGGCGAAGCAGACAGAGTGTTCGGAGGATGCTTGAGAAATCATGACGACATTGCACCCGGCGTCCCTGACCGTGCTGAAAATCGCGGCCGCCGTCCCGGGCACGCCCACCATGCCCGTCCCCTCCACGTTGATGAGGGCGACGTTGTCGACGGTCGCAAACCCTTTGACCATGCCGTCGCCGCGCGCGGCGGCGCGTGCGGCCGGCGGCGGCGGCGGGTCCGCGCAGATGACGGTGCCGGGTGCTTCCAGGTTGAAGTAGTTGCGGATAGAGACCTGGAGGAGAAGAGGAGAGGAGGCGGAGGGGGGTCGGCGGGAGGGGTGGGGGCGGCGGCGCGCGCGGCGGCGGCCGCCACCAGCAGCTCCGCGACCGACGCCGGCACGCGCGCGTGCGAGGCGATCCCGGGCGGCGGCGGCGGCGACAAACCGCCCTCTGCTCTCTCATCTCTCCTCCTCTTACCGGAATCCCGGCTCTCATCGCGGGCTGCGTCGTGCGCGGGTGCAGCACGCTCGCCCCAAAGTAGGCCAGCTCCCACGCTTCCAGGTAGGACAGGGACGAGAGGCAGACGGCGTCGGCCACTTTGCGCGGGTCGGCGGAGAAGACGCCGTCGACATCGGTCCAAATGGTAATCTTGGCCGCGCGCGTCAGCGCGCCCACGATGGTGGCGGAATAGTCGGACCCGTTGCGTTTCAGGGTGGTGGGGGCGCCGTCCAGGGTGCGGGCGACAAAGCCGGTCACAACGACGACGCGCGCGACGCCGTCGCCGGTGGTGGTGCCACCCCCGTTGGCCGCGCTCGCGCCCGCCCACGCGTCCAGCGCCGCTTCCGACGCCTCGTACTCGACGTCCACCGACGCGCCGTCGGGCGTGGGGGTGACGATCACGACTTCGCGCGCGTCGAGCGTCGCGGCGTCGACGCCGCGCGCGCGGAGGACGGCAGTGAAGAGGCGCGCGCACCAGAGCTCGCCGTGGCCCACGACGTAGTCGGAAAAGGAGCCGGACGCGAGGCCGGCGATGGTGATGGCCTGGAGGACGGCTTTCAGGTCGGCGACGTCGGCGTCGAGCGACGCGACAAACGCGTCGCGCGCGGCCCCCGCCCCCAGCAGCTCGTCCGCCACGTCGACGTGCTTAGCGCGCAGGGCCGCGAGGTCGGCCGCGTACCCGGGGTCGCGCGCGGACGCGCGGGCGACGACCGCGAGGAGGAGGTCGGTCACTTTGACCGGGGACGACGGGTGCGCGCCCATCGCAGAGACGACAACCGCCGCGCGCGCGCCGGGGCCGCGCTTGTCCAGTTCGGCCGCCATCAGGTCCGAGACGCCGGCGATGCGGTCGGCGGCTGAGACGCAAGTGCCGCCAAACTTGTGAACCTGGAGGGGGCCGGGGTCGGGCGCGGCGCACGACTTCCCGCGCCCTCCCGCGCATTGCCGCCCGCCACCACCTCCAGGCGACGCCCAGCACCCACACCACTCCGCCCACCCCTCCTCTCCTCCATCCTTACCTCCCAGCGGTCGCCGCGCGGGAACGGGAGAGCCGCCACCGGCGGCGCGGCGGCCGCCGGCGCGACAGCCGCAAGGACAGGGTTGTTGGAGCGATTAGGGACGCAGACACGACCGGCGGGGCGGCCCGCGGGCGCCAGTCGCACGGCGCCGGCCCGCCGCGGCGCGGCGGCCGCCCTCGCGGCCGATCGCGCGCGGCTGGGCGCGGCCGCCGTGGGGCGCATGTTCGCCAGGATGCGCTGATGAGTGGTAGATCGGTCGGCCGGGGCGCCGGCTCGTGGCAGCGGATGTGCGCCGGCTCGGCTTCGCCGGCGCCCCACTCTGCGCCCGTCGGCCGGCGGCTCGCCCCGCAGCCAGCGGTCGCGGATCCACATCTCCAGCATGCCGCCCCCCGACCAGGTGCGAGGGATAGAGGTAGGAAGTGGCCGCCGATCACCGGCCGGCGCGGCGCCGCGGCGGGCCGCCCGCGGCGGCGCCAGGCGATGCTGCCCACCGCGTCGCACTCACCACATCCCCCAAATCCTCAACAGGCGGCCACCGTCTCCTCTGCTTCTACTGCACGGCGCGACGCGCTGCTCTCCTACCAGGCCGCCGCCCAGGCGCGCTGGGCGGCGGACAAGCTGTTTGAAGCGGATGCGCCGGCGAAGGGTGGTGAGAGAGAGGGAGAGAGAGAGGAGGAGGATAGGGTGGAGGCGGCGTCGAGCTGCGCGCCGACCGACCCCCCTCAACCCTCCTCGCTTTAGAACCTCGGCCGCCCAAGTTTTTCGGCACTTTCCCCTACCCCTACATGAACGGCCTCCTCCACCTGGGCCACGCGTTCTCCCTGTCGAAACTCGAATTCGCCGCCGCGTTCGCCCGCCTGTCCGGCCGCCGCGTTCTCTTCCCCCAAGCCTTTCACTGTACCGGCATGCCCATCAAGGCATGCGCGGACAAGCTGACTTACGAAATTGAAACGTACGGCAACCCGCCCGTGTTTCCCGACGCGGACGCGGTGGCCGCCGCGAAAGCGGTCGAAACCGCGGCCGCCGACGCGGCCGCCGCCGAGCGCGACCCCGCCAAGTTTGCGGGTAAAAAGTCGAAAGCGGTCGCCAAGGCGGGCGCCGGGTCGACCCAGTGGGAGATCATGCGGCTGTCGGGCGTCGAACCGTCCGACATCCCCGCGTTCCGCGACCCCGCCCACTGGCTCGCCCACTTCCCCCCGCTCGCCCGCCGCGACATTGCGGCCATGGGGTGCGGGGTGGATTGGCGGCGGTCGTTCATCACGACGGACGCCAACCCCGCGTACGACGCGTTTGTGCGCTGGCAGATGAACACCCTGAAAGCCGCTGGCAAGATCGTCAAGGACAAGCGGCTCGCCGTCTTCTCCCCGAAAGACGGGCAACCGTGCGCGGACCACGACCGGGCGTCTGGGGAGGGTGTCGGCCCCCAAGAGTATGCGCTGATCAAAATGAAAGCGCTCGAGCTCCGCGGCGGCCTCGCCGCCCTCGAGGGCAAGGGCCTGGACGTCTTTCTCATGGCGGCCACGCTGCGCCCGGAGACGATGTACGGCCAGACAAACTGTTGGGCGCTGCCGGCGGGGGAGTATGGCGCGTACGCGGCGCCCGGCGGCGCCTCCGCCTTTGTCATGTGCCACCGCGCCGCCCGCAACCTGGCGTGGCAGGGCGGGCTCGACTGTCCTCTTGGCGAGGAGCCGGTGCCGCTGGCGACTGTGACCGGGCAAGACTTGATCGGGACCCCCCTGTCTGCCCCCAACGCGCCGCACGCGGCCATTTATGTCCTCCCCCTGCTCACCATTCTCATGGGCAAGGGCACCGGCATCGTGACGTCGGTGCCGAGCGACTCGCCGGACGATTGGGCGGCACTGCGCGACTTGAAACAAAAGCCGGCGCTGCGGTCGAAGTTTGGCGTGGCCGACGATTGGGTCCTCCCCTACGAAGTGATCCCCATCATCAACGTTCCCGGCTACGGCGACGTGGCCGCGGAAAAGGCGTGCCTCGACCTGGGCGTGACGAGCCAAAACGACGCGAAAAAGCTCGCGGAAGCCAAAGCCGCCGTATACCTCAAGGGATTCACCGACGGCGTCCTCCTCGTCGGCCCGCACGCGGGGGCGAAAGTGTGCGACGTGAAAGCGGTCATCAAAGCGGAGCTGGTGGCCGCGGGCGACGCCGTCCGCTACGCCGAGCCGGAGCGCGCCGTCGTCTCCCGCTCCGGGGACGAGTGCGTGGTCGCCCTCACCGACCAGTGGTACATCGTGTACGGCGAGGACGAGTGGGCGGCGGCGACCCGGTGAGAGGAGAGGGGGGCGGGGGGAGGGAGGGAGGGAGGCAGCGGCGCGCCCATCCTCATTCCTTCACCCCGCCCTCCCTGCCCCCAGCCAATGCCTTGCCTCGATGGAGACCTACTCGCCTGACACCCGCCACGCGTTCGATCACACCCTCGGCTGGCTGCGCCAGTGGGCGTGCTCGCGCTCGTTCGGGCTCGGCACCCGCCTCCCGTGGGACCCCCAGTTCCTGGTGGAATCCCTGTCCGATTCCACCATCTATATGGCGTACTACGCCGTGGCCCACATCCTGCAGGCGGGCGACATGTATGGGAAGGAGGCGGGGCCTGTGGCGGTGGGAGAGTTGACGGACGAAGCGTTCGACGCCATTTTCCTCGACAAACCTCCCCCGGCCGACGCGTCCCCCGCGTTGCTCAACGTCATCTCTGCCTGCACCCGGGAATTCGGGTACTGGTACCCCGTCGACCTGCGCGTGTCGGGGAAAGACTTGATCCAAAACCACCTCACCTTTTGCCTCTACACGCACACCGCCGTCTGGCCCGCCCGCCCCGACATGTGGCCGCAGTCCATGCGCTGCAACGGGCACCTGCTGCTCAACGCGGAGAAGATGAGCAAGTCGACCGGCAATTTCAAGACGCTCGCGCAAGCCGTCGCCGAGTATTCCGCCGACGCCATGCGCGCCGCCCTCGCCGACGCGGGCGACACCCTGGACGACGCCAATTTCGAGCACGGCGTGGCGAACGGCGCCGTGCTGCGCTTGACGCGCGAGGTCGAGTGGATCGCGTCTGTCCTCCCCGGCGGCGCCGCGGCCCAGGCCCGCGCGGGCGACCACACTTTCGCCGACCGCGCCTTTGACAACGCGCTCAACACCGCCATCGCGCGCACCGTGGCCGCGTACGAGGGGGCGGCGTACCGGGAGGCGTTGAAGGCGGGGTGGTACGACCTGCAGTCGGCGCGCGACGCGTGGCGGACCGCGTGCGGGCCCGCCGGCCTCCACGCCGCGCTGACGACGCGCTATATTGACGTCTCCACCCGCCTCCTCGCCCCCATCTGCCCGCACACGTGCGAACACGTGTGGCGCGACCTGCTCGGCCGGCCGGGGTCGGTGCTCACCGCCGGGCTCCCCGCAGGCGCCCCTCCTGACCCGGCCCTGGCCGCCGCCGCGGCCGCGCTGGATGGTGCGGTGGCGTCGCTGCGGCGGGGGGTGGCCCGGCTGGAGGCGCCGCCCAAGGCGAAAAAAGGGGCGAGGCCGACCGGCCCGCCGCCGAAAGTGGTCGGCGTCGACTTGCACGTGTCCCCCGCCTTTACCGGGTGGCACGCTGCCGTGCTGGCGGCGCTGGACGCGGCGTATGATGAAGAGAAAGGCGTTTTCGCCGACGGCGCGATGGCGTCCGCGCTCGCGGCCGCCGCCGCGCCCTTTGCCGCGGCCGGCGGCCCGACCGGCGACAAAGCCATCAAGCAGGCCGTCGCCCCCTTTGCCAAGCGCCGCATGGACGACGCGACGGCGGGCGCGGGGCGGGGCGCGCTGCGCGCGACGCTGCCGTTCGATGAAGCGGCGCTTGTCCGCGACAACGCGGCCTACGTCGCGCGCTGCGTCGGCTGGGCGGGGCCGCAGTGCGTGCGCGTGACGGAGGAAGCGCCGCCGGACGGGGTGGCGGCGCCGGTGCCGGGCGAGCCGACGCCGCGGTTTGAGACGGCGGCGGCGTGACGAGGGGGGCTGGGAGGAGAAAGGGGCCGTGCGACAACCGCGCTGCCTCCCTCGCGGGCCACACTCACTCCGCTCCCTCCCCAAACACTTCCACCGCGTGCGCGGCGACGCCCGCGAGATCGCAGAGCGTGCACGCCGCCGCGCGCAGCGCGCGCGCGTCGGCCGCGGAGAGACTGATGACGAGCCACGCGCCCTCCGCCGTGATCGACCGCGACACCAGCTCCGGGCGCAGCTCGGGGTCGACCGCGAGGGACGCGGCAGCGACGGACGCGGCGGCGGGGGTCGCAAACGCGACGCGGGCCGAGCTGAGGAGCGAGGTCGGGGTGGCGGGCGTCGCATTGGGGCTCGCTCCCGCACATTGCCATCAATCTCATCCCCCAACACCATCTCACAAGGTGTAAGGGCGCGCGGGCGCCGCGGGCGCGCCGCCCGCGCCGACGATGACCGCGCCCGCCGCCTGCGCGGCCTCGGCCGCGGTCGCCATCGACGGCTGGGCCGGCGCCTGGATCGGCACGGGCGAGGCGGAGGGCGGCGGCTTGACCGGCCGTGCGGCAGAGTGCTCGGTGCGCTGTCGCCCCACCCCATCCCCACACCGCGGGCCCCAGCCCCTCCTTTCCAACCATGGAGGTGGAGCGCCCCCTCCCCCTCAAAGCCGGTGACGGCATGGACCTCGACCCCGGCGCCCCGCGCGACTGCGACGACGGCGGCGGCGACGAGGGCGACCTCTACTCCCGCCTCAAGGCGCTGCAGCGCCAGCTCGAGTTTTACGAGATCCAGGTGTCAGGATTAGTGGGGGGGTAGGAGGTCGGGCGGGCGCGCGGGGGCGCGCGGCGCCCGGCGCGCATCGTGCGCGCGCCGGCCCCGCCCGCCACCCTCTCCGCCCGCCCACCCCACCATCCTCCCTTGCTCAGGAGGAGTACATCCGGGAGGAGCAGCGCGCGCTCAAGCGCGAGCTGCTGCGCGCGCGGGAGGAGGTCAAGCGCATCCAGTCCGGTGAGAGAGGAGAGGGGTGGCGGGCGGCGGGCGCGCGCGCGGTGGATCGCGCGGGACCGGCCCGAGGGGGCGGCGAGGCGGCGGCGGCGCGTGGATGGGCCGCGTCCTCGACCCCCCAAATCTCTCTTCTTCCCCAGTCCCCCTCGTCATCGGCCAGTTCCTGGAGATGATCGACGCCGACTCTGGCATCGTCGGGTCGACCACGGGCAGCAACTACTACGTGAGAGAAGAGGGGAGGGATGGAGGAAAAGAATCGTGTTTTTTTTGCGACCGCGCGCCGACCCAAACCCCACCCTCCCTCTCCCCACCCCTATAGGTCCGCGTCCTGTCGACCATCAACCGCGAGCTGCTCCGCCCGTCCGCTTCCGTCGCCCTGCACCGCCACTCGAACGCGCTCGTCGACGTGTTGCCCCCGGAAGCCGATTCCTCCATCTCCCTCATGTCCGCCGCCGACCGCCCCGACGTGACCTACGCCGACATCGGCGGCAACGACGTGCAGAAGCAGGAGATGCGGGAGGCGGTGGAGCTGCCGCTGACGCAGGGGGAGCTGTACGCGCAGTTGGGGATCGACCCACCGCGCGGGGTCTTGCTCTACGGCCCGCCCGGCACCGGCAAGACGATGCTGGCCAAAGCGGTCGCCCACCACACAACCGCGTCCTTCATCCGGGTCGTGGGGTCTGAATTCGTGCAGAAATACCTCGGCGAGGTGAGAGCGCGCGGTGGGAGAGCGGGGGTGGGCTCGAGGCGCGCGCGCGCGCGTGCGCCCACAGAGAAACGAGCAACCCACCCCATACCCTCCTCCTTGTCTCCAGGGCCCGCGCATGGTGCGCGACGTGTTTCGGCTGGCCAAGGAGAACGCGCCCGCCATCATCTTCGTGGACGAAGTCGACGCGATCGCCACCGCGCGCTTCGACGCGCAGACGGGCGCCGACCGGGAGGTGCAGCGCATCCTGATGGAGCTCCTCAACCAGATGGACGGCTTCGACCAGACGGTGGGCGACGCGGGGAGCGAGGGGATGGGGGGCGAGGGGTGAGGGCAGCCCCCGCGGGGGCCGGC
>Ga0315276_10005907_pt1 | contig 11301 bp, 20 predicted proteins | sample YL17G05_0_MG_FD_204542 | JGI IMG/M metagenome (GOLD analysis project Ga0315276, IMG submission 204542) | Sediment microbial communities from Yellowstone Lake, YNP, Wyoming, USA - YL17G05_0 | ecosystem: Environmental > Aquatic > Freshwater > Lake > Sediment | place: USA: Wyoming | collected... | reverse complement strand
TTTTGCCTCGACGTTTACGGTTAGGGTTAGAACCCATTTCTCCGTAATTCTTGGCGTTGACGTCGCGTCTTGACCATTTTCCCATGACAAGTTAACCTCCTTAGGTTATCTACTTATCATGGCGGCCTCCTTTGAAGATTCCCATTAGAACCTCCTTCTGTTTATTTACCTCGAGAAGCTAGGTCTAGGTTCCTGAGGTTTTGCCTCAGAGACCTTGAGCGCCTTGCCTTCAAGAAGCGATCCGTTCAGCTTGCTGATCGCATCTACCGCTTCCTGTCTCGTCGAATACTCAACGAAACCGAACCCTTTGCTCTGACCGGTCTGGCGGTCCTTGATGATTACCGCCGACTCGAGAGTACCGTACTGCGCGAACGTGCTCTTCAGTACGTCCTCCGTTGTTGCATATGGGAGATTTCCCACATAAAGTTTCTTCGTCATCTAATGTCCTCCTATGGACTCTTAAAAAAAGATTGGTTTCCCAACCTAAGAACCAGGTTTCCTGGTTCTATGTGGAGCTAGGGAGAATCGAACTCCCATTGTTCGGGTGCAAACCGAATGTTTTCCCATTAAACTACAGCCCCTAAATTACACTGGCGCCACAATCTTCCTCTGACCTGGAAGATACCAGCCCCTCGGGATTATAGTCAGCAAATCCCTACACCACGTCGGTGGCTTACGGCGCGTCTATGTCGCCGGACCAGTCGACTCTCCTCAATCATTAGCCCTTGGCGGAATCGAACCACCTACTTCTCGGTGTAAACGAGACGGTATACCAGTTACCTAAAAGGCCGTGCCGCGTATCCGATACTGTGTTTGGGCAGTTAATCGCCGTCTCCATACTCGTCAGTATATTGAACATGGCTCTATAGCCTCGGAAGCCAGCGGCGGCTACACGAATGTCTGAGTGACAGGAATCGAACCTGCATAAACTAGCTCCCAAAGCTAGGGCCTCCGGCCAATTTAGGCTACACTCAGGTATGCTAGTTTTTTTGGATTCCGATGAACCTGCGACAAAACTAGCAAAAACGAATTTTGTGGTCGGCTGCCTTGCACCAGCCCGTGAATTGAACAGAACCACATTAGATCGCCGAGGTATCGAACCCCGTTCTACCGGTTAAGGGCCGGTTGCTTCACCTTGAAAGCTTGCGATCCGTATTGGCTTACCTCGGTATCGGTCCGAACGCGGTGAAGTTATGAGCCTCGCCTGTACTCTTGTACGTAAGCCTTATAAAAATTGGTGGCGGGTACAGGAGTCGCACCTGCCTAACAAGGTTATGAGCCTCGCTTCTGCTCTCTCGCCGAATCACCCGCACCAAAAGCGCATTCTAATTCAATTGTCAAACAACAGATACAAATCGTTAAGATTTTAAATTAGTCCCAAAGGTTCCTAAAATACTTGCCAAATAACTCCAGGCCCGCCCTGACTCTCTTTTCGACCTCAAGAAGTTCGGAGTAGTCTTCCTTCGTGGTCTTTTCAGGCCAAGTCTTCTTCGGATAATAATCATGCTCACGGCAATTTGCCACGTAATCCATAGCAAATATAATCTCGTCGAGAGTCTCATTCCATTTTTTCTCAGCAGCTTTCGTCTGTTTCTTGTTGTAGTTGTACTTCCCTTTCGGAAGTTTCTCAAACATAACCGTCGGGATACCGTGCATCTGTTTCTTAAGCTCGATCAACCTGGGCAACGAGAACTTGGCGATCGTGTAATCCAACGACCACAGGTCCCTATCGCTCCAGCCACGAGTGCATCGTTGCCATGCACGCTTTAAGTACCCCTTAAGAATGTACGGCGTCCAGATGAAATCGAAGTTCCTCTTGAACCAGTAGTAGACGTTCAAATAGTGGTTCTCAAAGGTACAGGCCTTACGGTACTCAAGATTCTCAAAGACCTCGTCCATGTCGTAGGCCGGTTTCTTTGGGAGCTTCGGTCTCCACTTAAAATACTCCTTTAAAATTTTCTTAGCCTCTCTATAATTATTAAAAAAAACATGAAATTCTTTTTCACTCACAGGTATTCCACCTTTATGTTTTTCATGTCCATCATCTCGTCCACGGCCTTATTGATTTCCTGTAAGTTTAAAAGACACTCGGCAACTCTCATTCTGTGCCACGTTTTGAACCTCTTGGACTCTATGCACCTCCTGAACGCGTTCTTCTTGTTCTGGAGCTGTGACCTCTCTTCTCTGCTCTCTCCGACAGCACCAGAATCAACGTGGACCATTCTTACTCCGGTGTTCCTCTTGTTCTGGTTCTGTCCGCCCTTTCCACCTGAACGGAAAGTATCTATTCTAAAATCTTTTTTCGTTACAGAGAACAACAGTTCTTTCTTCTTTTCCATTAGGCCCTCAGGGAATCGAACCCGTGATAAACCGGTTAAAGGCCGGTTATTCTACCATTGAATTAAAGGCCCATTCGGGAGGATCGGGCTGGACTATTGCTGCCGCTCACCAGGCCGCCTCCCCGGTAACTGTGTCTCGAGAACTTTAATTACCTTATTTTACAGGAACCATCTGTTTCTGTTTGGCGTCTATCGCCATGTCAAGTTCCTTTATCTCGCCCTCGTACTTTCTCTTCTGCTCTTTTACTTCCGGACTGTTTTTCACAGGAGCCGGAGCCTGCTCTATCTTGTAAACTCTGGAATCGAGTTCGTTGCGCCTGTCTTGCATTATCTTAACGTCAAGCCTGTCACTAGTATACTTGTTCTCCGCGAAGGCGAGCGCGTCTGCTTTTTTCATCTCTTCAACGACAGATATTTTTGCGTACCTCATGTCGTACTTGGACCAAGCACCTGAAATGAAACCTATCGAAACACAGACGGCTATAAAGAGTCCGATCCAACCTGCCCACTTCTTGTACTTCGGCTCTGTCGTTGGAAAAGAAGGACCGACCTCAGTGTGTTTAATTACTTTCTTCTTTCTCGTAACCATAATCAACTCCTTTGGTACTTGGTAGTCGTGAAGGGGATCGATCCCTTGTCTATCGCTTATAAGGCGATTGCTCTACCTTTGAGCTACACGACTGTGCAGGACGACCGGGATTCGAACCCGGAGTCACAGTTTTGGAGACTGTTGGTTTAGCCGTTAACCTATCGTCCTAATCAGTGGAACTTCTTCTCTTCTTCCTTTTCCCACCTGTCTGCAACTTCTTTAATGTCCGTCCCGTCCACGTCATATCCACTACCGATCTTGGTGATGAACTTGTTGATCCATTCGGAGAAATGGAAGAACAGGCGCCGCACAAACGGCAACTTCCAACCGTCATTAATAGCCTGTGCCATGGCCCAACCAATGTCTGCCGAAGAGCCGTAAGACAGAACGTAATAGGTCTTAAGTTCACCGTCAGAGGCAACGAGGTAAAATCCTCCATTAAACTCTTTCGCATCAAGAGGCTTCCTGTCGTCTCTAATCTTAATGCTTTTTTCTTCGTCGTCTATCTCGACTTCTATTTTAAATTTCATCATGGACCCATTTTCTTAAAACTTCTTATCATCTCGTACACCACGTAAATCCAAAAAACTGTCCACAAGTAACCGAACCATTCCATTGCGCCCTCGGAAGGAGTCGAACCCTCTTCGATGGTTTAGAAGACCGCCTACCAGATCCGCTGGCGAGGGCATTTGAACTATTGTACACCGTTCGTTGTATTGAGTAAACTAAGATGTCTCCATACCAGGAGTCGAACCTGGATCCTCACTTTAGGAGAGTGATGCTCTGTCCATTGAGCTATAAGGAGATGCTGTGCGCCCTCGGCAGGAATCGAACCCACAATTTTTCGTTCGTAGCGAAACGATATCTCCATTTATCTACGAGGGCAAACATCACGCGTCCATCCGTATGTTTAAGTCGTACAATTTTGATTTCAACCTGTAGTAGTTTCCCCCGTCAGCCGGTAGTCCCAAAGCTCCGAGCATCTCCGACATGTTCATCGGACCAGCTGCGATTCTCTTGAGCTCTTCTTCATCTATCTTGTAGTTCTTTATCAAGCAATAACTCTCAGTAAGCGAGTGGCAATTTGGACAAAGGAACTTAAGATTACGAATATCGTTATTACTTCTATCTCCGTCAAGATGATGCAGGTGAAAAACAATCTTACTGCCTTTCCAATCAGATAGTCCACAACTTTCACAGACGTACTCCTTTATGCCATATTTTAACAAGACGTTTTTTACCATGCTGACCCTGTGTCTTGAGTTCTTTTTAAGCACGTCTTTCGGTGTGAGAGGTCTTCTTGACAAACTATCGTTTAATCCCTTAGAGCTAAATTAGCGCATTTTAAAACTTTTTGTGCCATCAGATAGAATCGAACTATCGTCGACCGGTTATCAGCCGATTGCTCTACCATTGAGCTATGAAGGCAATTAGTCGACAGGGGAATCGAACCTCTGTTTTCGCCATGTCACGGCGACGTTCTGCCATTTAACTAGTCGACCTACCGAATTACTTCACCTTTACGGTGTTGTCAGCCGCTACCGGTTTCTTGGCAACCGGCTTCTTCGACTTCTTGACCTTCTTGGTCTTCTTCTTGGCCTCGGTCTTCTTGGCGGTATTGTCAGCGGCAACAGTTTTAGCAGGTGCCGGAGGAGCAGGGACAACGACCTTGTCGGCTGCTATTGTTACCGTCGCAAAGGCAAAAATCAGACCTAATACGAAAGCTACGATTTTTTTCATATGGTTTCTCCTTTCCTTAGGATGAGCGGAATACGGGAATCGAACCCGTAACGTAAGCTTGGAAGGCTTCAGTTATACCACTTAACTAATTCCGCATTCTTTATTCCTTTATTCCAAGGAATCTGTTTTTTATTAGACCTACTAATCTTCTGTTTATGGTCTTCTGAAAGATGCTTACCATATTTAAAATGTCTTTCCCCAGTTTGTGCAATGCTCTTTGTAAAGGAATACTATGATGAGTTCCTTTATTTAAAGATTTTTTATGTTCATGCCATCTTTTTTTAAAATAAACTGCACTACCTATATACATATGATAATTTTTCTTATTTATTATTTGATATATTCCACTACTTCTCATTCAACACAAATTCCATTTTTCCCTGTAGTAAGTAAAATCAACCCCTGTTATGTCTTTCCATTCCGCTTCGTGGCGGACCATGTGGTTTATTACCTTTATGGTGTACTCTCTGCTCTTCATCACGTTGCAGTAATCGTTGTCGTAAAGGTGAAAGCCTTTTATGTCTTCGGAAAACTCTTCGTCCGCCACCGTCGCCATGAACATTCCGTCTATGAAGTTGACGTCGTGAAAGACCTCTTCGCTTGTGTTCCAGACCCAGTGTTGGTCTATCTTTCCACCGGTAAACACTTGGCCGACCATGTTTTCTCTTGGGGTCTGCCACCACCATCCACTTGAGAACCCTGTGGTTCCGGCTAGACCCACCAGACCGGTGTCTGGGAACTTATTGAACAGCAACGAAATTCTTACGAATAAAGGAACCTCTCCGTCGTCCACGAGGTTGATGTCGTCATGGATGAACAGTTTGAGTTTGTGCCTACAGCGCCTGAGCCCTTCGTTGTAGTTCTTTGTCAAAGATTCCGTTCCTTCAACCACGACGAGTTGGAGTTCAGGAAGTCTGTTATCGTATAGGTACTTCTTTACCCGGTCCAAAGACGGGACAAGAATGCTCTCAAGCTTTACGCGATCGATCACACTCACGACAACAGAATACATCATATGCCCCTTTTGTTTTCTTGTACACCAACCTGGGAGACCGATGGGAATCGAACCCACTTAAACCAGGGCCACAACCTGGCGCGTATACCAATCTGCCACGGACTCCATAAAAGAACGAAGGGGCCAAATTCGACCCCTCCGTCCTAGACTACGGGACTACTAACCAACTTTATAAATTAGGCGGCCAGAGCTATTTTATTCAGCTGTTTGAAAGAGGCCGTCGTCTTGATTCCCAGTCCGTACCCGGAGATGTTCCGACTTGAGATACCACGGTTTAGCATCGTGATGACCTGGAGAGCGTAGTAGGCCTTGAACTCCTTTCGAACGTCTTCCCTGAAGTCGAGGTCGGTCACGTACTGTAGCGCCTTCTTACCGTAGAACTTCTCGATAAGGTGCATAAAGGCGGCGAATTCGACCACATTCTTGTACTGTCCGGTCAACATCTCCGTCGACTGCTCGATCTCCATGCTGATGGCCTCGAGGATCTTCTTTCCGAGGTGCTTGATGGTCGCCGTCTTCACGAGCCTCTTGACCTCGATCATGAGATTCGCGCAGATCACACGCATCCAGGACGGGTACGCCATGATGCCGTTGCGGCCGTTGAATCCAATGTCGAGGTAGAGACCGGTCGTGTACCGCTCTCCGCCTTTTTCCTGGCTGTTTGGCACTGCGTAGTCCAGAATCCCCTTGTTCTTGACGGCCTCTTCGAACGGAATAAGGTCGGCCTGCTTCACGTCGAACCGGATCTGGTTGTCGTAGTCGAACAGCATCTGCACGCGGCCAGGAGCGAACTGTGCGTAAGCGGCTTTTGCTGTGAAACCGTACTTGTCCTCGATCGCCTTGAGAGCCGCGTCAGCCGCCTGCTCGTAAGGGACGATCTGGTACTTCTTGCTGACGAAGAAGGTGTGAAGACCTGGTTTCGGACGCTGTTTGATCATTACGTTCGGATCGTCTTTCAGCCTGTCGATGTCCGAAGTGAACGTTAAAGCAACGTTGTTGAACTTTCCGTACGCTGCCGCCGGTTGCCCGTTGATGCTCCCGACCGTCTTGACCGTCGGGTTCATTCCGACAAGGGCGTTCTTCAGCGAATCCAGACTCTGAAAGCTTGCGTGGTAAAGTGCCATCTTTTCCTCCTTAAACTTCTGGGTTGACGTCGGTTTCGAACTTTAGTTCCCTGAGAGTCTCTGCTATGAAGCCCTTCCTGTAATATGGACAAGAAATCCTCTCGCACGGTTCCACTGTTTTCCCAAGACACCTGCTGTCAAGTATCCTGTGCTCACCACCATTGTACGAAGTGCAGTAGAAACTTATACTTGCAGTGTGGGTTATCTCCTCTGTCTTGTCCTTCACCTTGTCAACGTGTTCGTACTTAACGGAATGAGTTATTACCTCGCTCGTCTTGTCAAACACGACTACACCGTCCTCGTTGTGTGAGATTAGTTCTGAGTCGTTGTGAAGAGCGTTGTAGTAGGGAAGATCTCCCTTGTATATGTCGTGGTACTTGGGCCACCTGTTGCGCTTCGGAGTTTCTTTAATCTTCTTCCTGGCCGCGGCAACATCTTCATTGGTTACTCTGGCTCTCTTTTTCGGCACTTTTGCCATTTGTCACCTCTCTTATTTATTAAAATCATTGTAACATAAAAAAGATGACTTGTAAACTTTGTTCGTTAATAAACGTCGCCGTTTAACTCCTTCTTCTTCTCTTCGTACGGGACCGCTACTCGCCTATAAAACTCCATCTTGGCACATTCGAGGATACCTATGACGTCGTTTATGGAAGAATAGGACAGGCCCTTGAGTTTCACATACTGATTGACAACATTCGTGATGATGTAGTTGATGTCTCCTACGGTAAATATATCCGTGGTACCGTCGACGAAGGCTGTGATCTCGTCCTGTTTGAACTGTTCTCTTCTTTTCTTCTCTATGTATGGCATGTCAATCGTTGAACTTGTGACCGTATTGAATCAGCCAGTCCACGATCCCTTCCATGGTCTTGAACATCTGCGTGCTGTGTTCTTTGACCCAAATGGACGGAAACTCCTGGTCTCCTACGTAAGAGAGGACGATCTTGTTGTAATTTTCGTAGGCATCGAACATCTCCATCGGAGTGCCCCATCCTTTTTCGAGACAGTTCACTACCACAACGTCTGCCGACCTGTACTCAAACTTGTCAATGGAGACTATGGTTTTAGAATCCCTGCTTATGTCCTCGTAGGACTCGTACCACCTGTCACACGGGTCCAAATACTCGACAAGATCGGCGTCACCGTTCTCTTCGATCTTATCGGACAGTTCCTTTTTGAACTCGTTCCTCCAACTAGTGGCCTCTTCCTTCGTCAATCCAGCCATCGGACCGGACAGGTATATTCTCATCATGTACATTTTATACCTCAAGTCCTGTTCTTCTTTTTTTTTGGTCATCACCTTACCCCACTCTGGTTAAGAATGTCTTTTCTTAATTTTGGATTATTTTCTACCGAAGGGTGCCTGAAGATGGTGAGAAAGTTTTCTCCCCTATGACACTCGATACAGTTCTTTTCCGCGTTGATCGTCTTACAGAACTCGTAACTGTTGGACTTTATGGTCGATATAGTGTGCAAACCATAATAGGCCGCACCTCCCACTCCGATCATCACTCCTATGAGAAGTGTGGAGAGGTGACTTATCACGTAATTTTTGGCTACCTTGAACGAAGAGACCGCCAACTCCGTCATTGGTTCCATTGATGCCTCCTTTTTTTGTTCCTACAACCATACTACTCTCTCGTTGACAAAAATTATACTTGTCAGTTGAACGTTATGCTGTCCTTATTTTTCTCTACGTACCTGACAACCGTCTCGTCCATGTCTTTTTCTACTTGGGCCATGAACATATCAAAAGAAACCCGACAGTTGAAAAAAATTTCACTCATTTCGACGAGTTTCTTCTTCCCAAGAGAACTCTCCAAAGATTTTATGTACTCACTGGACTCTTTTTCGTCAAGTTTGTTAAAGAACTCTACGTATTTTACGTAATGAGCTAAGAAAGCGCTTAAGAGAACCCTTGAGTTTCCTTCATAAATCATGTTTTTCGTCCTTTACAGTTTCCATGTACCACTTGAGCTCTTTGTCCTCTGGTACAACATCTTTTTTGCCTTCTTGGAAAATAGACCAGGAGTCGGAAGCGTACTTTCCGATCCCGTACAATAAATTTACGTCACCGGTCCCTTTTTTGACATAATCTTCGGAGAACTTCTTCAAACTCTTGGCCCTACGGTTGTAAAACCCCAAAGGCCTAAGTATTTTGACCAAAACAGAGTCTTCGGCGACCATCATTGACTCCGGATTCGGGAATTTTTCAAAAAGTTTGTCGATTATGGGATCAACTTGACGAACGTGAGTCCTGTTGAGCAAAATACAACCTACCAACATCTTCCATGGGTCACTTCTTAACTTTTCCTGAAGCAGTTTTTTTCGCTCGGTCTTTTTTGAACCACTCTTCGTCACCGTACCATTCTTCAAAATGATCCTCCATGATAAAAGTCTGTCCGCCTTCGAATTCCGTCTTCTCTATTCCCTTGATAGGATCGTTCCATCGCTGAGGAGCGTCGTAAAGGGCGTAACAGATCCTTCCTTTCACTTGCGAGGCCCTATCGACGGCAAAAAACTTCAAAATTTTGAGGTATAAATCCATCCCCTCAGCGGTTCCGACCCTCCTCTTCTTCTTTTCGTCCCAAGCGTCTAGACCGAAGCCTCCGAAACCCTGACAAGAGCCTCCGAAGTCGAAAGTGATGTACCAAGTAAGGATTCCATGGTCCTCTATGAACACGTCAAAGTCTTTTATCTTGCCAAGTTTCTTCTCGTACTCCATTTTACGCTACCTCTGTGTCCGTAGGATATGTTTTTTCTTCCGTTTCTCTTAAAGCGTCCCCAAGTTTGTTCCAATACTCGAAAATGACGTACTCGTTGGAAGTTTTCATGACTCTGTAGAGGTCGTCGGCAGCCTTTCTGACCTTTTCGTACTTTTCTTGGAGCTCCATGCTTCCTCCTAGCGGTCTGAAGAGACCAGTTCTACGTATTGTACGTCTTTCACCGTAAAGTCGGTCCTGAGTTCTCGGTTTATCACTTCCACGACCTTCTGCGGAACGTCCTTCAGTTGAACGTCACCGAAATGCTTGATGACCTGGGACATTTCTACCCCCAAGTAGACCTCGTCGTCGTATTCTTCTATGTGTACAGAAAGAATAGTCTTGTTCGGGAGAAGATCTTCCAGATATTCCGAAACGGAACTTCCGTACCTGTCTGCTATGTCTTCTGGAATCTCTATTTTGTCCTTCGCTCCTACCGCAAAGGCTATGAAACTGCTCGTGCTGCTGTTTGTTACAAAGTCCGTTCTGAATTTCATCGCTTCCTCCTAATAATCGTCTGAGTCTAAGAGATAAAAACCGCATCCGTCGTCTTTCTTTGGAAGACCGGCAAAGAAAGCGTTTCCGGTCTCGTCGCTGTAATCAACGCTGATGTTACAAACATTGTACCCGCTCTCGATAGCCTTCTTCATCTTCTTAAATCTTCCCTTCATCCAAGAGTCCTTATTTATCTCTTCTGGTTTGGCTCCGTAGTTGTCGTAGAAATACTTCTCTAGTTCCTCTACCGTGTAGATGATGTCTCTGTCCGGATTGTCACTCCTTGTGATCATTACAAAATAATTTTTAATCAACTTCTTTGCCCACACCGGAATGTTCTCAAAATCCGGTTCCTTCACTACATCTTTCAAGGCGATTATGAAACTGCTACTACTACTATTGGTCACAAAGTCTATCCTGATTTTCATGCTATTTCTCCTTAGTGATTGTCGTTATCCAACACAATGCAAGAACCACTGCCAAAGATGAAAGTCTTGAGCTCCTGCTCGCTATCAAACATCTCCATGTTGTCAGGGCAAGCCGACTGATGGTCGATGTAGCCCCAAACAAGTGTCGGATCCTTTTTATCACAATCGTAATCGAAAGAAAGACTGTAGTAAATAGTCTTGACGTCTGAATTTTCCTTGATCACCTTCTCAAGCATCTTCAGCTTCTCATCGCCTGAACACATCGCCTGAAGATAAGCAAAGTTGATCCTCGAGTGAATGTCTCGAACACTCCCAGGACCCCACCCAAATTCAGTCTCGCCATCGACACCTACAAAGTAAATGCCGTATTCACATTCAAGCTCATCATAGCCCTTGTTACCATTGATTACAATGAAGGAACTCGAAGAACTGTTAGTGACGAAGTCGGTTCTGATTTTCATAGTCATTATCCCCTTAAAAATTTTGATAACGTACCAAAAATGATACTGTCACCCGTTATAAGAAAAAACGTCAGATCTCCACAAAAAAAACCTAACACGCCATAGCCAAGATAAATTTTCATGCTTTACCTCACTTGAGATTTTTCTTTTTATTGATGGCTCTGATTCTCTTTTTTATTTCCTTTTTTTCCATAGCGTGCCATGATATCTTGTACTTAGTGTCCCAGTCGTGGTAGTCGTCCTCTCCCCATTTGACGTACTTGTCGTCGACGCCTATAAGTTCGAGAAATTCTCCCATTCCAAAATTGTCCATTGACGTGGAACCGCTTATTTCGTCATCGTCCT
>Ga0315276_10005905_pt1 | contig 11303 bp, 8 predicted proteins | sample YL17G05_0_MG_FD_204542 | JGI IMG/M metagenome (GOLD analysis project Ga0315276, IMG submission 204542) | Sediment microbial communities from Yellowstone Lake, YNP, Wyoming, USA - YL17G05_0 | ecosystem: Environmental > Aquatic > Freshwater > Lake > Sediment | place: USA: Wyoming | collected... | reverse complement strand
CCCCGAGCGGGCAGTTTTCGGTGGCCACCTCGCCCCGCCCCGGGGCGCGCCCCGCCCCCGCGCGAGCGTGTAGCGCGAGCGTGGAGAGATCGCGGGCGACTGGAGGAGGGCGGTGGTGGGTGGTGGCGTGGTGGTGGAGAGCGCGCGCGCGCTCGCACTGTCGGTCGACGCGGCCGGCCTCGCCAGGAGCCCGTCGCCCCTCCAGCCGCCCTCCACGCTGCCGCCATGCCTCGCGCCACCCTTTCCAGCTAGCCGCCGCCCGCGCCGGGCGGCGGCATGGGAGCGTTGGCCGACGCCCCTCCGCTCGCCCCGCCCTTGCTGGGTCCCGCGGCCCGCGATTTCGTGGCGGGCGCGACCGCAGGCGTGGCCAGGTGAGTGCGCGAGGGTGGGAGGCATCGGGCGGAGCCCGCGGCGACCCCCACCGCCCCTTGACCCGCCCGGCTCCCCTCCCATCCCTCCTCCCTCCCAGTGTGATCGTGGGCCAGCCGCTCGACACCGTGCGCGTGCGCCAGCAGGCGGCCTGCCCCGCGACCGCGGGCGCGTCCGCGCTGGCGACCGCGCGCGCGCTCGTCGCGGCGCGCGGGCGCCGCGCGCTCTTCCGGGGCGCGCTCTACCCGGCGGCGACGATCGGGCTGCAGTCGGCGGTCGTGTTTGAGGCGTACGGCGTGGCGTGCAGGGGGTTGGCAGGTGGTGGGGAAGGAGCCGACAGTGGCGCTCCTCTTCCTCTTTCCCGCGTCGCCGCCGCCGGCTTTTTCGCGGGCGCCGTCCAGCTCGCGGTCACGATCCCGGTCGACCTGCTCAAGATCCGGGCCCAGCTGGACGCGGGCCTTCGCCCACCGTCGCCCGCCGCGGCGTTGCGCGCGGCGCTCGCCGAGGGGCGCGGCGTGCGCGCCCTGTACCGCGGCGCCGCCATCACCGCGGCGCGCGACGTGCCGTCGCACGGCGTCTATTTTGCGGTGTACGAGTGGGCGCGCGGCGCGCTGGACCCCGGGGCCCGCGAGCGCGGCGCGGGCGCGGCGTCGCGCGTCGCCCTGCTCGCCGCCGGCGGCGTGGCGGGCGCCGCCTCGTGGGCTTCCATCTACCCCCTGGACGTCATCAAGACGCGCGTGCAGGCCGCGGCGGCGGGAGGCGGCGTGTCGGCGTGGGCGGCGGCGGTCGCCGCCGCGCGCCGCGGCGGGCTCTGGGCGGGCGCTGGCCCCACCCTGGCGCGCGCTTTCGTCGTCAACGGCGTCCTGTTCAGCGTGTACGAAGAGGCGCTCGTCGCGCTCGGGGGAAGCGACCCGGCCGACGCGGCGGCGGGGTGGGGAGGCGCGTGATTCACGGGCGAGCGAGCGAGGGGCGGCGGCGCGTCCCTGGGCAGAGTCGCGGCAGATTTTGGGGGCCCTTGGCGAGCGCTTGCAAGCACTGCGGCCGCGGCCAGAAAGCGACGAGAGCGAGCGCGTGTCGCCGGCCAGCGCAGACGGCGCGCCGCGCATTGCGCGCCGCCCGCCCCCCCGCCCCCCCTCCCCCCCCCACCATGCCGCCCTCCGCCGACGCGGCGGCCGCCAAGGCGGCCAAGCTGCGCGCGCGGCTCGCGGCGGCGGCCGACCCCGGGCGCCGGTTCAAACTCGCGATCAAGCTGGCCAAGGCCGAGGCGGCGGTGGGTAGAGGGGAGGAGGGGTGGTGGCGGCGGAGCGTGGCTTCCTCACGCTGGCGTGCAACGGCGTCCCCCTCCCCTTCTCCCCAGGCCGGCCTGGGCGCGGCGCGCAGCCCACACGCCTCCCTGACCCTGCCCAAGCACACGCCCGCCAGCGGCGAGTCCATCCGCGCCCCCCCCGGCGAGACGGCCGCCGTGCGGGCCGCGCGCGCGGCCCGCTTCGAGACCGGCGCGACCGCCGGCGCCGCCGCGCCCGGCGCCGCGCTCGCGCCCACCCTGCGCGACGCGCGCGCGGCGGGCGGGTCCGGGTTCGGCACGAGCGCGGCCCTGGAAAAATCCTACTTCCGCCTCACCGCGCCGCCGCGCCAGGGCGACGTCCGCCCCCCGTCCGTCCTGCGGGCGGCGTTGGATCACGTGACAAAGGCGTGGGCGGGGGGCGCGGGGTACGGGTGGGCGTGCGAGCAGCTGAAATCGGTGCGCCAAGACGTGACCGTTCAAGGGCTGCGCTGCGGGCTGGCTGTGGCCGCCTACCAGGCGCACGCCCGTATCGGTGAGAGGGCGTGGGCGGGGTGTTTTAGGTGGAGTTTTATTGAGTGTGGAGGGCGCGGGGAGCGCACGCTGCGTGTTTGCTCTGAAACCTGCCCCTATAACATTTGCCCCTCCACCCTTCTCCTCTCAGCCCTGCAAGCCGGCGACCTGGCCGAGTTCAATCAGTGCGCCACCGCGCTCGTGTCCCTGCACGCGGAGCAGGGAGAAAAGGCGGGCGGCGGCAAGGCGGCGCGGAAAAAGCGGGCGAGTGGCGGCGGCGGCGGGGGCGCCGCCGCTCCACCTTCCTCTTCCTCTCGCCCGGCCGCCGCCCCCGAGTTTGCGGCCTATCGCCTGCTCTACGCCGCGGTGACGGGCGCCGGCCTCGCCGCCGCGCTGCGCGGAGTCGACGCGCGCGACGCGGCGACGCCCGCCGTGTGCGCAGCGCTGGCCGCCGTCGCCGCCGCGCGCGCGGGCGACGCGGCGGCGCTGCGAGCGGCGCGGGACGCTGTGCCGGGGGACGGCGGGCGGTTGGTGGACGCGCTGCTGCCCGCGGCGCGCGCGGCGACCGCGCGCCGAGTCGCGGCCGCCTTTCGCCCGGCCCTGCCCCTCGCCGACGCAGCGCGGTGGCTAGGCATGGCGGACGACGAGGAAGGGGCTGCGGACGCGATGCGCGCGGCGGGGGCGCGCGTCGAGGGGGGGGTTGTGGTGGTGGCGGCGGCGGCGCCCGCGCGCGCGCCCGCGCCGGCGCCCGCCCCGCCGCGGCCAGAGCCTTCCTCCAAGAAGAAGCGCAAGCATGGCCCGCACCCGGCGCACGCACGCGCCAAGCGCGGGCGCGAGTGAGGCAGGGTGGCGGGCGCGGCGGCATCATTTTGATTAACACTCCCAGTCTCTCTCCCTCGTCTCCCTCCCTCCCTCCCTCTCAATACAGCGCCGCGATTTCCGGCGCGTAGTACGCCTCCACCTCGACGAGCGTCGCTTTGTCCCGGCCGCCGTCGGCGGCCGCGTCGCCGCCAAAGAGGGTGAGGCCGTCGGGGCGGGGCGCGTAATCGAGGCCGAGCCGGCACTTGGCGCCCCTCAAATCGCCGCACCCCGCGTTCGTGTCCGGCCCCGCCATCCCCCCCATGACTGGGGCGGCGGGCGGGCCGACGGCGAGCGCGTCGGCGCCCCACTGCGGGCCGCCGCGGCGGAAGTCGTAGATCGCGGCGTCGGGCCCCCCAATCTTCTCGCATTTGACCGGTTCTCCTCCCCGCTTGCTCGGCCAGGCAAAGAGAAAGCTGGCCATTGTGGAGAAGTAGTCGTCGGTCGACGCGAAGCCCGCGGAATGAAACCCGCCAAAGCGCGCGCCGGCCTCCGTTTCGCCGACGACGACGACCGGGCCGCGGCGGTCGGACGCGGCGTGGAAGTCGGCCGCACCCCAGCCGTCCCGGGTGGCCCTGTAGGCGAGGGCCTGGAGGGGGGAGGGAGGAAGGTGGGCGCTCGCGCGCAGAGACGCGAACCTCCCGGGGGAGGAAGGTGGGCGCGCGCGCGCAGAGACGCAACCCTCCCGGCCGGCCAGAGAGCCCCGCACAACGCGTCTCCCACTCTACGCGCACCAGGTCCCGGCCTTGCAGGTGGGTGCCGTCCAGGAGAGAGGAGGGGAACGGGAGGTCGGCGGGAGGGATAACGACGGCCGGCGCGCGCGGCGGCGGCGCATCGCTGGCGCCCCCAAACAGGCCGTCCAGCCAGCCGGCACGGGCAGTGATGCGCGACCGCCGCGCCCGCGGCCTCCCGGGGGCCGGCGGGCGGCGCGGGGCGAGCATTGGAGGGGCGGGAGTGCCGGCAGGCGACGCCGCGCACTCTCTCGTCGGCGCCCGCCCGCCGCCCGCCGCCGCCGCCGCGCCAGGGACGCGCCGCAGCCCGGACGCCGAGAAGGCGCTGAACCCGCTCCCTCCCTTCGCCTCTTTCCACCATGGGCCAAATCCTGGGCCTCTGGGCCGCCTCGATCGTCCTCGCCCACGTCCTGGGCCTGGTCCTGCTCCTGTACGCCCTGGAAAAGGTGTCTGGCGCGCTGTCCCGCCCCGCGCGCCGGGCGCGCGCCGCGCTGTCGGGCGCCCCCCTCGTCCGGCGCGCGTCCACCGACGACGCGGCGGCCGCGGTCGGCAAGAAAGGGGCCGCAGCGCGCGCGGCGCGCCGGGCGAGCCTGGCGGCGACCACGCTCGGTGACGGCGACGATGCGCCGTTGTCCGGCGCGCCCGCGACGCCGCGGAGCTTGCCGCCCCGCTGGACGCGGGCGTGTGCGTGCAAGGTAGGTTTGGTGGGGGGGAGAGGGGTCGGCGGGCGGCCCCTGCCTACACCACGGCGGGCGGCCGCCGCGCCTGCGTCCCCCGCGCGCGTGCCGGCGGCCAAGCGCGCCCGCATCGGCGCCCGACCGCCACCCCGGGGGCGCGCGCCGATCTATGGAGGCCGCCGGCGGGCGGCCGAGGGTCGGTCGAGGGCGGGCGGCGGCCGCGCGGGCCGGGCGCACGGGCCGTGGCCGCGACGGGCCCTCTCGCTCCGTCCCTCACCCCACCCCCACCCCCCTCCCCCCCCACTCCAGGACACCTGCTTCTGCGAGCAGCGGTGGTCCCCCCCCCAAGGCCTCAAGGCGCCCGGCGACCTGGCGGTCCCGTACCCCGCCGACCTATCGTGGCGCGCGCTCTCCTGCACCGTCACCGACCGCACGACCCTGCTCCCCAAGTGCATCCTGGCGCCGTGCGCCGGGGCGGTGGTGCCGGGGGAGATGTGCGCGATCGTGGGCCCGTCTGGCGCCGGCAAGTCGACCCTCCTCGAACTCCTCGCCGGCCAGCGCCCCGTGGGCGCGGTCGGGGGCGCCATCTGGATGAACGGGCGCCCCGTGGGGAAGCGGTTTCGGCGGGTGTCGGCTTTCGTGAATCAGAGCGACATGTTTGTCCCGACCATGTCGGCCGCCGAAACGCTGCGCTTCCACGCGCGCCTGCGCGTGCCCCCCGGGTCGGGCGACCGCGAGGCGCGCCTGCAGGCGGTGCTGGAGACGATGGGGCTGTGGCGCTCGCGCGGGACGCAGGTCGGCGGCACGCTGCCGGGCGGCCTCACCGTGCGCGGGCTGTCGGGCGGCGAAAAGCGGCGGCTGACGATCGCCTGCTCCCTCATCGCGCGCCCGTCCATCCTGTTCCTCGACGAGCCGACGTCGGGGCTCGACTCGTTCGCGGCGCTCAACATCATGGACTACGTCTCGAAACTCGCGGGCCTCGGCCACACCGTCGTCGCGTCCGTGCACCAGCCCCGGGCCGCCATTTGGGACATGTTCCACAAGGTCTGCGTCCTCTCGGAGGGCGCGCAACTGTTTTGCGGCGCGCCGGCGGGGGCGGCGCCCTGGTTTGGCTCGCTCGGCTACCGGCACTCGCCCCGGCGCGACGGCGCCGTCTCGGACTGGATCATCGACCTGGTCTCGGTCGGCTTCTCCAAGCCGCCGGGGTGGGCGGCGCGGTCCATGACGAGCACGGAGGATGTGCTGGCGGCGGCCGACAAGTGGGCCTCGCGCCCCCCTCCCCCGCCCGCCGACGGCGCCGACGGCACCCTGCTCGCCGCCATGGACAAGGCGGCCGCCGACGCCGAGGCCGCGGCCGACGGGCGGTCGCCCGCCAAGCCGCGGCCGGTCTCGGCGCTGCCGACGGCGCCGACGGCGCCCGACCGCGCCGCGCCGCCGCGCGCGCCCCGGCCCTCGGGCCTCGCCGGCCTCTTCGCCCCGCGCGACGCCCGCTTCGCCAAGTACCCGACGAGCTGGTGGACGCAGTTCACCGTCCTGGTCCACCGCGCGTGGACGCAGCAGGTGCGCAACCCCGCCGACGCGACGTCGCGGCTCATGCTCGCCGTCTGGATCTCGGCCGCCGCCGGCATGATCGCTTTCAACACCAAGCTCGGGCCGTCGACGGCCGGCCGGTTTGTGGGGTCCAACTTTTTCGAGATCATCGTGTTCTCGCTCCTTCCGTTTTGCTACATGTCGCTCTACGCCAACGACCGCGCCTTTTTCGTGTCGGACGTCCGGTCGGGCCTGTACCGGCCGTCGGCCTACCACGCCGCGCTGACGGTTGCGTCGCTGCCGTTCATCATTCTCTTTTCCGTGCTCGGCGGGTTCGTCACCTACGGCATGGTCGGCCTCCGCCCCGAGTGGAAGGCGATCGTGCTCTTTGGCGTGCTCATGTGCCTCGTGTCGATGTGCGCCATTCAGCTCCTGGTCTACTTTACGTACTCGTCCGCGACGCAGGTGGGGAGGGAGGAGAGAGACGGGGGGGCGCGCGCGCGCGGCGCGCCCGTCTCCCTCGTTCTCTGCACCCACCCACCACCCTCTCCCCTCCCCTCTCTTCCAGGACATGGCCTACATGCACGCGGTCGGCTACATGACGCTCGGCATCCTGCTCATGGGCTTTTGGATCCGCATCCGCCTCATCCGCGTCAAGCCGCTCCAGTGGCTGTCGCACATTTTCTACCACCGCTGGGCCCTGCAAGGCTTTTCCTACAACGAGCTCGCGGGGCGGCGCTTCTTCTACCCGCAAGGGTGCGCGGCGTGGCCCGCGCCGCACGGGTACGCGCCGTTCAACGACGGCGGCGGGGACGCGGCCGCGTTCGAAGCGGCCAAGACGCCCTGGCTCACGGACAAGGCCAACAACCCGTTTAATGTGCCGGAAAAGTTTCTGACGGACGAGCAGCGGGTGCCCAAATGCACGGAGCTTCAATCCGGCGACTCGATTCTCGAGTATTGGTTCGGCGACGGCGGCGACCCGAACAAGAAGCACATCCTCAAAACGGGGGAAGCCATTGCGATCCTGTTTCTGTTCTACGCCGTGTTCCACGTCGTGAGCTACGCCGCGCTGCGGGCGCTGGTCAAGAAAAAGGCGGCTTGAGGAGGGGGGAGCGAGGGGTGGCAGGGCGGGTGTGTGGGGCAGCGCTGGCCCCGCTCCGCCGGGAGAGAAGGGCCTGTTTTCGGTCGGGTGGGCGTGTTACGGCTGCACTGCGTTTCATAGGGGGGGGGGGGGGGCGGGTGGCTCACACCCCTCAAAACTGAAAAAAAAAGGCCGGCCCCCCCCCGCACCGCCCCCCCCACGGAAACGCCCCCCCCCCCCCCCCCCCCCCCCCCCCCCCCCCCCCCCCCCCCCCCGGCTCTCTCGCCTCAAAACTGAAAAAAAAAGGCCTGCCCCCCACCTCTCCACCCCTCCTCGAAACCAGCCCCATCTCCCCACCTCCCCCTCCCGCCCCCCCAAAACAAAAAAGAAGGTCACGCGACCAGCAGGATTCGAACCTGCGCGTCTTTCGACAAGCGATGTCAAGGTATGCCGGGTGTCTGCGTGTGTGTGGCAGCGCACCTGGGTCAAGAGACCCGGGCGTAAGAATTCTAGTCGCTCCCATTAGACCGCTCTGGCATAGCCGCTGGTTGTCACAACTCCAATTTTTGGTGACTCATAATGCGTGATCGTGATGTGGCGCGCGCTTTTTTGGGTGGGGGCGGGGAGGGGGAGGCGGCCGCCCTTGACGTCGCCGTCGCCGCTGGCGACCGGAGGCGACGCATGGGAGCTCCAGATGGCCGACGGCGCGCGGCGCGGGGTGCCGGGGGTCGACAGGGCCGGCAGCGGGAATGTGCCGGCTGCCACGCGCCGACGGCCGGGTCAGTCGTCCGATTTTTCGCACCCCCCATTTGGGCCACCGCCGCCGCTAGGGAGCACTGGGGGCGTGAGCGTCTTGGCGGGAGGTGGGAGAGGCGACGGTTTGCAGTCGGGAAGCGGCGCCGAGCGTTGGGGTGTCGGCCGCCCGCGCGGCTAGAGACCCGTTTGCGCCCTCGTCAGCCTCTTTCCGGAGCGTGCCTGGCACCGGGACGCGTTCTATAACCAAGTGTGACCAACACAGAGGACGGGGCGGGGTTATCGAGGGCGGTTGGGCGGCGGGCCAGCGCGCCGTGCGCGAGCGCGGTTGCGAGCGGGCGGGGGCCGCAGAAACGCTGCCCCGCGCTCTTTTGTTTCACCCTCGCACAAAGAGCACCATGCGGCAAATTGATCGACCAGCGCACTCGCGCGCGGAGAATGGCGATGGGGAGGAAGAGTTGAGCGGAGCACTTGAAACAGGGACCTCCCAGCTTGACGCTGGCGTGCGTCTCTGCACCCATTCTTGGTCGTGTTAGCAAGCAATCGATTGCTGCGCAAGCTCTGCGCATCTCGCAAGCGCACATAGACGCTGCGGCGTACTGCGCGGCGAAGCCAATAAATCCGTTCTCGCCTGCACCGCACTATCGCCATCCCGCGTCTATTCTCCGCACGCTCCCCCCGCATGCGTTACAAATTGCACAAACGCCAAACTCCGGAAATCAAAAGACCAACGGCGCATTGCGGTGCACAGGGGCAACCCCAGCAAACCCTCCCCCTTTTCCGCGCCCCTCTCGCTCACAGCTCGCTGCGGTCCACCTCCGCCGCGGGCACGCCCGAAAAGCGATTGATGGCGTGCCGCAGGGCGCGCTTGCGGGTGGCGCGAAACTCGAGGATGAGGGCTTCGCGCCACTTGGTTTTGCGGTCGATGGCTGAAGGGGTGCGGGGCATCGCGCGAGCATCGATGTGCGCCGCAAATGGCATCCATGGTGCGCACCCGTCTCTCTTATGCGCCGCACGCGCGTGGCTTACCTTTGAGCGCGGCATAGTCGTCGACCTCGGTCGTCGGAAAACTCCGCAAAATGAGGTCGAGCCGCTCGGCCTCGGTCGTGTTGATCGGGGTCTCTGATGGATGAGGCGGGGTGCGCGGATGAGTGCGACGATGATGGTGCGCGTTGGCGGTGTCGACGTGCGAGGAAAACGGGGGTGGCTCGACCCCCTGCTCGACCCCCCCGCTTTGGCCGTGCTCCGCACGCCCGCACCCCTCGACCCCGCGCCCTGGCCCTCCACCGCATTGCGCACCTTCAAGCCCAAGCTCCGCCGCGTCGGGCCCCGGGCAGTCCCACAGGGTGCGGTTGGCGAGGTCGATGCACGCGAGGTGCGGCCGCTCCCGGCGCACCCGGTTGAGGAAGCCGTAGTGCATGAACGTGTGGTCGGGGCGCGCTTGGCCGGGCGAGTAGGTGAAGGTTACCTGTGCGAGGAGGGAGGAGGGTTGGCGGTGGCGAGAAAAAGAGAGGGACGGACAGAGGGAGGCGCGGGCAGCCGCCGCACCCCGGCGGCGCCCCGGCCTCCCCGCCTCCCCCACCCCTCCCTGCTCCCTGTACCTCATCCCCCGGCTTGATGTCGCGCGTCGCGCGAATGACGAAGCTCCCCCCCTCGCGGTCGACGTCGGCGTTGGCGTCGCCCTTGTCGCCGTGGTTGATCAGGTCGAGCAGCGGCAGGAACACGGCCCGCGTCACGCCCGCGTCGTCCGGCAGGTGAAAGGTGTAGGACGCGATGATGGAGACCCAGCGCTGAAACTCTGGCCAAGTCACGTTGTGGCCGCTGAGAGCCGACGCGAGCGTCGGCCCCTTGACTTCTTCTGTGCGCCGCCCTTCAAACACGGCGCGCGCCCACTCGATCTCGTCGTGCACCGCGGTCGTCTGAGAAGGAGAGGGAGGCGGGAGGTCGGCCTAGAAATATCGAAGCGAGCAGCGCGCGCCGCTCCCTCTCTCTTTCCTCACCAGCCGGCTGTCTTGGAGCAGCCCTGCCTCCTCCCGCGTCATCGTCTCCTTGGTGAACGGCGCGGCCGGCAGCGACCGCAGGTAGACGTCCAAGGAGGCCCACCACGCGGGGTCGGCGACGCGGCGGCCGAGGAGGAGCACGGCAGACTCCTGGAAGAAGAGAGGGTCGGTCGTCGGTCGGGCCCCAACGCCGGCCTTGCCCACCCCCACCCCTCCTCCCACACCCACCGGCGACGTGGCGCTGTTGTCGCCCATGGGGATGGAGAGGTTTGAAGGGAGGGCCATCACGACGTCGCCGCGCGCGAGCGCCCTCTCGACAACCAGCCCGCGCAGGCCGCCGCCGCCCGGCACGGCCGCCACGCGCACGTGGGCGACGCCGCCGTTGGTCCGCACCCAGTCGATGAGGGCGGCGCCCTCGGGGCGGCGGGTGAGGAAGGAGGGCGCCCAGGCGGGGAGCGAGAGGGCGGTCGCGGGGGTGGCTGCCCACGCCGCCGTCGCCAGCAGCAGCCGAGGCGATGGCACCGGCACCACGGCGGCCGGCGCGGCGGCCGCGATCGCGACGAGGGCGGCCAGGATCGGGGCCTGGCGCGCCATCGCGCAGGGGCGGTGAGGGGGCGCGGCTGGGGCGGCCCGCAGAAGAGAGGTCGCGATCAGTAGGGATCGAGGGCGCGGGGCGGGGGGCGGGAGTGGGCGAGAAGAGGGCGGCGCGTCGGCGACCCTAACCCCTCCCGCACGCCCGCCTCGTTCACACAAACGCCACGCCGAGAGCACGCAGACACCATCGCAAACACCCAAACCCGCACACGCACGCGCGCACGCCTCGAAACCGCCAACCGCCGACCCTCCTCACGCCGCAACCGCGGCGCGCGCCGCCAGCAGGGGCGCGGCGGCGGCCGCCACGGACTCGTGCCCGAGGGCGGCTGCGAGCATCTCCTCGAACGAGGGGCGAAAGGGAGGAGGGGGCGCGGGCGGTCCCGCCTTGCCGACGCGCGTGGCTTTCTCCTCCGCCTCGCGCTCGCGCCGCTTCTCGGTGAGCGCGCGCCGGCGGCGCTTGTTGTCGGGGGTGCCGCCCCGGCGCGCGCCCGGGCGGCGGCCCTTGCTCTTGGAAGGGGGCGGGGCGACCGCCGCCGCCGTGGCCTCGGCAGCCGCCCGCGCCGCCGCGGGCGTCGTCGGCGGCGGCGGCGGAGGCGGAGGCGGCGCGCGTGCGACGGCCGCCCACGACCGAGTCGACTCGGGCTCGGCGTCCGCGGGCGGCGGCGGCCGCGGCGACGGCCGCCGCGCGCGGCGCGCGTTCTTCGCGCACGCCGCAAACGCCCCCGCCCCCGCCTCGCGCCGGTTGCGCGCCTGCAGAGGCGCGGGCCGCGGCTGGGACGCCACCTCGGGCCCGCACGCGAGCGGCGCCGCGGGCCTGGGCGGCGGCGGCGGCGGCGCCGCCGCGGGCCTGGGTGGCGGCGGCGGCGACGCGAGGGGCAGCGCGGCGCGCGCGGCGGCGGCGCCGCCGCCGCCGCC
>Ga0315276_10005904_pt1 | contig 11305 bp, 7 predicted proteins | sample YL17G05_0_MG_FD_204542 | JGI IMG/M metagenome (GOLD analysis project Ga0315276, IMG submission 204542) | Sediment microbial communities from Yellowstone Lake, YNP, Wyoming, USA - YL17G05_0 | ecosystem: Environmental > Aquatic > Freshwater > Lake > Sediment | place: USA: Wyoming | collected... | reverse complement strand
AGCTGTTCTGTTATGAAGTTTCCCCCTTGACTGGTTTGTTGAAATTTTTTTAATAAGTAATATAAGAAGTTAACCTGGCTTGATATCGCCTGTTGGGCTTGAATATTCTCCCATTCATCCTGTAGTGCTTGATTACTGGATTCATTCAAGTATCCAATCAGCTTTTTTTTGTTCTTAATCGCATATCCCGATAGGAGGTTAACAAAACTGTGTGGGTTACTAGAAATGAAATATACAGGTTTACGAATTAATTCATCACATACCCGAGCAATTTGCTCCCACCAAAGATCAGTCGCACTACGGTATTCTACTAATGATCCATTGAGTAGTTTGACTCTTAACCTGCGTGGTGCGCGTGCAACCTGATGTAGATTATTTTCAAAATCCCCCTCCCAAATAAGTTTTAATCTATCAATATCATCGTGGGAAATGTTTAAGGAAAAAGCCAACTCGTGTAATTCCGTTTCCTGTAAACTCCTTGGCGAATCATGATCCAAATATAGGTTTGTACTGCTCTTTAATAACGTATGGATCTTATTCCATTCGGTTTGATATGCAGTCAGCATTGGAATTACATCATCGATATCACTGACACTTGCAATAAAACATGCTAAAGTATCTGTGCCATTATAAAAACACCGTCTCCGCCGAGCAACTGCAGTTACGGGTTCCCATTTCTCAATATCGTCGAATCCTGATTTGGAAAAAACTTTCGTACTTTGACCCAGAACTACAAGCTCAACTTGATGGATACATTGTGGTAATCTAAGCAGACTGTACAAAAATGCCGACATATCTGGAGCTGATTCGCGTGCATTGGGATGCAACAGGGATTTCATCCCTGCATGAGCTTCTTCCAATGAACGTATTTGGACATCGGAAGAGGACCGCAACAAAGAATAATATGTGCGCTGGTATAATTCAATTTCTTCCGATGCTGTGCTGGGGACGGTTCGCTCCATCTTATGGATTACTTTCGCATAGCATTCGGGGGTACATCAAAGGGACCATAACGAGAAGGTCCTGCAGCTCTTATCAGAACTGCATATACCAGGGATAGTATTCCGAACCCAATAAACGTTAAAAAAACAGCGAGTAAAAACTGGCCAACCGTAAGGTTATGCGAGATGGTGTAATGATTAAAACCACCGATAATCTGATCAATCTGCGGTACTTGAGAATACTTTATCGTGATCGGTCTTATCATTTCAGGGGGAAGAGGAATTTGTTTGTTAGTTTGCAATATTAATGATGCTGCATACCATGCCATGATTGGGATAATTATGATTAGCGCGCAGCCAATACCCCGCCAAACTGGATGTATTTCCCAGGATCTTTCTTTTCCTTCTTTACGATATTTTTGCGCAGAGAAACCCATCGTTCACCTCCAAATCCACTTTAAGTGTTTTGTGCAGCTTGTTCGATGGCTGCTACAATTGAATAATAACCAGTGCATCGACATAAATTTCCGCTAATTGCTTCCTTGATTTCTTGACGGTTTGGTCTCTTTATTTCATCTAATAACATTACCGAAGACATGATAAAGCCGGGTGTGCAATAACCACATTGAACTGCACCATTATCAATGAAAGCTTGTTGGATCGGATGTAATTCCCCATTCTTCGTTATTCCTTCGATGGTTACAATTTGAGCACCATGTGCACGAACCGCCGGTACCAGACAGCTCATTACAGCCATCCCATCCAAAAATACTGTGCATGCTCCACATTCACCCTCGGCACAACCCTCTTTTGTCCCTATTAAGCCTGCTTCTTCCCTTAACAGGCGCAGCAGAGATTTATTGAAACCTGAAGTAAATTTGTATCTCTTTCCATTTATGGTTGTCTCAATTGCTGGATGAATATTTCCTACCTTATGATGTGTGCTGCTTTTTAATTCCTCGGATTTATTAATATAATTAGTATTTAGATCAATATTCGCACGAAGTAAAACCGGGTGTTTTGGGTAATCCAATCTTTCTTCACGGCTTGCAATGGTACTTAATGCCCGTTTTACACATATGCGAACCATTTCAAGGCGATACTCACGTGAGCTGCGTATATCATCGATGGGTCTTGCAGCTGATTTTGAAAGACCAGATGCTTTCTGAATAGTCTCCTCATTAAGAACTCTACCTCGTAAATATTCTTCAGCTTCCCTGGCGTGCACAATGACAGGGGCAACTGCTCCTAAGGTGATTACTGCATCGACAATCCTTCTATCATCGAATGTCAGGATCACCGCACAATTAACTAACGAAATTGCTTGCGCCTTTCTCAGACCTAATTTGTAAAATATACCGCATTGGTTGCTTTTTAAAGCTGGAAATTTAATCTCAACCAGCATTTCGTCGGGTTTCAAAACATTTAGCCTGACTCCCTTGTAGAAGTCTGCCAAAGGAATTTCCCGTAGACCCTGTTTTGACTGTAATACTACGCTGGCATTTAATCCGACCAGAGGAGGGATTGTGTCATTCGCCGGTGAAGCTGTGATAATATTCCCCGCCACTGTTCCTCTATTTCTAATTTGAGGTGCACCAACTTCCCAACATGCCCGTGCCAAAGGGAAAGCCTGTTCTATTATCATCTTGGAGGCTGCACACTCACCATGTGTAACGAGTGGGCCAATATGGATCATGCCAGTTTCATCCAATTTAATTTGGTCCAATCCTCTTACCCGACTTATATCAATTAAAGTATTTATCCCTTTACGTACACCTCGCTCCATTTCCAACATTAAATCTGTTGCTCCTGCAACAATTCGCGCATTTGTACCTTGTTCAGCTAGAATATGGACAGCATCATCAATTGAAATTACGCTATGGTAGTCTTGCCACATAGATTCTCCATTTATTTACCACGCATCATGATAATCTCTGCCATAATGCTCACAGCGATTTCCTCTGGTGTTTCAGCATGGATATCCAAACCAATGGGTGTATGGATCAGTTTTAGTTTATCCGCAGAAATACCTGCTTCTAACAGTTTTTTAGTCGTAGTTGCCCAGCGTCTCTGTGAGCCAATCACGCCAATATAGCTCGCTTGAGTGGTTAGCAATGAAGGAAAACCCCGAACATCCACATCCATACCCCGGGTGGTTAAAACAATATATGTCCAGGGAGTGATTTTCATTTGCTTGGATAAATCCTCCAGTGCTACCGGGTAAAATTCATCGGCTTCAGGTACTGATGCCGGGGTGCAGAAGTCAGGTCTATCGTCACATACTGCCACGACAAATCCTAGCCATTTTGCCAAATGTACAACTGCCTTACCGACATGTCCTACACCTACGACAATCAGGATGGGTTTTGGGATGATAGGTTCCACATAGATCTCCAACTGACCACCACATACGCCTGGATCACCACGTTCAGGATCAGTCATATTATATTCTAACAACCGGGGCTTTTTATCCTGCATGGCACCCAGAGCTTCCTTGATCACCCGGTTTTCAACTTCTCCACCCCCAACTGTACCAATGATATGCCCATCAGGATAAACCAACATTTTACTGGTCACATGCCGAGGCGTCGAACCACGACTACGAATAATCATACACAATGCACCGGTCGTGTTTGTTCTTTCAAGATCTGCTAATGCCTCATAAATTGTCATTTCACGATACTTTCATCAATAACCTATAGCCCTTATTAGGGATTTACCAAAAAGCGCTGTAAGGCCCTCGCCTTTAGGCGTGGGGATATAAGGCGTAAGCTTTGTGTTATTTTAGAACAAACGATCGGATATATAACGGCAGAAGTTAAAAAGACTCAACGTTCGTCCGATGCGGCTCTTTAACAACTGAGTGTAGTTGGTTGGAACAGGAAGTCTGTTCCGTAAAACATTCAACGTATCCAAGAGATAAAAACTCCTATTTGCACTAGGGCTATAGTGCATCGGTGTAAGCCCGTAGAAGCCCCCGGCTTTAGCCGTGGGGAGTAGTCACTCCTCTAACAATCCTAAAACAACCGGTAGTAATTGCTTCTTCCTCGATACCACATCATCAGCCTGAAGAGAACCATCTTGAAGGAGTGGGTATGGCAGATCATCAAGCACAGGTGGAGTGTTCACTAATACCAAACGACTGGAATTCCTGACCACATCAGTTACCATGAGCATGGCAAAATCGAGACCACGCTGTTCACGGAGCTTATTGAGTGCATTTGTTACGCGTTCATAGTTATCTGTTAGCTGTGCCTGATTAGTCACTTCAGCCTGAGCTATCGCGAAATTAAAACCACCTGCCTGATACAGTTTAAGATCAGATGTGACAATGTCCATAGCCTCCCGTGACTCTAGACCCGCTCCAGCTTGAATAATCGCTTTTCCATAAGATTCAATCGATTCTCCAGCGAGAGGGCTGGGTGGTTTAAATGCCCACCTTATGAGGCGCTCCCCAGCAATACGGTCGCGTGGCGTTGTTGTTGGCGAAGTCAATATTAGTGTATCCGACAATAGTCCTGCCAATAGCATCGCTGCGATAGCTGGTGGGGAACTTAAACCAGCTTCCTCAATCCTCTCCGTGACCAATGTGCTCGTGCTGCCTACGATATCGACCGTAAAACGAATTGGAATATGGGTGGACTGATTGCCAAGACGATGGTGATCCAGGATCTCGATCAGCTCAGCCTCTTCGAGCGAGCCCAATGCCTGACCTGGTTCATTATGGTCAACCAAAATGACCTTGATCCGTGGTGGGTTGAGCACATCCCGTTGCCTAGTAATACCCAAATAATGCCCTTTTTCATCAACCACTAGAAATTCATTGTATTCTTCTCGTAGAATTCGATGAATCACGTCTCTGATACGTAGACTAGATTGAAAACATGGCACTTTTTTATCACAGGCCTCAAGACAATTTTGGTTTAGAAGCTCTGGGATTTGCATTTCTTTCCGATCTGGGTAAGGGCCGACCAATCTGCTTAAAAACTGGAACAAGCTAAAACCTGTGATTAATCCGACCGGCATCCCATCATCAGAAACAACCGGTGCAACTCCTCCAGTACGGTTGGCGATCGCCCATGCTTCTCGTAGAAGACCATCAGGGGCGACAGTATCCAGCCTTTGGCATACAGCTTCAAAACGAGGCGATGCATCAGTGAGCAATATGGGTGGGTCTAAACCCAGGCGCTTTAATATCCAGGTAGTCTGTGGGTTTATCGCACCTGCACGGGCTGCAACTGTGTCAAAAGCATCTCGTTCCTTCAACAACCAGGCATACCCCATTGCTGCGGCAATTGAATCGGTATCTGGGTTTACATGTCCAATGATATATATTCGATCCGACATTTATCTATCCAATAATTTAAACTATTTCAGGTCTTCTGGCCATTATAAAAATATCTTGAGTTAACTAATTATTCAATCGTCCTTATTACTATCACCATTCGTTTTTAAAGCTTTCCATACCTTTTCTGGAGTGATCGGGTTCTGATCAATGTTTACACCTGATCTATTGCCGATGGATAAGCTTGCGTCAAGGAGCGCATTAGCTACCGCAGGAGCGATACCGTCCATGGGGATTTCTGCTACGGCTTTCACACCGAACGGATGGGTTGGCTCAAATGTTTCAACGAAAATTGTCATTAGCTCAGGCATTTCATGGGCTTGGAAGATATGATACTGCCGTAAGTCACTTTCACGGGCGACACCCTTTTCGTCATATACCATTTCCTCACAGACTGCATAGCCAAGCGCTTGAGTCATACCCCCTTCAATCTGTCCAGACGCTGTGAGTGGATTGACAATTATCCCTGAATCAACCGCCGAGACTAATTTCTCCACAATAACCTGGCCAGTTTCTATATCCAAGGTTACTTCTGCAAATTGGGCAGCAAAAGGTGGTGGTGCAACTGGTGAAAAATAGGATGCGACGGCCATAAGCTGCTCTTGGTCTGAATGGTGAAGACTGTTAAGTGCAATCTCAGCCAACGTGATCTTGCGACCATCAGGGGCAATCGCACAAGAATCAGCTAAGATGATAGTCTGGGGATCCACCATTTGAGCAATTTCAGCTTCTGAATTGTAAATCTTTGCAGCCCTAATCTTTATTCGGTCAGCAACCTGCTCTGCAGCCCGTACGACCGCTGCTCCTGAAACGTAGGTAGTACTGGAAGCATATGCGCCTTTATCAAAAGGTGTAAAATCCGTATCGGATGAGTAAACGATCACATCCTCCAACGGCACCCCGAGCACTTCAGCTGCCATTTGCCCAAGCACAGTATCAGACCCTGTTCCGAGGTCGGTTGCACCAATCAGTAAATTAAACGAGCCATCATCATTTATCTTTATACTTGCGCCACCCATATCCAGGTAGGGGATTGCCGTTCCTTGGAGGACCAGTGCCCCGCCAATACCTCTTCGGAGGTGAGGTTTTTCAGGCACTTGGTGCCAATCCTCGTTGTTATACTTCTTATCCCATCCAATAGCAGCTTTTCCTTGCCGTGCACATTCCTCTAAACCACAGGTTTGGATAATTTCCGGTTGCGGTTCCCTGCCCTCGCTCCAGGCAGTGCTGAATGGATGTAGCTCTCCTGCCCGTAACGCGTTCTTTAACCTGAACTCGATCGGCTCAAGACCAAGCATCCGAGAGATTTTCTCCATGTGCCTGTCAACCGGCCAATAACCCTGAGGCACTCCATAACCCCGGTATGCCCCCGCAGGTGGGTGGTTGGTATACACAACATCCGCGTAAAAACGTATGTTGGGAGATTTGCGGTACTTTCCATCACCAACATACATCGCCATTGATTTGTGACCGGTGTTCCCGGTTACGGTGAGTGCATGGCAACCATAAGCACCTGTATCGGTTAAAACCTTCATCGAATTGGCGGTAATTGTTCCATCATTCTTAACTCCGGTCTTCATATGGACCATCATGGGATGGCGTGACCGGGAGGCGATAAACTCTTCCTCACGTGTATATTCAAAGATCACTGGTCGATGGGTTGCAATGGTAAGATGGGCAGCCACATCTTCGATTAATACCTCCTGCTTTCCCCCAAACCCTCCTCCGATGCGCGGCTTAATCACCCGTATGCGTTTGATGGGGAGACCCAAAACAGGTGCCAGTATCCTTCTGGCGTGGAATGGAACCTGAGTACTCGTGCGGATGACAAGACGGTCGTCCTCATCCCAATATGTGACAGTCACGTGCGGTTCTATATGGGTCTGCTGTACCTTTGATACAGCATAGTCCGCTTCAATAATCTGGTCAGCTTCAGCGAAACCTTTTTCCACGTCTCCAATATCAATCCGGATCTTTGCAGCTAAATTGCATGATGCATCCGACTCTCCAAAATTGACGTATTCTGGTTCGTCATGCAAAACAGGAGCACCAGGCAGCATTGCTAGCACAGGATCAAGTAGTATTGGTAAAGGTTCATAATCCACATCGATCAACCCTAATGCCTCGGTAGCGATTTCTTCCGTCTCTGCGGCAACAAATGCAACCCGATCACCGACAAAGCGCACTTTATTATCCAGCGAGAAGGTATCCAGAGGTCCGGGAATCGGATCAGACTGCCCTGCGGTGGAATAAACAACCCGAGGTATATCCTTCCAGGTAAGCACGGCTGCTACACCGGGTAATCCACGGGCTTTCGTTGCATCGATGTTTTTAATTCGCGCATGTGCATGCGGGCTGTGTAATACTTTTGCAACCAGCATACCTCGTATATCAACATCTGCGGTGAATACCGGTTTACCTTGGGCTAATTTGATCGCATCTACTTTGATATCAGGTTTTCCTACTCGTTGAAAAATGGGACCATTAGTGTTTGAAATTACCAGCGGAAATGATTGGTCGGTATTGTATTTAGAAGGTTTTATATTGTCGGAGATGCTTGATAAATCATCGAGGATTGATTCAGTACGATCATTTCGCAGAACCCTTGCACTTTGCATAACTGCTTGAATAGGCTTGATATAACCGGTGCAACGGCAAAGTACCCCTGAAAGGACTTGCCTGATTTCAGCTTCGGTTGGATTAGGATTTCGATCAAGCAAATGCTTGGCTGCCAAAATTTGTGCTGGTGTGCAATATCCGCATTGGATCGCACCATTCGCGATAAAAGCTTGTTGGATTGGATGTAAACCTTGGTTCTCTCGCCAACCTTGATCAGGATGCTCCCCCAACGACTCGATCGTTTGAATTTTATGTCCTTCTGCTTGAGCAGCCAATACTAGACATGAGTTAACTGGTTTCCCATCCATCAGGACAGTACAAGCGCCACAATCCCCACTTTCACATCCATGTTTTACCCCATAGTATCCCAATCTTCGTAATAACTTGAGAAGTGTTTCGCCTGGAGATGATGTGACTTTATATGGTTGGTTATTTATATCAAGGTTTATTTCCATCAGTTTCCCTGATATCCCTTTTTTCTATTAAAAATAAATCCCATAAGCGCCGATAACCCCACCAACAAAATACCAATTATCGCGACCATCAAGGACTGGATCAGGAAAAGTAACCCTATAAAACTGGTCAAAAAATCAGGAAGTGTCCAGGTTACAATCGCTCCATTGATTACATAATGAATAAAGATAGGTATAGAAAGGATGGACAATGTAGCTAATATGAACTTCATTGCCGTGCTGGCAGCCTGATAAGCATTATATTTATATGCCTTTGTTCCAAGCAACACCAGTAACCAGGCAAATACCAACGCAATAAAAGTTGTTATTGCAGTTGAGACAATCAAGTTTGTTGCATCCAAAACCGAGCTGAGAGAATATGTTTTATGGTCGATATATATGTATTTAACATTGAAAACGACGAGGTAAGTGACTACTCCGGCCAGGAACCATGCAAAGTGGGGTCTGGCATACCAGCTAGCCAGGTTAATGATCAATAGTACAAATATGATCGCAAATATCCCCCGAGGAAGCTGTTCTCTGTTCAATCGAGAATCCCTTGCGGTATCCATTGCAGCTTGGGTGTCATGTACGATATCGCTTGTCACCACAACATTTACCGGCTGCCCAATTGCCGTCTCATATGCTGTTGCAAGCTGTGCTTGTTGTTTGGATAAAACATGGTTAATCTTATCCACTTGCTCCAGCGTGATATCAAGCATTTCAATCTTTGGTCGTCCTTGATCCGTGGCTGGTATATTTGCTCCTAATGCAGCAGCTATGCTTGGAGCAACATCCACCATATCAATATCCCCGTAATTCCCAGGGATCACACCTCTTCCAGCCATTACAAATGGTTCTAATAGAACGATTGGATCCTGCCCTCCATGTCCTCCCTGGTCGATCTGCCCATGGTCACTGACGACAAGTAGGGTGTCTTGCGTAAGATCCATGGTTGATGCAATTTCTTTAAGCAATCCATCCGTTCTCGTTGCAGCAGCATCCCACCGAGGGTCAATCGGACCACCTTCATGATGCCCAGCATAATCAACCTGGTCCAGGTGAATTAGCACCAAATGATATTTCCCTTCTTGCAACCATGGTAAGGCCGCATCAGTAACCTCTCTATCAGCCACCTTGTCCTCGCCAGAAGTGTAGAAACTTGCAGTTACTGCCTCCTGGGGGATCAGTTTTTCAAACCAATAGAATCCAGATACTGCAGTAAGAAGACCTTCTCGATGAGCTGCAGAAAAAATATCATCCTGGGTGAACTCAGGGATATCAGCATAATCAAGATTAATCACAGGCCCATCGCTTAAATCTGGCCAGGCTCCGGTTAATAAAACTGTGTAACCAGGCTCGGAGTAGGATGGTGGCCGGCTATGCATCATCCCTGAGGCACCTTCATTTCTCAATTGATTTAAGAAAGGCATCACATCCGTTTTCATTGAGGTATCATGGCGAAGTGCATCGATAAGCACGATCACCACTGAACGTGTGATCGGGCTACCACTCGCCTCACCAGGTATGGGAGGTGAGGCGCGAAATGGCGACCGGTAGGCATACACCGAATCCATCAATCCGGTTGCCCAAAAATATGAGACTCCAATTACTACAAGAAAAATGATTATGCCGATAATTATCGGGGCGTTCTTTTTCATAATACCTCTCAGTGATTATCTTTCAGTAAACCATCCCGAGCCATTCGACTTCTTACTTTTTGACGTAACACATCAATCGGTAGACGTTTTCCAGTCAGTTGTTCAATATAATACCATGCCAGCCAGCCATTACAGGGTGCCTTTAGGATATCTCGACCTACTTTATGAATCGATCCGGAATACTCACCGTGCTTGATCTGACTATTCTGCATCACGACAGCTTGTTTATCACCATGGCTGCCAAAGTATAAAATCTGTCCTTCTATGATATAACCTTCCTTCAATAATGACAGGAATGGAATCCTTTTCTCTCTATTCTTACCTATATCTACGTGGACTTCCATATGTCCGTTATTTGGTGGGACTGCGTCAACTCGTTGCTGAGCAATGGAAATGTACCCTTCATCAGATTCAATTCCGATCCAATGACGTCCCAACCTTTTAGCGACGGCACCAGTCGTCCCACTGCCAAAAAATGGGTCTAAGACAATATCACCAATATTTGTGCTTGAAATGATCACTCGCTCCAGCAAAGCTTCAGGTTTTTGGGTTGGATGTGCTTTTTCACCATTAATCTTGAGCCGCTCTTTTCCTTTACATACTGGCAGTCTCCAATCACTCCTCATCTGTAAACCACCATTTCCATTTGTTTCATTATTTATGGCTTTCATGGCCCGGTAATTAAAGGTGTAACGAAGTCCTTTTATTTTCTGCGCCCAGATAAGTGTTTCATGTGCATTCGTAAATCGTACACCACGGAAATTTGGCATCGGATTGTTCTTGACCCAGATTACATCATTCAATGTCCAAAATCCTAAATCCTGCATGATCCTTCCTACCCTGTAAATATTATGATATGAACCAATTACCCAAATTGCTCCAGTGTCTTTTAATACCCGGCGACATCCCTGCAACCAATCATTGGTAAAATGATCATACGATTCGAAATCTGAAAAGTGATCCCAGGCTTCCTCCACTCCTTTCACACGGGTCGAATTCGGACGCCATAGCTCTTTCTCGAGTTGGAGGTTGTATGGAGGATCTGCAAAGACCAGATCAATGGACTTTTCAGGGAGCGTCATGAACACTTGTAGGCAATCCCCAAATATAATCTGATCCAATGGGAGTTTGTTTTCGCTCATAATGAAATATTATAAAATATCGTAACTACTCAGCCATGTGAAACGAAAGAAGGTAAATAAGGCGTTCCTGCGATGGCCAACCGCAAAACATCCAAGACTTGTTGCTCATTCTTGCGAGCGGTTGAAATGTAACCACGGATCTGGC
>Ga0315276_10005901_pt1 | contig 11307 bp, 10 predicted proteins | sample YL17G05_0_MG_FD_204542 | JGI IMG/M metagenome (GOLD analysis project Ga0315276, IMG submission 204542) | Sediment microbial communities from Yellowstone Lake, YNP, Wyoming, USA - YL17G05_0 | ecosystem: Environmental > Aquatic > Freshwater > Lake > Sediment | place: USA: Wyoming | collected... | reverse complement strand
CTTCTATCGAAACGCTATCGACAATGGCTTTTATGTGATTGAATTGCCGAAGCAGATTGATAAAATCAGCGACGGCGACGAACTGACAATTGATTTCAAAGCAGGCTTGATTAAAAACAAAACCGCCGGTATTGATATAAAGTTTAATCCGCTGCCCGACTTCGCACTCGAAATTATCAACGATGGCGGTCTGCTCGAACATATAACCAAAACGCATAAGTAAAATAACAACGAAGGAGATTTAAAAGTGGCAAAGAGTTACAAGATTGCCGTAATGCCCGGCGACGGCACCGGCCCGGAAGTAATCGCGGAAGCGGTGAAGGTATTAAAAACAGCCGCGGATAAATTCAAATTCAAAGTCGATTTGACGAATTTCGACTTCGGCGGCGAAAGATATAAAAAAACTGGCGAGACCCTCCCCGACAGCGCAATAAAAGAGCTGCGCAAGTTCGACGCGATTCTATTGGGTGCTATCGGCCACCCCGACGTTGCCCCCGGAATCCTCGAAAAGGGAATCCTGCTAAAGGCCCGCTTCGAGCTTGACCAGTACATCAATCTGCGCCCGGTCAAGCTCTACCCCGGCGTAGATACGCCGTTAAAAAATAAAGGCCCCGACGACATAAACTTCGTCGTCATCCGCGAAAACACCGGCGACGCCTACACCGGCACCGGCGGCGTCACAATGAAAGGGACACCCCATGAAGTCGCCGTGCAGTCTGCGGTCTACAGCCGTTTTCAGGTTGACCGATGCCTGAAATACGCATTCGAATACACCCGCAAGTTCGGCAAAAAAGCGACCGGCCGAGGCGAACACAACACACTTGCTCTCTGTGGAAAAACAAACGTATTAACCTATATCTACGGCCTCTGGGAACGGGCCTTCCACGAAATGGGCCAGAAAGATTATCCCGATATCAAAAGAGAATACTATCACGTTGACGCCACCTGTATGTGGTTTGTCAAAAATCCTGAATGGTTCGACGTGATTGTTACCGGCAATCTGTTCGGTGACATCATCACCGACCTCGGCGCGATGATTCAGGGCGGCATGGGCATCGCCGCCGGCGGCAACCTCAACCCCGAAGGCATCAGCATGTTCGAGCCTATCGGCGGCAGCGCTCCCAAATACACCGGCAAAGGAGTCATCAATCCCCTCGCCGCCATTTGCGCGGGACAAATGATGCTCGCCTCCCTCGGCGAAGAAAAAGCAGCCGACACCATCGAAAAAGCCGTGATGTTTGCGACCGCCAACAAGCTAAAATCGCTTGCAGCTGGAAAAATGGGTTTCTCCACCAGCCAGGTCGGTGACCTCATCGCGGCTAAAGTTGCTGAGTAAAATAAAACATAAAAAAAAAGACCGGGCAATAACCCGGCCTTTTTTTGCATCGCATTCGTTCAGCGAATTACTTCGGCAGATTCTCCGCCGCTGCGTCTTTAACGCTCAAATCACCGTAAATGACGCGGTAGGTTTCCGCACCTTTTAGACGATACCAGAATATCGCCTTTTCTGCATTGCCCAGTTTCACGCCGGCCCCGGCATAGTGCCAGTCGTCGCCACGGGTATCTATAATCTGATGGAACAGCATCCCTTTTCCAAAGACCATACCCATTTGTGTTGCCTGTCCTTCCGGAAGGTTCAGCTTATCGAGCTTCTGTCCCAGGATCGGTATCTCTTTCATAGCGTTCTCGGTGCCGATAGCGTCGGGGAACGTTCCATCCCCAATGACCTTGGCCCAGACCCGCAGGCTTTCGATGAAATCCTGTTCGTTGGCATTTCCGAGGTCGAATTGAGAGTCTTTCTTCGTGTATCCCGGCGGCACGTCCATACTGAGCAGCGAGTCGTCTACAGGGGCATCCAGTTCAAAGTCCTTCAAGACAGCGCGCATCTGTCCGACTCGAAAATATATTCGTATCGGCAAAGCCGTTTTAGCATCGGCCCAGATTGTGACTTCCTCGTTCGGACCTCTGCTGGTGAATCCGGCCGCTTTATGCCCGTCGATGATTTGCTCGCCAAGATTTTCGATATTCGGATTATCCTTCATCTTAGTGATAACATCGCGAAGAAAATTGACGAAACTTTGCGTTCTATCCTTGAGGTCGCCCTGGATGTCAACGTATGACGCCGTTTTCGATTCGGAATCGAGAACGAGCATTTTCGCACTGTCCAGGTCGATAACCATAGTCATATTCGGCATGTTCGACACAGTTCTTCTGATTCGCAAACCCACGATGATTTCGTGCATGAATGGATTGTTTTCGTCGTCACCGATAATCATATCGCAGATAATGGTCCGCGCGTTCAGAATCGGTTCGATGACCTTGGCCCATGTTACGGTTCCGCTCCCAAGTTGAAATATTCCTACCGTCGCTGCAATAATTATCACTGCCGCAGCGGCTAATTTCATTATTGAACTTTTCATAATTCTTCTCCTTAAATTGAGGACTGTGCCTGCTGTCCCGGCTGCTTTGAGCCTCGCACTCTGCTCTCGAACAATTCGGTTCATAACGTCGTCTTCAAGACCGCTTTGCCCCATAGCCTTGCCGTTTTCGACCAATCGGCTGCGAAAATTTGTAAGGCTCTTCAGCTCCGCCCGGCACCCGGCACAATCCTTTAGATGTTCTTCGACTAAACGTTTTTCCTGCTCATCCAGAAGGCCTTCGACATAAGTAACTGATAATTCTTTAAATTCTGCGCAGTTCATTTTACACCTCATAAACTTCTTTACGCCCTTGCTGTTGCAGCGATTCACGCAGCATGGCATAGGCCCTTGATAATGTTTTTGTTACTGTACCCAGCGGCATATCAAGCTGCTCTGCTATCTCGTTGCACGAACGCTGGCCGTAATATCGCAGCAGTATAATTTCCTTGTACGCCTCGGGTAGTTCTGCAATCGCCGCTTCGAGAACATAATCCTCTGAGAGTTCCGTCGTGGTGCTTTCTTCCGAGAGTGAGCGGACGATTTCCCGCTGCCGCTGGATTTGTTCCTTTCGTTGGTGCTCTTTCGCCACGTGGTCAGCGATGCCCAGCAGCCAGGGAAAGAACGAATCGGGCTTTTTTAATTTGCCCATATTGAAATACGCCCGCACAAGGGCTTCCTGGGCGGCTTCCTCGGCACGTTCTTTGTCGCCTAATTTACCGGCCAGATTCGCTAGCAGAATCCCCTGGTAACGCCGCACAAGATATCGAAAATCGTCCGGATGGCCATCCAAACAACGCCCTACATAGTATTTATCATTCTCTGACATATCTTACATACCTCGAAAAAACTCTAAGGATTCGTGTTCTCACAATATAGTGTGGCCTTGCCCGTTTTTGCGACATAAAAAACAAAAAATAATTCACCCGCCGAAGCGCATAAAAAAGGCCGGGCAATAACCCCGGCCTCTTTGATAAACGGTTGCGCTCTTATCCTTTCTCATCGTAAACCACTTTAGCCCCATTCGGAATACCGAATTCGAATACCCCTTCCGGCATGGTTACATTGTATTCTATGCGGTTTATGCTTTTGATCCCTTCGCCGGGTCCGCACTTGATAGCTTCCATATCAATTGGTAGCTTCGTCTGAGTATCAACGCGGAAAACAAACTCCTTTTCTTCCATCTGGCCCTGAGTTGGAATAGACCCGTGAACAACGATTACTTCCTTTTGGAGTCCTTCGTCAAATTGGGAATAAAAGCTAAGCTTACCATGATACTGTTGAATCCATCCGACCAGATCTTCAAAAAACCGTGAAACACGTACGTCAGATGTTGGAACGTACCCGTTTCGAATCCGCACAAGGTTTTTATCTTTGTAGTAGTAATAAGTTGCTTGGGGGGTTCCTACAATCAAAAGATTGCCCTGGTCTGAACGGTAGTATTCTTCCTGGCCCGTCTCGGGATTAACTTGAAGCCAAAGTTCCCCTTCGCTATTATCCCAATCGCTGCAGTACGCGTGGACTGAATGGATGGCACGCATCGCTTCAATTGTTTGTTCAATTGCGTAAGCAGGCGTAACTGACTTGTCCAAAAAGTTTATTGCGACCATAACGGCGATAACTATCACCGCCGCAGCGGCTAATTTTGTCATTTTACTGTTCATAATATATTCCCATAAAACATAATGTTTCGGTTGATTGCTTAACGTCTCGCTGAAATCTCTCGCTGTTTCTTCTGCAATTTTCTGCACATCGGCCGGAACATCTTTACTGCCTATTTCTTTAAGGAGTTCTTCGATATTTTTCTCGTTCATTTTTGTCACTTCCATTCTGTCAAATTTGCCAGCTTCTTTTTCAAAGTGGCTACCGCTTTTGATACATTTGACCTTGCTCCCGCTTCAGTGCAGCCTAACTCCGCAGAAATACCTTTATAATCCCGTTGCTCCAGATATCGCAGAACTATTGCCTTGCTCTGCCGGGCTGGAAGCTCCGCTATCGTTCGTCTTACCAGCTCAACCAATTCGTTTCTGCTCACACTGGCGATTGGGTCTTCCTTGGTGCCGACTTGGCTTTTGTCGATTTGTCCGTCTCTGCCGATCCTGTTTCGCCAAGCCTTCGAATTGGCCGTCAACGCTATCCGGTAGATATACGCCCCCGCTTTTTTGCCGGTGAGCTTCTCAACGTTCTGCCACATCCCTAACAGGGCGTATTGCATTGCCTCGGTAAAAAGCTCCCTGTCCCCGGCCAGCTTCCATAGCACTGACGTCAGGAATCCCAAATACCTGGTTCTTAGCTGTCTAAAGGTCTCTGCTCGCTTCGGATACTTCATCATTTCATTCTGATCTCAAATAACAACCTGTGGTGAGCTTGTCTGCCCTGAGCTTGTCGAATGGGTCGAACCACTGAACGCGTCCAATCTTCATATAATAATAACTGCCCATGGCGGATTTTGTGTAAATCTTTTCCGGCAAAAAATAGACGGCGTTCAATTCGCCGCTTCGGGTTGGGATTGATTTCTTTGCTTCTGCAAAGCTTCTAACAGTTGCCGCACATTTGCTGCGTTGGGGTCGATTTGCAGGCCTGCTTGGTATGATTTTATTGCCTCTGCGGTTTCGCCCTTCCCTTCGAGCAGGATGCCTAAGTTGCGATACATCTCGACATCATCCGGCATGATTTTGAGAACAAAACGAATCTCTTTTATTGCCTCGTCAATCCTGCCTGCGCCTGCCAGTGCCAGGCTTAATTGGCCGTGGACAAATACATTGTCAGGTTCGATTTCGAGCGCTTTATTATAACATTCGATAGCCTTATCGAATTCCTTCAACTTCGCCAGTGTCGTCCCAAGACCCCGAAGAGCATCGACATCATCGGGCTTAAGCTCCAGCACCTTTCGATAATGTTGAACGGCTTCGGCAAATTGCCCCTTTATTCTTAAAGCAGCAGCCAGATTATAATGGGCCTCGGCAAAACCGGGCGGCTGATTCCACCTGAGCTTTCGGTTCTCTGTTAATTCTATAGCTCTTCTGTAGTGAACTATAGCCTCGTCTATCTGCCCTTTTTTCTGCAGAGCGTTGCCGATATTGTTGTGTACCTCATGGTTTTCTTTCAGTTGCAGCGACCTCGAATACTGCTCGATGGCCTCGTCAGTTTTGCCTAAACCAGCCAAGGCAAGGGCTAAATTGTTGTGCAGCACTTCGTGATTTGGTGTCAGGGACAGCATATACTTATAATGAGTAACGGTATCGCGCCAATTGACGAGGTAACCACGAACACCGAAAATTTCCGTTGAATATACCATCACCAGTAATGCCGACCCAATAATGCACCCCTTATAACTATTGCGAAAAAGGATACTTAACCCTGCCGCGACAGGTAGCAGAAAACCGACCATTGGCAGATACGCGTGTCTGTCGGCTGCAATGACGGGATGAAATCCTATTATTCCGAGCGTGGGAAAAACAGCCAAAAAGAAAAACAGCCAGCCCATTACTAACGCCTTTGTCCATCGCAGAGAAATCACCATCGCTATAAACAGGATGATTGTCCCTGTTACCCCGGCCAAAATCATAGGGTGTCCGATGGTAAAAGGCGACGGAAACGGATAAAACGCCGACAGGCGGACCGGCCAGACAAACTTGTACAAATAAAAGATAATATTGTGGGTGATTATATACGGTATATACAACGGGCCATGCTGACTGGGCATTATCACTTCGGCGGTGTTCCTTTGTGACAAAAAAGTAATAATCGCGGAAACAAAACTGACGAGTAAAAAGGGTATTTTTTCAACAACCCCTTTTTTGCTTAATCTCGCCAGAGGCCAATAGTCCAGCAGCAACATAAGAATCGGCAGGGGGGTTGCGGTCGGCTTCGAAAGCAAAGCCAGTATAAAAAACCCGATGCAGAAAGCGTATATTTTCTTACTTCCGGTCCGGCTGAAACGAATATAGCAAATAAGAGACCACAGAACAAAAAATGCGGATAGTACCGTTTTGCGTTCCGACAGCCAGGCTATCGATTCGATGGTTATCGGGTGAACCCCGAACAATAAGCCCGCCGCCGCTGCCGCCCAGAAGTTGCCGAAAAGCTGATACAAAAGCACGATTATCAATATCGTGTTGGCGATATGCAAAGCCAGGCTGGTTATGCGAAATGGGGTTAAATTATCGGCGCGCCCGCCCATAGCATAATCAGTCATCAAAGAAATCATGGCCAATGGCTGGTAATAGCCCCGAACGCTCGATGGGTACAGAACCTCGCTTAAAAAACGCTCCGTTGATTTCAATCCGGGATTCTTAACCAGCTTGTTCTCGAGCAAATACTGCTCGTCATCGAACGATAGTGCCTTGCTCGATAACGCCGGCCAATGTGCTGCTAAAACAACCCCTGCTGCCACAACAAGGCAAACCAGAAAAACGGCAATACTGCAAGCCCCGCCTCCACTGCCGTTGCTGCCGGTTTTACGACAAATCTTTTCTCCCAAGGCACTTACCTTCAAATATAGTCTTATCCCTCGAACTTTTTATCCGTTCTTTCTGTCAAAGAGGTTGATGCGGTATTTAACCGACGAACCCCAGCTTTTTACCCGTTAGTTTCTCGTAGGCTTCGAGGTATTTTTTGCTTGTCTTTTTCACAACATCCTGCGGCAGCTCGACGCCGGCCCCGGACTTGTCAAAATTTATATCCTCCAGGTAATTGCGAACGAACTGCTTATCGTAGCTCTCCTGGTCTCTGCCCGCCTGGTATTTATCTGCAGGCCAGAACCGCGAAGAGTCCGGAGTCAGAACCTCATCAATCAAAATAATCCTGCCGTCAACAATCCCCCACTCGAACTTCGTATCAGCCAGAATAATCCCTCTGCTCCTGGCGTACTCGCTTGCTCTTTTAAAAATCATTATGCTGTTATCGTGCACGAATTCCGCCTTCTCCGCTCCGAGAATTTCTATGCACTCCTCGAAGCTGATATTCTCGTCGTGTGTCCCTCTCTCTGCCTTGGTCGATGGCGTAAAAACCGGCTCCGGCAGTTTCTCGCACTGACGCAGTCCCGCCGGCAGCTTCTGTCCGCAAACCGTCCCGCTCTCCTTATATTCTTTCCATCCCGACCCTGCTAAATATCCTCGCACGACGCACTCTATCGGCAAAACTTTGACCTTTTTAACCAGCATACTACGCCCCCTTAACTGCCTCTCGAAATCGCAAAAAGGCGCAGGAAAATCAGCCGTATTGTCGCTAATCAGATGATGTTCAACATCTCGGCGGAGAAAATCAAACCAGAATTTCGAAATCTGCGTCAGGACAATTCCCTTATAAGGTATCCCGCTGACCATAACTACGTCGAACGCGCTTAGCCTGTCGGTCGCGACTATCAGCAGTTCATCGCCCAAATCATATATGTCGCGGACCTTACCCCGTATCGGCTCAAGCCCCGCTATATTTGTTTGCAGAATTGTCTCCATAACAATTTCTCCCAATAAATGCCTCTCAATTACCTGTCCTTCTCTATCCTCGAATCAACATACCCGAGTATTTTCTCACGCACCTTACTAATATCCTCGGTCTTAGGCAGAAAATCAAATATTTTCTCTAAAAACCCGCGCTGTTTTATCCGCTTAAGCGTCGCCGTAAAATTCACGTCATATACCCATCCGAGCTGACAAAGCCTTGCGTCGTTCAGCGTCCGCAGCTTCTTGTAATCTATCCGCTGACCGCTCAATATCCACCCAACCACCTCCTCAGAACACCAGGGCTTATCGGGATATTCTATCTCCAAAGCAAATTTGTTCGGGTTGTCCCTGTATTGCTCGTAGTATCCCAGCACTACATAAAATATATCCAGTTTGTCAGCGTCTCGTATCAATTTCGAAAACAAAAGACACTCCTCGTCCAGACCGCTCGGCAGCTCCATTATCCCGTGATATTCAATTGCCTTTTCAATCAATTCCTTTTCGCTACCGTCCACCTCCTCAAGCACCTTCTCCCTGCGAAGGACCTCCACCGCCAAAAGACAGTGATTCACGCTTCTGTGGTCGCTGTATGTTCGGTATTTGGCAAACTGCTCGAACCGCCCGATATCGTGAAAAAGCGCTGTCACATCAGCTATCCGCCTTTGATTCTCCGTTAGCCCCAGTTCGCCTGTCAGATATGACATCTCTCCGCAGACCCGATGGCTGTGCTTTTCTTTCAGCTTCAAATTGGCGTTCACAAACTCATCGTTGCCGTAAAACCCTGCCACGTAATCCCCGAACCAAACCCTGAATTTCTTCAACTGCTCCGGTTCCATAGTTTTTACTTTTTGCTCCGTGACTTTTCTCTTTCGTTTCTTTCGAGCCGTAATTATACTGATTAACGACAGAAATGAAAGCGACTTTGTAGGTTGGGTTTATACCGCCAAATTCTCTTTGTAGGGCGGGGTTTACCCCGCCAATTTCTCTAAAGGAGTACAAAATGCCTACTGTTAAAGACGTAATCGTCAAAAAGCCTTCGGCCGCCGAAGCCGCCGAATGCAAAACCTGGCCTATATGGAAGTGTGACCCGAGCGCCTTCGAATGGGAATACACGGAAAAAGAAACCTGTCTTATACTCACAGGCAAAGTAACCGTAACCGACGATACCTCTTCGGTAAGCTTCGGCCCAGGCGACCTCGTAATCTTCCCAAATGGCCTTGAGTGTACCTGGCGAATCACCGAAGCCGTAAAAAAACACTACAACTTCGGCTAAAATGCGATTACCCCTGTTGCGAGCGGCAGGGGTTCTTCTTTATATTTAGCCCCACGTTTTACGTGGGGTTCTTCGCTTCGGGTTATGGTTCTGATTTAAGCCAGGCGTGCGCCTTATCCTTGCTGGTAAAAGGCTTAATTTGGAGCGACTTAAGGGATGCCACGTTTATGAGGAATTTGAATCCTTTGTCGTATGGCGGAGGCGGGTTATGCAAAATGGCGATTCTGTGTTCTGGTTTTGCGCCGTATTCTATTAATGTCTTGGGCAAATCATCAATTTCAAGGGTAGTGAGCCGCGGTATCATATCCAGCATGTTTACAAAAATTTTGTGCGAGTTATGCTCCTTCGCGAACGAAAGTATCTCTTTGGCATATTTCCTGTGCTCCTCAAAGTCCATGATGCCTGTCGCCTTCACGAGCACTATTGCGTCTTCTTCCAGATAGCTTGTCTTTACGTCCATGCTGTGAACTCCAGTAAAACGGATTAAGGTTTTTCAATAGTTCAATATCGACAAATTCAAGGCATTATCATTAAATATATTATAAGCTTATGGTGACAACTACCTGTTCGATAATCGACGGCCTTACTCGCCATCGCCTGATTTGCGATATCGACAACGCCGACCTGTCCTGAGCTTGTCGAAGAGACCTGTCCGGCATAGCCTTCTTGTCCGCCATAGCTTTAGCGAAGACGGGCTTTCTCCTTCAAGTCGAACCATTCTAAATCTTCTCTATTTTATCTATTTTCACCATCTTAAACTTGCCCCCACCGGAATTTTATGCAATAAATAGGTCTGGTGGCGACGTCCCTTTCCCATTCCAAGTATTCTTTTTTCTTGACAAAAAGCGTGTATGGTGTTATGAGATAAACTTAATAAATACGGCGATGTTTTTTGGGGGGAGGAGCGGTGTATGTCGATCTCGTCCCCCCTGAAATGAGGCTACCTCAATAACTATACAGAAACCAGTTTCTTTCATACAAAGGAATTAAAAGAACAAGGAGAACGAGAAAATGAAAACTAATAGTCTTATGGAGAGGATGTCAGGCAAGCGGAGAGATGTAACAGTTCTTTCGTTGTTTCTTTTATTACTGTGGGCGAATGTAGTAATGGCGGTGCCTGCGTGTCCGGGGGGCGCAAAGGTAAAACAGCCTGATGGGACAGAGATAACCATACATCTGCGAGGGGATGAATATGCGCACTGGAATGAAAGCGAAGACGGTTTTCTAATCACCAAAAGCAAAAAAAGCGGGGAATGGGTGTATATGACAGAAGAGGCCGGCGAAGCTGTTGCCAGCAGGTATGTTGTGGGGAAAGCTGTCCCGAAGGCAATTGGAGCTTTGAGACCTGATAAGAAGAAATTATCTGCGCAAGCCAAGCAGAGCCGGACAGAGAAGCTGATGGTGGAAGAAGAGCCGGCTCTCTTACAGAAAACAGGGACGATGTTGAATCTGGTGGTTCTGGTGAATTTTTCCGATTTGACGGTGGAATATTCGCCGGAAGATTATAATGATTTGTTTAATCAGATCGGTTATACGGTGGATGGGGCAGCCGGTTCGGTCAAAGATTATTATCAGGAGGTTTCATACAACGCTTTTACGGTTCAATCGACAGTGGTAGAGGCGGTGACTTTAGATAACGGGTATGCTTACTATGGCGCCAATGACGCCTACGGCAACGATATTCGTCCACGAGAAATGGTGCAGGAGGCGCTGGCGAAATTAGAGGCACGAGGCTTTGATTTCAGCACGATGGACGGCGACGGTGACTGGTGGGTAGATGGCCTGACGATTATCCACGCCGGCGGCGGTGAAGAGTATGGGGGCAATGACAGCAATTATATCTGGTCTCATCAGTGGTCGCTGAGTGATTCAGTGATGTATGATGGCGTGCGGATGCTGATGTATCATACGGAGCCGGCCCGGCGCGGGTGGGACGACTATCCGTCAAGCCAGGGCATAACACGGATTGGGGTTATCTGTCACGAGAACGGTCATTTCATTGGTTTGCCGGATTTATACGATTACGGATACGACAGCGAGGGGGCGGGGGATTTCTGCTTGATGGCCGGCGGAATGTGGAACGGGGATTCCGGAACGCGTCCTTCGCATACGAGTGCCTGGTGCAGGAGCGAACTTGGGTGGGTTTCGCCGACTTTGATAGAGTCGAGCGGTG
>Ga0315276_10005898_pt1 | contig 11308 bp, 7 predicted proteins | sample YL17G05_0_MG_FD_204542 | JGI IMG/M metagenome (GOLD analysis project Ga0315276, IMG submission 204542) | Sediment microbial communities from Yellowstone Lake, YNP, Wyoming, USA - YL17G05_0 | ecosystem: Environmental > Aquatic > Freshwater > Lake > Sediment | place: USA: Wyoming | collected... | reverse complement strand
GAAAGATAGGCGGCATAGAGATCATCGCATGTTCGATGGAGTTCGGATATATGGGCGGATCCATGGGATCGGTGGTAGGCGAGAAAATCACTTTGGCAACGGAACTCGCATTAGAAAGAAAAATCCCCCTGATAATAATATCAGCCTCAGGCGGAGCCAGGATGCAGGAAGGGGCGTTGTCGCTGATGCAGATGGCGAAGGTGAGCGCGGCCCTCTCGAAATTAGACGATGCCGGACTGCCGTTTATATCGCTTTTAACCGATCCGACCACCGGCGGCGTCAGCGCCAGCTACGCGATGCTCGGAGACCTCAACATCGCCGAACCGAAATCGCTGATCGGATTCGCGGGCCCGCGTGTTATCCAGCAAACAATAAAGGCTGATCTGCCTGAAGGTTTTCAACGGGCGGAATTTCTTCTGGAGAAGGGGATGCTGGATAGCGTCGTGGAGCGGAAGGATATGAAAAATTTCGTCGTCAAGTGCCTGCGGTTTATGACGGATCAACCCTGAATCAATTTCAGATCCATATAATCTTTATTAAATGCCAAGCGGAATATTATCTTACCAGGAAGCTGTTGATTATCTTTCTGCACTCTCGCCTTTCGGCATCAAGCTGGGTTTGGACACGATAAAAGCGCTTTGCGAATTTATCGGCGAGCCTCAGAAATCCTTTCCATCCGTCCTTGTAGCCGGAACGAACGGCAAGGGTTCCGTCTGCGCATATCTTGCAGCTATTCTCCAACACGCAGGTTACAAGACAGGTTTATATACCTCGCCGCACCTGGTGGATATCAGGGAACGGATCAGGATCGGCGGTCGGTTGATTCCGGAAGACCGCTTCGCTTTCTTCATGAATGAAATGCGGCGCACGGCCGAGGATTTATTCAATCGAAAGAAATTAGGCCAATTCCCGACATACTTCGAATTCATCACGGCGGCTGCCTTTCTGTGGTTCAGGGAAGAGAAGATTGACGTCGGCGTTATGGAGATAGGCCTCGGCGGAAGGTTCGACGCCGTGAATATCATCGAACCAGTCCTGTCGGTGATAACTGAAATTGATTATGACCACCAGAAGCATCTCGGCAGGACGCTGACAGCAATCGCGGGCGAAAAGGCCGGGATAATGAGAAAAGACAAGCCTGTTATTCTGAGCGTCGGTAAAAATAAACCCGGAGCTGTCCTGAGGGCCATCGCAGTGGAGAGAAGCGCTGTCGTTTTTGACGCCTTGAAAGATATTAAAATCAGCGCAAGGGAGATCCCATCCGGCAGCGCGGAAACGGACTCCGGCGTGCCGATAAACCCTGTGCGGAAGCGGATGGAAGAAAAAATTGACTCGATAGATATCTCTTCTCCCAAAAACGAATACAGAGGTCTTATCCCGGCGCTCACGGGCAGGCATCAGTTCGGCAATATCGCTGCGGCGGTCTATGCCTCGGAGAAACTGAAAGATGCCGGTTTTAATATTGATACCCGGGACATAATCTCCGGCGTCGAGAACGCGCGCTGGGAGGGACGCCTCGAATGGGTGGACTGGAAAATCCCCCTGCTTCTCGACGGCGGGCATAACCCTTCGGGTCTGCGCTCGCTTACAGACTATATCAAGACCAAGCTCGCCTCAAAACGCTTCGCCCTGATCTTCGCCTGCAAGGTATCGAAAGACTATAAAAAGATGTGTGAAATCTTGTTCCCGCTCGCCCGCAGGATATATCTTCCGAAAATAGAAGGGTTTCAATTTGTTGAACCGGCACTATTGCAGCAGTCAGCGGCCAAACTGGATCGGGAGAGTATCATAACCGATAGCCTCGATGAGGCTTTAAAATTGATTAAAGAAGTCATTATCGCTGACAGCGTGGGAAAGGCATTCACGAAAGTCCTGACAGAAAAAGATACGGATTTTATCCTTGCCGCCGGCTCCCTCCACCTCATCGGCGAAGTAATCAATTATCTCAATAATTAAATGTAATTCAGGCCAGTAATTTAGATTTTGATTCCGGATAGTAAGAGCAGCAGCCTTGATTCGACACGAATCTCGTAGGAGCAGCAGCCGTGCTGCGATAGTTGTAGCTGGCAGCTCCCTAATACTAACACTCAAGGTAGTCCAGTATAAAGGTGTAAGATCAATTCACTTGATATAATATATTTGATTATTGCTTTATTACTTGACAGTAATTGTCATGAATAATATATTATACTCTCCCGATAATTAATGGAGCAGTTAATGTCAAGATTACAAGACATCGAAGAATTAAATATAGTTCGTCAAGTATTAATAGATTCAGATAATGAAAAAATTACGCGTTCTTTCCGAGATAAATTTGTGGAAATACTGAAATACATATTTATCGATGAAAACATATTAATAAGTAATCCATTTAGGGTCATTGAAAAAGACAAAGATTCTAATAAGGAGCCGGATTATATCCAGGGAGAAGTGATATACGGCATTATGACATTGATGATAAGAATTCCTCTAAAGAAAACTATAGACCAATCAGACTATGATGGGTTTTTTCAGGAACTTGAAGACATGGATCAGCTTCAGTCCGATCTTGATAGTTTTACCAGCATAAATGATAAGAAAACTAAGTTTGAAATCATAATGAAACAGGCTAAACATGATTTATATGAAAAGAAAAAAGAAGAAAATGATTTCATAAGCATATTTAATAAGTGCAAAAAAAGTTTTAATACAAAGATATTTGGCTTGTTTATTCCCTTAACAAATTATAAAAATGATGCAAAAAAAAGAATACGTGTAATACAGATAGAAGATTTATTTTCGAAGATTTTGATCAATCCAGGAAATTTTAAAATTTATTTAGATTCTCTGGAGGAAGAATTTGGCTTAAAGCAGGGTTATATCGCACAAGAGTTTCTTATGATTCCAGAAATCATAACAACACTATGGAGTCCCGATAAGGGTGTGAATCTTATTGGAATAGAGCTGGGAAAAACGATTACAGAAAAAGAAGATAGAGAATTTCTATTAAAAGTTCAATACGAACTGATAAAATATGTCCAAAAGCATTTATCCCCTATAAGCGGAGCGATTTTTGATGATCGTTATACTGACCGGGATATAGATGATCAGATCCAAGGCATATTGCAAGCTTTTTATGATCCATTTAAATATCATCAAGAATTCAAATTATATCTAATTGAAACTAAATCCGGGAGCGGGAAAAGCAGTTTTATAGCAAGAAACGTATTGGATTTTTGTCTTTATCAACCGGCAATCTTTATTACCGGAGCTCATCTCAATAATACTTCCTCCATTTTAGACTGTATTAAAAATATTATAGATAACTCAGATGTTAAAAAAGATCCTGCAAAGTCCCATTTTGAAAAGCTAATGAGTATTTTGCATAGGCTTGACTACCCTTTATTAGTATTTCTTGACTCGTTAAATGACCATAAAGATTATAAAACGATGGATACAATGATAAAAACTTATCTGGAAAGAATTGACAAGCTTAATTATCCTATCTATATAATCGCGACTTGCAAAACATTCTATTCACACTTTTTTAAAAAAAAGAACTGGAAGCCTCGTCTTTGGGATCGAGCATTCGCAAATCTGGATGATTTTAATAGAGATAAATATAAACTGCTGGAAAATAAATATTTTAAGTATTATAAAATAGAAGGTGTTGGTTTGAATGAGGATGTTCGAAATAAACTCGCAAATCCATTTACGCTAAATTTATTTAGCAATGTTTTCAGCGGAATAAATAGAGCCGAAAAAAAAGCTGAAAACTTGTACTACCTTCAAATCTTTGACAAATATTTTTCAACGAAAATGGAGTCTATACGGGAATCTTTAGCCCTCGATTCAACCAAGAATGATATTGATAAAGTACTACCAGACCACTTTAAATTATTATTATATGCAATCTCAGATGGAATGAAAAACAAGAATGCAAATTCTTTGTTCAAATCCGAGATTTTACGACTGATTAAGGACAACAAACTGCCTGAAAAAGTTTATCAAATATTAATAGCAGATGATATTATTTACGAAGCATTACCAGATGAACCGGATACATTAGTATTTTTCATGTATGATGAGTTCAGAGATTATTTACTGGCTCGAAAAGTGATAAAAGATGAGGGAATTCAGGATGGAACTGCTCCGAACCATGAACAAGTGATAAATATTCTTGAAAAATTTAGCGCAGATTTAGAAAATTTTCCATTTTATTTGAATATAATAGAATTTATAACTGTTCTTTTCAGGAAAAAGCATAATTTCGATATTTGGGATAAATATGAAAGAGCTTTGTATGGGAAATATGATAAATTATGGGTCGGAATATGTCATGCGCATGTAAAAATTGATGATGAGGAATTGCGGGAAGTACATTATACCAAATTAAGGGATATTTATTTTGATTCCAAAGATAGACAACTCAGATATACAGTAATAGACACGCTCGCATCTTTGATAGATAAGCCATTTATGACAAAAGATAAATATGAATTGCCTTTGAACATATTATTGAAATTAGCCGAATGTCCAAAAAAAGAAGCAAGATACCATTTATACAAAACCATTATGAAATATAAGAATTACAGCGACAACGCCAATCGCTTTGTATATTGGGCAAATTCGTATATACATAAAATAGAAGAGGGCAATATTCTAATCATTAATTTCGATGATAAAGCATTTGACTATTTGCACAATGAACTAATAGAAAAGTATCCTAATTGCTCATTAGTAAAGAATAAAAATGAATTTAATAATGAGATCAGCTACATCAGACGAGATCAATATTTTTTGATTATTGTCGATGAGACGGACAATCGTTATAATTATGATGATATTATCCGAACGCTTAGACAACCAGATGTTCTTCAGGAATCAATAAAGATTATATTGATCAGTAATATCAGGACTTCAGCACCAAAAGATAAATTATATGATTATTTTATTCCACGACCTTACAGAAATATTATTGATCGGATTCAAGAATTTTGTCTGCCGCCTTATATTGATCACTCCATATGAGATTAGAAGAGGGGAAGAAATGAATAGTAATAATATATCTCGATGTTCTTATCTAAGTAATAACATGCGCGAATGTAGTCATTTGATAAGTAATACAAAGGATCAATTGTGCATTCTTCATGCTGAGAAAACGGGAAATGATCGTATTAATAATATTACAGCATTCGTTGAGATGATCAAATATAAATTACAATCATATCGATATCTATTGCTGTTGCCCGAAGATATGAGAATTTCAAAAATTCCTAATAATTTCGAATTTCCAAATAATATTGGATTGAAAGAATTTTATGAAAAGATGGAATTATATATAGACCCGAATAATCCCCCAGAAACTTTACCACAATTAATGGATTTAATATCTATTTACGATTTCCCTGAATATAAATTTCCTGTTAATTATGACATTTTATCGTTTGCTTTGGAAGTAATAAAATTAAACGAAGATGTCCCTCTAATTTTTAGCGGATTAACTTTTGTGAATGACTTTATTTTTGATAATCTTGACATCAAACAAGAATTAGGATTTATAAATTGCATTTTCAAAAGGGATGTTAGAATTTCAAAAACAGTTTTCAGGAATGTGGTAGAATTTAATTCTTGTGAATGTCCTCAATCTAAAAACAAAACCAAGAGCAATTTCAATTTTTTAATTGAAAAGGTCAGATTTGAAAAAAGTGTACATTTTTCAAAAAATAAATTCAATGAATTTGAGGCCACGAATTTAAGCTTATTAAAAAGTTTACACTTTTCATTAAATACCTTTAAAAAGGATTCTATTTTTAGCTACGTTGATTTTTCGACGGCCAATACTATATTTATGAAAATTAACGAAGAAGATAAACATTATCTAAATTTTTATCTATGCAATTTGGATGGAGTATTTTTCACGGAATGCAATATGTCTAAAATTATATTTGAGAATTCCAATATCACATCCGCTTTATTCATCGCTTCAAATTGGGATGAAGAAAAATCAAGGATAACTAATTTTTTTAAAGAATTAAAAAGTATATTGCTGCTTGCTAAGAAAATTGTTCAAAGGAAAAATAATGACAGAGGAAAAGGCTTAAGTAAAATCAAAAAAATGCATCAAGCGTTTCAGGAAAAGATACAAATGTTCCATCTTAATGGTCAAGGTAGCAGAATCGTGGGAGGAGGAGAAAGGAAATATTATTCGAGAATGGATGGAACACGTCGTGATTTTATACAATACGATGAGGATTGTTATCGGCAATTAAAAGTTAATATGGACTGCTGCAAGGATTATCGTATAGCGCACAAATTCTATGTCAGCGAACTTGAAATGAAACTGAAAAATAAACGAACAACTAAAAGATATAAAGCATTTTTACGTATTTATAGATTAGTCAGCGGATATGGCAACAAGCCTGGAAGAGCTGTTGTAGTGTCATTTCTAATTATTATGATTTTAAGTCTGGGTCTTGTGGGAAAGGATTATTTAGTAAAAGATTATGGTACCTTTACTACTAAAAATAATTCATCAAACCCTTGTTATAATGCCAAAGATAGCATACAAGCTGTAGCAATACCACTTCGCTTTTTATCTCCTGCTGCTATCCCATTAGAAAACATTTGTTTAATTATTAGCTTTCTGCCAAATAAACCAATCCCGGATAAAAAAAATGGCGATACCGACAAGAATCCCCACAAACAGAAAGGAAATCAAAACAATACAAGCAGCATTGGGGACTGGTTCAGTGACTTGATAAATATCACTCTTTATAATATAACATCAGTTTATAATTCAAGTTTATGTACGTTCAAAATTGATAAGACAAAAATTAACAATTATCAAATGTGCTATATATTATTAATTCAGTATTTTGTGAGACCTATTCTAATTGCGCTTATTATTTTACCTATTAAAAGAAAATTTCAAAGAGGATAAAAAGCCGATCCTTTCGTTATTTTAATAGTTGGTTTTTACTTTTTTAATTTAGCTGAGGATATCACAAACAAGAATCATAAGGAGCGGCAGCTTTGCCGCGATAGTATTTATTGTTGGTAAATTGATATAATCCATCGCCGCTGGCAGCGGCTCCTACAAGAAGATTACCTTCGGAAAAAGATATTGCCGTATTTCACATTATTGGGACGGTTGATAAAAAACAATGCTTTATAAGATGACAATAAAAAAGGCCTCCTTGTTCGGGAGGCCGGAAATAGATCGAATCAAGTTTATTCTAATTTGCCGAATGCCCGCTTTAATGCCAGTTCCTGGAGTTGGGCTATGGAAGCCTGGGGGTTCAGGTCCTTCGGGCAGACGTACTGGCAGCTGAAAATGGTATGGCAGCGGAAAGCGCCGTTTTCCGTCGCGGCGATGCGCAGCCGTTCCTCGACGGCGTTATCGCGGCTGTCCTGGATGAACCTGTTCGCTTTCATCATCGCCGCCGGTCCGATGTAATCGGGATTGGTGGCGGAGACGCTGCACGACGCGGTGCACGAACCGCAGAGGATGCAGTCAATTAGGACATCCACTTTCTTGCGCTCGTCTTCCGTCTGCACTCTTTCCCTGCTCTTCGGATCCGGGTCGCCCGGCATAAGGTACGGCTTGATCTGTCTGTATTTGTTCCAGAAGGCGGTCATATCCACGATCAGGTCTTTGATGATCGGCATATGGCCGAGCGGTCTGATGACTATCGTTCTGCCGAGGCCGGCGATCTGCGTCTCGCAGGCAAGGCGGTATTTTCCACCGATATGTATCGCGCAGGAACCGCAAACGCCCTCCCTGCACGAGGAACGGAACGCGATGCTTCCGTCCATTGTTCTCAGGATGTGGAATAAACCGTCGAGGACGGTCATACCTTTTTTAACTTCGAAAGTGTATTTCTTGAAGCAGGGTTTTTTATCCTTATCCGGATCGAATCGAAATATCTTGAACGTTACCTTTTTACTCATCTCACAATTCCTCTCCGGTTTAATATTTTCTTTCTTTCGGCTCGAAGTGTCCGAGCGTTACTTTTTTCTTCCCGAGTTTGGCGCCATTCGGTGTGTATTCGAACATCGAATGGTGCAGGAACTTCTCATCGTCACGCTTCGGATAATCGTCCCTGAACTGAGAGCCGCGGCTCTCTTTCCGTTCCAGCGCGCCGAGGACAATCGCTTCCGCGATATCAAGGTCCCCTTCGAGTTCGAGATTCCACATCAAATCCTGGTTGAACCTGAGGCTGCTCGTGTGCATAATCTTGATCTGTTTGTAGCGTTCCCGCAGCGCCTGGATTTGCGTATGAGCGGATTTCAGGTCTTTCTCGTTCCGGAAGATGAAAGCGTTCTTTGCCATTGTCTTTTGAAGCTCTTCGCGGATGGGAGCGGGGTCTTCTTTACCTTTCGAATGGAAGAGATTATCTATCTTTCCGATAACCTCTTTCTTCGCTCCTTCCAGAGTCTTGCCGACATCTCCGGTCTTGCCGCCCTTGTCAATATATTCGACAGCGGATTCCCCGGCGATGGCGCCGAAGACAATCGTTTCGAGCAGCGAATTGCCGCCGAGCCTGTTCGCGCCGTGTACCGAGACGCAGGCGCACTCACCGGCGGCGTATAAGCCTTCGGTTTCGGTCGCGGCGTTCTTGTCGGTATCAATGCCGCCCATCGTGTAATGATGTCCGGGCTGAACCGGGATCGGCTGCGTGATCGGATCAACGCCGACGAAGTTCATCGCGATATCGCGGATTCCCGGCAACTTGCTCATTATTTTTTCCGTTCCGAGATGACGAAGGTCGAGATAAACGTAATCCTCGCCGTTGATCCCCCTGCCCGCGATTACTTCACGCCAGATGTTACGGCTTACGATATCCCTCGGCGCGATCTCCATCGCGACAGCCGAATCGGGATAATTCTTGAGGAATCTTTCGCCCTTATCGTTCACAAGGTAACCGCCTTCGCCGCGGCACCCTTCCGTCATAAGGCAGTTATTGCCTTTAAGAGTCGTCGGATGGAACTGGACGAACTCCATATCCTTCAGCTGGACGCCCGCCCAATAAGCGAGAGACATCCCCATGCCGGTATTTGTCAGGGCATTGGAGGTGTTTGAATAAATCCTTCCGATGCCGCCCGTCGCCATAATAACAGCGTCAGCTTTGAATGTTTCCAATTGGCCGTCTTTGAGGTTCCATGCGACCGCGCCGACTACTTTTTTCTTTTCGATAACGAGTTTGAGGACGATCCATTCATCATAAATGACCATTTCCTCGCGCATCGAGGTTTGCATATACTTGCATATCTGTTCCCAAAGCGTCTGGATCAGGTACATACCAGTCCTGTCGGCGGCATAGCAGGTTCTTGGAAAACCGGCGCCGCCGAACGGCCTTTGGGCGATCTTGCCTTCAATGGTTCTGCTGAACGGGCAGCCCCAGTTTTCCATCTCATAAATTCTTGCCGGGGCGGCTTCGAGGAATTTTACGACCGCATCCTGATCGGCTAGGTAATCGCTTCCCTTGATCGTATCGAATGCATGGCGCATCGGGCTGTCGGTTCCTCCGCGTTCATTGTTGCCGAGAGCGGCGTTAATCCCGCCCTGGGCCGAAACGGAATGCGAACGAACCGGATGAACTTTAGAGAGCAAACCGACCTTGATGTTGTTCTGGTTGCATGCAATCGCGGCCCTCATTCCGGCTAACCCGCCTCCTATCACTAAAACCTGATGGTATTTCATACTATCTCCTTCAAATAATTACAGTTTGGTTGCCAAGGCATCGTGGCCGGTTGCGCCGGTTATATAGGGCCAATAAAGTATCAAGGCTCCGATAAACAGGGCAATCGAAAGAATAAACACAAAGAAGGTCAGCACACCCTGAGCTCTTGTCATCTTGCAGAAATCCACGAGGAGAATGCGGATTCCGTTGAACATATGAAATCCAACAGCCGTGATCAGGAGAACTTCAAGCGCTTTCAGCAGCGGTGTGTCCATCGCATTCAGAACTCTCGTGTATGCCTCCTGGCCGAAGATAAGCGCGATGCTGTTGATGAAGATATGTAATGGAAGGTAAAGAATGATAACAAGCCCCGTGAGCCTGTTAATGAAAAAGGACCACTGGCCGAAGTGCCGATTGATATAGCTGTCCTTGAGACAATCCGAAGTTTTTGCTATAAATCCCATATTCTACTCCTTTAAACCGATAAGGCTCTAAGGGCAATCAAGCCATAGGCTGAAAAAATCACAACGAAGAAAACAACAACCCATCCGAGAAATTTTCTGAAAGTACCCTTCGGGTTATAATCCAGGTAAACCGACCATAGACCGCCGAACCCATGTATAAGCGCGGTGATCAGAAGGATAGAATCGAAAATCACCCAAAATAGATGCTGAGTCCTGCTATTGACAACGCCGAAGCTCAAAGGCTCACCCGTTAGATGGGTTACAGCGAAATGCAGAAATAGTCCGAATACCAGGATGAAAGCGGTGAGCCTTTGCCAGAACCACAGCCTGAAGCCTGTCTTTTGTGCCGGCTGCATAAAAATACCTCCTTCTTTGGTTTTTAATTAAAGATAAGTAGTAGCCATAATGTTAATAGCAATGCTAAAAGGTTTGTCCCGTTACATTATCATTCATAACGCACTGCACGATTGAATATAGCAGGCAAGATTATTTTTTTCAAAGATTTTTATATTTCTGCTGTTATAATAATATGTGAAGATGTGTTCAGGGGAAGTCACGTTTTTGTTTTAAATTGATTTTTACTGAAAAAAAATGGAAGATTGGAATGAGGTAGGTTTTTTTTGAAGGAAGACAGCTCAATCAGAATTCTTCACGTTGATGATAATGAAGATTATCTAAATCTGCTCGAAGTTCGGCTCCCGCTGGAAGATAAATCTATTTTTATCGAGAAAGCGAAGTCCGGGAAGATCGCGCTGAATCTGCTTTCGAAGGAAAACTTTGACTGTGTGCTTGTGGATTATGATATGCCTGGAATGAACGGGCTGGAATTATTGAAAGCCGCAAAAGACAAACATTTGCTAATTCCATTCATCTTCCTTACAGGGCAGGGAAACGAGGAGGTAGCCGCTCAGGCGTTCCGTCTCGGCGCGGATGATTATTTCACGAAAGATACCACGTTTGCTCATTTTCTGCGGCTCGTTAACTCCATCAAACAAAATATTGCAAAATATCACCATATTAAAAGCGCGCAATCAGCCGCCGAAGTTCTTTTTAAACGTGAACAGCAGTTGAAATCTCTTGTCTCCTCGATGGATGAATTGATTTTATTGGCAAATAACTATGGGGTTATATTTGAATTCTTCAGGCCGGTAGAGGGGTATAAAACATTCAAGAAAAATG
>Ga0315276_10005897_pt1 | contig 11309 bp, 12 predicted proteins | sample YL17G05_0_MG_FD_204542 | JGI IMG/M metagenome (GOLD analysis project Ga0315276, IMG submission 204542) | Sediment microbial communities from Yellowstone Lake, YNP, Wyoming, USA - YL17G05_0 | ecosystem: Environmental > Aquatic > Freshwater > Lake > Sediment | place: USA: Wyoming | collected... | reverse complement strand
TGTAGTGTCTCTAAAACTTCTTTACAATGATAATAAGGGTTGTCATTCCCGTGAAAACGGGAATCCAGCTGAAAAGACTGGATTCCGGATCAAGTCCGGAATGACGTTCAGTGTAAAGTCTTTTCTGAGACAGTACACTAGAAGGTTCGGCCCGGTGATGAAGTTTTAAAAGGGAGAACCGTCTTATCTTCAGATCAAGCCCATCTCCCGTTTCAGTCTTTAAAAGATGGTAGCCTGTATAAAAACAATGAATCGCATCTTAATGAGGAGAATAAAATACCATAGACGACCCGGAAGATTTCATCCTCCCTGGATTGGGACAGCTATGCTATGCACTTGCCCGCCACAGGCAGGGATGTCTCTACTTCGGGGTATTACCTTAATAATATGGACTTCTTTACAGGGTTTCATGGGAAAAACTTAAGTGGAAAGAAATAAAAGAAATAGAAACAAGGAAAGAAGTTTGAAAGAACGGGTTCCAAAAAGATCCCACAGATCTGAGTCCCAACAAGGGCGGGACGAAGATGCTTTGATCCTGTCCGATGAGTTGGACTTCGATGTGGCCAGCGAGTTCCCGGGACTGAAAGTGGAGAGTGAGAATGTTCTGGTGAGCGAAGAGGAGGAGGTCGTTGAATACAAGTCGGAGCCCTTTGGCAAGGCGGCGGATCCGGTTAGTATTTACTTGAAGGAGATGGGACCATTTTCCTTACTGACCCGGGAAGGGGAAGTGGAGATTGCCAAGAGGATCGAGAGCGGAAAGCGGGATGTGTTGAGCGTGGTGCTTCATTGCCCTATCGCTATCAGGGAGATCATTAACCTCGGAGGCGCCCTCCGCGCTGGAAAGATAGAGATCGAAGAGGTGACCAATGAGATAGATGATGAAGAGACCGATGTTGAGAAGGAACAGATCCAGAAGAAGAAAGTTCTCAACTTAATCAATAGGATCCAGAAGGGAGAAGAGCGCATTCGAAGGCTCCAGAGGAAGTTCGGGTGTAGGAAAAAGGAATCTACTAAGAAGAAGATTGAGGAGCAGATTTGGAAGAAACAAACCAAGATATTCAATACCTTTAAGCGGATCAATTTGAGGGAAAAACAGATCAACAGAATCGTACAGAAGTTGAAACAGTTGGGCATCCAGATGGAGAAAGCTATAAGGGAGGTGGGAAAATATGAGGAGGATTTAGGGATCTCAGTCCAGGAGGCCAGAAAGTCCTTTAAGATGATCAAGAAGAAAGTGCCCAAGGGAAGCCCTTTTTCCATGGCTGAGGTGGAAATCAAGCTAAAGGACTGGAAGGAGATGGACAGGATCGCCCGGAATGTCAAAAGGAAGGTAGGCAGAATGGAGGTGGAATGTGGCCTTTCTTCGGATCAGATCAAAGAGGCAGTGAAGGCGATTGAGAAAGGGGAGGCCGAGACTAACGAGGCCAAGAGTAAAATGGTGAAAGCCAACCTTAGGTTGGTCATCTCCATTGCCAGAAGATACTTGAATCGTGGACTTCAGTTTCTGGATTTGATTCAGGAGGGAAATATTGGATTAATGAAGGCAGTGGACAAGTTCGAATACCAGCGGGGCTATAAGTTCGGTACCTATGCGACATGGTGGATCCGGCAGGCCATGACACGAGCCATTGCCGATCAAGCCCGGACCATTCGCATCCCTGTCCATATGATCGAGATCATCAATAAACTGAACCGAACCTCTCGAACCCTAGTTCAGCAGATTGGAAGAGAACCCACCCTGGAGGAAATCGCCGAAAAAATGGGGATGTCTCTGGAAAAGGTACAGAAGGTTTTGAAGATCGCCAAAAAGCCCATTTCGCTTGAAACCCCTATCGGTGAGGAGGAAGATAGCCGCTTGGGGGATTTTATTGAGGATAAAGAGGTGATCTCCCCTCAGGAGGCAGCGACAAGGTCCAATATGGCAAAGCAGATTCAAAAAGTCCTCTCCACTCTGAATAAAAAGGAGGAGAAGATTCTGAGGATGCGGTTCGGGATCGGAGAGAAACACGACCATACCCTTGAAGAGGTCGGACAGGACTTTGATCTTACCCGGGAGCGGATCCGACAGATTGAGGAGAAGGCCTTAAGGAAGTTGAAACATTCAAGCAGGGCCGATAAACTAAGAAGTTTCATCGAAAACTAAAAAGGAGAACAACCATGAATATTTATGTTGGAAATCTATCATCTGATGTATCAGAGGAAAATCTTCGACAGGCTTTTGAATCCTTCGGCCAGGTAACTTCAGCAAGAATTATCAAAGACAAGTATAGCGGCCAACCTCGAGGTTTTGGTTTTGTTGAAATGCCCGGCCAGGCTGAGGCCCAAGCGGCGATCGAGAATCTGAATGGAAAAGACCTCCTCGGTCAACCGATGAATGTGAATGAGGCACGCCCTCGTACCGACCGGGGAAGTCCCAGTGGACAGGGTGGTCATCGAGGGGGACCGGGTTACGGTGGTAGAAGCCGTTATTGATCCAGTCGTTTTCCAATCTCTGAACCGGGCAGTGAAAAGAGGTTAAGATGGTACAAAGGAGAAGGTATGGGAGGATGCGTGGTCCGAAACCCAGCCGTCCAAGCCGCCCTAAATCTTATAGAATTGTCTGCTCGGGTTGCGGAAAGGAATTTGTCGTCCCAGTTCCCCCACCAGATAACAAGAAATTATTGTGCATGGAGTGCTTCAAAAAATAGAGATATTATTAAAACGGGGAGATAAATGAATAGGAAAGTTAAAGTAAATAAGAAAATATATGTGGCTAACCTTCCCTTCAAGACCGGCGAAGCCGAACTCAAAGCCTTTTTCTCCAATGCTGGAGATGTTATGTCTGTTAACATTGTAAAGGACAGGCAAACTGGCCAACCGACGGGGTTTGCTTTCGTGGAGATGTCTACCCAATGGGAAGCCCGGAGGGCGGTCTCCATGCTGAATCAAAGAAATTTCATGGGAAAAGATCTGCTGGTGAAAGAAGCCAGAACCAGCCGTGGCTTCAGGGAGAAATGGTAATATGAAAATATAAATGGTCAGTTGTTTTGATTAACCAAATAACTATCTACGCTTGCTGTCACAGGCATCATGAAAGAAGTGCGAAGAAAAGTGGGGTATCGGTTTTGGCCTCACAAAGACATGGAGACTGAGTGAAAGGAGGCTAATGATGGAAAAGGAAAGGTTTAAATGGATTATGTCAGGATTAAACCATTATAAATTAACTGCAAGCGAAGACCAATTTGTCAAATCGGTTGAGCAGGGTTTCAATCAAAAAAAATATGCTCACAGAACAGCAGGAAGAAAAATTGGAAAGTCTTTATAAGGAAAAGTCAAAATTAATACCGAATAAGACCTATTTCTCTCCTAAGGAAAGTATTAACCCAGGAAGGAAAAAGTTCCAAAAGTCTCGTGGAAAAATCATGTATTGATAATGTTCCAATCTCGACAACAAGGAGGGTTTTGAACAAAAGACCTCTGTGAAGAATTCCAGATAAGATTTGATCTTCCAACCATAAAAGAGCGAGCAGATCCTTCAAGGGGTCTTTTAATATCAAAATCAAAGCGATTATTGGTGAAGCATGCATCACCACTTCAATTGATATCTCTCTACGAAATCGTCATCTCCCTTGATACTGTTAGATTAATCACTTTCAATCGTAAATCATTAGGTCTTTTGTTAAACCGCGCCTGAGGATTAGCAAGTGGAATTTCCAGATGCTGGAAATGAAATTTGGCGATAAAAAAGGTTGTGGAATTATTGATTTAAATTACCGAAGAATAATCGCGGCGTCCACTGCCATCGGCTCTCCATCAATAATCAAGAGCGGATTGACATCGATCCCCTGAATCTTTTCATAGGCGAGGGCAATCCATCCCAGTTTGATCAGCCAATCGGCGAGGCTTTCCATATCCACCGGTTTTGAACCTCGAAATCCTTTAAGCAAAGCCTGTCCTTTCAAATCCGCCACCATTTCTAATACGTCTTTTTGAGTTAGAGGAACCAGTCGAAAAACAACATCCCTGTAAACCTCGGTCCAAACTCCGCCCAGTCCGAGCATGGCAGCGAGTCCGAACTGAGGGTCTCGGATGATTCCTGCGATCAGTTCAAGATTACCGTTGAGCATGGGCTGCATGAGGAAGGATTGGGGTTTAGCTTCGAGACCGACCATCTCTTGATACGCTCTTCTGATATGATCAGCATTCCATAGATTCAGTTTAACCAGGCCGGCCTCGGTTTTGTGAACTTGTCCTTCGACTCTTCCCTTTAGGACGACTGGATAACCGATTTCTTCAGCGGCTCTGATGGCTTCGTCAAGGTCTCTTATTATGATTTCATTGACCACCTTTAGACCTAAAGTTTTGAACCATTTCTTGGCTTCATATTCGTCTAATATTCTAACTTCCCGTTCATCCGCCTGACGGCTCAGTTCGTTTAATGAGTGGGTCATTGGAAATTGATAAGGTCCGACCTCTCGACTTTTTCCCTCTTGCCTGGACTTCTCGAAGAGGCTGGCCATCACCCTGACCGTCCGATGGATCTCATAAAAAGTTGGCCAACCCTCTTTTTCCAAAGTTATTCGAGTGACCTCCCGACCTTTCTCCGGGCCTATCAACCAGAATAGGATGGGTTTTCGAGGTTTCTGGATACCAGACATGATCTCCTTCATATCCAGAGACCAGGTTCCAAATCCAGCGAAGAGATGGACGATAATGCCATCCACTTCTGGGGCTTCATGGAGAACCTCGATAGCGTGTTTGTAGGCTAAACCTGGCCCATTCTTTTCCATTGCAGGCCAATAATCCACCGGGTTTTTAATAGGCATCCAGGCAGGAGATAACTCCTCCAACCGTTGGAGGGTTTTGGAGGACAGCCGGGCCAGGGTCAAGCCATTGGCAACCATATGATCCGTAGTGACAATACCTGCAGCACCACTGTAACTGAAGATCGCAATCCTGGTTTTTTCTTCACGTGGCTGTTGTAAACGGAAATCCTTCTCGAGGGTGCGGGCAATATCCACCATTTCAAAAAAGTCATCTGCCTGATGAATGCCCGCCTGCCGCAGGGCCCCCTTGATCAGATCATTATTACCTGCCAGGGAAGCGGTATGACTGGCCGAGGCTTCAGCTCCCAGAGAACTCTTGCCACCCTTGAGCACCACGATGGGTTTTTCCGAAAAGGAAGAGAGTTCAAAAAAACGACGCCCGTTGATGAAAGATTCCAAGTAGAGACAGACCACCTTGGTGGCCTGGTCTTTGAGGAGGTATTCCAAGAGCTCGGTTTCCTCCACATCGCTTTTGTTTCCTATGGAACATACCTTTGCCAGTCCCAGGGTTTTGTTGCTCATCAGAGTAGTGATGAAGCCTGCGGATAACAGACCACTTTGAACGATGAGGGAAACTCCACCCGGATTGATCGATCCTTGCCAGGCTTCAGGGATAATAAAGGAAAAGACATACCGTTTGGAAATATCGATCAAGCCCATACAATTAGGTCCCCATAGCCGCATCCCACCTTTACGGGCGATTGCCAGACACTGATCCTGTAAGATTTTGCCCTGCGGTCCTACCTCTGCAAACCCGCTCGATTCCAGAATGGCTCCCCGAACGCCCCTTGCGACGCAGTCTTCCAAAACTTGAGGGACGGCATGGGCAGGAACAAAGACTAATGCGAGATCCAAAGGACCTTTGATATCCGAAACTCTGGGATAACACTTGAGGCCCAGGATCTCGCTATACTTGGGGTTGACGGGATAGACGGGATCTTTATAGCTGAGGGCTACATTAGCTATTAAATAATGGCCACCCGTATTGGGTTCTGGAGTGGCACCGACCACAGCCACTCCCTTTGGTTCAAAAAAGAAATCCATAAACTATCCTTCCTTTGTTAAGAATTGATCTTATCATTAATTAACTCATCCCAGAACAAAAGAAAAGATGAAAAGGGTTGACTTAAGTCAAGGAATTATTTTCTGGAATATTGGAATATTTAAATGGTGGAAAGATAGATTATCTCTTTGGAACAAGGAGCGGGAAGAGTGTGGAGATGGTGAAGCAGATGGAAATCTCGGACAAAGAGAAGGACGATGTTCGTACCCTGATAAAGTTCGTCGGGATCTTCTGCCGGGAGCATCATAACGGAGCAAAAACTCCCTTTTCTTTCAAACGATTTGACATCAAGGAAATTGAAAAGAAGGAAACCTTTCTCTGTCAGGATTGCACGAGGCTCCTCACTTACGGCCTGGCCATAAGAGTAAAATGCCCCCATGACCCCAAACCCATGTGTAAGAAATGTGATAATCAATGTTACCATGGTGAGTATAAAGCAAAGATCAGGGAGGTCATGAAGTTTTTTGGAATGTATCTGGTGAAACATGGCCGGTTGGATATGCTTTATCATTATCTCAGGTGAAATTTAAAAGGCAGAAAGCAGAAGGCAGAGGGCAGAAAGCAGAAGGGAGAAGGGAGAAGGGAGAACCCAGAAGATAGAAACCAAGGAAATTTGGGGGTTTACTGCGTTCTGCATTCTGCTTACTGCTTTCTGAGGGGGGATTTGATCTAAGTCAAGGCATCCTTTTTACAAAGGTGTTAAATTTGAATTAGGAAGGAGATAAAAGAATGGCTGAGAAAAAATTCAATAAGGATATGGTCATTGGAGATGTCTTGAAGGCTAACCCCGGGGCGATCAAGGTCATACAGAAATATTTTGATCAAGGTTGCTTCACCTGTCCCGGGATGAATATGGAATCCATCTCTTTCGGAGCGTTGATGCACAACATCGATCCGGAAGTGATCGTTAAGGAACTGAATGCCTTAGAAGGATGATAGACGAGCGCCCTCTGAAAGGGCTTGAGGAGCGTCCTCCTTCGGAGAACTTAAGGCAAGGGGTTGGAGGCAAATGCTTTATGCCTCAAACCTCAAACAAAGTGCTCCTCAAGCGGAGCGATCCTTAAACGAAGTGATCCTAAAACAGGAGTTATTATGGAGCCGATTCATCTTTTTGAGAAAGCCGAGTTTTCTAAAGAAAATTTCGTTCCCAAACAACTCCATATCGGGGATGCGGGTGCGGCAGTGCTCATCTGCTTCGAGCCGGGTCAAACCATGCCTCTTCACCCACATCCCGGTGCCTTGGAAGTGATTCTCTATGGAGTTGAGGGAGAGGGAACCCTTGCCATCGGTGACGAGGAGAAGCCATTTAAGAAAGGGGATCTGATTTTTTGTAAAGGAGAAGTCCCTATTGGCCCCAAGAACACAGGACAGGGGAGGTTCATAGTCCTGGTCACCCTTATTCTAAAAAAGCTGGTTTCCAAAGAAGGTTGATACTTTTGATTTCAGATTTGTAATCCGAACTTTTCAATCTGCAATCCGCAATCTAAAATCTGAAATTTAGACCGAGCCTTTTATAGAGTAAACCATATCTCACCCCGTGGCAGCTGATCAAAACAGAGGAACAATTGAGTTCATCCATCGCCATATAAAGGATCGCCCCACCGGCCAAGATAACATCTGCCCTGGGTGGCGGGAGACCGGGTATTTTTCTTCTTTCATCGATTGTTCTGGATCGGTAGAGAAGCAACTGGTTTCTTAACGCTTCCTTTTTCAAAACGAAATGGTGGATCTTTTCAGTAATGAATTCTTCCAGCCCTTGTTCCACAGAGGCCAATGTCGTGGCCGTTCCTCCTACTGCCACCATTGACAATGGTTCCCGGGGACGAGGGATGTTTATAAATGATTTTCGAATTTCCTTCTCCATCTTTCCCCATTCCCCTTCCTGGACAGGATCCGATAGGAGAAACTGTTCTGTAAAACGGACCGAACCGAGAGGAAGGCTGACCCATTGGGTGATCCGACCGCCTTTACCCAGGATGAACTCCGTGCTACCTCCACCCACATCGACTACAAGGATCGGTTTTTCCATCTCTTTTAGATCTCTCGCTACCGCTAAAAAAGAGAGATAAGCCTCTTTTTCTCCGGAAATGATCTCAATAGAGAGATCGAGTTTTTCTTTAACCATTTTCAGGAAAACCTTGGAGTTATTCGCTTCTCTGAGCGCGCTCGTCCCGATGGCAAAGATTTTTTGGACCTTCATGGCCTGGCATTGTTCCAAATATTTGGCCAATGTTTGAAGTCCTCTCTCCATTGCTTCTGAGGAAAGCCCCCCGGTTTTTTGGAGGCCTTCCCCTAATCGGACAATGGTCTCTTTCTCAAAGAGAGACTTCAATTTTCCCTCATTGACCTCTGCGATGAGAAGAAGGATCGTGTTGGTCCCGATGTCGACGGAGGCAACCCTTTTAATCGAAGTAGGGTCGGATTTCACGACAGAGTTCCTCAGGAACAACATTGGACGTCAGTTCAGATTGAAGGACCTCAAAGGATGTCCAGTCATTAAGATAATAAGGCTGGATGGGAGTTCTGGAGATAATTCGGATGAGAAGTTGGTAAGAAGCCTCACCGGAAATAGAATAGATGGTGAAATTGAAACTGTTGAGGTTTTTGTCATGATAGTATTTCAGGGTAGAGACAATCCCTTTAGCCAAAGAAGCAATCTCCTCTTTACTCAGGTCTGTCATTGATCCGCGGCCTTCCACAATCCCGCATACTTCATTGAACCCCATCGGAGCAAAGGAGACGAACCAATGGACGGCTCCGATCTTTTTAATATAGCGTTGTCCAATTCCCTGCTCAATCTGGATGAGATCGTCCCAGTAAAGGGTTCCGTTCCTCTGTTGATAGGAAGAACTTGCGTCCAATAACCATTCCATCTCATTTGTTGGGATGGGATCCCCTATGACCTGAAGATGAGGATGAAGGATGGTGCTTCCTCCGGGGAGGAGAAAATTTTGACTGCTGTGCCAATAACGGGTATCTGGGTCGAATGCCACTGTTCTTCGAATGATTTCGATGGAGACCGAGAGCCCCTCTTCGCAAATTTCTGGGGTGAATTGGTTGAGATTGAGAAAATGTTCATGGCAGAGGACGACGACGCTGCCATAGGTTCCCACCGGATTGAGGTTAGGAAAACCTACGGCCTTTCCAACGCAGATCCTTCCTTCGGGGGCAATCTCATTGATAAACTGAGGTGTTTTAAGAAATACATTTTCCGGACAGAAAAAACACCCCTTTGACTCCTCTGCCATCTGCGTGAAGTCAAATTTGCCTTGAGAGGAGAGACCCCAGGTGATGATCCGACTTCTCCGTTTTGTAAGAGGGTCGATCCTGACCTCTGTAGGGACAGAGATCGTCTCAAATCCCTTGAGCGGGGACCGGAGATCAGATTGTAGATGAAATCGGTCAAATTTGATTTCCATTTCTTCACCTGTTTTCAGCGATGAAGCGACGGATCTTTCCTATCCTTCCCTCACCCTCCCCCTCTCCCCCACGGGGAGAGGGGGAGGGTGAGGGGTGAGTTTTTCAAGAACGGCCGCGGCCAGAAGCGGAAACATCACTTCATGATGGCCGATCAGATGATAGCCTTTCCCGCCCTTTAGAGTGGGTCTCTTGACCACATTGAGGTGAGGGCGGTAATGGTGAATGAAATCCATATTCACCGTAGTGAGGTGCACCACGGGGTAGCCAAGATTTCTGGCAAGGCTCAAGGCCTTTAAGAAGACTTCTGGGAGGATCACGGCTGAGCCGAGGTTGATGAAAACCCCTTTCTCCAATTTCGATACGAGGGAGACAAAGGTATGGAAATCTTTGAGGCTACCTTTTCCGATGGCTGCCCCATCTGCCGACGGCCCCATATGGGTGATGTCCGTCCCAATCGCCACATGGACAGTAATGGGGATTCCTAATCTCTGGCCGGCAGCGAGCAAGGAGAGGTGTTTAAAAGGAAAATTTCCTTTAAGGATTTTCCGGCCTAAGGATTGGCCAATTCCCAATCCTTCTTTCACGCCTTTCTGAATGGCACGGTTAATGGTCTCATGAGTCTCTCTCACCATTCCAAAGGTGCCTTTGGAGAGTTCCTCATCTACCTCTTCAGAGGTGTGGCCGACCATTGCCAATTCGACATCGTGGATTAGGCCCGCGCCATTCATACCAATACCCTTCAACACTCCTTGTTCCATCCAATCGATAAGGACAGGGTTGAGCCCAACCTTGATGGGATGTGCGCCCATTCCCAGAAGAACCATCCTCCTTCTCCGGACCGCCTCTGCGATCCGTTCCACTACCTCCTTCAATTCCTTTCCTGCCAGGATCTTCGGCAAGGAGTTTAAAAAGTCGTTGAGAGTTCCTCCTCTCTTCCAAGTTCCAGCGAAGAGGTTTTTCACCACCTTATGTTTCTTTTGCCTCAAAGAGGTCATTGTAACCCGACGCAGATCAAGAGGTTTTATCGTACTTTTCACACCTTGCCTCTCATCAGTTTATCTTGAACGGAGTGTTCGCCCCGATCTTGGCCCTTTGCGAGTGGGTCGAGGCGAGGTCTCCGAATGATCATCTACCTTATCGTGGAAGAATCCCCGCTATTCATGGCAGGACTCTTCAAAAAGAGGTAGTGCTCCACCATTTCGCAGAGGATGTGTCCGATGAGAATATGGACCTCTTGAATGCGAGGTGTACTGGTCGAGGGGACAGAAAGGGAAATATCAGCAATCTTTGAAAGCATACCCCCATCGTTTCCAGTGAGAGCCACTGTTTTCATTCCCATCTCTTTCGCCACTTCAAAGGCTTTGATTACATTGGAGGAGTTCCCGCTGGTGCTGATGCCGATCGCAACATCCCCTTCCTTACCGAGGGCCCTGATTTGTTTGGCGAAGATTTCGTTAAAGGCAATGTCGTTGGAAATGCTGGTCAGGATAGAAGTATCGGTGGTGAGGGCAATGGCAGGGAGGGGGGGACGATCCATGATATATCGGTTAACGAATTCCGCAGCGAGGTGTTGGGCGTCGGCAGCGCTTCCTCCGTTTCCAAAGAAGAAGAGTTTATTTCCCGCTTCAAAGGCATGAGAGATTAATCTGATCCCGTCGATGAGCTTGGGGAGGTTTTCTTTTAGAAAACGTGTTTTCACTTCAGCACTTTCCTTGAATCGTTTCAGAATGATATTTTCCATAGCACCGAAATATTATACCCCCTTTACATCCCTGTCAAGGATGTCTTTCCTGCGTGTCATTTAAAATTTAAAAGTGGACACCTAATCCCCTTGTAACAAGCATTGCCCACTGATTAACCCCGATATGAGGATCAGATGATCAAAATTAATAGGTCCCCCTCTCCCGCTGGCGGGAGAGGGTTGGGGTGAGGGTGGAATCCATGAAATCCCCCTCACCTTTGTCCTCTCCCCAACGGGGAGAGGATATTAGAAGGTGTCCAGTTTTAAATTTTAGCTAACA
>Ga0315276_10005895_pt1 | contig 11310 bp, 9 predicted proteins | sample YL17G05_0_MG_FD_204542 | JGI IMG/M metagenome (GOLD analysis project Ga0315276, IMG submission 204542) | Sediment microbial communities from Yellowstone Lake, YNP, Wyoming, USA - YL17G05_0 | ecosystem: Environmental > Aquatic > Freshwater > Lake > Sediment | place: USA: Wyoming | collected... | reverse complement strand
GCCCCGATTGCGGAGTAATACACAAAGCAGCAACTAGACGTCCCGCCGAAACCTATCTTATCCTCCCCCCAATGCTGTTCATCGCGTCCCTGAATCCCGGGAATGTGACGTCGACGTGCTCCGCGCCGGAGACTACCGTTTCCCCTTCAGCCTTCAGGCCAGCAACAGCCAAAGCCATTATCACCCTATGGTCCAGCCAGCCGTCCACCCTCGCGCCCTTCAGGCCGCCGCCGGAAATCACGAGGCCGTCAGGCTTCTCCCTCACCTTAGCGCCCATCTTCGCAAGCTCAGAGGCCATCGCCCTCAGCCTGTCGCATTCCTTCAGCCTCGCATGCGCCGCATTCACTATCTCGGTGCGGCCTTTAGCGTGCGCCCCGAGGACGGAGACTATCGGCACGAGGTCAGGGGAATCAGACAGGTCGACGGTGACCCCCGTGAGCCTCCCGTCCGAGCGGACGGTAACCGAGTCTTTACCGCCGTCCACGTCCGCCCCCATCTGAGAAATGATTGACAGTATCCTCCTGTCCGCCTGGAGCGAGTCGCAAAGGAGGTTCCCCACCTTCACCTCCGACTCGGTGAGCGCTGCGGCGGCCAGTATGAAGGCGGCTGAACTATAGTCCCCCTCCACGGTGTAGTCGACCCCACGGTAGACCTGTCCGGAGGCTACTGTGAACCCCTCGTATCCCCGGTTCCCAGCCTCGACGCCGAATAATCCCATCATCCTGAGCGTCAAGTCCACATAAGGCCTGCTCTTCAGGGGCGACGTCAGCTCCAAGGACACGTCGGCCCTAGCGTACGGCGCCGCCATCAAAAGTGCGCTCACGAACTGGCTGCTCACGTTCCCAGGCATCCTGCACACTCCGCCCTTAAGCGGGCCTTCGACCACAGCGGGCGGCAGACCCCCATCCGACGAAGCCTTCACCCCAAGCTCTGAGAGCGCGTCAAGGAGCGGCCCAAGAGGCCGCCTCCTGACGGAATCGTCCCCGGTCAGGGTGACCTTCCCGGGAGCGAGCGAGGCGAGCGCGGTGCAGATTCTGATGGTCGTCCCGGAGTTCAGCGTGTCGACGACAGCACTCGGAGCCTTAAGCGCTCCCCCCGTGCCGGTGATGGATGCGGCCCTGCCGCGTAACTCGACTTCTCCGCCGAACATCCGGCATGCGTTGAAGGCGGCTTCGGTGTCCCTCGACAAAAGCGGCGAGCGCACTGTCGACACACCCTCCGCGAGCAGGCTTGACAGCACCGCCCTGATGGTGTAGGACTTGCTCGCCGGCGCCTCAACCCCCCCACCAAGCCTCCCGGCCGGCTGAATCCTAAAGTCCATTCCCCGATTATAGGTTTAAGCCCTGTTCGATAATAAGCTCCTTAATACTCTCTTTTATATAGCCTTTGTGAGCATATTCATAGACGCCCTGGGTGGGATTTCATGAACGCGGGAAATGACGGCGGCAACGGCGGGGCCCAAAGAAGCGGCACCAGCGCCCAGGCGTTCTGCGTCGCCCTCGCCGCCTCCGGCGAGTGCAGGCGGATGTCATGCGACTCCCCGACCGAAGTCAACACGGTCATCGAGAATTCAAGGGTAGCGTGGGTCAACCACTCCGTCGACGACCTCGGGGTCAGGGGCGAGGAGATAGCGACCGCGATGGGTTTCAGCGCAGGCCTGGTCTCGAAGCTACTGGAGGACCACTTCTCAGAATACGAGGACCGCGACACCGAACTCGGCCTCATGGTTCCTGCGGTCACGGTGAAGAACCTGGAGGTGACGGTTAATCCGTTGCTCATCCTCATGCGGAAGGGCCTGATACTAACGATGGCCAGCGGCGAGGTCTCCCGCCTCGTCAGGTTCTCTAGGTACGCTGACACGTTCTTCAGGAAGATCCCCAAGAACGTTTCCTGGCAGGACGTCCTCACATTGACCCTCATCAGGATACTCGACGAGAACAACGACCGCAACTTCGACCACCTCCGGGAGATAGAGTCCCAGGCCGACGACCTAAACAAGGACCTAATGGACGCGAAGACATCCAGGCACAAACTGGGCCCGGCGATATACAACATGAAGCACGCCCTCATCACATACATGAACGTCCTCTGGGCGACCTTGGACGTGGTCAACAACCTCCGCTACGGCGATGCAGAGGTGATAACCGACAACCGGAAGATACTTGAGCGTATAACAGTCCTTGCGACCGACGTGACCACCCACCTTGAGCTGTCGGAGCACATGAGCGAGGTGCTCGCGTCAGGCCTGGAGGTTCTTCAGAGCATCTACAACAACCAGCTGCAGATACTCAACAACCGTCTAGCGCTGCTCGTCGCGTACCTGACCATAATCGGGACAGCCATCCTCGTCCCGAACACGATAGCGACAGTCGCCGGCAACAGCATGTTCGAGTTCACAAAAGACGACATAGGGTGGTATCTCTCCCTCATAGTCGGCTCCACGGTCGTGGCTACCCTAGTGTCCTGGTGGGCGGTCAAGGCGATGGGCCTCCTGCCGAAGAGCCCGGAGTGACCCCGCAGGGTTTTTAATCACGAGTATGTTATTTACTATCCCTAAGGTGTAGTGATGGTCAAGACGGCGAAGGAGATAATGCACAAGCACACGTTCGTCAAAGGCGAGGCCTCCATACGCGACGTCGCAGAGCTCATGAGCCGCAAGAAGATAGGCTCCGTGCTAGTCGAAGTCTCCAAGGGATTCGGCATGCTGAGCGAAAGGGACATCGTGGTCAAGGTCATAGTCGAAGGCAAGGACCCGAAAACGGTCAAGGCGAAGGACATAATGTCCTACCCCGTGGTGACGATAGAGGCGGACGCGGACCTCTACAAGGTCTCGAGCCTCTTCACCAACAACAACTTCCGAAGGCTCCCTGTCATGGAGAAAGGCAAGGTCATAGGCGTACTCACCACCCGGGACGTGGCGAAGCAGTTCATACCGCAGTTCTTCAAGGAAGCGTACCATTTCCAGGATTTCCGGTTCTAGTCCCGGGAAGTATTTATACTATGTCTCCGTCATGTATAGGCTAGGTGAATATTTTTGATCTGGTTCGTTTTCGCGGCGAGTTTCGCAGCCCTCCTATATGCTGCATACCTCGCCAGGTGGGTTTTCAGCTTCGGCAGAGGCGATGAGCGCATGCGCGAGGTCGCCGACGCGATAAGCGAGGGCGCTCTCGCATTCGTGAAGCGGCAGTACGCCACCATAGCCGCCCTCACCCTCATACTAGGCGCACTGATATTCGTTGCATACTTCCTCATGGGCGAGACCGTAAGCGGCTTGAAGACCGCCGGCGCATTCGTCTTCGGCGCGTTCTGCTCCGGCCTCGCCGGCATCGTCGGCATGTGGGTTTCAGTACGCGCGAACGTCAGGGTCGCGGAAGCGTCCAAGACAGGCATTGAAGAGGCGATGAAGGTTGCTTTCAGGAGCGGGGCGGTCTCCGGGATAGTGATTGTCGCCCTCTCCCTAGTCGGCGTCAGCGTCATATACTCCCTCTACTCGATCGGTTCTGAGCCGACCGAGGTCCCGTTCATGATGGTCGGATTCGGCTTCGGCGCCTCCTTCGTGGCGTTGTTCGCCCAGCTCGGCGGCGGCATATACACGAAGGGCGCGGACGTCGGCGCGGACCTGGTCGGGAAGGTCGAAGTCGACATCCCGGAGGACGACCCCCGGAACCCCGCCGTCATCGCAGACCTTGTCGGAGACAATGTGGGCGACTGCGCCGGCCGCGGAGCAGACCTCTTCGAGTCCACGGCAGCCGAGAACATCGGCGCGATGATACTCGGCGTCGCATTGTACCCGGTGTTCGGCGTCGCAGGCATACTCTTCCCCCTCGTAGCCAGGGCGTCAGGCCTCCTGGCGAGCATCCTCGGCATCATGTCGGTTACGGGCCGCGGCGGAGACGACCCTATGGCGGCACTCAACAAGGGATACTACCTCACCGCATTCCTCTCGGCGGTGTTCCTCGCCGCCGCCACATACTACATGCTAGGCGCCCACTGGATCCTGTTCTTCATGTGCGGCATCGTCGGGATAATCACGTCAATCCTCATAATCTGGATTACCCTCTACTATACCGACAGCAAGTACCATCCGGTGAAGTCGATAGCCGAGGCCTCCCTAACAGGAAGCGCGACTAACATAATGGTCGGGTTCGCAATAGCTCTTGAGACGACCGGGATGCCCATCGTCGTATTGTGCGGCGCCCTCCTGGCGTCATATACGCTCGGAGAATGGTCCGGACTACTCCACGGGGGCCTCTACGGCACCGCAATCGCCACCATGGGCATGCTGAGCACATGCGCCTACGTCCTGGCCATGGACACGTTCGGCCCCATAACGGACAACGCCGGCGGCATCAACCAGATGAGCGGCCAGGCGGAGAAGTACAGGAAAATCACGGATAGGCTGGACGCGGTCGGGAACACGACGAAGGCCTTGACGAAGGGCTACGCCATCGGCTCGGCCGCGCTCGCCGCATTCCTCTTGTTCAGCGCCTACCTTGACGAGGTCGCGAAGTACTCGGGCTCGGTGCCTGTCATAGACATGGCGAAGGTGCCTGTGTTCGTGGGCGCGATGATGGGCGGGATGATAGTCTTCGTCTTCTCATCGTTCGCCATCCGGGCGGTGGGGCAGACGGCATTCGAGGTCGTGAACGAGGTCCGCAGGCAGTTCAGGGAGATTAAGGGGCTGATGTCCGGGGACGCTAAACCAGACTATGCGACTTGCGTCGACATCTGCACGCGCACCGCCCTGAAGGAGATGGTGCTTCCCGGCGTGTTCGTCGTCGCCGTCACCGTCCTGGTCGGCCTCCTCCTGAAGGCGGAGGCCACGGGGGCGTTCCTGATGTCGAGCACAATCACGGGCATACTCATGGCCCTCACCCTCAACACGGGAGGCGGCGCGTGGGACAACGCGAAGAAGTACATCGAGGACGGAGCCCACGGCGGCAAAGGCAGCGAAGCCCACAAGGCCGCCGTGATAGGCGACACCATCGGCGACCCCTTCAAGGACACAGCGGGGCCGAGCCTACACGTGCTGATAAAGCTATTGAGCACCCTGACGCTGATACTGGTGCCATTCTTCATCTGAAGTCCCCGACCGGTTTTTATATGTCCCCGGCCGAATATTCCTCATGGAAAGATACAATCCCGCTCTTGACGGGGAAATGGGCAAAAAGATAGTTAAGTGGGTGGTGATGGGCGTCGTCGGCTTCTTCGTCGCCATACTGCTTTTGAACTCCGTGTTCGACGTGCTCGTCGTCGTTCAGCCGGGATACGTGGGTGTCGACTACAACGCATGGGGTGGCGTCAACATGAACAAGGTCAGGGAGCCAGGGTGGAGCCTGAAGTTCCCCCTAGTGACGAAGGTCTACATGGTCAAGACCGCCAGGGACACAGTCAACCTGTATCCCGGAGGCGACGACATACCGGTGACCGCCCCCACGAAGGAGGGGCTCCTAGTTACCGCCGACGTTTCGGTGCTATACCGCACTAAATCTGGGGTCGCCCCCAAGCTGGTCCAGGAGCTTACGCCGGCCTACAGGTCCGGCACCATCATACCCCGGGTCCGCTCGGTAGTGAGGGAAGTCAGCGGCGGGATGTCCGTGACCGAGCTGTACGGCCCGGGCAGGGAGAGGCTCCAGGAGGAGATATTCAACAAGCTCCAGCCCGAGTTCGAGAAGGACGGCTTCATCCTTGAGGAGGTGCTCGTGAGGGAGATGGACATGCCCCAGGAGATCACCCGGGCGATAGAGGACAAGCAGTCCATGGAGCAGCAGGCAATGAAGAAGCAGTACGAGGTCGACCTCACCCAGAAGGAGGCGGAGCGGCTGAAGCTCCAGGGCGAAGGCCAGGCGAACATGCAGGTGGCAATAGCCGACGGCGAGGCGAAGGCTCAGATAGCGAGGGCGAAGGGCCAGGCCGAGTCGAAGCTCATCGTCGCGAAGGCGGAGGCCGAGGCCTTGAAGACGGTCGCGGACGCGATGACGCAGAACCCGCGGGCCTACGACTTCAAGCAGCTGCAGATCATGGAACTGCTCTACACGAACCCGAACACGAAGTTCGTCGCGCTGCCGTCCAACCAGATGATATACCAGCTGCCGCAGAGCATGACTCAGTGATTGCGGACGTACTCCCGGAGTATCGGCAGAAGCTCCGCCGTCTCCGGGATAAACTTTTCTTTTCTAATCATCTCCTCGGCTTCGTCCACTGTCATGAACCCTCCGGCCTCGATTTCCTCGGCCAGGAGCTTCGGCTCCCCATCGGCCTTGAAGCCGTAGACGGTGACGTTCTCGCACTCCTCGGGGAGCCTCTTCCTGAAGTAGCCCATCCTGAACGGCCTCGACTTCACGCCAGCCTCCTCCTGTGCCTCCCGGACGACAGCCTCTTCAGGGCTCTCGCCTGAGCCGACATGGCCTCCGAGCACTATGCTGTGGAGGCCGCCGAAGAACTCCTTAGTCCTTGAGCGGCGGTTAACGAGTATCCGGCCGCCTCCGTCGAATATGAAGAACTGGACGCTCCTGTGCGTCAGCTTCCGCTCATGGCATTCGCTTCTAGTAGCCCTACCAACGACCACGTCATCGTCATCAACGACGTCGAAGACCTCGCTCATCTTTCCTCGACGAACATGTACCTGCCGTGCCTGGGCTCGTATATTACCCCCTTGTTCCTGAGCTCGTTCACGACCCTCTCGACGTCGAAGCGGTCTATGTTCTTGGCCTTCGCCGCCTCAATCAGGTCGTCGAGGGTGGCCATGTTGTCGGGTGAGGAGCCTGCAAGCTGCTTCATCATGTCCTGTATCGCGTTTATCCTGTCCCTCACGCTCTTCGGGTGGTCTGTGACTATCCTGTCTATGTCTAGCTCGCCCGTGGCCGCGTCGGTCGCAATCTCCCTCAGCACGAACTCAGTCAGCCTAATCGCCCGGTCCACGTCCGATAACGAGACCTCGTTGGAGAGGCGCATCTTGGCCGACGCCTCAGAAAGCCTGATGAGCGCCTCAAGCTGCCTCGGAGTCGCGGCGGCCGTCCCCTTGCTGCGCCCCCTCAAGGCCACGTAGAACCCCTTCAGCTTCTCGGCCGTGGTCGCGTCAAGCTTGGGGTTCACGTTCCTGCGCGCATAGGCGACGTACTTCCTTAACAGCCCCTGGTCTATCGCCGGCGCTATCTTCTTCATCTCCTCATCGGACTGGTGCATGAGGAGCATCTGGTCCGCTATCGCCCTGTCCCTCTCGCTGTCGAGTATGTCCCTTATCGCGAAAATCAGGTCGAACCTGGATATCAGGGTCGGCGGTATGTCGAACTGGTCCGCCAGCGGCTTGTAGGTGTCGAACCTGGAGAACTTCGGGTTGGAGGCCGCGAGTATGCTCGTGTTCGCCTTGAACTTGGCGACTATCCCGGCCTTGGCGACGCTGATAGTCTGCTGCTCCATGGCCTCGTGCATGGCGCTCCTGTCCTCCTTGTCCATCTTGTCGAACTCGTCTATCGCCACTATCCCGCCTCCGGCCAGGACGAGGGCCCCGGCCTTCAGGGTCCACGCCCCCTCGGCGAACTCGTCCTTCTCGGCGGTGGCCGTGAGCCCGGCGCCTGTGGTGCCCTTCCCGGTGACGAATATGCACTTCGGGGCGATTTTCGTGACGTACTGGAGTATCCTGGATTTCGCGACCCCGGGGTCCCCGATGAGGAGTAGGTGCATGTCGCCGCGGGCCACAGTGCCCTCGGGGGTCACCTTGCCCTGCCTTCCGCCGAAGAGCTGGAGGGCTATGGCCTCCTTCATCTCGTTGTAGCCGTAGATGGAGGGCGCAATCGACTTTATTATCTTGTCGTGGAGCTCCGGGTCCTTCGCGAGCTTAAGTATCTCCTTCTCCTCCTCGTCGCTGATGTCCAGTTCCTCAAACTCCTTCTGCATCGCCTCTATGTGGTTGACTTCGACGCGCTTGTGGTAGATGGCGCCCTTCATCTTCGGGGGCGTCAGCCGGACTATTCCGGTGACCAATACCTGGTCGCCCGCTGTCACGAGGTCGGTCATGTCGTCCTCTACCCAGAGCTCTATCCTCCTGGCCTGCTCGCCGCCCTTCAGCATCTCGAGCGGCTCCTGTATCTCCAGGGACTGGACGTCAGTCCACTTGCTCTCCTCGGCGATGAACCTGAGGTCGCTCTTCCCGCAGGCTTTGCAGCGGTGCGGCTCCACGAGAACCATCTTGTCCTGCACCACCCAGTTCTTCTCGTCGCAGCGGTTGCACACGAAGAGGGCGTTCTGGACCTTCGGGTTCACGTCCGTTATCTTGGTCACCGTCCCCTCGACGGCTATCATGCGGCCTATGTACTCGGCCGTTATGTTCCTGACGTCGACGTTGTACCCCTTCACCTTCGGGAGGTTGGTGAACCTCGTGTGGAACTTCGGGTTCTCGACGACGGTGAGTATGCCCAGGTTGTTGAGGATTTCGTCGAATTCGTTGAGGACCTCGTCGGGGCTCGACCTCAGCCTGTCGGCGAGCTCGTGGTCGAACCCTTCAAGCTCCGCGAAGTCGAGGACCAGGCTTTTCACGTCGGGGTACTTCTCGCCGAGAGCCCTCAGCTGCTCCTTATACCGCCCGATGAACTCCTCAATCTTTTCCAAGCCGACGCACCCGCCAAAAACCGGAGTAACGTATAGGTAGCGAGGGATTTATAAAACTGTTTGGCCTGGGGGGACAGTGACCTCCTAATCAACTTCGTCATTTGTCGATTTAACGTTCGACATTATTTAAACCCCCTCAACCTATAATACGCGTATGTCGAAGGAGACCGAGGGCGCGGCCAAGGCCATGGCGGGGGAGATAACCCTCTCCAAAGACCACGCGGAGTCGATGCGCCGCTGGCGCACGGCGGTCGGCGTAAGGCAGACTGAGCTCGCGAAAAGGCTGAAGGTGTCACCCTCCGTCGTCTCGGACTACGAGAGCGGCCGCAGGCGCTCACCCGGCGTAGGATACGTCAGGCGCCTTGTCGAGACGCTGGTCAGCATCGACCTCGAACGCGGCGGCCAAGTCATATCAAAATTCATGACCCCCCACGAGCCCGGGGCGATACTGGACATCCGGGAGTTCGACGCCCCCGTGAAGGCGTCGCGCATCGTGAAGCTCCTGGACGGGGAGGTACTGACCCAGAAGTCGGCCGTCGCCCACAAGGAGATGATGGGATACACTGTGATAGACAGCATCCAGGCAATACTCAGGCTAAACGACCGCGACTTCAGGACCATATACGGCTCCACGACGGAGCGGGCCCTCGTGTTCACGAAGGTGAGGATGGGCCGCTCACCCCTCATCGCCATCAAGGTAACCCAGCAGAAGCCGGGGATGATAGTCCTACACGGCCTGTCGGCGAACAAGGTGGACAAACTCGCCCTCCACATAGCGGAGAGCGAGAAGATACCGCTCGTGGTATCAAGGCTTAAAAACGAGGAAGACGTTATAGAAAGGCTCAGGAGGAACCTAACATGACAGGGATAGTCGGCTACGGCGCATACGTGCCCAAGTACAGGATAACGACGGTGGAGATAAGCAAGGTGTGGGGCGGAGAGGGCGAGCGGATCGCCAGAGGCCTGAACGTCCACGAGAAGAGCGTCCCCGGCCTCGACGAGGACGTGGTCACCATATCCGTCGAAGCCGCAAGGCTCGCAATCCGGCACGCGAAAATCGACCCGAAGGACATCGAGGCGATATACGTGGGCTCGGAGTCCCACCCATACGCAGTGAAGCCGACGGCGACCATAGTCGCAGAGGCCATAGAGGCGACGCCCGACCTGACAGCCGCGGACTACCAGTTCGCGTGCAAGGCCGGGACGGCGGCGATACAGACGTGCATGGGCCTCACGAAGTCGAAGATGATAAAATACGGCCTCGCCATAGGCGCGGACACGAGCCAGGGCAGGCCCGGAGACGCACTGGAATACACGGCTTCGGCAGGGGGCGCGGCATTCATCATAGGCGAGCACAGGACGGTGGCCGACATAACGGACACATACTCGTTCTCCACCGACACCCCGGACTTCTGGAGGAGGGAGGGCCAGGATTTCCCGCGGCACGGCTCGAGATTCACGGGCGAGCCGGCCTACTTCAAGCACGTCATAGCAGCCTCGAAGAAAATCATGGAGCGCAACAGCCTCAAGCCGGAGGACTTCAAATATGCGGTCTTCCACCAGCCTAACGGGAAGTTCCCGCTGCAGGCGGCTCACATGCTCGGATTCAAGAAGGAGCAGGTCGAAGCCGGCCTCCTCACGCCGGTCATCGGCAACACGTACTCGGGCGCGACGCCAGTGGGCCTGTCGGCCGTCCTTGATGTCGCCGAGCCCGGGGACCTGATACTCGCCACCTCATACGGCTCCGGGGCGGGAAGCGACGCCTTCATCATAGAGGCCAAGGACCTGATATCAGAGAACCGGAACCCCGACCCCGTGCGGGAGCAGATAAAACACAAGGAGTACGTAGATTACAGCATATACGCGAAATACAAGGGCAAGATAAAAGGAGTATACCTCCAGAAAGGGTGAATGAGATGACCGACGTAGCAATAATAGGGATCGGGATAACCCAGTTCGGCGAGTTCTGGGAGAGAAGCTACAGGGACCTGATAACCGAGGCGGGAGTGAAGGCAATCAAGGACGCCGGCATAGACGGCATAGAAGTCCAGGCATTGTACGTCGGCTCCATGACGCCCGGCCTCTTCATACAGCAGGAGCATATCGGCTCCCTAGTCGCCGACAACGCAGGCCTCACAGGCATACCGGCAACCCGCGTGGAGTCGGCTTGCGCGTCAGGCGGAATCGCGCTCAGGGAGGCTTATATCGCCATCAAATCAGGCATCGCAGACATTGTCGTCGCAGGCGGCGTCGAGAAGATGACTGACGCCAGCATCGAGCATGCAACAGACGCGCTCGCAGGCGCCGCAGACCAGGAGTGGGAGGCCTTCCACGGCGTCACCTTCCCGGCTTTGTACGCGATGATGGCCCGCCGCCACATGCTCGAGTACGGCACAACCGAGGAGCAGATGGGCATGGTCGCGGTGAAGAACCACCATAACGGGGCATTCAACCCCAACGCTCAGTTCCGCAAGCCGGTGACGCTCGAGGAAGTCATGAACTCCTCCCCGGTCGCGGACCCCCTGAAGCTCCTAGACTGCTCTCCGATAACCGACGGCGCGGCAGCGGTCATACTGGCGAGCCGGGAACGCGCCCGGGAACTATGTGAAAATCCCGTCTGGATAACCGGCTCAGGGCAGGCCTCCGACACCCTGGCCTTGCACGACCGCAAGAGCATGTGCCGGACTGAGGCCGCGGTGAAGG
>Ga0315276_10005892_pt1 | contig 11312 bp, 9 predicted proteins | sample YL17G05_0_MG_FD_204542 | JGI IMG/M metagenome (GOLD analysis project Ga0315276, IMG submission 204542) | Sediment microbial communities from Yellowstone Lake, YNP, Wyoming, USA - YL17G05_0 | ecosystem: Environmental > Aquatic > Freshwater > Lake > Sediment | place: USA: Wyoming | collected... | reverse complement strand
AAGGCAAGGCCCCTTTGTTCTTTAATTCTGAAGCATGAACATCTTGAATCGAGATCTATGCTGGTCAGGTGATATGCTCAGGCCAGAGAGTATCACGTGATCATCAGTTTCTCAGCACTCGTGGAATCGTTGATTATATTGCATAATCATCGCTTTAACTAATATGAATAGTTCTGATAGAAATCTACGGATCCCTGGCATCTTAAGCTGAGGTGCTATTCAGAGATCTATGGTTTGATTCCAGGAATTCCTTAACCAGGGAGAAGTCTTTCAGGGAATACATGGATAGGTGGAGCTCGTTCAGATATTTTACACCCAGGTCAATGGACTCGGCCTTCATGCCAAACTCGCTGCACGCACGGATTTCGTTACTCAGATCGGTTCTTTCTATATGCTATTCCTTTAACTTTATCATCGCACTCAGCCAGACAATAGGACTGACGGGAAAGGTTAGAAGGGTTGCAAAGGCTGACTTGTATGCAATGAAGGTATGAAAGCTCATTTCCGAAACCCCCATAGTATACAAAATACCCACTAATACCGGAGCAGCAATGACTGTTGTTCCAATCCCTAGAATCATCGACTGGGCCAGTATTCCTACAGGCATGTGTCTCAAATACGAAGAGCGGAATCGGACCAAATCCTCTTTGAATCTTTCAATCGTCCCTTTCCTTATTTCGGCCCGCGCGAAAGGAGCAACTATGAGCACCGTCAGCCACGGCAGAAGAAAGGCGGTCGCCAGGGTGTCAAGTGCAATGCCGGGATTCCCCCATAGAGGGACAGGATTAATGCCCCTGAACAGAAAAATCGCAATAGATGCATTCAATGAAAGGTTTATGAAAGCACCGATCACCAACTGGACTGCAAGGAACTTACTAAATTCATTCATAGATGATCACCTATTTCATTGTTACTCATCATATTAATCTTCCACCGGATATCCTGTGATGGAAGCGATCTTTTTGTAGAGCGGATCCAGTACCCCGTAGGTCTTTGTATACACCCCCTGATAGAGGTCATCGTAAATACTATGGCTCTGTGCATTCGGCTCGAAGACCCTGCCCTTCTTCACCATGGATGCGACCGCATCTTCAAACGATGCGAACATGCCGGTGCCTACGGCGGCATCTATGGCTGCACCGAGTGCACAGATCTCGTACGTTGCCATCCTGGACACGGGAAGATTGAAAATATCGGCAGTTACCTGTACCGCTACGTCACTCCGTGATCCACCCCCACCCACTCGGATCTCATTGATCGTCACCCCGGTCTTCTCGTTCAAGAACTCATAGAGCCTCCTGAGCTCGTACCCAAGCCCTTCGAGAATGGCCCGGTAGATGTGGGCCCGAGTGTGCACGTCGCCGAATCCGATGATGGAGCCTTTGGCAAACTTGGCCGACACCATGGGCGACCAGTAGGGCTGGACCATCAGGCCCATGGAACCGGGCGGGATGGTCTTGATCACCTCATCGAAGATCACTTCGGGTGCAACCCCTCGTTTTTCCGCCTCGATGGCCTCCCTGTGCCCGAATTCCTGCTTGAACCAGGTGACCATCCAGAACCCGCGCATGATGAACAGTTCGATGTCCCATGCATTGGGCAAGGCCGCGGGCCAGGTAACAAACCTGAGATTATTGTCCGAGATGTACTTCCGTGTGATGATCTCCATGCATGTGGCAGTACCGTAGCTGATGACGCCGATGCTCTGATCGATGCCGCCTGCTCCGAGCAGTTCGGACTGCTTGTCTCCTCCGCCTACGACCACAGGCAGCCCCTCGGGCAGCCCAGTCTCGGCTGAGGCCTTTGCCGTGATATGGCCGAGCACGGTATCAGGGGTATAAATGTCCACCATATGCTCCGGCTCCAGGCCGAAGGGGTCGTATGCGAGCTTAATGTTATGCCAGGAAAGCTTCTTGTAATCGAGAGGCCACACCCCTGTGACCATGCCTACGGAATCTTTGAATTCTCCGGTGAGCTTATTGACAAACCAGCCGGAAATCTGCATGAACTTGAAGGCCTTTTTATAGACCTCTGGCTCGCATTGCTTGATCCACATGAACTTGGAGTTCTTGCGCACATAGTTGATGGCCTCGCTCAGCCCTGTGATGCCTGAGACCACCTTCACAACCGTTGAGAGCGGGGGTGGGTGAGGTACCTTGCGCTGGTCGAGCCAGATAATTGCGGCCCTCAGGGCATTACCCTGACTGTCCACGGGGACAAAGGTCCCACGCTGGGTCGTGATCCCGAGCCCCGCGATCTCTCTGGGGTCGATGGTGATCTTCTTCATGAGCTCATTTGTCACCTGGCAGAGCTTGGCCCAGTAGTCCTCGGGGCGCTGCTCAGCCCAGCCGGGTTGAAGCGAGAAATAAGGTTCATGGGCAGCCTGGGCGATGTCAACCACGGCTCCCTGAGAGTCAAAAAGCACTGCCCTGACGCTTTGCGTGCCTGAATCCAGGCCGATTACATAGTTCTTATCCGCCATAGTACCTCCCTAAAAATCATCATTATGTATTTCTACAGAGTTCAGACCTCCGGCTTCCATGAGGGGTCATGCGCCTTGTAGTAGTCAAAGAACTTTTCCCTGTGCTCCACGGCCTTTTTGATCAGGTCGTCCTCCTTGAGGTGCCCCATGGCGATGAGGGTGTCTTCCAGCTTCACCAGTGCTTGCTCGTAGGGCGGGCACCCGCCGAGAAACCCGTCGATGCCCTTGAGCTGCATGGCGTTGCGCAGCTCCCGTAAGTCGCCCCCCGTGGCCAAGGCGCACTCGCCCAAGAAGAAGGTGCGCGTGAGGTCAGGGGCAAACCCCGGGGGCACCTTGGGGTCAACGCCCACGATGAGAGTAAATTTTTCAGGCACCTTACCCATGAGTGACTCGACCATGGCGGTCATGAGCCAGCACGTGGGGCATGCGCCGCCGATATAGAGGTCGATGTTCGGGTACACCCCGGTGACGATGCTCTCCAGAGGCTGGGTGTAGTTGATGGGAAGCATGAGCTTCTTCTTTGCTTCAGCGATTGGCGTTCCCACCACATCGATGAGGAAGGGGTTGCCGCACCCGAGGCCGTCGTGGTTTGCGATGCGCGTGGTGCCGACAATCGTAGGATTTTCGATGCCCATGCACTGGGAGGCCACGCAATCCAGTGCGACCTGGTCGTGCCCGGCCAGGATAAGGCCCATCTCCACGGGGCTCCCACCTTCGCCCGCACCCATGCCCTCCATGGCGATGAGTCCGTCGAGCACCACGAGGTCAGGCTGCCTGATCTTGCTGATGTCCACCATGTGCTGGTCAAGGTCGTCCCGGTGGGCATAGTACCTTCCCTTTTCGTCCAGGAGGCCCTGGAGGTTCTTGATGGATAGAGTGACCATGGTCATGGTGTGGGTCTTCATGGCAGGGATGTTGATGAAGTAGTCGGCGTCCAGTACAACTTTGGGGTATGCGACCCTATGGAGAGCCATTCCTCCCTTGATGTCCACCATTACCTTTTCCGCGTCCTCGACCCCGATCACCTCGCCGCCTACCTCTTCCACGGCCTTCTTCACGCCGAGCATCCGCATCACCTCGACCGTGCTGAATCCGCGTGACGCTCCGCAGCAGGACCTCTCCGGGTTCACCCTCTTCATGAGCGTACCCACGCTCACACCCTCCACCACAGTGACCTTGCCGGCACCGGCCTGAAACGCGAGCTTCACCACAGCCGCCACCACCCTCCTGTCCACGGAGATGGGCGGGGGATACGGCGCGAAAAGGTTCGGCTTCACCACCACGTGGCCGCCCTTTTTTATCTTCCCTTCCAGGCCGCCCAGGAGTTCCACTGCCTGCCTCACCATGTCCTCCACCTGGGGGGTGCTCAGGGGAAATGCTTCCTTTACGATTGCCACCTTCACCTTTTCACTCATGGATGCTCCTTTCTCCGAAAGGGGAGTGCTCTCACCCCCGGTCTATCTTATGCCTTGCTCTACGTGTTAATAAGCACCCCTGGATTCATGAAGCCCGTCGGATCCAGGGCCCTCTTGATTGATTTCAGCATGTTCATGCCCGCTCCGCCAAGTTCAGAAGGCATCCAGTCATGGCGTATCCGTCCGATACCATGATGGTGAGAGATCCCTCCTCCTCCGGCCACCGTTTCTTTCATGGTTCGATGCCAGCATTCTCTGTAGATGTCAGCCATGGTATCAGGGTCCTTGGGAACGGCTGCAAAGGTAAAATAGAGGTTGATACCCGATCGGTAACAGTGGGAGCTGTGGGCGGATGCCATGACAATGTCCTTGACCTCCAGGAGCGAGTGTACCACGTTCCGGTAAATGGGACCGATTCGGTCCCATGTCGCGGCGACCTCGATCGTATCAGCAACGATGCCCTTCCTGATCAATTCATCGAAGCTTGAGACATGGTTCCGTTCAGAATACCAGTGCTCGACTGCTGCTGCCGGGGCAGCAGTGCATCCATGATTAGATGCAATTACGGAACAAGCCTCCACTTCGGCATCGACCATAGCCGTCGGTCCCTCATGCACGAGCAGGACCAGTACGTCACTTCCCTGCTGGTAATCGAGGAAGTGCCATTTTACCTCACTCTCGTCATACTGCCGCATTACCGGCGGTGTCCATCCCGACTGGATAATGTAGCGTTGCAACTCGAGCCCCTCTTCCATGGTGGGCGCATAATAAGCGCTCATGGCCTGCTTCTCAGATTTCCAGCGCAGCTTTAAAGTGACGGCGGTAATGACGCCTAATGTCCCTTCACTACCCATGAGGATCTGCTTCAGGTCGGGGCCGGCCGATGCCCTCGGGGTCATACGAGTCTCAATAATCTCGCCGCTTGGCAGGACCGCCTCCAGACCCAGAACCATGTCCTCGATGTTGCCGTATCCAGTTGAAAACTGACCGGCTGAGCGCGTGGCGACCCAGCCACCTACGGTGCTGAGGTCAATGGATTGCGGATGATGGCCGATGGTGAGCCCGCGCTTTTCAACGGCAGCTTCCGCATCAGTGCCTCGAACGCCGGCATCAAAGGTTACAAGCAGGTTGTCTATATCCAGAAGGCGTGTTCGTGTCATGGTGCTCATATCCAGCAGAACAGTCTGAGGGTCGACCCTGACGCCGCCGCAAACACCTGAGCCCAGTCCAAAGGGCACGAGCGGCGAGGCGTTTTCCCGGCACAGGTTGACAATGGTCACAACGTCTGTGGTCTCGGTCGGTCTAACGACACAGGCGGGATTGGGCAGGCGGCGCCCCTGCATGTCGTCAAGCTGGCTCAGCAGCCAGTAATCTCGCCGGCGGTCTTTGAGTGTGAATTCATCGGTAAAAACCTTTTCCTCACCCAATGCATCTTGGAGTTTTTCAACGATTGATCTGTCCATGGATTCCATCCTTATTCTTTTGAAAGTATATTCCTCATTTCATCAGTGCGGATCTCCCGGCACAACCTGACTTGTTGGTCCTTCTCCGCATCAGTCCACCCAAGAAGCGGTGCCATGATATTAGCGGCAGCCTCCAAGTCAGCCAATTCACTTTGTGCTTGAAACCGTGCACGAGCACTGCGCCTGACCCAATAATCCTCAAGTGTAAGGGCACCTTCTGCCTGGACCGCATGCCGGACTTCCGCTGCGGGTCCTTTATCCTGGGCATAAATGACCAATGCTTCGCTACCATAGAGGAAGGCGGCACGCTTGGCTTCCTTTGGTGAAAGCCCACAACGCTCAATACAAGAGCACAGCGCTTCGATAGTTTCTGAAAAATCGCCTCCCGGCAGCGGTTCCTCTGCCGTGGGAGCATGAACGGGTGTACGGTTCAGCAGTTTTTCACATCGGTCCACGATCTGCTCAGCCATGACCCGGTAGCTGGTAAGTTTGCCTCCGGCAACGGACAGGAGACCGCCGGGACCTTCCATAATCTCATCTCGACGAGAAATTTCGGAAGGCTTCTTTCCTTCTTCGCCCAGGAGAGGTCTCAGGCCTGACCACAGGCCGACGATATCCCCATCAGTAAAGGGTGCAACATTCAGATGGGCCATGGCTGTATTGAGCAGATAGTCAATATCTTCACGGGTAATCTCCGGCCAGTATTCCGCTCTCGGATAAAAGGTATCGGTAGTGCCGAAATAGACATGGCTACCCCGGGGCACAACGAAGAGCACACGGCCGTCAGGGGCGTACATGATGATCGTCCGTGTGATAGGAACTCGATCTCGGGACATGACGACATGAATGCCCTTGGTGAGCTGCAGTTTTTTCACGGCGCCGCTGTCTTCCATCAGTCGAATGTTATCCACCCAAGGTCCGGTGGCATTGATCACAATGCGGGCTCGTACCATCACCATGTGTTCATCCGCCGGCAGGGTGCTTTCAATTACTGCTCCTGTGACACGGGACCCTTCTCGAATGATCTCCCGGGCAGCGGCATAGGTAACGACAACCGTACCGGCGCCAAAGGCACTTCGAGCATTGCCCAGTGTGAGCCTGGCGTCGTCGGTCAGGTATTCGGGATAAACCACTGCGCCGGCAAAGTCTGCGGCCCGCACCAGGGGTTCCTCCTGATGCAGACGCTTCCTAGTCCACACTTCGTGGCTCTCCGCTTTTTCCACATTCCCCAGTTTTTCGTAGGACCATATGAACGATTTGATACCCTGGACCTGGATCTTTGATCTGGCAAGTACCACCATTGGGTTGGTCAAAGAAAGATGCGGCGCGATCCTTCGCAAGACCTTCCTCTCGTTCGCGGCCTGGCGAACAACTGTCAAGTCGCCCTGCGCCAAGTACCGGCTTCCGCCATGGATAAGCTTTGATGAGCGGCTGGAGGTTCCCGCTCCAATATCGCCGGCATCGATCAGAGCGACGCGCAGTCCACGCATGGCCGCATCTCTTGCAACGCCAGAGCCGGTTATACCCGCCCCTATGATGAGAAGGTCATACACCTCACTTTCAAGTGTAGAGAAAAGGGCTTGCCGATTTCGGAGATCCAGATCAGTGCTGCTCATGGCTTATTTTGATTCCCCCCCTATAATGTTTCATGGCCGTACCTTATCCTGGCCCGGTTGGTCATTACCCGCGGTCCCCTTTCAGTCTGGATTCTCCTGGAGAGCCTCCTGCCAGAATGATACGCGCTGCCTCGGCAAAACCGGATCCACCCTCGCGCTTTGTGATGTACGCTGGTGTATGTTTCATCATGGGTATGAACCTCTCGACGTTGGCAACCCCTATGGATACGGGGAAGGCCTCGAACATGGGCTCGTCGTTCGGGGAGTCGCCGATGAAAATGAAGCGGTCGCGTGCATCCTCCCAGAACAGCCCGAGGCGTTCCTCGAGAAAAAGACTTGTCATGAGGAGTTTGTTGTAGTCCCCGAACCATCCGTTTACATGGATGGAGCTCACCTTGTAGGTGGCTTGGTGAGATACGAACACACTGCAGATCTTCTGTATCTCCTCCTGGCTTAAGGGGGTCACGTCCTCAGCAAAGTCAACGGCCAGGTCGAAGAGCCTGAAGGGCTGGTCGGCTGCGATGCACGCTCCGGGAACACGTTCCAGGACCTCTTCCCGGATCCTCTCCAGGGCATGCCTCTTTTCCTTGGCCTGCTCGGGCGCAAAGACATACCTGCGCAGGAGCCGGCGATCCTGTTCGCTGTAACAGTAATAGAATGCACCGTTCTCGCCCACGACCCCGTCCACGGGCCACATCCGGGCGATGTGGTCGCACCAACCGGCGGGCCTGCCGGTTACGGGGACCAGGATGAAGCCCTTGTCATGGAGATCCCACAGGGCGGAATAAGCGTCGGGCGTGATCCTGCCGGCCAGGGTGAATGTGTCGTCGATGTCGAAAAGGACACCGCGTATCCTGGCGAGCTCCTGTCCCGTTATGTCTTGAATGGGCTTCACTTCCCTGATCCTTTCATCTCCGCGCCGGGATGTCATCCAGCCCGAGCTGACCTCCGGGGTTCATGATTTCGTTCGGGTCGAAGTGGCGCTTCAGCGCCCGAAGCACCGCCATCTGTTCCGGACCGAGGTGCGCTTCCATCCAGGGCGCGAGCAGGCGGCCAACCCCGTGGTGGTGGCTCAAGGTACCACCGTGTTTTATCATCGCCTCGATGATGCCGTTCTGGAAGGCAACGTACTCTTCCACATCCATTCGGGCGATGAAGATGAAGTAGAGATTGGTGCCCTGCGGGTAGAAGTGTGAGGCATGCGTCATGCACATGGTGTTCGACCGGCCTTTGATGTAAGCGCGCACCCCTTCATGCAGACGGTGGAGGTTGTCCCAGGTGACTGAGGCCTCCAGGGTATCAATGAGGATGCCGTAGTCGTTCAGGTCCTCCCGCATAAAAGGCTCGGTGTAGCGGGTATGCTCCCACTTCCGGGCGGCATAGCCGGTCAGATAGATGGCGCCATGCTCACGGGCGATGGCCTTGATCCTGCGCGCCACCAGGCGGGTGTAGTCCTTGTCGCCCTCAACGTTACCCAGGCTTATGCAGCGCTGCATGGGCAGGAATCCCCGGCGCTTCAGGAAGGCATCGAGAAAGCCCGGCATGCCGTAGAGCTTCAGGCCCCGGTCGGTCTCCTCGGGATCTGAGATGCGATAGATGGCGGGTCTGCCGAACTCGCCCTGCATGATCTCCCGACTGGCATCGACAGCAGCCTCCCAAGTGGGGTACATAAAGCTGAAACGCTGTCGGTTCTCGGGCAGGAAGCGGAAGATCTTCATGGTGACCTCCACCAGGATACCGAAGGTTCCTTCAGAGCCCTTCATGATGCCATGCACCTTGGGGCCGGTGGCCGTAGCGGGGTAATCCAGTGTTTTGAATGTTCCGGCCGGGGTGACGTATTCCTGGCTGAACACAATGTCGCAGGCGTCACCGTAATAGGTCGAGGCCTGGCCCGAACCCAGGGTCAAGACCCAGCCGCCCACCGTGGAATACTCGAAGGATTGCGGGAAATGACCGCAGGTATAGCGCCGCTTGCAGTCGTAGCGTTCAGGGGCTTTGTTGAGGGCCTCTTCGTAGGCAGGCCCGAACATGCCCGGCTGCACGCGGGCTAGCTGGTTGTGCTCGTTGACCTCCAGCAGCTTGTTCATGTGCGTGCTCATCACCAGGGAGATGCCGCCCTTGAAGGGACGGCAGCCGAAGTTGCAGGACGATCCGCCGCTGAATACCGTGATGGGGATACGCCCTTCGTCGCAGTACTGCACGATCTTCTTCACGTCATGCTTGTCTCGCGGATGCACGACCACATCGGCCACCTCCCGGATGATGCCGGCTCGAAGCTCCAGTATCTCCTCTGAGGTCTTGGCCGAGGAGTATTTTACCCGGGCATAGTCGTCAAGGCTTACATTTTCCTGGCCCACGATCCGCACGAGGGCATCGATCTGTTCTGGTTTCAGGGCAGGAGGGCGGTTGAGGACCACTGGCTCATTGCCTTCATTGCACTTCTGTGAGAAATCGGCATCGCTCATGCCGAATTCATGCTTCATCATCCTTACCCAGGCATCGCTGGGATGCTTGAACCGATGGGGGTCGCCGTACTTGAAGATCGATCTGAAGCTCCCCGGCAGGGGAGACTGTTCCGTCCAGTCAGGCCTGGAGTGTCCGATTTTCATAATTCTCATCTTCCGTCCAGCATCTTCTTGATCCTCTCTTCAGCGTGCAAGACTCCTCTCAGCATGATACGTCGGGCATCCCCGGCTTCCTGATTCTTGATGGCATCGAAGATTTCGCGGTGGAAGCTGCGGGTCCGCTCTACGTGGTAATCATCATCGAAATACAGGGAGATGTAATCCTGAAAGAGATGATTGAAGAAGTTCAGCAGTATGATGTACAGCAGGTTGCCCGCGGCCCGGGCGATGGCCTGGTGGATCTTGATATCGCGCTCCATCATGGAAAGACAGGGGTCGGACAGTATCCTCTCAATACCCTCCACATCGGAGGCGCTGCGCCTTGAGGCCGCCAGAAACGCCATCTCCGGCACTACGATACGGCGTGATTCCAGTATGTGTGAGAGCATGCTGTTAGCGCCTTCCATGCTCGCCATAGCCTTTATGAGGTCGACATTGGTGCTCTCCAGGTAGTCTCGTACGTAGACTCCGTCCCCGTGGCGGATCTGAAGTAGTTCGAGCTGCTCGAGCCTTCGTTGGGCTTCTCGTACTGTGGCACGGTTCACCCCGAGAGATTCAGCCAGCTCACGCTCAGGCGGAAGCCTGGTGCCCGGCGCCAGGACACCTGTCAGGATTTGTTTCTGGAGGTTTTTCACGATTTCATCGTGCAACCGTGGATGCTTGATCTGCTGGGGAAAGATGGCTGAAGCAGACAACGAGGAATTATTTTTCAAACCATTACTCCTTCGGCATTCAATGACTTATTGGTTCATCCAATAAACCAAATAAGAGCATTTGTCAAAAATTTTTTAAGAAAGCAGTGAACAGTTTCAGGATCAACATAAAGTTATATTCATAATCATCACAAATAATGGGCATGAAAAAGTATAGATAACATGGTGCGCCAGGCAAGCTTGGCTTGAAGGGAGAGGAGGTGAGAAGACTTCTTGAAATTCAAGGAAGGGACCCAGCAGGTGGAAGTCCTGTCCGGTTAAAGCCTAGCCAGCGGGCCGGTAGTGAGTCTTGGGTGGCATAGGGGCGACCCGTGCTGCTAAGCGTAGACAGCGAGTGAGTGGGCCGTGTGATTGAGCCTCGAAAATATGGTTAACGTGGGAGCCGACGTTATCATGTTGACGGAAGGCAGAATCTTTCATGACCGTTAAAGGCGAGGGCATGGAGATCCACCGGGGTCGGAGAGCACGGCACGTACACGAAAGGGGTTCCCCAGGAACCTGGGAGGCCTCTCTGTTTCCTGTTTCATAATCCCGGAATGTGTTCACCGGGTGAACAAAGGACCAGGCCGAGGGGTGGTATGGATGCGCCAACCCGAGGAGCGAACGGAAGCATTCAGTGCAGGTAACTGGTGCCAAGGGCAACCAAGGTGCTGGTGATGGACAGGGAGGAGTCGGAGTATCTTATAGTACCTGAGAAGGAGGGGAAGTCACCCTAGGCGACCCTCTGGAGGGAAGGGGATACCTGGATACAGAGCTTTTGGGGGGAAAGATGGCGGGAACATTGAGTCCCACAACCGTCTCAACGAGACTTCAGAAGATAGCGGAAATGGCTAGATGTCTATACTTTTCAGCTACTGGGTGAGGATTGGAGCTACGTCCTTAGCGAATCTGTATCCTGAGGAGCCGGATGCGGGAAATCCGCACGTCCGGATCTGTGGAGGGGCCGGGGAGAGTAATCTCCCTGGTCTACTCGACCCAAGATGCATGGTTGGTAATGAA
>Ga0315276_10005890_pt1 | contig 11315 bp, 10 predicted proteins | sample YL17G05_0_MG_FD_204542 | JGI IMG/M metagenome (GOLD analysis project Ga0315276, IMG submission 204542) | Sediment microbial communities from Yellowstone Lake, YNP, Wyoming, USA - YL17G05_0 | ecosystem: Environmental > Aquatic > Freshwater > Lake > Sediment | place: USA: Wyoming | collected... | reverse complement strand
CACCGTCAGCGGACGCGTCCCCAGCGTCACGTCGGCGGTCAGCATGGGTACGGGCAGCTGGCCCGGCGCAGGCACGCGGAACCAGATCATGCCGATGGCTTCGATATTCTGATAGACAGCCCACACGGTGAAGATCCCGCTGAAATCATCAGCTACATCCAAGGTTGCCGAAGACGTCGGGATGTAGCCAGGCGCACTGCTAGTGACGTGGTACACAGTGGCGGCGTCGAGCGACACGTCGTTCAGGCCGGCGTCGAGCACCTGAAAGACCAGCATATCTCCGGGATAGGCGACGTACGGATCGCCCTCCGTTCCACTGCCCGTCAGCGTGTTTAGTAGACTCAGTGTCGCGCGGTCGCCGGCATTGCCTCCTGCCATGTTGGAAGGCGTGCCCACCCCGCCCTCGCCGTCGATCGGCCGCACCCAGTACACGAAGTTGGCCTGCGGATCCTGCACTTCGTAGAAGTACTGCAGCCGGCGCCCCGCTACGGCCGGGTCCGGCGTGGGCTGCGTGCCAATCGGCGCAAAATGCCGTGGCTCGTCGTTCGTCGCTGGATAGTCAGTCAGGTTCGGGCTGGTGTAGATCTCGTAGCCGCCCAGCGCGCTGCTCAGATAGTTGTTGCCGATCGGCGTGAGGTCAGCGATGTTGATCTCGCCGTTGCTGTCGCCGTCGACGGCGGATAGCGCCAGCACTTCGCAAAACGGCTGGCTAGCCACACCGGACTGCTGGCCGAAGCTCCCTCCCCGCGGCGTCAGGTCGCTGATATTAACTTCGCCATTCTGGTCGTAATCCCCCTGGTTGTAGTACAGCCAAAACAGCCGGCTGTTGCCGGCATCCCAACTCAGCGGCGCCCGCGAGCCGTTGGAGGCTGGCGCGGCGCTGACCGTGCGCGTTGCCAGGCGCGGGCCAGTGATTGTGTCGGCGCGCGCGAAGTGCAGCGTCGCCAGCACACCGTCACCAGTGAATCCCGCCTGCTCCTCGGGATGGATCAGCACCGCGCCGAAGTAGGCCTTGCCGGGGCGGTCGAGTACGGCGAGCGTGAGCAGCTGTTGTGGATCGCCCAGCGCTGGCGCGGCGGCCGCCGCCAGCGGCACCCAGCTTGCATCGTCGTAGGTCAGGTCTACGTACAGCGCTTTGAGCGCGCGCGCCTGGCTTACGTTCACGCTCACAGCCAGGCCGCCGTCCTCCGGCAACGTTCGCAAGCTGAACTCGCCGGCGGGCGCGCCCCCCAGGTAGCTCTCCTCCCAGACGTGCAAGGCAAAGGCGGCAGTCCTGCCGTCGTTGCCAGTTCCCACGCCACCGCGTCCGCCGCTGCATCCGATGCAGGCCAGCAGCGCCAGTCCCACTACGATAGCCCAGCGCATCCTCTGCATGTCTACCTCCTTGAGGATCTGCTGCATTGTAACAGCCGCCGGACAGGCGGTGGGATACTGCCCGCTGCTGGTCTCGCCATCCGCTGCCTGAAGCACGATGACTACCTGCCGAAGCGGCAGGCCGGGCGCCGGCGCTGACCGCGGCGGCAGCGAAAAAGTGCTGCGCCGCCCCCCCCCGCTGAGTAATCCGCGGTGTACAATAATGTAGTGCGCCGTGGGCGCGAACATTGCGCGCGGCTTGGAGTCAGACTGTCAGTGCCTCCTTAGCCGGAGGGTACTTTGCGTAAACAAGCGGGGAAAGACATGGGCACATCGCGTGGGCGAGTCGCCGCCTGGATAGGCGGTCTGCTGGCATTGAGCTTCGCCGCTGCTTTGCTGGTGATAACCGGCTGCAATAACGAAGAAGCCAATATCGCGCAGCAGATCAGCAGCAAGTCTGGCGGCGGCAAGACGGCGGCGGGCACCGCTGGCAAGACTGCCGGCGCCGGTCAGGCCAGCACGGCCAAGCCTGGAGCCGACGCAACCGGCGGCGAGGCCACCGGCCTCAAGACGGCTGGTGGCGGCAAGGACGGCATCGCGGCAGCGGAAGCGCCCAAGCTGGTGGCGCCGAAGATCAAGATCGAGTCCACGACCATCAAGGCGCCATACCCCGAGTTCGTGGGCCAGGGGCGCTATGACATCACTGTGTCAGTGCTCGCGGAGGAGAACTCTGAGCCCGCGGTCTGGCGCATCGTAGCTCTGGATGGCGATGGCAAAGAAGTTGGCCACATCGAGAAGTATCTGAAGATCCCGCAGAAGTACGCGCGGTCGTTCAAGCTCAACGACTTCTTCTGCACCAAGGCGCCGGTGAAGGTGGAGTTCCAGCTCACCGACAAGCAGGCTGTGAAGCCCGAAGCGGACGAGAAAGGTGGCAAGGCCGGCGGCGGCGCCGCCAGTGGTGGTGGCGCGGCGGCTGGCGGTGCTGCTGGCGCCGGGCGCGGCGCGGCGGGTGCTGGCGGCGGCGGCGACAAGTCCGGCGGCGGCAGCAGCGGTGGCGGATCCGGCGGTGGCGATAAAGGCGGCGGCGATAAAGGTGGCAGCGACGACACCGGCGGCGGGGATAGCGGAGAGTAGAGACCGCACCTGCCACTCACCGTCATGGCAGACCGCCTGATCAGGCGCTGCAGGCTGCGTGCACCGAGCGTAAGCGCGCTGACTCATTAGGAATGGGCAGCTGCGTTGCGCGCGCCCTACTCCTCGCTGGCCTGCGACTGCTGCAGGTAGTGCGAGATCACCGTCAGGCTGCCGGCGAAGTCCTCGTGCCGCACCAGCACGTTCGGCGGCACATGCAGGTGGATGGGCGCGAAGTTCCAGATCGCCCGCACGCCGCACTTGACCATGCGGTCGCACAGCTCCTGGGCAGCCCAGACGTTCACCGCCAGGATGCCGATCTCCACGCCGAAGATCTCGACGACCTTTTCCAGATGGTCGATGTGCAGCACGCGCATGCCGGCGATGTCCTCGCCAACCACCTCGCTGCGCACGTCGAAGGCGCCGGCGAGGCGGAAGCCGAACTCCGTGAACCGGCTGTACTCCAGCAGCGCGCGGCCCAGCTTGCCCGCGCCGCAGAGCACGGCGTGATGCGTCTGGTTGATGCCCATCGCCTCGCGCAGTGCGTCGATCGTGGCGCCGATCGGATAGCCGCGCTTCGGCTTGCCCACCAGGCTGATGGCTGCCATATCCTTGCGCACCTGCGTATCGCCGATCAGCAGGTACTGCGCCAGCTGCCTGGAGTTGATGTGCTCCGCGCCCTGCTCCTTGGCGCGCTGCGCCAGCAGATAGTAGCTGTACAGCCGCTCCACGGAAAACGGCGACAGCCCGCCGCTACTGTCGAGATCCGTACTACGTCGCACCATCATGCAATACTCCCGCCGCGAACTCCAGCGCCTGCCGCTGCTATGGCCAGGCCGGCAACTGGTACCCGAGCTTTCATCATAACAGGTAGAACGCTCACGACGCCACCTGTTACCCGCCAGCCGCAGGCCAGCGCTTATATCCCTTGGTCGTGCTATCCCACCTGGGATTATTCCAGCGCGAGTTTTAGCCCAAACGAGCAGCGGGTATTAATTCGCATTGTGGCGCGAGCTATTTATGGGAAGAGTGCTAAAATATTAGCAAATCCAAATTTCACTTGCATGTGCGCTCAAATGTGGGTACTCTTAATAGCGATTCCAGTGGGGAGAAGATGAGTCGACAGGGGTTATGTAGCAGGGCTGGGTTCACGCTGGTGGAAACACTGATCGTGCTTGCGATCAGTGGAATTGCAGCGACCATCGGCTTCGGCGTGATGCTAAGCGCCCGTCCTCATGCGCTGCTGGAAGAAGCAGACATCCGCCTGGCGGCACTGCTCTCCCAGGCCCGCAACCTCTCGGTTAGCCAGGAAATCAGCACCAAGGTCGCCTTCGACCTGGAGGCCAACGAGTTCTGGATCGAACGCCAGGACCGCGAAACCGAGGAGTGGGAAGTCGTGGGCGCGCCAACGGCACTGCCCGACGGTGTGCAGTTCGCTGCCGAGGGCATCACCTTCCCGGATGGCGAAGTACGTTTCACGACGCGGGGCACCCTGCTGTCCGGCGGTTCGATCACCTATTCTGTCAGCCAGACTGGCGAGACTTCGACGTTGCAGGGTAACCTGGCTACCGGCAGGTTTGTGCCGGCAGGAGGCAACCTGAGATGAGGTTGGTGCGACGGATACTTGCTTCGCGGGACGGCTTCAACCTGCTTGACCTGCTGATCGGCATGGTGCTGCTGGCGATCGCGCTGGCCAGCGCGTATCAGCTGACTTACAACAACAGCCGGCTGATGCAGCGCACTCAGTATTCGGCCAACGCTACCACCCTGGCCGAATACAAGCTGGAACAGCTGCGCAACGCTGATTATGACGAGATTGCCACGGGCGCCGACGAAACTACGCTGGATGCCATGGGCAACGCGGGCGGGCCATTCGCCCGCGCCTGGACCGTGACCGAGGACGCGCCGATGACCGGCTTGAAAACCGTCGTCGTCGTCGTCAGCTGGAACCAGTTCGGAGAGCAGCAATCCTTTTCGCTGACGGGGGTGACCGGGCAATGAGCGCTGTGATCACGTCACGTAAGGGCTTCTCGCTGATGGAGATGTTGGTGGCGCTGGCGATCAGCGCGGTCGTCGGCGGCGGCATCATCTCGCTGATGATCTACCAGACGCAGCTCACGGCGACGCAGAACCGCAACATCATCAACCAGGAAGCGCTGCGTGAGACGACGCATTTCTTGACCGACGAGATCCTGTCCATGGGCTCGAGCGTGATCCAGCCTTACCTCAACACGGCAAGTGAAAATGAGCTGACCTACGTCGGCGACCTTGATAACGACGCGATTCCTGACATGGTGCGCTACCTTTACGACGCCAACAGCCAGCAGCTGTCGCGCACGCTGTACACCACGCAGGACGTCGGCCAGACCTGGGATGAAATCTCCACCGACGTGCTGCTCGACAATCTGTCGCAATTCGGCTTCACGTATTACGGCGCCAACGATATCGAGCCCGTAACCATCGACGACGTGACTTCGATCAAGATTGAGCTGGCACTGAATGTCGCGAACACTTCCACGGCCCTGACCAGCGGACGTGTCGCAGCGCAGTCGATGATCACGCGCGTGACGATCCGCAACCGCAGGCTGAACTAGCGGGGCACGCAGCCGCGGGCTGAGGCGGGCTGGCGGCAAAGGAGAGAAGATGAAGCGGGTGTTAACAATGTTGCGAGACCGGCGGGGATCAACCATGGTCCTGGCGCTGATGGTCTCGATGTTCCTGATGGTGCTGATTACCGCCACGATGGCTTTATCCATCGTCGACGTGCAGACCGCCCAGGACTTTACCCGCAACAAGAAGACTTTCCAGGCCGCTGACAGTGGCATCGTGCATACCGATGCCGCCCTGGCCCTGGCAGTCTCCGGTCTGTCCATGCCGCCCAGCACGACGATGGCGCAGGTGGCCGGCTACGCTGAGGATGCCGAGAGTGGCGTCACTGAAGGCAACACGGACATCTCGCTGCTCGTTGACGTCGGTCCGAATATCGACCAGGTCCTGCCGCGCGGCGAAACCACCACCCAGGCAACGCTGGAAGAGGGTAGCGGCCCTACGGTGGGCTACAGCGCCGATGTCAACATCACGCCGACTGAGGTTGAGTATCCAGTCCACCCCGATACTTCAGACAGGCACATCTTTCACTACGATTACGAGATCACCAGTGAGGGCGACGCCGATCTCAATAGCGTTCACAATGAGGCTACGCGCCGCCAGACGGGCGAATTCGACGTGGAAGTCAAACGCCCGTCGTTCTCCACCTACGGTTACTTCACGCAGGGCGCCAAGAACCAGTTCGGTGACCAGCTCTGGTTCTACGATGGGGAAGTCTACGGCGGCCCAACGCACGTCAACTCCGCCCCGCCGCAGGGCCAGTGCGCCTTCTGGGGCCAGGCGACGTTCAACGGCCCATTCAGCGCCGTACAGGAGCGCTACGAAGATTCGCTGTTTGGCGGCAACGCCAACCCCATCTTCAACGACACCGCGAGCTGGGGAGTGCAACAGATCGCCTTGCCGACCAACGCCTGGTCGCAGCTGCGCGCCAGCATCGGCGACCTGGCTCATATCGACGATTTGACAATGCCCAGCAACGCTGAAATGCGCCAGTCGCTGGGCCTGTCACCAGGCACACAGGCGGTGGACAAAGGCGTCTACTACGCGTCCAACTACAACACCGGCACCAGTCTGCTGGGCGGGATCTTCATCAACGGCAACGCCGATGCCATTCATCTGGACAGCAGCGGCAGCAATCAGATCATCACCGTCACCGCCACCAGCACCGATGGCGGGCAGTTCAACGGCACGCATACCTGGCAGTTCACGGAAAACAAGGGCAGCGGCACGGTAGGCGTTACCTATGACGGTGGCAACCCGCAGTATTTCTCCGGCACGCTCAACGGCATGCTGCATACCGAAGGCAAGGTGCTTAACCTATCCGGCGATGGCAACTCCACCACGCCGGACGTGCAAGCCGACGAGGGCATCACGATCAGCGCGACGGGTAACATCGTCATCAAGGATCACATCACCTACGAAGAGGACCCGGCCACATATCCCGACACCGCCAACATCATGGGGATCTTCAGCAGCAGTGGCAACGTCCTCATCGCCAAGACCGCGCCCAGCAATCTGCTGCTTGATGCCACGGTGATGGCCACCGGCACGGGCAAGGGCGTCGGCGCCGAAGGCATCTACGCCAACGGACGTTACGACTATTACTATCCCAACAAGGGCCAGTGGCACCTGACCGGCGGACTGATCGAGCACACCAACCAGACCACCGGCGTGTTCTACACCAACGGGCACGTCACGGGCTATACCTGGGACTTTACCTACGATGAGCGCTTCCTTAAGGGCGTCTCCCCACCGTACTTCCCCTATGTATCCAAGTACCTGGCCACGCTGCTCAACATGCAAGCGCGCAGCTGGGGCCGTAAGTATTACTAGGAGCGATGATGGACCGGCTTGGGGCAAGCGACATGTTTGGCGCACCGACAGCTCAGGAAGAAGGGCCAGCCCCCTCGGCTGAGCCGGCTGGCCTGCCTGTGATCAAGCAGCCCGGCATCTCCACAGGCATTCCATCGCCGGCCGATTCGGCTGCCGGTCTGAGCTACACCATTCTGGATTTACTATTTGAAGCTGTGCGCCGCACCGCCTCCGACCTGCACCTGACGGCGGGCGCGCCGCCCCATCTGCGCATCGACGGCGAGCTGGAGGCCCAGGGCCTGCCGATCCTCAGTCCTGCCGACATCAAGGGCCTGGTCTACTCGATGATGTCAGAGAAGCAGATCAAGACCTTCGAGCTGGAGCACGAGTTCGACTTCGCCTACAGCGTCAAAAGCCTCGGGCGCTTCCGCGTCAACGTTTTCCAGCAGCGGGGCAGCATCGGCTGCGTGATCCGCTCCGTGCCGACGATGAAGCTGTCGATCGAGGAGCTGGGACTGCCCGGCCTGACCAAGGACCTCGTGATGCGCCCCCGCGGGATCATTTTCTGCACGGGCCCGACGGGCAGCGGCAAGTCGACGAGCCTGGCGGCGATGATCGACTACATCAACAACCATCGCCAGTGCCACATCATCACCATCGAGGACCCGATCGAGTTCCTGCACCAGCACAAGCGCAGTCTGGTCAACCAGCGCGAGCTGGGGCAGGACACGGATGCATTCGCCAAGGCGCTGCGCCACGTGCTGCGTCAGGACCCGGACGTGATCCTGGTCGGCGAGTTGCGCGACATCGAAAGCATGGCCACGGCGATCACCGCTGCCGAGACCGGCCACCTCGTGCTGACCACTCTGCACACCAACGATGCCGCCCAGACCATCGACCGTATCATCGACGTTTTTCCCGCGCACCAGCAGGCGCAGATCCGCCTCCAGCTGGCTAACAGCCTGCAGGCGATCTTCTGCCAGACGCTGTGCAAGCGCACTGCCGGCGGGCGCGTGATGGCCTACGAGCTGCTGATTGCGAACAATGCCGTGCGCAACCTGATCCGTGAGGGTAAAATTCACCAGATCCCCTCCACGATCGAAACCGGCCAGGCATTTGGCATGCGGACGATGTACATGAGCTTGGTTGAGTTGGTGCACAAGAATTTGATTACCCGCGAGGAGGCACGCGAGCACGCGACGAACCCGATCGAGTTTGATAAGATGTTCCGTATTTAATAAACCAATAAGCTATTGAAATTAGACACATAGTTAAGCTAGATTTTACCTGTGAGATCTAGCCCTATGCTATAAGTACAAGCGCGACAGGGGAACAAGGTGGCGAACTTCACTTACAGCGTCAGGGATGCCCGCGGAGCGGTAAGTAACGGCGCGGTAACAGCCGAGAGCCGTATCGACGCTCTTAACTCACTGCGCGGCCGCGGGATGTTCATCATCGATCTGGTCGAGCAGGAGGCCGAGACCTCTGTACGCGGCGCTGGCTTCGGCGGCGGGTTTTTCCAGCGCGTCAAGCTGGAAGAGCTGTCAATCTTCACCAGGCAGTTCGCAGCGATGATCGGTGCCGGCATTCCGATTACTCGCTGCCTTGACACGATGGCCCGCCAGCAAAGCAACCCCTATTTCTCCAGACTGATTCTGCAGATCAAGAACGACGTCGCCAGCGGCTTGCCGCTGTCGGGTGCTATGGCCAAGTACCCGCGCGTGTTCAACTCGATGATGGTCAGTCTGCTGGTTGCCGCCGAGGAGACGGGCACGATGGATACCACCATGGAGCAGCTGGCCCTGGCGTTCGAAGCCGAGGTGTCGCTGCGCCAGCAGATCAGCGCCGGCATGCGCTACCCGCTGATCGTCGCCGTGGCTGCCCTGCTGGTGGTGACCTTCGTGATGATCTTCGTCGTCCCGCAGTTCGCCGAGATTTTCAGCAGCCTGGGTGCCAAGCTGCCATTCATGACGCAGTTCCTGATGACGACCGCGCTGGCCATGAAGCGCTTCTGGTTCCTGTTCATCGGCGCCTATTTCGCCATTCCGTGGCTGCTCAACCTGATCAACACGCTGCCTGGCGGACGCAACCTGCTGGATCAGGCCAAGCTCAAGCTGCCGGTCTTCGGCGAGCTGAACCGTAAAATCATATTGTCACGCGTCTCGCGGGTCTTTGCCACGATGCTGTCCGCGGGCGTGCCAGTGCTGAAGTCGTTGACGATCGTGGAGCAGGTCTCGCTGAATGCGGTTTACGAGCGCAGCGTGGCCACGATCCGCAGCGCCGTGCGCGAAGGGCGCAGCATCAGCGGGCCGATGGAGGCCTTCCCGAAGCTGTACCCCCCGATGATGATTGCCATGATTGCGGTGGGCGAGGAGAGCGGTACCCTCGACCAGATGCTGATGAAGATCAACCAGTTCTACACCTCGGAAGTCGAAACCATGGTGCGGAAGCTCACAGCATTGCTGGAGCCAGTAATGATCTCAACCCTGGGAGTGATAATCGGGTTTATCGTGATCTCCCTGTGGATGCCGCTGTTCAAAGTCATCCAGCTCATCGAGGAAATGAAGTAGCTGGGAGTATTGTTAAGGTTCAGCACACTTTGGAGGTGTGAGGATGTTAAAGCGCTTCCGTAATCGCAAGGGTTTCTCCTTGATCGAACTGCTGATCGTGATCGCGATCATTGGCATCATCGCCACGATTGCCATCCCGATCCTGCTGTCCGCCCGCCAGGGCGCCATCCGTGAAAAAGCACGCAACTCGCTGCGTTCCATCGTTTCGGCAGAGGCTGCCTTTTACGCCACTAACGGTGAGTACGGCGATCTGACCGACCTGAACGTCCCGCCGGCTGATCCGCCGGGCCAGAGCCCGTATATTGACGACACTATCGCTGGTGGCGTTATCGGCCAGGGAATCACGATCGCTGTTACTGGTCACGACAACACGACCTTCACGGCGACGGCCACCTATCCAGATCCTGCCGGAGCCGCAGGAGACCTGCTGACCTTTACAGCAACTCAGACCGGCGATATTACTGGTCCAGTCTAAGCCGAGCCTGTTGATGAATATGCCCCCCGGCGGTTTCACATATGAAGCCGCCGGGGGGTTTATAAATTGTGGATAACTCTTGACGGTTAGCGTGCCAGTACCATATACTCACATCGGAGCGGCGGAGAGATTGGGGTTGAGACTTGGCACAAACAAGATTGAAGGTTTCTTCTGCAGGGGGCCTGCTCGGGCTGCACTTCACGCCCGAGGAGGTTTTCATCGCCGTTGGGCAGCGCCGCGGGCGTACGCATTACCTTGATGCGCTCGACGTCATCGATATCCGCGGGCACATGCTGGAAGGCGGTGACTTCAACCAGCTGACACTCGTGCCGGTGATCCAGCAAGCGCTGAACACACACCACATCAGAACCCGGCGCACTGTGATCAGTTTCCCGGTCAAGTTCCCGTGGATCCGCGTGATCGAGATTCCCAACCTGCCGGAGCGCGACATGGGGCGCATCGTGCGTCTGGAGGTGGAGCGCCTGTACCTGGACAGCACGGTCGAGAAGCTGATCGATTACTTCCCGCTGGATCCGCAGCGCGAGAAACCCGGCGTGGGCACGACTCCCGTGCTCAGCTGCGCCATTCCGCGCAACGCCATCGCTCCTTACGTGGACCTGGTGACCGCCGCCAAGCTTGACCTGGTGGGCGTTGACTTGGTGGAACTGAACGTCTTGAAGATGGCCGCGCTGCAGGTCGGCGACTTCGGCGAAGGCATCACGCTGGTGCTCAACTTCAACACGCAATCGACGGACCTGATGCTGATGGAGAGCAACCGGCTGCAACTGGTGCGCAAGGTCGGCCAGGGCAAACAGCAGCTGCGCGAGCTGCTGCACCGCAAGCTGCCGGCCGACAGCCCGTTGCGCCGCGAACTCTGGCGCGTGGATTTTGCGCTGCCCGAGGAACATCTGAAGCTGGCGGTGGATTACGTGACCAGCCTGCTGGGGGAGATCCGGCGCAGCATCGAGTTCTACCTGACGGATATCAAGCGTGCCGAGGGCAGCGTCAGCAAAGTGGTGCTGGTAGGCAGCGGCTACTGGCCGGCGAATCTGCCGCAGCTGCTGGCCTTGCAGCTGCACCTGCCGATGGTCGACCTGCGCTTCGACCACCTGCCAAACGTAGTGTGCCAAACCGTGTTTGCCCCGGAGTTCCCCGCCTGCGGTGTCTATGCGCCGGTGGTGGGCTCGGTGCTCAAGGGGGTGGCCTAGATGAGTTATGGCCGCATTGACGTCAACCTGCTGCCGCCGGAGCTGCAGCCGGGGCCAGCCGTCCGCTACGCGGTGATCCTCAATGTACTGATCATCGCCGTGACGCTGGCCTATATCGCGCTGGACTCGGTGCGCGGCTTGACGATGCTGAGCTACGCG
>Ga0315276_10005889_pt1 | contig 11316 bp, 7 predicted proteins | sample YL17G05_0_MG_FD_204542 | JGI IMG/M metagenome (GOLD analysis project Ga0315276, IMG submission 204542) | Sediment microbial communities from Yellowstone Lake, YNP, Wyoming, USA - YL17G05_0 | ecosystem: Environmental > Aquatic > Freshwater > Lake > Sediment | place: USA: Wyoming | collected... | reverse complement strand
CTGGATATTCCTGATATTGCAGACAAAAAGAGCAGTAGCCGTTTTGTTGAAGAAAGATCATTTGATGAAACATTGAACCGGGTAATTCTGAGTTACAAGCCAATAGATCCGGATAAAGAAGAATTGCAAAAGCAAGAAGTGCTGATTACTCCTGATGTGGCCACTGGAGATAAAGTAACCAGTATAATCATTGAAAAGGTGATCAGCGACAGTAACGGTTTTTTACAAAAAAATATGCTGTGGCAAGTCGATCAAAGTTTCCTGGTAACCACTACCCGGCAAAAGCCCGGCCAGCCAGAAACTATTACTACCCTGAAAGTAACCTGGAATGAGAGGGACAACGAATGACCGCTTTAGAATTTCAACATATTGCTGCCACTATCCCCCGTCAACCAGGCATCTATAAATATTTTGATATTGGTAATGAACTGCTTTATGTTGGTAAAGCCAAACATTTACGTAAACGGGTTAGCTCCTACTTTACTAAAACGTTTACCAGTTATAAAACACATGAGCTGGTGCAGCGTATAGCCCGGATTGAATTTACTATTGTCAATTCAGAGCAGGATGCTTTTTTACTGGAAAATTCACTGATCAAACAATTCCAGCCACGTTTCAATATCAACCTGAAAGATGATAAGACTTATCCATTTATTGTTATTAAAAATGAGCCTTTTCCCAGAGTATTCCTGACCCGGAAAAAAAATAACGATGGTTCTGAATATCTCGGGCCATATACTTCTATAAAAAAAGTGAGAGAGCTATTGGAGTTTATCAAACAGACTATTCAACTCAGGAACTGTTCTTTGAACTTGTCGGATAATAATATTAAAAAAGGGAAGTTGAAGGTTTGTCTTGAATACCACCTTGGTAATTGCAAGGGGCCCTGCGAATCATTACAGACAGCAGCTGATTATAAAGAGAATATCGCCTTGCTTAAAAATCTGTTACGGGGCAACCTTACTGCGGTGATCCGTCACTTTAAAGAAGAAATGAAAGTTCACGTCAATTCCCTTGCTTTTGAAAAAGCTGAGTTTTTAAAAAAGAAAATTGACTACCTAAAAAATTATCAGTCGAGGTCAGTTGTAGCCAATGTCCGGGCGGGTAATATGGATGTTTTTTCTATCCTGAAAGAAAAAGATATTGCCTACGTAAACTACCTGATGGTTAGAAATGGTGCAATTATACAAACGCAAACAAATAAAGTAGAAACTCACCTCGATGAGCCCAAAGAAGAAATTCTCAGTTTTACAATAGCGCATTTAAGAACCACCTTCAACAGTGATGCCACAGAGATCATTGTTCCTTTTAATATCGGGTATCCTCAAAGTGATATAGTCATCAGTGTTCCCAAAGGCGGTGATAAAAAGAAGCTTTTGCTGCTTTCAGAAAAGAATGTGAATTATTTCATAGAAGAAGCAAAAAATAAAAACCGGCTGCAATTAGACATAAAAAAGCCAGATAAACTGAAATTGCTGAAACAGCTTCAGCATGATTTGCAATTATCTGAATTACCTGTACACATTGAATGTTTTGATAATTCCAATTTCCATGGGAGCTATCCGGTATCAGCAATGGTTTGTTTTAAGAATGCAGAGCCAAGCAAAAAAGATTACCGTCACTTTCATGTAAAGTCGGTAAAAGGTATTAATGATGTTGCCACCATGAAAGAAGTCGTTTATCGTCGCTATAAAAGACTGACAGATGAAAATAAAGCTTTCCCTCAATTAGTAATCATTGATGGCGGTAAAGGACAACTAAGCGCTGCTGTTGAAGCAATACAGTCTTTAGATGCGACTGGGCAAACAACTTTGGTCGGTTTAGCTAAAAACGAAGAAGAGCTTTTTTTTTCGGGAGATAAGGAATCACTTAAACTTCCATACAACAGTGACAGCCTCAAACTGATCCGTCGGATAAGAGATGAAGTGCACCGTTTTGGTATTACTTTTCATCGTAAAATACGTAGTAAAGGCACTTTTAAAAATGAATTTGAAAATATTCCGGGTATTGGCAAAAACTCAGCAGATTTGTTACTAAAAGAATTCAGATCAGTAAAAAACGTTCGGGGAAAAAGTCTTCAGGATCTGTCAAAAGTGATTGGTAAGGCAAAAGGGTATGTCGTTTATAATTTTTTTAATAAATACATCCCCCCTTCAAATAACTGAAATTTTAAAAATCTCCTTCAGGCCCTGCTGGATGGGCCGATGGGCGGGAGCAGAGGGCAAAAAAATGGGGCCCGGATAAAAATCCAGCCCCGTTTTTAAAATCCAATATCCTATGAAAAACCAAGGCTAAAATACGACATTAATCTAACTTTCCTATAGGACTTTTACGATAATTGAAACTTTTTTTCATTATTTAAAATAAAATGTTTGGTTAATTAAAAAGGCCCTCAAAGGGCCTTTTTAATTACATTTAAATTATAGTAAGTACTATTAATAAGACCAAAGGTCCTGTTCGTAATTAAAGATCTTTTCTTTGATATTTTCACCCTCCAGTAAAGCAAGAATGGGGTCTTTAATACTGCCTCTGATAGATTTATTAGCTGCATTGTCAAAAGTAGATTTAATAATATAACTGCTGAACATACGGCTTTCAAATAGCTCTTCCCATGTTAGCCGACCTTGACCCATATTCTTGGGATTATAAACTTCATATTTAGCCAATAAAGGACGAAGATCCGGATAATAAACCCAGAACATTACAGAAGTTCCCATTTCTTTTCCATTGGGCAGGTATATAGTTTTGAGTGGTGCTATACCCAGTATACGGACAAACATGCGGCTTGATTCACGATCAAATACCCACTCTTCCTTAATTCTTATTTTAGTTACTGATTTAGCATCAAAACTGGCTCTTGTCACTACATATTCAATCACTTTACTGGGGTCATTAATATCTGTCTTAGCCACCGTATCAGCACTCCCGACTGTCAGCTGAGCAATTTCGGCCAGTGACATCGGTGTTGTAAATCTATCATCATTTGGACTAAAAGCTGTTACCTGGCCAGAATTGACAGCTTTCAATAACAAGTTTACAAATACCTGGCTACCGTTATCATTTTCTGCTTCATAAGAAAAAGGCTTATTAATTTTCTCCCTCAAGTCAAGTTCTCTCCAAACTTTTTCTGCAAATAGAGCATCATCCCATCGTAAATACTCATAAGGCAAAGGAGTGCGGTCATTTAAATTGTTTTTATCAAAAGCATTATCAGTGCGGAGTGATTTTTTCGAGGTCTCATTAATGATACCTGAAGTATCAATCCGGATAGGTATATTACCATAGGGATTATAGCCAGTAGGCTGGGTATTATTTACAACCTGCTGTTTTGTTGTATCGTTTGGATTAGCAGTTCTTGTACGGCCTGAACGGCCTGTACGCTGTGCATCGGCAGACTGCACAAGCAATACTGCAGCTAACAACAATAAATAATTTTTTACAACAAGACTTCTCATTTGTTTCAAATTTATTTTATATAATATACCAGCGACGGAACTTTTACATTTCGGCCATCTTCACCTATCACCCTGATAGCATCTATAGTTACGGTCCTTCCAACTTTTAAGTTTTTTAAAATATTCTGCGCAGCAGGGTTCCATATATTCCCCTGGCAAGGCGCTTCTAATATATCACCGTCATCGTTATCAGAGGCAAGCGTAAAACTGGTTACTGTATATCTCAACTCAAACGGAAAATCTTTAATAAATGCACCTACCCCAGCCTGGGCTCTGAAAGCTCCGGCAGATACCTGTTCACCGCTCGGAAAGCCTCCTACTGTTGCTACAGGGGTTGGAATTGTACGAACTCGAAATTTTGAAATGCCAGCCACTTTACCATCCACGGTAACAGTGATCTTACAATCATCCGTTACGCTATTTACACGGGCAATATATTTACCTCCACCAACTTTTGTCATAGATCCACTGCCGCCGCTGATAGACACCTGAACTTTATCATCGCCACCACCACTGGCAGCAATTGTAACGGGGTTATTTACACCCACATAAAGTACATTCATTTTGTCAAGTGCTATTGAAGCATTGGCCTGACCAACGGTGTATTCTATCGTTTTATCATACGGCACTCTTTTACCATCCTGGTCAGTATAAACAAAATGAACAGATATGGAATGTTGCCCTAATCCTCCGCCTGTAATTTTGGTTGTGGCAGTTCCGTCAGGCCCGATTGGGGCGGATCTCCCGTCAATAGAAATTTCCGGCCTTACTGCAGTACTAAACCCACCAACTCCTGCTGTTATTTCAATTTCCTGGCCTGGCATCACATAAGTTGCATTCGCAACAGCTATCGCGGCAAAAGCATCATTTCTAACAACCACTTCACCTACTTTATTGTGGCAATACTGAATTACTCTGTTTTCAGAAGTTCTTACGTCATTTTGAAATTTGCTCAAAATAGTTAAGGCCGCAACTGTAGGAACCATGTGAAAATAGGCGCCTTCCCATGTTTTACCAACTCTATTCTTACTCGCTGGTTTGGTTAGATCGACAGGTAAGCTGGTAGCAAACTCTCTGGTAATAGAAGAATCAATTCCTAAAATATTTTTTTTAAATTCAGTAAGTTTTTTCAATAGTTCCTGACCCCCGCCTTTGTTTATCATATTCCTTGTAGCAACCTCCAGGTTATCTTCTTTAAACCTTTTGGTAGGATCATTTGGATCACCTCCAGCCTTTCTTAAAATATCATCCTTTAAATCCTGGATAAACTGAAATATTTGTTTAGCATACCCCTGCGCCATTTGCGCTTTAGGGTACCAAATCTGTGCTTTAGCAGCAGTCGAGGGATCAGACATTTTTTGTAGCAGAGAAGACATAATAGTCGTCGTAGATTTATCTACTGTTTTATTGGTATTCTCTAAACTTTTATTAACCGTTTTAAAGGCATTCAGGATTTCAGATGATACATTCAGTGCCAACATTGCAGTTAACACCAGGTACATCATATTGATCATTTTCTGCCTGGGCTCACGAGGTAAAGCCATGACGTTGTGGTTTTTATTTTGTGATGGTGATTTTTAAAAAATCACGGGATAAGGATTCGTTTTAGTACACAAGAATCATCTTTTTTTCAACTGTTAAGATCTTCCCTGCATAGCGGTAAGCATGTTCCCATAAATACTATTCAGTCGGCCAAGATTATTAGCAAGCATTGAAATTTGGTCATGTGCTTTTTTGGCCTCACCAACACTGCCTTCCATCGCCTGTGAAGCATTAACCAGGTTGTTATAGAACTGATTCATTGCTTTCAAGTGGTTATTGGTATCCTGTAATTCCAACTCATAAATTGTATTAAGCGATGACATGTTTTTGGTTAATACCTGAACCTGCTCATGAAACTGCCTGGTACCATCAGCTGCATTACTAAAATGCTGCATTCCTGTGGCTGCACCCATGTAAGCCTCTTTCATGATATCGATTGCTGTCGAAGCTTCACGGGTTTTTATAGTATAATCGTTGGTAGCAGTTATCACATCCGTAATGTCAGCCATTTTATCTATAGTGCCATCCAATTTCTTAAAGTTATCCCCCAAGCGTCCAAGGTTGGCGGGAGTGATGTCCGCTTCACGAAGCATATCGTCCAGTTTGGTTAATGCTGGATTACCGCCTGCCCCGGGTAAAGTAAGCGGAGTTACTTCAAATTTACCGGTACGAGCCTTTTCAACATCCGGATGTTCATTGATATTTGGAAAATAACGCTGCCAATGTGGCTCTTCAGGGGGTGGCACTAAGAATGCCATCACTAAAAACACAATTGATTCTGATATCAATCCCACCATGATGGCAATATCGGCGCCTTCCCAGTGAAGGATTTTCATCATGGCGGCAAAAATTACAACAGCGGCAAAAAAGCTGAACAAGAAGTTAAGAACAACTTGACCTTTGGGGGTTTTAAAGAACAGCATAAAGGATTTGTTTTATAGGTTATTAAATTTACTAAAATAGAAACGAGTTAATTTTTGAAAAAGTATTTTTCATTACAAAAGAGATAACAGATATACTCCGGTATTTAAACTTTACTATTTCCGACGACTTTTTTGCGGAGCTGCTGATAAATCAATTACCCTGCGAAATCCGATATAAGATTTTGCAGAATCCTGGTATTCGTATGTACTTGTACCGCACTGCAGATAGTAGCCAACATCTTTCCAGCTTCCACCACGAATGATCTTACGTTTCATAAGAGGAGGATCATCATCCTTTGCATTCCAGCGAACATCAGGGTTCATATCATGCTGAAAGTTGTTGCGTCCTTCATAATAAATGGATGAAGTCCATTCAGCTACATTGCCCGCCATACAATACAGTCCATAATCATTAGGCCAGTAAGCATCGGCACGTACCGTATAAAACCCTCCATCTTCAGGGTAGTTTCCCCTGCCAGGTTTAAAGTTGGCCATCAAACAACCTTTTTTATTTCTCAGGTAATAGTTACCCCAGGGAAACATAGTTTGCGAACGGCCACCCCGGGCTGCATATTCCCATTGTGCTTCTGTAGGCAGATGGAAATCTGATTCCTGTGTTCTTTTCTTTGAGTCAAGAAACGTGTTAAAATAATGAGAACTCCATTCACAGAAAGCCACTGCCTGTTTCCAGCTTACACCCACAACCGGGTAATTACCGAAAGCAGGATGAGAAAAATAACGTTTGGTCATGGGTTCGTTATAGGAATAAGCAAAGTCACGAATCCAAACCAATGAATCAGGATAAATTGGAGTGTCTTTAACTATTTTGAATTTTGAACGGGGTTTCCCTGCATTTTCTCTTTTGGCGGCTTCCTTCAAATCGAAAAACTCTGAATGGTAAATTATTTTGGAAGGATCAAGCTCTTTTTTGCCATCAATTCTATCTTCTGGAGAAAGAATAAGATCGGTATTCCCAAGCGCCTCAATGGATTTGGGATCATTCCATTTAAAGGTCTTCATTTTTTGTTGATCCACATTCTCAATGCCATCAGTACCTGCTTTTACAAAACCAAGTTTACGTGCTGCCACAGAATCACGAACCGCAAATACAAATTGACGATATTCGTTGTTGGTAATTTCGGTGGCATCCATCCAGAAACCACTAATCGAAATAGAACGGTTACGGGCACTGAAAGCATATGCAGGATCCTCATCACTGGGGCCCATGTGAAAAGTTCCTTGAGGAACATATACCATGCCGTTTGGTTTTGGGAGAACATACTTGTTTCCAGGAGCTACACCATACACCTGACCATCATTAGGCAGAGTTCCACCATTGCTCTTCTTTTTTCCCAGTATTCCACAACTGGCCAGCATTAAGATGCAGGCGGCTGCAAACAAGGAATAGTAAAGGTTCTTCATTTTCATATACTTAATAGGTATTGGACAAATATAGTGTTTAGAACTATTTACAAACACAACGTTAATATTTAATTTTAATAAATCAAAGCGTATTTCCCAAGGTAAAATTTCTAACGGTATTTATGTTTCTTTTATTGTCTTAACTTAAAATTAATTAAGGACTAAGGGGCTTGTTTATCAGGTCAATAATCTCCTTTACAGAGGCAACAGGCGGCATACAGCTGAAATTTTTGCATAACCATATTAAAGGACATTGGATCACTTGTTTGTTAGTCAGTAATGGAAAGTCCGGATCAGGCATTACAGACGCCATTAAAACCCGGTGCGGAAGGTATTGTTGCAACAGATCGGTATGCAGTTTTGTAAAACCATTTCCAACCAGCGCTATTTCATTGGTTCCGGATACTATTTCTAAAAGCAGACATGCCCAGTTGCCAAAAGAAGAAGGGTAACGGGTGATAGCCTCCCCCAACGAAGAAACAATATCAAAACATCTTTTTTTCCAGTCTTTATCATCAAATAAAATAGAAAGCTGATAAAGGTTATAGGCCATTACAGAATTGCCAGATGGTACTGCACCATCATATACTTCTTTTTTCCGTACAATTACATCTTGCTGCCCAAAGGGGGTATAATAAAAGAAAGATGTTTCAGCTTCACTGAAATTTTCCATTACAAATTCTGTTATTGCTTTAGCCTTAATTAACCACTTTGTATCAGCAGTTATTTCCTGCAGGTTGATCAATGCCTGTATAAGAAAAGCATAGTCATCTAAAAAAGCGGGATATTTTCTTACACTATTTTTACAGGTATGATAAAACTCATTAGAATTTATAGTGCATAAATTCTGCAGTAGGAAATTCATATTATCAATTGCTAACTGTTTGTACGCTATAATACCAGTTGCCGAAAAAGCCTTGCAACAGGCGGAGTTCATCAAAGCGTTCCAACCAAGAATGATCTTATCATCCAGCAATGGACGAATTCTTTTGCTGCGTTGTTCCAGTAATCTTTTCTTTCCACTTTCCAATAACTCTTTTAAAATGTCACTGGCAATATTTTTTTTTGTTGCAAAATCTTCCAGTTCTTCTTTAACCCGGAGAATATTTTTTTCTTCCTCCCAGGGAGCCCCGTCGGACCAGTTACCCTTTCTGGTAATATTATAATATTCGCAAAATAGAGCAGCATCGCTTCCCATTATTTTATTCACTTCTTCCATATCCCATACATAAAACTTTCCTTCTACTCCTTCACTGTCTGCATCTAAGGCGGAATAAAAACCTATTTCCGGATGAAGTAATTCCCGGCTCACAAATTGCATCGTTTCATTAATTACTTTTTTATATCGTTCTTCTTTTGTTAGTTGATATGCTTCAGACAACACAGATACGAGTAAAGCGTTATCATAAAGCATTTTTTCAAAATGTGGGGTTAGCCATTCAGTATCGGTGGAGTAGCGGGAAAAGCCGCCACCAAGCTGGTCATAAATCCCGCCCTCAATCATTTTGTCAAGACTTAACAGTGCCTGTTGCAGTGCTTCTTCATTTTTATTGCAATAATAATACCGCAGTAGAAACTGAATAATGGATGTTTGTGGAAATTTAGGTGCTTTCCCAAAACCGCCCCATTCTTTATCCGCCGATTTCATGATATTCTGAAAAGTTTCATCCAATATCTCCTGTGAAAATACTTCATCAGTATCCTTGAATTGTTGAAGGCCAAAAGCATTAGATTGAATAAGGTGTTGGGTAAGGTTCTCTGCCTGCGCATCGATTTCGTGTCTTCTTTCATTGAAACTCTGAATCACACCGTGCAGAACATCCTGCCAGGAGGGACGATTAAAAGCCTTTTGAGGAGGAAAATAAGTACCCCCATAAAAAGGTTTCCCTTCCGGCGTTAAAAAAACATTCAGAGGCCAGCCACCACTGCCGGTTATTGCTTGCACTGCATCCATATAAATGTGATCGAGATCTGGTCTTTCTTCCCTGTCAATTTTAATATTGACGAAATTATCATTCATGATTGCAGCCGTAGCTTCATCTTCAAAACTTTCTTTTTCCATTACATGACACCAATGACAAGCTGCATAGCCAATACTTACCAGTATGGGCTTATTTTCTTCTTTTGCTTTATTTAATGCTACGTCACTCCATGTGAACCAATTAACCGGGTTATGGGCATGTTGCAGGAGGTAAGGGCTTGTTTCGTAAATGAGTTGATTGGTATGTTCCGGCATGAATAATAAATTAATCAGTTGAACACAGTAAGGTCCGTTGAAATGTTTTTTAGAAAATGAAAAAGGACACCGTATTAAGTATCCTTTTGTTTCTATCAGTAAAAAGAAATTATTTCATTTTCATTACTGTAGTAAGATAAAGTTCCAATGCCGCTACCATGCTGGGTGTTTGTGGTTGTGGAGCTTTGATTTCCAGTTTCAATCCTGCTTCTTCAACAGCTTTAGAAGTATTGCTCCCAAAAGCGCCAATCACTGTTCCGTTTTGTTTGAATTTCGGGAGATTGTCAAACAAACTTTTTACACCACTGGGTGTAAAAAAACAGATGACATCATATTCATTCAATAAAAGAACTTCTTTTATATCTGTACTTCGGGTACGATACATAAAGGCAAGAACAAACTCGCAGTTATTGGTTTTGAGCCAGTTTACAATTTCATTGTCTTGTTGATTTTCAGAACACACATAAAGAAATTTCTCATTTCCCTTATGTTTATTGATAACATCGAACATACTTTTATTAGCACCATCAGCCCCATAAAAAACTTTACGTTTTCTGTAAAGGATAAATTTTTGCAAGTATAGTGCTACAGCCTCAGTAATACAGAAATACTTGGTATCCTGCGAAACACATACCTTCAACTCTTCGCAGGTACGGAAGAAATGATCAATTGCATTGCGGCTGGTAAAAATGACACCGCTATAATTTTGTATCTCGATTTTTTGCTTACGGAACTCCCTGGATGGTATACCTTCTAACCTTATAAAAGGATGGAAATCCAGTACTATACTGTATTTCCTTGAAAGCTCGAAGTATGGCGACTTTTCACTTTCAGGCCTTGGTTGGGTAATTAAGATTTTCTGTATGGCTTTGGCCAGGGGGTCGGCCTTTTTTAACCCATTTTTAATCATATTCGGTTTGGGTAAAGTTGTCGGCAAAGTTAAGCAGTTATATGGAAAAACAACAATAGGCCCTTGTATATCAGTAAAAGCGGGGCAATTTCAAAGCCACAAAAGTATAAAAAGAAATGAAAAGGATTGACTTTGACCTGATTACGGACTGCAGCATAAGTTAAAATAAGACGATAAGCTAACAATCCAGCTACCACACACCATGACAATGTTAAGGCTGCTGAATAAATATTTCCTTGTGCAAATGCCAATAAAACAAGAAATGGCAACAACAAAAGTCCAAGCATTTTATTATTGATAAAAACAATAAAAATATAGGAATTGGCAGCTTCTTGCATATTAAATACCCAGCCCGAAATTTTTAATCCTAAAAACTTAACTAAATAGATAATCGAAAGACCAAGACAACTGTAAAAAAACATAACCCAGAAATTACCAAAGGGGTTCAATTTAAAGTGTTGCAAAATAAAAGAAATGTAAAGTGCGCCATTTATCACAAAAAAGCCATTCAGTATAAAAGATGGTAAAGGGGTTTGTATTAACTGCTCCCGGATCTGTCTTTGCTTCATGGTGGTTCTGAAAAAAAGACGGAACAGGTCATTGAAATATTTGGGAAAAGCCTGTCTAAGAATGGCATAAACTAAGAATAAGAATATGAGTACATAAAAGAAAAGTTCTTTTCCATCAAACTGCCTGATATCTGACCGGATGTTTAATGGTTCAACCCAAAAACCAAAGAAGGGATGCCGCTGTAATATATTCTGAATAAGGTTTTTATCAGAGAATGAAGCAGAGGAACTGAGCTGCCAGCTGGCATTTTTCAAGGGC
>Ga0315276_10005886_pt1 | contig 11318 bp, 5 predicted proteins | sample YL17G05_0_MG_FD_204542 | JGI IMG/M metagenome (GOLD analysis project Ga0315276, IMG submission 204542) | Sediment microbial communities from Yellowstone Lake, YNP, Wyoming, USA - YL17G05_0 | ecosystem: Environmental > Aquatic > Freshwater > Lake > Sediment | place: USA: Wyoming | collected... | reverse complement strand
CCGGCTCGCCGGCTTCATCGCCATCGCCCGGGGCGAGGTGCCGCAGGAGCACTGGTTCCGGCTCTCGCGCGCGCTGGTGAGCGTCGAGGGCCGCGCCACGCTGGTGTCGTGGAGCGGCTCGATGTTCGAGTACCTGATGCCGCTGCTGGTGCTGCGCAGCCATCCCGAGACGCTGCTCGAGAACACCTACCGGGCGGTGGTGCGCGCGCAGATCCTCTACGGCCGGCGCCAGGGCGTGCCGTGGGGCATCTCGGAGTCGGCGTTCAACGTGGTGGACCCGCACGGCGATCACCAGTACAAGGCCTTCGGCGTCCCCGGCCTGGGACTCAAGCGCGGGCTCGCCGAGGACCTGGTGATCGCGCCTTACGCCACCGCGCTGGCGGCCATGGTCGATCCGACGGCTGCCGCTGCGAACTTCCGCCGCCTGGCGCGCGAGGGCGCGGCGGGGCGCTTCGGGTTCGACGAGGCGCTCGACTACACGCCGCGCAGGACCTTCACCGCCGACGGCGAGGCCGCGCCCGACCCGGCGCGGGTCCACGTCGTGCGCGCGTTCTTCGCCCATCATCAGGGCATGAGCCTGGTCGCACTCGCGAACGCCGTGCTCGACGCGCCGATGGTGCGGCGCTTCCATTCCGATCCGCGCGTGCAGGCCACGGAGCCGCTGCTGCAGGAGCGCGTCCCGCGCTTCGTGCCCGTCACCCAGCCGCGCCCCGCCGAGTCGACGCGGGTCGAGGCACTGGCGCTGGACGTCTCGCCGCGGCGCTTCCGCTCTCCGCACACCCTCTACCCGAGCGCCCATTTCCTGTCGAACGGCCAGTACACGACCGTGGTCACCAACGCCGGGGGCGGCGGGAGCAGCTGGCGCGGCCGCGCCGTCACGCGCCAGCGCGACGATCCGGCCAGCGATCCGGGCAGCCAGTCCATCTACCTGCGGGACGTGCGCAGCGGGCGGCTCTGGTCGGCCGCCTACCAGCCCGTCTGCTGCGAGCCCGAACGCTACCGGGTGAACTTCCGCGCCGACGAGGCCGTGTTCGATCGCACGGACGACGGCATCGAGACGCGGCTCGAGATCACGGTGTCACCGGAAGACGATGTCGAGGTGCGCCGTGTCTCGCTGGTCAACCGCAGCGACCGCCTGCGCGAGATCGAGGTGACGAGCCTGGTCGAGATCGTGCTCGCACCGCCCGCCGACGATCTCTCCCACCCGGCGTTCCTGAAGTTGTTCCTCGAGACCGAGTACCGCCCCGAATGCTCGGCCCTGCTGTGCGGACGCCGTCCACGCTCGCCCGACGAGCCCGCGCTCTGGGCCGTGCACGTGCTGAGCGCCGAAGGCGGCGTCTACGGCGCGATCGAGTGGGAGACCGACCGCGCGCGCTTCCTCGGCCGCGGGCGCACGCCGGAGGACCCGATCTCACTCGACGGCCGGGCGCTCTCGGGCACCACCGGGGCGGTGCTGGACCCGGTCCTGAGCCTGCGCCGGCGCGTGCGCATCGCCCCCGGCGGACAGGTGCGTCTCGCCTTCGCGACCGGCGTGGCCACGAGCCGGGCCGCCGCAATCGCGCTCGCCGAGAAGTACGACGATCCCGCTTCGGCCGCCCGCACGTTCGCCCTCGCCACGACCCAGACCCAGATGCGGCTGCGTCACCTCGGCATCTCGACCGACGAGGCCAAGCTCTACGAGCAGCTCGCCTCGCACGTGCTGTGGACCGACGCCTCCCTGCGCGCGGCGCCCGGGTTCCTGGAGGGCAACACACTCGGCCAGCCAGGTCTCTGGTCACACGGCATCTCCGGCGACCTGCCCATCCTGATCGTGCGGGTGGTCGAGGAGAACGACCTGTCGCTGGTGCGCCAGGTGCTGCGCGCACAGGAATACTGGCGGCTCATCGGCCTGGACGCCGAGGTCGTGATCCTGAACGAGCACCCGGCCAGCTATCTCGACGAGATGCACGAGCAGCTCCAGGGCTTGCTCGAGAGCGGCCCCTGGGCCGCCTGGAAGCACCGCCCCGGCGGGGTGTTCCTGCTGCGTGGCGAGGGCATGCCTGAAGCCGAGCGCGGGCTGCTGATGGCGGCCGCCCGCGCACTGCTGAGCGGTGAGCGCGGCGGGCTCGCCGACCAGCTCGAGCTGCCCTTCCCCGAGCCCCGCTGGCCGCGCGCACTGGCCCTGCTCCCGGCGCCCGGGGCGGCGGACGCGCGGGACCCCGGCCCGGAGGTCGAAGCGCCACCGCTCGACCACGCCAACGACCTCGGGGGCTTCACCGCGGGCGGGCGCGAGTATGCGATCGTGCTGAACGGCCAGGAAGACACCCCGCTGCCGTGGGTGAACGTGATCGCGAACGAGCGCTTCGGTACCGTCATCGGTGCCACCGGCGCCGCCTGGACCTGGGCCGGGAACAGCCGCGAGAACCGCCTCACGCCCTTCGGCAACGACCCCGTGAGCGAGTTCAGCGGCGAAGCCCTCTACCTGCGCGACGAGGAGGACGGCGAAACGTGGGGCGCCACCCCGGGCCCGCTGCCGCGGCCGCGCGCCGGCGGCCGCTGGGTGACCCGCCACGGCGCCGGCGTGACCCGCTTCAGCCACGGCGACCACGGCGTCGCCTGCGAGCTCGCGGTCTTCGTGCATGCAGAGGAGCCGCTCAAGCTCTCGCTGCTCTCGCTCACCAATCACACGGACCGGCTGCGGCGCCTCAGCGTCTTCGCCTACAACGAGTGGGCGCTGTGCCCGCCGCGCGCCGGCGAGCACCGCTTCGTGATCACCGAGCAGGACCCGAAGACCGGCGCCGTGCTGGCGCGCAACCCGTACAACCCGGACTTCGCCGGACGCGTCGCCTTTGCGCACGCGAGCCTGCGGCCCCTGTCGGCGACCGCTGACCGGCTCGAGTTCCTCGGCCGGAACGGCTCGCTGCGGCGCCCGGCCGCGCTGGCCCGCGAGGCGCTGTCGCATCGCTTCGGCGCGGGCCTCGACCCCTGCGCGGCGCTCCAGCTCAGCATGGATCTCGAGCCCGGCGAGACGCGCGAAGTGGCCCTGCTGCTCGGTCAGGGGAACGACCGCGAGCACGCGCTGGAGCTGGCCCGTCGCTTCGGCAGCGTCGAGGCCGCGCGCTCCGCCCTGGAAGAGGTCGAGCAGCGCTGGGACGAGCTGCTCGGCACCGTGCAGGTCAAGACCCCGGACGACTCGTTCGATCTGATCATGAACCGCTGGCTGCTCTACCAGGCGGTGAGTTCGCGGCTGTGGGGCCGCACGGGCTTCTTCCAGCCCGGCGGCGCCTACGGCTTCCGCGACCAGCTGCAGGACGTGATGGCGCTCGCGTTCGCGCGGCCGGACCTCTTCCGGCAGCACCTGCTGCGCGCCGCCGCGCATCAGTTCGCCGAGGGCGACGTGCAGCACTGGTGGCACGAACCCTCGGGCCGCGGCGTGCGAAGCCGTTGCTCCGACGACCTGTTGTGGCTCCCCTATGCCGTCGCCCACTACCTGAGATGCACCGGCGATCAGGCGGTGCTCGACGCGCGCGTGGCCTTCCTGGAAGCACCCGTGCTCCAACCGACGGAACTGGAAACCTACGGCCAGCCCGGGGTGTCGGGGCTGAGCGGCACGCTCTACGAGCACTGCGTGCGCGCCATCGAGCGCGGCCTGACCATCGGCTCGCACGGCCTGCCGCTGATCGGCACGGGCGACTGGAACGACGGCATGAACCGCGTCGGGCACCAGGGCCGCGGCGAGAGCGTGTGGCTGGGCTGGTTCCTCTCGAAGATCCTGGGCGACTTCGCGACGATCGTCGATGCGCACGGCGATGCCGAGCGCGCCACCCGCTGGCGGGGCGAACGCAGGCGGCTGGGCACCATGCTCGAGCAGGCATGGGACGGCGATTGGTATCGCCGCGCCTACTTCGACGACGGCAGCCCCCTGGGCTCCGCCCAGATCCCGGAGTGCCGGATCGATTCGATCTCGCAGAGCTGGGCCGTGCTCTCCGGCTCCGCTCCGCCGCGCCGGGCCGAGCGCGCCATGGACTCCGTGCGCATGCAGCTGGTGCGGCGCGACGCGGGCGTGATCCAGCTGCTCGCGCCGCCGTTCGACCAGTCTCCGCTCGACCCCGGCTACATCAAGGGCTACCTGCCGGGCGTGCGCGAGAACGGCGGCCAATACACCCACGCCGCGCTCTGGACGGTGATGGCGTTCGCGCATCTCGGCAACGGCGACGAGGCGGTCGAGTTGTTCCACATGCTGAACCCGGTCAACCACACCCGCTCGCGGGCCGAAGTCGAGCGCTACAAGGCGGAGCCCTTCGTGGTGGCGGCCGACGTCTACACGCACCCGTCGCACATCGGCCGCGGCGGGTGGACCTGGTACACCGGCTCGGCGGCGTGGATGTACCGGCTCGGTCTCGAGTCGATCCTCGGGCTCAGGCGCCGGGGTGAGCACCTGGCGATCGCGCCCTGCGTGCCCGCGTCATGGGACGGCTTCGTCGTGCGCTGGCGGCACGGGCGGAGCCCCTACGAGATCGCCGTGGAGAACCCCGGGCACCGGAACCGCGGCGTGGCGGAGGCGCTGCTGGATGGCGTCGTGGTCGATGCCGGCGCGATCCCGCTGGTCGATGATGGCGCGGCGCACCGCCTGCGCGTGGTGTTGGGCGCCCCGGGCCCCGTCGAGGCCGGCAGGCGGGAGATGCGCTCGCGGCGGTGAGCCGGGCGGCGGAACCGGGGCCCACCGGCCCCGCGGTCGGAGGTCTCCCTCGGCAGCCCCCGGTCTTCCCCGCGCCCCACTCTCACCCCGGCTGAAGCCGCCCGGCTCTCGCGAGCCGGGCGGCCGCAGTTCAGCGCGTCAGCCCAGGGCCACGTTCCGGCGGCCTATTTCCTGCCGCGGTTGCCTTTCTCTTGATCCTTGGCGCCCTTCTTCACGAGCCCCGGAGGCCCGCTGCCGCTCTTCTTCACGAGCCCCGGAGGGCCGCTGGGGTGATGCTTCCAGCGCGTGGGCGGCAGTTGGTAGAACACCGTCGGCACATGGCGCGGGTGGACCACCACGAACCGCCCGCGCCAGTTTGCCGATCGATACCAGTAGCCCTCGCGAAACACCCAGTAGTAGCCGCCGTGGCGGAAGCAGTCATAGTCCCCGACGCCGGGATCATCCACCACGTATACGCGCTCTCCGGGGAAGAGCCGTTCGTGTGGCCGCGCGCGAAAGACGAAGTGCGGCGCTGGGGGGGCGTTACTGATGTCGATGCGCACGTCGATGTCCGCGCACGCGGGGACGCTGGTGAACAGAACACCGGCAAGGATCGCTGCAGCGAACGCCCATCCGATGGCGGTCGCGTGCGGCACGAAGCGGTTGTCCTTCATTGCGATCTCCTTTCGTGGATCCGTCGCCCCGGGAGCGGGGAGCGTACGGAACACTTCAGACCTACCGCCCTAGGCTAGGCTTTGTTTGAGAACGGTCTCAAGTCGTAGACTGCCCGCAACCCGCTACGGATGGCGGGCCTGGGAGGGCAGAACGGATGCGCCGCTCCGAACTCACGGACGACGAATGGGCGATCATCGAACCCCTGATTCCACCACCGGCTCGCACCGGCCGGCCCCGCCGTGCCCCACGCGAGATGTGGAACGCCAGCTTCTGGGTGCTGCGCAGCGGCGCCCCGTGGCGGGACCTGCCCGAGCGTTTCGGGCCCTGGGAGTCGGCGTACGCTCACTTCAACACCTGGCGCCGCAAGGGCCTGTTCGAGCGCGTGCTGGAGGCGCTGCAGATCCGGCTGGATGCGGAAGGCCACATCGACTGGGATCTGTGGTGCGTGGACGGCAGTTCGGTGCGCGCCTCGAAGGCGGCCGCGGGGGCCGGGAAAAGGGGGGCTCCAGCGAACCCGGAGACCACGCTCTGGGCTGCTCGCGCGGCGGATTCGGGAGCAAGCTCCACCTGGTTGCTGACGGCCACGGCCTGCCCCTCGCCGCGCACGTCACGGCGGGGCAGATCAACGAGTGCACGGAGTTCGAAACGATTGTGAATCGGGTACGCATTGGGCACCGCCAGCGGCCCGACGCGGTGGCTGGAGATAAGGGCTATAGCACTCCGCGCATTCGCCAATGGCTGCGTCGACACGCCATTCGGACCGTGATTCCCCGCCGCAGCGATCAGCACCCCGACGACGGCCGCGTGCGCCTTGATCGGGCCGCGTACCGCCGGCCTAGCACGATCGAGCAGTGCAACGGCTGGCTCAAGGAGTGCCGCCGGGTGGCGACCCGCTTCGAGAAGTTGGCGGTCAACTTCCTGGCGATGATTCATCTGGCCATCATTGAGCGATGTCTCCGTCTGCTCTTTTCAAACGGAGCCTAGGGCGGTTGCGGCCTGTGTACCATGCCGGCCGACCAGCCCAACAGGGTCCTACTGCGCGCGCTCCTCTCCCTGGCGCCGCTCGCGCAGATACGCCTGGCCGCGCTCCATGAGCGCCGCGAAGCCCGCCTCATCGCCCGCCCGCACGACCGAGCGCAGCCGCTCGACGGCGTACAGGAGCGCCGTGAGCGATTCCGTCCCGTAGTCGTTCAACGACTGGATCTCGAAGTAGAGGTGGGGATTCTCCCGGGCCACCTCGGCCGCGACGCCCAACTGCGCGTCGAACGTCGTGCTCGACATCCGGGCGAGCCTCGGCGCCGCCTCCCCGCTCTCGGCCAGCGCCGTGAAGAACGCGATGTTGAGCGCGTGCGACAGACCCAGGACGTAGGCGATCAGCCGGTCGTGACTCTCGAGGTCCATGTCCACCTGGATCGCCATGGTCGAGGCGAACAACTCGCGCACGGCGGCGGTCGCTGCGGGCGAGCCCACGTCCACGAAGATGACGTGTCGCCCGGAGAGGAGCTCGGTGTCCGGTCCGAACATGGGGTGGATCGAGGCCACCTTCACGCCCGCAACGGCAAGCGCGCGCAGTCCCAAGCGCAGCGGGCTCTTGAGCGAGCCGATGTCGAACACGACGCCCGGCGGCCGCTGCGCGGCGAGCGCCAGCAAGATCTCGTTGGAGATCCGCAGGGGCGCCGCGACGACGATGAGATCATGGTCGATCGCGCCGTCGCTCCAATTGGACACGCAGGCGAAGCCCGGCACCGGACCGGCGGGATCCGCCACATCCACGGTGAAACCCTGGGCATGCAGGAAGCGGGACATCCAACGGCCCATCTTGCCCGCACCACCGATCACGAGAACGCGCTTGCCCGAGCCGCTCCCCGCCGCCGAGACCTGCCCTTGCTCCTGGATCGTCAACGAGGAGCGGACCAGCAGAAGCATCATCTGCTCGGCGAGACTCGGGGATGCGCGCAGATCCGCTGCGATTGCCCGCGCCCGCTCGACGACCTGCCGCTCCTGCTCGAAGTCGCGGGTCGGCAGCCCGGCCAGGCGTTTGGTCTCGCCGATCTCCGCCGCCAGTTCCTGCCGGCGGGCCACCAGGGTCAGGAGCTCGCGGTCGATCGCGGCAAGCCGGACGCGCAGGTCATCGAGGGCCATGGCCACCGAGGCTAGAGGAAGCATGCCGTGGGCGGCAAATGCCCAGGGAGCGGGCTGGGGCTGGAGGCGGCGCCCGGATTCGAGCCGGCGCGTCGCGGGCAATTGGAAACTAGCTAGAACCTACCAGAAGGTCCGAAGGGGCGGTTGGATGGCCCCTGATTCGCCTGACGCGTGATGGGCGATTGAGGTCACCGGGTCGAGCCCGTGCACCGCCCCCCTGGGCGGAACGGCGGGGTAAACGCCGACGCCGCCCACTGGACTGATCGCGCCAGCGCTTCGAGAGGCCAGGACCTGGCCTCATGCGGGGCAGGGTGGGCAGGGCCAAGGCCCGGGACCGGGCTGACGTGCGCCCCGCGCCGCGTCGTGCCATCATCCCGGCGTCCGCCAGGAACCACGAACTCCGACAAGAGGGAACCCCGATGCCAAGCCGCCTCGGCGCCGCCGCCGTCCTCGTCCTCCTGCTCGCGTGCGCCGGCCCCGTCCCGGCGTCCGCCGCGCGCCTCACGATCCTGCATACGAACGACACGCACGGCCACCTGGCGCCCTTCAGCTATCCGGACGAGCGGTCCGGCGGCGGCGCCTCCGATCCGACCCGCGTCCGCCGCGACATCGGGGGGATCGCCCGCCGCGCCACCCTGGTTCGCGCGATCCGGGAGCAATGCCGCCTGCGCGGCGAGGCCGTGCTCCTGATCGACGCGGGGGACATCTGCGACGGCACGTCCTTCTCCACCGAGTACCACGGTGACGCGGATCTGGCGGCGATGCGGGCGGCCGGCTACGACTTCCTGACGCTCGGCAACCACGACTTCAGCAACACCCCGGAGCAGGTGCGCAGCCTCGTGGCCGGGCGCGGCGCGGGCGCGGCGCCGCGCGTGCTGCTGGCCAACGTCCTGGAGAAGGACGGCACGCCGATCGCGGCGCCCTACGCGATGCTGACGCTCGATTCGCTGCGCATCGGCCTCTTCGGCCTGACCACCGAGGCCAGCGCGCACTACCCCGCCGCCCGCCAGGCCTTCGAGGTCCTGCCCGTGGCGACGACCGCGCGGGCGGTCTCCTCCGCGCTCCGCGGCATGGGTGCCGACCTCGTGGTCCTGATCTCCCATTGCGGTCTGGAGACGGATCGGAAGCTGGCCGGGCTCGCCCCCGCGCTCGACGTCATCGTCGGCGGCGATTCGCACTCCCGCCTGCCGGAGGGGGAGTACTTCCGGCCCTTCGCGGCCTCGCCGTCGGACAGCGACGGCACGATCATCCTGCAGGCGCACCAGTGGGGCGGTGAGCTCGGCCGGCTCGATCTCGATCTGTCCCGCGACGCCGAGGGGCGCTGGCGGGTCGCGCAGCACCACGCCGAGCTCCTGCCCGTCACGTCGGCGCTCGCGCCCGACGCCGGAGTCGCGGCGACCGTGGACTCGTTCTGGGCCCCGATCGCGGCGAAGCACGGCGAGGTGTTGGGCGAGGCCACGGACGACTTCAGCAGCAGCCGCCGGCCGGATGGGACCTGGGATCAGGCCAACTACCACCTCGTGTCCGATGCCATACGCGAGACCTACGGCACGCAGATCGAGATGGAGAACCTCGGAGGCGTGCGAGCCCCGCTCCTGCGCGGCCCGATCACCCTGGCCGACCTGGTCATGATGGATCCCTTCGACAACACGATCGTGACCTACCGGCTGACCGGTCGCGACCTCAAGCGGATCCTGACGGAACACGCACCGGCCGTCTCGGGCCTCACCTACCGGATCGAGGGCGGCAGGCTCCTGGACGCGAAAGTCGGGGGCAAGCCGGTGCGGGACGACGCCGTCTACACGGGCGCCTCGAACTCCTACTTCGCGCCGTGGGGGCTGAAGGGGATCGAGTGCACCGACACGGGCCGCCCGAGGCTCGAGGTCCTGCGCGAGTATGTCCGGTCGAAGAAGGTGATCTCGCCGAAGTACGACGGGCGCCGCCGGGTCCGGGAGGAGTGAGCGTCCGGGGCAACGGGAAGCGGACGAGGGCCTACCACTGGATTCGACGGGTCGGCCGGGCAGCCCCTGATTCATTCGCCGAGCGTGTGAGGGGTGATTGAAGGCCCCAGCGAACCCACCGCCGGATTCGGTCGGTCGGACGGCTGACTCCCGGGTCGCAAGGCGCGACCGAACTCATGCGTGGCCCCGCCGGTTCCCCCGGCTCCGCGCGGCCCTGAAGGCAGGCCTGCAGCAGCCTCTCCGCTGCAGGGGAATGCAGGAATCCATTAGGATTCGCGGCCTACTCCGGCTACAATGATGCGAAGGATCTCTGGCACTCGCGTGACAGGCTCGGGACCTGCGGTGGGTTCTTCCAAGTCTGCGCATGCCCGACGTCGGGGTCTAGGGGCGTTCCCTATCGGTCAGGTCCAGGACCCGCAGCACGAAGTGGAGGGCATTGCATGAACCGACTCGCTACTCTCCCACCGAGGTACCTCCGTATCGCCTGCGCCGCATTGCTGGCCATGTCGTTGCTGGCCGTGTTGCCCGCGATCGCCCAGGCACAGTACGAGAACGATTCGCCAGCCGTGTCCACCGGCGTGCTTGCACGAGCGGGCATCGAGCTGAACCTCACCGCTGGCCAGACCGGCGCCCCGGGCGGCTTCACCGTCTGGTGGATGAAGCAGTCGGACTTCGTAGCCAACGGGAGCCAGTGGTTCCCGGGCGGCGCCCCGTTCCAGATGGAAGCCTGCTACACGGGCGAGCCGACGCTGCACACGATGGAAGGCTCACTGACCAGCTTCGTGCTGGCTCCGGGCCAGAACATCGAGACCGAGATCGGCGACCTCTTCGACGAGACCGGCATCGTCACGAACTCGCCCGTCGAGCTCGAACCCGGCGTGGACTACGTGTTCTGCGCCTTCGCGAATGCCGGCGGCGGGCTCCCGCAGAGCGACTACTCGGCCACGATCGCGGCCTCGACCAACCCCCACGGCGTCTGCATCTTCACGATCGGCTACTGGAAGAACCACCCCGAGGCATGGCCGGTGACGAGCCTGACCCTGGGCACCGTCTCCTATACGCAGGCGCAGTTGCTGGCGATCCTGGCGACGCCCGCCGCGGGCAACGGGCTGCTCATCCTGGCCCACCAGCTCATCGCGACGAAGCTCAACATCGCCAACGGTGGCGATCCGGCGGTGGTGATCGCCACGGTCACGGCTGCGGACGCCCTGATCGGCAGCCTCGTGGTTCCGCCCGTGGGCAGCGGGTATCTGACCCCTGCTTCCGTGTCGGCGCTCACCCAGGTGCTCGACAACTACAACAACGGGCTGATCGCCCTGGAGCACTGCGTCACCGCGACGCAGAACTCCACCTGGGGTCGCATCAAGAGCATGTACCGGTAGCTCGTCTCGCCCGGCGGTTCTCAGCGACCACTCCCTTTCCGGGGGTGGTCGCTGGATTCTCCGCACATGGGGAGGAGCCTTTGGCGCGCACTCCGCCGCCACCCCGCGGATGGCCGCAGCCCCCCATCCCACCGAGTTGATCCGGCCCTCTCAGATCGGTCCGCGGACTTCGGGATCGACCGGGCGGAACGGACTGCTCCCGGTTCCAGAGTCACGCCGGCGACCGGGACGGAATCGCAGCAACTTGCTCGGAGCGAGTCTGGAGGCGGCACCCGGATTCGAACCGGCGCGTCACGGGCAATTGGAGACTCTCGAGGTCCTACCTGAGCGTCCGACGCCACGGCTGGATAGCCCTTGATTTGCCGGGCGTGCAGGGCGCAACTGGGAACTGATGCGGGCGCATCTCCCCGTCCGACAAGTCGGTCTGTGGGGCGAGTGCGCGCCCGATGCCCGAGGATACGTGTAGAGTTGGCGCTGGCCGGGTCGTCGCCGGCCGCCACG
>Ga0315276_10005885_pt1 | contig 11319 bp, 9 predicted proteins | sample YL17G05_0_MG_FD_204542 | JGI IMG/M metagenome (GOLD analysis project Ga0315276, IMG submission 204542) | Sediment microbial communities from Yellowstone Lake, YNP, Wyoming, USA - YL17G05_0 | ecosystem: Environmental > Aquatic > Freshwater > Lake > Sediment | place: USA: Wyoming | collected... | reverse complement strand
GGTCAAGGGGGGGCAGATGAATCCCCTTATTGTAGCCGCCGCTGTCATCAGCGGTGTGCACCGGATCTTCAGGATCGGGGGCGTCCAGGCCGTTGCCGCCCTGGCCTTCGGCACGACCTCGGTCCCCAGGGTGGACAAGATCGTGGGTCCCGGCAATGCCTACGTAACCATGGCAAAAAAGATGGTTTTCGGGCAGGTCGGGATCGATATGATCGCCGGTCCCAGCGAAATTCTCGTCATCGCCGACGGGGGTGCCGATCCCTCCTTTGTGGCTGCCGATCTGCTCTCCCAGGCGGAGCATGATGAGCTGTCCAGCGCCATCCTGCTGACCCCGGTGGAAACCCTGGCCGGGCAGGTGGTCGCCCAGGTGGAGCAACAGCTCGAAAAGCTTGAAAGGCGATCCATCGCCGAGCGTTCATTGAGGGATTTCGGTGCTGCCATCGTGACCCGGGATTTGGATGAAGCCGTTGCCATTGCCAACCGGTTTGCCCCGGAACATCTGGAACTGATGGTACAAAACCCCGGGCAGTTGCTGGAAAAGATCAAAAACGCCGGCGCCGTCTTTCTGGGATATAATACCCCGGAGATCATGGGTGATTATATCGCCGGTCCCAACCATATCCTCCCCACGGGAGGAACGGCCCGATTCTCATCGCCCCTTTCCGTCTACGACTTTTTGAAGCGGACCAGCGTTCTTTCTTTCTCTGCCGCAGCCCTTGTAAAATATGGGCCCCCGGCGGAAAGATTCGCCCGCCTGGAGGGCCTGGATGGCCACGGCAGAGCGATCGCGGTGCGCCTGGCGCAAAAAAAGCCTTGACAAAATGGGTGTCTTCATTAAGATGAGCCGCACCAAAGGGCAGTGGGTGGCGCACTTCCCGGTGATCGATCTATAAAGGGCGGGCGTAATTCAGCGGTAGAATGTCAGCTTCCCAAGCTGGACGTCGTGGGTTCGAGTCCCATCGCCCGCTCCATAGAAAATGAATATCGTCGATACTTCCGGTTGACCGGCCTACTTCGCAGCTGAGCCTGATGCCGTGCATTTCCCGACGCCCTTGAATGATCCGACTTCGCTTGTTTTTCCAACGGTAACGATCTATTATGAGGTGTGAAGTACTTTCCTGAGAAATTAGTGAATGGCCAATGTGTATAACGTCTTGATTATCGGATCCGGTCCCGCCGGTCTGTTCGCCGCGATCCGGCTTGAGCGCCTGGGTATCGACAACATCGCCGTCGTCGATCGGCGCTCCTATCCCGCCGGCGGACTGCTCAACGACGGCAAGCTCAATTTCGACTATCGCATCGGCATCGATCTGGATGAACTTCAGATCGACCGCGATACGGCGGAAAACCTGATGGCTGAAATCAAAGCCGTCTTGATCCGTTTCCCCCAATGCAAACAGGTCACCTTTGTCGATAATAATAAAAATATCGAAGCGCTCAGGAATATCGCCCGGGAGCAGGGCGCACAGTTCATCGCGCCGGAGCAGTGGCACTGGGGAACGGACAATGGCCGGGCCGTCGTCGATTATCTGCGAAGCACTCTGAAAAAAACGGATTTCCTGCTCGGCACGGCGGTATCGGCCATTGAGAGGAACGAGGGCGGGGGCTATCGCCTGATCTGCAGGCAGAATCGAAAAAAAGTCGGCTATGCCGCCAGGGTCGTTCTTGCCGCTCCCGGGCGCGGCGGCGCCTACTGGTTCCGGGATGTGGCGAATGAATTGCACATACGCCACAATTTCGGACCCATCGATGTAGGCATCCGTCTGGAGTTGAACAGAAAATTCTATGACGACCTGACCGATAACGTCTACGATCCGAAATTCATTTTCCGCACCCAGCGCCACGGAGACAAGGTCAGAACATTCTGCACCAATCCGGGCGGCCGCGTGCGCGTGGAAAACTACCTCAATTTCAAGCTGATCAACGGCGATGCGCTCTCCGGCCGGAAGACGGACAATACGAATTTCGCCCTGATCAACACGGTGGGGTTGACCGAACCATTTTCCGATACGACCGAGTTCGGGCAGATGATCGCCAGGCAATTTTACCTGCTGGGCGGAGGCAAGCCCATTGTGCAGCGCATCGGGGATTTCAGAGAAGGCAGGAGAAGTTCCAGCTCCACGTTCAACAGCGTCACGCGTCATTTCGAGCAGTGCAGGGCCACCTATGCTGCCGTCCCGGGGGATATCACACTCGGGATGCCGGCCCGCATTATGGACAATCTCTGGGAGTCGCTGAAAAATCTCGACAAAATCGTGCCCGGCATTCTTCATCCTTCCACGTTGCTGTACGCGCCGGAAATCAAGTTCTTCGACACGCATTTTCCCACGGATCGCAATCTCGAGACGAACGTGGAGGGGATCTTTGTGGCCGGCGACGGGACCGGGAAGAGCCGCGGCATTGTGGGCGCCGGCATTTCCGGCATTCTCGCGGCGAACGGAATCGCCGGAAAATATTTCAATGCACGCTCAGAATGACCCCTGTTCGCTGCAAGCGATTTGCACAACTCTTTCTTTTCTCGACGGACAAGTCAATTCCGGTCCCGTCGAGACTTCACCCCGCCTTTCAACAGGCAAAAACCCTGTTTTTTTTCTTGCAATGGCGTCAATTCTGTGTTAGGAGAGCCACAAAATCATCGTGGTATTTTGATGAGTGGGCGGTTGCCCACTTTTTTTTTCCAAACGGACCAGCCTGATTCCATGCGTGCCTATGATGAAGAAATCAGAAGGCTCATCGAGCCCGTCATCGAGGCGGGGTGTTTGGAGTTGGTTCATCTGGAATGCCTGAGAATGAAAACCCGATGGCTTGTCCGGATTTACATCGATAAGGAGGGTGGGGTTACTATCGACGATTGCACCGAAATGAGTAACCTGATCGGTGACATCCTTGATGTAAACGATATACCCCCGGGTCCTTATACGCTGGAGGTCTCTTCACCTGGCTTGGACAGGCCCCTGGCAAGGGATAAGGATTTTTTGAAGTACAGAGGGCATAAGGTGAAAGTCACAACCGTTGAAAAGCTCCAGGGCACAAGGCATTTTAAAGGGAAGCTTATCGATTTTATTGAGGAGGATGACCGGAAGATCCTCGTCATCGAAGCGGAGGGTAAAACCTATCGCATACCAAAAGGCTTGGTGCAGAAGGCCCGCCTGGAATACGAGCTATAATGACCCGGAGGGTATCGGGTATGGTCCACGCCCTACCACAATGATAGCAAGTTATGAGTCTGCTCTGAGAAAAGGGAGGATTTACTGAATGCTACCAGAACTTAAACGTCTGATCGAACAGATGGGTAAGGACAAGGGCATCGATAAAAACATTATCATCAAAGCTCTCGAATCTGCCATGATTACGGCTTCGAAGAAGAAAATGGGTCCCGGGGTGGATATCGAAGCCCATTACAACGAAGAGGTCGGCGAGATCGAGGTTTTCCAGTTCAAGACCGTCGTGGAAAAAGTGGTGGATCCCGATATGCAGATATCGATGGAGGAGTCCCGCCGTGAAATGGATGAAGAGGCGGAACCGGGAGACAGCCTTGGGATGAAAGTCGACACCAGCACCTTCGGGAGGATAGCCGTTCAGACGGCGAAGCAGATCCTCATCCAGAAGGTGAAGGATGCGGAACGAGACAACATCTATGAGGAATACAAGGACCGGAAGGGGGAACTGGTCAACGGATTCGTTCAGCGTTTTGAGGGGTCTTCCATCATCGTCAACCTGGGCCGGACGGAAGGCGTCATCCCCGCATCGGAACAGATCTTTCGGGAGGTCTACAAGCGGGGCGAGCGCATCCGGGCCTATGTTGTTGATGTGGTCAGGGAATCGAAAGGGCCGCAGATTATCCTCTCCAGGACGCATTCGGGCTTTCTGAAGGCCCTCTTCGAGGTAGAGGTGCCCGAGATATCCGAAGGACTCATCGATATCGTCAGTGTATCCCGGGAGCCCGGAAAGAGGACAAAAATCTCGGTGCGCAGCAGGGACAAGGATATCGATCCTGTCGGGGCCTGTGTGGGCATGAGGGGTTCCCGTGTGCAGAGTGTGGTCCAGGAACTGAGAGGGGAGAAGATCGATATTGTTCCCTATTCCGATGATCAGGCCAGGTATGTCTGCAGTGCTCTGGCTCCGGCCAAGGTTGACAGGGTTTTTATGGACGAGGATAACCGGGCTATGGAAGTCATCGTTCCCGATGACCAGCTCTCGCTGGCCATCGGCAAGCGTGGTCAGAACGTGAGACTGGCCGTTAAATTGACAGGCTGGAAGATTGATGTAAAAAACGAATCCATGGCTACACTGCAGGAAAAAGAGGGGTACAAGGCCCTGATGAAAATTCCGGGTATGACCGAGGTCATGGCTGAACAGCTCTTCAACGGGGGATTGAAGAGCATCGCGGCGATCGCGGCAGCCGATGTGGAATCGCTGACCTCCCTGCCCCAGGTGGATGAAAAGATGGCCCAGTTGTGGACTGAGGCGGCGAGCAGGATCATCGAGCAGGAATCCTTCAGCGTGGAACGGAGCGGCTGAACGCGCCACGACGGATTTGTCTATCATAGTCGGGGGTTTCGAGTATGTCTAAAAAGCGAGTCTATGAACTGGCCAAAGAATTGGGCCTGGACAATAAGGAGTTGATATCCCGTCTGGAAAAAATCGGCATTGCCGTGAAGTCTCACTCGAGTACCCTCGAGGACGGCGATGTGGAGAGGATACAGCGGGAATTGATGTCCAGTGAGGCGGGAGAGCTGGTTGAGAAGAGGATAAAATCGACCGTCATCCGCAGGCGGGTCATTCATCCTCCGGGTGAAGAAGCGAAACCGGAGGCCCCCGAGGAGGCGCCCGATGCCGAGCTCCGGCTTGCCCGGGGTGAGGAGTCCCTACCCAAGGAAACCATCCGGCCCGAGGAACGACCCGCTGAAGAGGCCCCCCCTGAGGCGGGGCTCAGAGAGAAGGCGGCGCCCAAGGCAGAAGCAGAGCCCGAGCCGGTGCCGTCGTTGAGAAAAGAGGTTTTGGAAACTCCCGTCCAGGATGTCCGAACTCCGGCGACAGCCGTCGTGAGGAAAAAGGAAGGCATCGAAAAAAAACCGGCCGAACTGACTGAGGTCGGCGCAAAGAAGTCCGATCAGGAGCCGGCAGAGCAGGCGCGGCCGGCTCCCATCGGGAAGCAACCCCCTGCCCCCGTTGCGACCGCCGCCCCGCCTGCGGAAACGAAGGAACCCCCCCTAAAAGTAGAATTGGTTAAGCCTGTCACCCCGCCGACACCGACAGAATCCGAGGTAAAACTGAAAAAAGAGGTTCCCCGCAAACCGGAAATGAAGATCGTCAAGGAAGGCGTTGCCCCCAAAGTAGAAAAGCCGCTTGGGCCCGAGACGGAAAAACCGAAAGTCAAGGGACCAAAACGGGTCCAAATCCTGATGGAAGAGCCGGTTCCGGTACGTAAAAAAGCCTTCATCAAGTCACTCGTGGACAGGAAGGGCCGGCGAGAGGACAGGGACGAAGAAGCCAGGCCCCGGAAATGGCGGGATGATAAAAAGGCCGCAATCGCCAAGATGAAGAAAACGATCATCACCGTCCCGAAGGCAAGCAAAAGAAGGATCAAGTTAGGTGAAGCGATCAACGTCGCGGATCTGGCAAAGAAAATGGGTGTAAAGGCCGGTGAGGTGATCAACAAGCTCATCGTTCTGGGGATCATGGTGACCATCAACCAGTCCATCGACCTGGATGCGGCATCGCTTATAGCCAACGAATTCGGCTACCAGGTGGAAGCCGCCGTCTCTGATTTCAGCGGCGCCACCCAGATGGCGGAGTCCCTTTCGGAGAATCTTCAGCCCCGGGCTCCTGTGGTCACCATCATGGGACATGTCGACCACGGGAAGACGTCACTGCTCGATGCCATCCGGCACACGAATGTGATCGATGGGGAAGCGGGGGGCATCACCCAGGCTATCGGCGCCTACCATGTGAACATCAAGGACAGGGACATCGTCTTTCTGGATACGCCGGGTCATGAAGCCTTTACGGCCATGCGTGCCCGGGGGGCGCAGGTGACGGACATCGTTGTCCTTGTCGTGGCTGCCGACGACGGGGTCATGGATCAAACGGTAGAGGCCATCAACCACTCACGCGTGGCCGGTGTCCCGATCATTGTGGCCATCAACAAGATCGACAAGCCTGATGCCGATCCGGAAAAGATCCGGCGTGACCTGGCGAACTATGATCTCGTCGCCGAGCAGTGGGGCGGCGAGACCATTTTTTGCGAGGTCTCGGCCAAGAAGAAAATCGGTATCGAGGAATTGCTCGAACTGATCCTGCTGCAGGCGGACATGATGGAGTTGAAAGCCGATCCGAACCGTCCCGCCCGGGGCGTCGTCATCGAGGCGAAACTTGATCGGGGCCGCGGTCCCGTGGCGACGATCCTGATCCAGGAGGGCACCATCAGGGAGGGAGATTCCTTCGTGTCCAAGACTGAATACGGCAAGGTAAGAGCCCTGATCGATGACAAGGGCCGGCGGGTAAAAGAAGCGGGACCATCCATGCCCGTGGAGGTGATCGGCTTCTCCGGCGTAGCCCAGGTAAGCACGGAATTCATCGGTGTGGACGATGAAAAGAAGGCCCGCAGCATCGGGGAATACTGGATCCGGAAGGAGCGGGAGCGGGAACTCTCCGTCTCTTCGAAGATCACCCTCGAACAGCTTTACCAGAAGATCAAGGAGGGGGTCAAGGAACTCAACGTGATCATCAAGGCCGACGTCCAGGGGTCCAGCGAGGCGCTGATCGAGGCCCTCAACCGCCTGAGCACGGCGGAGATCAAACTGAAGATCATCCACAGCTCAACAGGCGCCGTTACGGAAACGGATGTGATGCTGGCCTCGGCCTCCAATGCCGTCATCCTCGGCTTCAAGGTAAAGCCCGATGCCCGGGTGATGGAGATCGCCGAACAGGAGGGCGTCGAGATCAAGCTTTACGACATCATCTATAAGGTTATTGACGATGTAAAGGCGGCCATGGAGGGGCTTCTGGAACCGGAGTACAGGGAAGTGCTCCAGGGGCGGGCCGAAGTGAGGCAGATATTCAAGGTGCCTAAGGTGGGGACGATTGCCGGAAGTTATGTCACCGACGGCAAGATCACAAGGAATTCCAATCTGAAGCTCCTGAGAGAAGGCCTGGTTGTCTTCAACGGCAAGCTCACCTCGCTTAAACGGATGAAGGACGATGTCCGGGAGGTGGCCTCGGGATTCGAATGCGGAATCGGTGTGGAGAATTACAATGACATCCTGGTCGGCGATGTCATAGAGGCCTATATCAGCGAGCAAGTGGAAAGAAAGCTTCAGTAGCGGTGGGCCGGGAGGACCGGTTGCACCTGGGGGTGCCCCCATGATTGTCGGATACGGAATTTTGGACATCTGGATCGCCGAAAGCAGGTCATTGAAGGAAAAGCGGAGGGTCTTGAACAGCATTCTGAAACGGACGCAGAACAGCTTCAACGTCTCCATTGCTGAAATCGGCGAGCACGATCACTGGAAACGGGCAAAGGTCGGCTTCAGCGTCGTCGGCAATGACGGGCCCTACATCAACGGGAAGATTGATCATATCCTGAGGTTCATCGATGACATGAGGCTGGCCGAAGTGATCAACGCCAAGATTGAGATCACCGGTGTCTCCGATCTGACGGAGCGGGACAGTTTCGGCGCGGAGAAATATGACGAATTTTAAACGGGCCGATCGGGTGGCCGATCTGATCAGGGGCGAAATCTCCGACCTCTTCCTCCGCAGGATCAGCGATCCCCGGGTGAAATCCCTGGTCATCACCGATGTCAAGGTCACGGGTGATCTCAGGCTGGCAAAGGTGTTCTATGTCGAGACGGGCAAAGATGTCTGCAGCCCCGAGATCGAGGCGGGCCTCGGCAACGCCATGGGTTTTCTGAAGCGGGAACTGGCGAAACGGATCAAACTCCGTTACCTCCCCGATATCCTGTTCATCTATGATGAATCCTTTGCCTATGGCAGCCGTATCGATCGGCTGCTTCTGGAAATACATAACACTGAGGTGAGTTTTGATACAGAAAATCAGTGATCTGATCGAAAGGGGCCGTGCCTTTCTCATTACCTCCCATGTGAGACTCGACGGCGATGCCCTGGGATCCGAGCTGGCCATTTACGAGATGCTCAGGTCCCTGGGAAAGACGGTCCTCGTCTATAATCAGGATCCCGTTCCCTCGAACTATAGATTTCTGCCGGGAAGCGACCGGATCGTTACCGAGCTTCCCCGCCTCGAGGGCTACGATGCCGCCTTTATTCTCGATTGCAGCGATCTCGACCGCGTGGGCGACGAAGCCCCGACGATCGCCACCGTCGGCCGGATCGTCAACATCGACCACCACGTCAGCAACGGGGGATTTACGGATATCACCTATATCGATCCCGAAGCAAGTTCAACGGGAGAGCTCATCTACCGGCTCATGGAAGGGATGGGCCTCCCGGTATCGAAGGAAATGGCCACCAATCTCTATACGGCCATTCTCACCGATACGGGAGGGTTTCACTACGGCAACACGGGCAAGAACAGTCTGATTACCGCGGGGAATCTGATAGGCATGGGCGCCGACCCTCAGTGGATCTCCGAGAATGTCTATGACAGCAACCCCCTGGCGAAGATCAAGCTGCTGACCTTGGCGCTCGATACCCTCCAAATCGAGCTCGACGGCAAGGTCGCTTCCATGGTCGTTTCCCAGAAGACTTTAGGGGAGGCATCGGCATTGCCGGAGCATACCGAAGGTTTCGTTGACTTTCCCCGGACGATCCAGGGTGTGGAAGTATCCATTCTCTACAGCGAGCTGTCCGACCGCTTCTTCAAGATCAGCTTACGGTCGAAGGGAAAATTCAACGTGGAGCGCCTCGCCCGGTTTTTCGGCGGCGGCGGCCACATCAATGCGGCAGCCTGCAGGATCAGGGGCGAGTTGGCACAGATCAAAAGTCAGGTTCTGGATTTCATCAGGGAATCGGTATTGACGACATGAACGGGGTCCTTGTAATCGACAAACCGGCGGGAAGGACCTCTTTCGATGTGGTCAACGAGGTCAAGAGACTCACGGGCGCCAGAAAGGCAGGTCATACGGGCACCCTGGATCCGCTGGCAACGGGTGTGCTGCCCGTATGCATCAACGAGGCGACGAAGCTCGTCTCCTTTCTCGTCGAGGACAGCAAGGACTACCGGGCGACGATGCTCCTGGGCGTCCGGACGGACACAGAGGATATCGACGGCAGCGTCATCGCCAGAGTTGATCCGGAGGTTTCCAGCGAGGACGTCGAGGAGACGCTCCGAAGCTTCCTGGGACGGATCAGGCAGAATCCTCCCCGCTACTCGGCCTTGAAATATCAGGGACGCCCGCTTTACAAATGGGCCCGCATGGGGATTGTCATTGATCCTTCCCCCAGGACCGTCGAGATCAAAAGCCTGGAGGTGGAGTCGATAGCGCTGCCCTATGTAACCTTCCATGTCTCCTGTTCCAAAGGGACTTATATCCGATCCCTCTGCGCGGACGCGGGTGATCGTCTCGGCTGCGGGGCCTGCCTGGCCGCGCTACGGAGAACGCGAAGCGGTGGCTTTACCGAAGCCTCGGCCCTCGCAATTGGAGTCGGACAGAGCGCCATAGGGCGGGAGGAGCTTCTGGCCCGTATCATCCCCATGGCGGATGCCCTGCCGGAGGTGCCCGCCATCTCCGTGGATGCAAGCCTGGCGGGCAAGCTGCGTGACGGTTATCAGCCTGTTGTTACGGTTCTTCGAGGTTATCACGTCCCTTTTCTTGCGGCCGGTGATATGATAAGCTTCGTTGACGGCGGGCGCCATCTAATTGCCACAGCGAGAATGCTTTATTCGACCGAGCAGATGGGAGCTCTGGAGGGAGGGCGGCAGGTCGTGAAGATCCTGCGGGTATTCAATAGTTGAAGCATCGGTTTTTGTATCGTAATGTTGCGGATAAAGGCGTGAATCGTTTGCATGTAGCGACAGGATTTCATCAATATTATTTAAGGGAGGATATCGGGAAGTGTTAGATGCGCAAAAGAGAGGGGGAATCATCAACGGCTTTCGGTTGCATGAGAAGGATACGGGGTCTCCCGAAGTCCAGATTGCACTTCTGAGTGCCAGAATCGAATACCTGACGGGCCATTTCAAGGTCCATAAGAAGGACCACCATTCCCGTCGAGGCCTCTTGAAACTCGTCGGACAGCGCAGGAGGCTCCTGGACTATCTCAAGAAAACGGACGTGGAGCGCTACAGAAGCATCATCACACGACTGGGACTCAGAAAATAGACGGGGCAACACTACCAGTGAAGTGAAGGCATCCCCCCAGGACGTCAAGGGATTTCTAATCTTTGGGCTGATGACTTTTCAAACAGGGAACTCTTGACCATTATGGAGACTAAATAATCAATATGACTAAAGTATTCAGTACGGATTTTGCCGGGAGAAAGGTATCTCTCAAGGCAGACTACATGGCCGGTCAGGCCGACGGCGCGATTCTGGCAACCTATGGCGATACGGTGGTGCTTGTCACAGCGGTAGCCCTGAAGACGGGACGGGAAGGCATCGATTTCCTGCCGCTGACAGTGGATTATCAGGAAATGACTTTTGCGGCGGGGAAGATCCCCGGCGGATTCTTCAAAAGGGAGGGCCGCCCCAATGAGCGGGAAACTTTGACATCGAGGATCATCGATCGATCCATCCGCCCTCTGTTTCCCAAGGGATTTGCCTGCGAGACCCAGATCGTGGCCACGGTGCTGTCCGTAGACAACGAGAACGACTCCGGTGTCGCAGCGCTTCTCGGTGCTTCGGCGGCGCTTTCGATTTCGGACATTCCCTTCAAGGGACCCATCGCCGGTGTACGGGTCGGCCTGATGGATGGTGATTTCGTTTGCAACCCCTCGACGGAGATGCTTTTGAAAAGTGGAATCAACATCTTTCTGGTGGGACGGAAGGTTGCTTCCACAGGGGAGGGGAGGGCTTTCGACGTGAACCTCGTCATGATGGAAGGGGATGCCAGGGAGGTTGAGGAAGAGGTCGTCGTGAACGCCATCCGTTTCGGATTGGAGTCCCTGCGTCCCGTCATCGAGCTTCAGGAGCAGATGCGCGAGGCCATCGGGAAGGAAAAAAGGCCGGTGGCGCCGGCGGTGATCGATGAGGCTTTTATCGAAAAAGTATCGAATATGGCAATGGAAAGCCTGAAGGAGGCTTACCACATTGCGGCAAAGTCAGAGCGTTACGCCAGGCTCGATCAGATCCGGGGTGATGTGGTCAAGGCGGTGACCGCTGAGGATCCTGCGCTGCG
>Ga0315276_10005884_pt1 | contig 11319 bp, 10 predicted proteins | sample YL17G05_0_MG_FD_204542 | JGI IMG/M metagenome (GOLD analysis project Ga0315276, IMG submission 204542) | Sediment microbial communities from Yellowstone Lake, YNP, Wyoming, USA - YL17G05_0 | ecosystem: Environmental > Aquatic > Freshwater > Lake > Sediment | place: USA: Wyoming | collected... | reverse complement strand
CGATAACCGGATGCGGTGTATGGGAATTAAATTCGGTGCTATTCGCATCATGCAACCCCACCACATTGCGGGCATATTCAATAACGGCGCATTGCAGTCCCAGGCAGATACCAAAAAACGGAATTTTATTTTCCCGTGCAAAGCGAACCGTATTTAATTTCCCTTCAATACCACGATCTCCGAACCCACCCGGCACTAATATTCCCGATACATCGGATAAATATTCATCCGCATTGTCCGAATTAATCCTTTCGGTGTTTACCCATTTCAACTTTACACGGACATTATTCTCAAAACCGGCATGGACAAAAGATTCAATAATACTTTTGTACGCGTCGGGTAATGTTACATATTTACCACAGATGGCAATGTTGATTTCGCTTTTCTGGGTTTTAAATTGCTCGATGATTTCCTGCCAGTGTCTTAAATCTGGTACACCCCCATCAATCTGAAAATGGTCGGCCACCAGTTGATCAAAACCCTGTCGGGCAAAGAGTAAGGGCACTTCATAAATGGTCGGTACGTCTATCGCTTCAATAACCGCGTTTTTTTGCACGTTACAGAACAGGGCAATTTTTTCTTTAACCGATTGCGGTAAGGAACGATCGCTTCGGCATAGCAGTATATCAGGTTGAATACCGATCTCCCGCAAGCGCATAACCGAGTGCTGGGTAGGTTTGGTTTTTAGTTCATCCACCCCGGCGATAAAGGGTATCAGGGTTAAATGCACATATAATGTATAATCCTTACCTTCTTCCAGGCCGAACTGCCGGATGGCTTCCAGAAATGGTAAACTCTCGATATCACCAACCGTCCCACCAATCTCAACGATTACCACATCATAACCATTATCCTGATTAACCAGTTTAATACGACGTTTAATCTCGTCGGTGATATGGGGTATGACCTGCACCGTGGAACCTAAAAAATCGCCGCGTCGTTCCCGGTCGATCACTTCAAAATAAATCTGACCGGTGGTGGCATTATTCACCTTTCCCATATTCTGATCCAGAAAGCGTTCATAATGTCCGAGATCCAGATCGGTTTCGGCTCCGTCTTCGGTCACGTAAACCTCACCATGTTGATAGGGGCTCATGGTTCCAGGATCAACATTGAGATAGGGATCCAATTTGAGAATGGTTACTTTCAGCCCGCGGGCTTTTAACAGGAAACCAAGTGAGGCACAGGAGATACCTTTTCCGAGGGAGGAGACTACGCCTCCGGTTATAAATACATATCTGCAGCGTTTCATAATTATATCATCCGCTTAGATGTTATATACCATTAACCTTTAATTTATTCAATTTAATAAAATTTTCCACATATAGTAAATCCTCAGGTGTATCGACGCTGATCGAATCATATTCTGTGATCACGGTTCTTATTCTGTATCCATTTTCTAAAACCCGTAATTGTTCCAGTTTTTCCACACCTTCCAGATTACCCTGGGGCAAACCAGAAAGAAGCAACAGGAAATCCCGCCTGTACGTATAGATACCAATATGTTTGAAATAGGCGTGTTGATTGATCCATTTTTGGTGATCCGGTTCATCCCGGTAATAAGGAATGGCCGCCCGGGTAAAATATAAGGCATCTCCTCGTTTATCAATCACCACCCTAACCAGGTTCGGATCGGTGAGTTCCTTAAGGGACGCGATTCGTTTTATGGCTGTCGTCATGACTACCTCGGGATCGGAGTAGGGGGTACACACCATTCCTAACAGGTCAGGAGAGATTAAGGGTTCATCACCCTGCAGGTTCACATAAATATCGGCATCTGTTTTCCGGGCAATAAAGGCCACCCGATCCGTACCGGAAGGAAGATCGGTTGGAGTGAGCTCTGCTTCACCTCCAAAGTCGCTTACCACTTGAAGTATCCGTGTATCATCCGTTGCTACAATGACCTTTTCAAATAGATCAGATTGGACTGCGCGACGGTATACCCATTCAACCATGGGTGATCCGCAAATATTGGCCAGTGGTTTACCAGGAAAACGGGTGGAATTATAACGGGAAGGAATGACACATATAATTTTCATCACGCAAAAATAATAGTCAAAACCATTTGGTTCAAGAAGGATTTTAAATAAGTACCTGACTGAGTGCCTTTGTGCCTTTGTGTCTTTGTGCCTGAGTGCCTGAAGAAGTAATACATATAGCCCTATAGATCCTGAGAATGATTAACAGCGATTACAAATATTTCTGATCCGACAATTTTATCCAGAGCAATCGTGGTTTCCTGGCAGGATATCACGATAGCTGGTTGTTTCTGTTTAATGGTAATGATCGCTCCCGGGAATATACCAAAGGCAGTCAGGCGGTCGAGCCGTTTCATAAGACCCGGTAAAATATAGGCTATTTTCAACCTCTTACCTATTTCCGCTGTGTGAAGCGGTTGAACCAGAGGTGTGATTGATTTTTCGTGCTTGTATTTAAAACAACATTTTCCCCTGGGAATGGGTTTATTATGCGGACAGACCCGGGGATGACCGAGGAAGGAACATACACTGTCGGTTACTTCTTCGCTGAGCACATGCTCCCAGGTGCAAGCTTCTTTCTCCATTAATCCTTCATCGATTTTAAAAACATCATTGAATAAACGCTCCGCCAGGCGATGACGCCTGACGATAGTTTCAGCATAAATTTCACCCGTGCGGGTCAGAGCAAGATATTCGCCCTGCGTTGATATAAAATCCTTCCGTTTCATAGTTCCCAGGATCTTTTCTGTATCTTTTTCCCTGCTCTGCATCAGGATCTGATCGATAGCAGTGACCGATTCCTCACGCATGGTCCAGATCAGTTCCAGGGTTTCTTCAATCGCTTGCTGGGTCATTTTTATGTTTCCGTTTAGATAAGGATTGCAACCAGTTGATCAGACGTGATTCCTGTGGAAATTGATAATGACAATTGGGACAACAAATCAATTTGCAATTGTTATGAATCATACAACTCTGACAGACAACCGCATATTCTTTAATTTTATAGCCACACAAGGGACAAGTCATAGCCTGATTCCGGATACAGTAAATATATAATGAACACTCCCGCCCACAAAAAAGGCAAAGGGAAAGATGAACAGCGCCATGGCCAGAGCCGTTTTTATCCCCAGTTCCTTCATGATCATTAAAAAATTAGCAATGCATGGAATGAATAAAGTAATGGTAATCATGCTCACCAGTATCTGCTCCGGGTTGAGCAGACCGGCATTGGTCAAGGCGTACAGTCCTGCTGCTCCATAATCCCGGCGCAGGAATCCGATCAGGAATGCTTCCGTAGCCTTGGCCGGTAATCCCAGAAACTGTTGCACAACGGGTGCGGCCAGTTGTTCCAGATAAGCAAGTATATGCAATTTGGAGAAGAAAAAGAGTATCATGGTACCCAGAATAAAAATGGGGATAATCTCTTTCAGGTACCACTCCAGACGGGATACTGTTTTGATCAGAATGTTATTAAACTGCGGTAAACGCAAGGGGGGTAATTCGATGATGAAATCCGAATTTTTACCTGAAATCAGTTTAGAGGAAAAATATCCAACCAGCACCATCACAGAGGTGATCACCAGGATCCAGATCAAGGTGGCCGTCCATGGCAACAGGGCGGTCATTCCAAGAATTATACCGAGTTGCGCCGAGCAGGGTACTCCCAGTGCCAATAACAGCGTAACGATGAGGCGTTCCTTGCGGGTTTCCAGGATTCGTGCCGACATGGTCGCCATGGTGTCGCACCCTAATCCCAATACCATGGGCAGAACGGCTTTACCGTTTAAACCAAAAACTTTAAATACCTTATTTACCAGAAGAGCGAGTCGTGGCAGATAGCCCGAATCTTCCATAATGCTGAAAAGAATAAAAAAAGTGCTCACGATGGGTAGGACAATGGCAAATCCATAAGTAAGGGCCATTGTAATTATACCGTATTCACCGACAAAAAATTCAAGGATTACCTTCGAAGAGATCAATTTTTCAGCTACGAATAGCGCCAGTGGATTAATAAACTGTCCGAAAATTACATTTTCCATAAAGCTAACCAGCACCGTTGCACCGAACACCCCAACAAACTGGTAAGCCAGATATAATGCCAGCAACAGACTGGGAATGCCCCAAATTGGATGAGTCAGATAATGATCCAGCCGGTTCAGGAATGTATAGTTGCGCTTTCCTGTTGTGTGCACGACTGCTGAATAAATAGTATCGACCAATTGATACCGACTTTGGGTGATAATATAATTCAGTGGAGCCGATAATTTTTTTTCCGTCTGCCAGACAATTTCCTTGAGATCATTAATCTGCTGCGCATCGAGATTTTCCTCCACCCAGGTACTTAAGCTTTCATCCTGAACCAATAACATGATAGCCAGAGCACGTTTTGAAATGGAACATTCCGGCAGGAGAGTGATGATTTTATCAAGAGCCTGTTCGATGACGGCAGGATAAGCAGGGGTAAGATTGCTCTTCTTTGAGTTGCTTAATAATTTTGTAATTTTTTCGGTGCCGATTTTTCTTATCGCGGTAGTGCCGTTTACATCAACACCGAGCCAGGTGCTTAATTTGTGGAGATCAATTTTAATCCCAGTACCGGGTAATTCATCCAGCATATTCAAATTGAGAACAAAAGGTATACCCAATTCGGCCAACTGCAGGGAAAGAAATAAAGTACGTTTCAGATTCTTGCTGTCCCCGATCTGCAGAACGGCTGTAACCGGCTCCCGCAAAAGGATATCACGGGTTACACGTTCATCTTCCGAAGAAGGAATAAAGTTATTAACACCAGGAGTATCAAGGAAAGTGGCTTTCTGATTTTCCAGTTTACCTTCGGCCCGGGTTATTTCGATGGTGGTTCCCGGGTAATTGGATACCGTGACATACCTTCCGGTCAGAATCGAAAAGATGACACTTTTTCCAACATTTGGATTGCCAATCAAAGCGATTAACGGTTTGCCGTTCGGGTCCAGCACCAGAGCAGGGGCGATTTTTGGTTTGGTTGCTGTTTTCATTTACTTGATTCCTTATTACCCTTGCACTCAGCGCAACGGCCATAGAGATGGTAGGTATAATGAAGCACATCCACTCCAAAGTGAGATTGCAGGTTTTGATGAATTTGTGTGATCGATTCATCATAAAACTCGATTATTTTTCCACACTGTTCACAGATGAAGTGGTCATGTGTTGTTAATCCGGACACCGGTTCATAATACGCGTGAGCAGTATCGAAGGTCATTTTTTTAACCAGGCCGCAATCGACCAGCAGTTCCAGTGTACGGTAGATCGTAGCGCGTGATATTTTTTTATTTTTAGTTTTGAGGTGTACCAGGAGAGAATCCGCTTCGAAGTGTTTATGCATTTTGATGATTTCGTCCAGAATAGTGAAGCGCTCCGGAGTATTTTTCAAATCCCGCTTTTTCAGATAATCGGAAAATACGTGATCTACTTCTCTCATATAATCGAAATTGCGACTCAGTCTCAATTAATAATTAAAAAAATTCTACTGCTGATCTGATGATAAATTAGTGATGACTGCCCGGTTTAATACGGCATCATCAAAAAAGTACTGTTCTGGATTTACTTCCTGACCCTTGAAGTGAACTTCGAAATGAAGATGCGGGGCTGTAGCCAGACCGGTCTTCCCTACCAATCCGATCCGATCACCACGCTTCACCCGCTGTCCCGGACGCACCAGTACCTGTTGCATATGACCATACTTGGTTTCAAAGCCGTAGAGGTGATCCAGGAAAACACACCGGCCATATCCACCGTTATATCCGGCAAATTTGACTATTCCATCTGCAGCAGCATAGATCGGTGTACCAACTTTTGCTGCAAAATCAACTCCCGGATGATGACGGTAGCGTTTAAGAATCGGATGAATACGCATACCAAAATCGGAAGTGACCCTTCCTTCCAGCACCGGATGCAGGGCAGGCATATGCCGCAGACTATCCTCCTTGGCATTATAGGTGGCGATTAGATCCGCATAACTCTGTAATTCCAGTTTCACCTCACGTTCCAGTTTATCCAGCAGCACCATCTGATCGCTCGCCTTCTCTGCCACACCTGCTTCAATCATTTTTTCGTTTACATTATATTCAAAGTCCGCACCACCGATACCCACATTGCGCACATCCTTATCCACTTCTTTAAGACCCATGATCATTCTGATCTCATCATCTTTTGTTTCGACCGTGGTGAGTTGATTCTGCACTTTATCTAACTTGAGCGACATATCATCTAATTGCCGCTTAAGAAAACGGTTGTTGCGCTCCAACATCTCAACTTTGGAATCGTACCGGAAATTCAATAAGAAATCGATTGTATAATCACCAACCAGTAGAAAGAAGACAAAAAATAATCCAACAAAAGCTAATACTTTATTTCGAGTAATCCGAAATTGCTTTAGCTGTGTTTTATCTTTATTAACAAGAATTATCGTTGTTTCATTCTGCGCCAATATCAAGCCCCTTATAGATTCGAATCCAGATTAACTTACTACTCCAGGAAGGTCAAATAAACATTACAAAATATTTAAAAACATAGATTTTGTCAAGCATTTTTTCACCATTAACCAGGTAAAATTTAATTTAAGGCTTCATAATTATTATAAAATCAGTGCTTTAGATTGCTTTTACGTGCCTCTTTATTCTACAAAACATTTACATTCTTAGTTTATTTTCGACACCGATTATCAATACTTTGCATTTATTTTAATTTTTTTTATTTAAACTCCCAGCAGCACCATCGCGGAATTCGTGATTCTATTAATCTCCGAGACAATACAAATACCCATCGCGGGAGCCAAGATATATCATTCTGTCGTATACAATAGGAGTCGATTCAAAAGCACTGCTTAACCGTTTAGCCAATAGATTAAAATTCAGATCACTATCATATTCAAATAAATAGAGCCCGCCATAACCCGCCGCAACCAATTTTCGATTAACAAAAACAGGGGTAGAAATAGACGGCATTATCTGTTTTTTAAAAATTAATTTAGGTTGCATGTATTCCGTCTTACCATCCGGTCCAACCACATTGCCCTTATCACGGTCGACTTCCTGATGATTGACCACATATAGATACCCATCAATACCGATAAAGGAACAAAGCCCGGGATCAGTTGCTAATTTGGTCTGATCATTGATCCCGGTTGATCCTATAATCCCGCCGGCCCAGTCCAAAAGACTATCATCGCCGGTTGGAAAGAACCAGACTACCGACTGGGTTGGATCCTGCCTTGGATTCAGTTTTAGTACACCGCCGGGACCAGCGATATATTGCTTTTCGACGGTTATCAGAAGACAACTATCCCCGGTTACCACCGGCGAACCATCCAGATCAGAACCGATGTAAAAATCCCAATCCACCACCCTGGTTTTCAAATTATATCCGAATACATGTCCCGAACCGGATGTAATATAAACATGGTTATTAAAAGCAGCGGGAGAAGATTCAATAACCAGATTTCCGCCATGATGAATGATATCCTTCCGGTCAAAGAGTTTGATTTCGTTAAGTATCCGGGGTTGGTACATTTTATCGATAGCCGCACCTCGGGCCGGATCTGGATTTAAGATTACAAGTGTACCATTTTCAAGTCCGATATAAACCGTATCATTCAGAACCAGGGCGGAGCCATCCACATCCCGGCTATAGCTTGCTGTAGCTTTTACATTCATCCGCCACAGTTCTTTTCCAGTGAAATACGAAACTGCCCTAAAACTGGAAATAATTCTCGAATAAAATTCAACACCATATCCTAAGCGACTTCCCTGCAGGACCACGAGACTTTCATCGAGAGTACGGGCATATTTATTAAGCCAGAGTGTCCCTGTTCCTTTGATGACATCATCATAGGCATATTGCCACTTAATTCTTCCGGTACGAGCATCAATTTTTTTCAAATGATGATCATAAGCCCCCTGGATAAGATAGGGATAACCGTCTTCCAGTACCAACAGAGGTTGACCGGTCCATCCACTACCAGCCCATTCCTTTTCACCAACTTTTTTTGAAATAACCGTTTTACCTTTTCCCAGATAGGTTTTCCAGTGCATCTTTAAAGCAGACGGCGCATTGTTTCCATAATAATTTCTTTGCCCATTTCCAAGAAATGTGGCTATTTTAACTTCAACCGTTTTAACTGTCCCACCTGACAAGGCATTGAAATCCTGGGCAAAAATAAATTGACTGAAAAATATGCTAACCGTTATAATAAGACAGAAGATTCGTTTCATATGCATTGCAGTTCCCTTCGGACCAGGAAGAATAAAAATCGGTGGATAATATAAAAATAACACCCATTCGTTCAAACTAAATAAAAAACCCCTCGACTCTGGGAGGGGTTCATAACAATATTTTCATATTTCAGTATTAGCCTAGATAATACCTCAGGACCTTACTGCGTGAACTGTGGCGCAGGCGACGCAGGGCTTTTTCTTTAATCTGCCGGACGCGTTCACGGGTTAATTTGAATTTTACTCCGATTTCTTCCAGGGTATGCGGTTTTTCACCGTCGAGCCCGAAATACAATTTCAGGATTTTCGCTTCCCTGGCTGTGAGCGTATTCAGAATATGATTGACTTCTTCCTTCAGCGATTCACCCATGACCTCCGAATCCGGTTCGGGATCCTGCTGATTCTGAATAATATCGATTAAACGGCTGTCACTGTTCCGCTGCAACGGAGAGTCCATGGAAACAGAACGGGTGGCCATTTTTATGGTATCGGAGATATCACCGCTCTCGACTTCCAGAACATTAGCGATTTCTTCCGGAGTCGGTTCACGTTCGAACTCCTGTTCCAGCATACTGTAAACTTTACCGATTTTAGTTAACGTTCCAACCCGGTTTAGAGGAAGCCGAACCAGCCGGGATTGTTCGGCTATTGCCTGTAAAATGGATTGTTTGATCCACCAAACAGCATAGGAAATAAATTTAAATCCCCGGGTCTCGTCAAAACGATAAGCGGCCTTCATCAATCCCAGATTTCCTTCATTGATCAAATCTTCCAGGGACAAGCCGTAATTTTGATAGGATTTGGCTACACTCACCACGAATCTCAGATTAGCACTGACCAGACGTTTCAGAGCGCGCTGGTCATTTTTTTTAATTCTTTTTGCTAGATCAATTTCTTCGGCCGGTGTTAATAACTGAACCGTTCCGATCTCACGCAGATAATTTTCCAGGGATTGATTTTTGCTTATAAAAAAATCACTCACGCAACTCACCTTAATTTAATTTAGGTATCTAAAATAATTCACGTTCTTCCTGGCCCCCGCCAGCGACTTTACAACGTTGTTTGGGCATACCATGCCAATATCTATAACTGCCCTTGATCAAATCGCACATACTGACACGTGATATTTTTTCTGGTCAGTCAATCACCTCTTGACAGTGGCAATTCTTGCAGGGAATTCCGGGATTTGCCCAACTCCCGAAGAACAGATTGGTAAACGCAAATTAATTATATAATATTTCGCTAATTTAATAGAAAAATATTACAATAGTTTAACAATATTTTGTGATTTTACAGATTTGTTTTACCCGTTCCTGAATTATTTACATCATCCTCTCTGGAATCTTTTTTAACTTTATCCGATCGGGAATTAAGTTCATCCATTTTTTTTTCTTCGGTCCGGATCTTTTCCACCAGGTTCTTGATTTCGTTATTCTTGCTTACATCCCCTGTTTCATTTTCTTTCATTAATTGGTAAATCCTGCCGCCCAATTCAATAAAATATTTTTGAAGTTCCCTTTTAGTTGATAAAATTTCCAGTTTTAACCGGCCCAGCTCCGTTAATTCCTCGGTTTTTTCGGTGATAGTTTTAATTCCGGTTTCCAACCCTTTTTTTAAGTTTTCCCAAAGTGATTTAGTGTCCATACGATTTTACTCTCCCTTTTTTAAAATGTTTTGAATATAATTGTACTATATCTAAGAAGGTATAAGCTCAAAGGTGCAAAAAGTTTCAATTTTGCGTGGAATATACCCAGGTTACCAGAGTTCCCCGTTATTCCCTCCGGTTATAAGACCATATTCAGAAAATTCTCACCGGCTGATGTACGCGGCACCTCAAAAAACTCCGCCAGGGATGCCTGTACATCCGAAAATGTTTTTCGGATACCCAGGTTAACGCCTGCTCTTATTTTCTGTCCATAAATTAAAACCGGAACATATTCCCGGGAGTGATCGGTGCCGGGAGTAGTTGGATCATTACCATGATCGGAGGTGATCAGCAAAAGATCATCCGGTTGCAGTTGTTGTAGAAATTTTCCTAACCACTGATCAAAAAGTTCCAATCCGTTTTTAAATCCGGTAACATCGTTGCGATGACCCCAGAGCATATCAAAATCCACCAGGTTAGCCATAATCAATCCAGCAGGATAGTGATCCAATGCCTGCAGCAGGGAGTTCATCCCTTCCGCATTATTTTTCGTTTCGAGTGCATGGGATATCCCCTGATGAGCATAGAGGTCATTTATTTTTCCGATGCCGATGGTTGGAATCGCATACTCCTGCAAAATATCCAACAGGGTTTTTCGAAATGGCTTTAAAGAAAAATCCTTACGATTTTCTGTTCGGTGGAAATTATTCCGGTCATTTCCGGTAAAAGGCCGGGCGATCACACGGGCCACGGCGTGATCATCCTTTAAAATGGAACGTGCTATCCGGCAAATTTGATATAACCGGTCCAGCGGTATAATTCCTTCATGCGCAGCGATCTGAAAAACACTATCGGCTGAGGTGTACACAATTAATTTACCGGTCTGAAGATGTTCCTTCCCTAACACTTTAATGATCTCAGTTCCTGATGCCCTGTAGTTACCAATGAAACCATACCCACTTTGTCTGACAAATTCTGTCATGATTGCATCTGGAAAACCACCAGGATAAAGCGGGAAAGGTTTATCCAGGATTAAACCGACCAGCTCCCAGTGTCCGGTGGTGCTGTCCTTGCCCGGTGATCGCTCAGCCAATTTTCCAAAACTGGCCAGAGGAAGGGCCGGACGCCCAACCCCCATTATAACATGAATATATCCCAATCCCATGGCTTCAAGATTCGGTAATTGTAAACCCTTTACGGCACGGGAAAGGTTGCCCAAGGTATCACTTCCGTGGTCCCCATATTTTCCGGCATCCGGCAGTTCGCCCACTCCGATCCCGTCGATGATTATAACAATAGCCCGCTTCATGTGCAATTTCCGTATTCCTGACCTGTAGTCTTACGTATTACACGATTTATTGTATCTGGAAAATTTTCTTTCTGCCAATGTCCATATCACCTCAGGTAAAAATAATTATTAAAACAGCCACCACTTTTTAAATAATTT
>Ga0315276_10005880_pt1 | contig 11324 bp, 7 predicted proteins | sample YL17G05_0_MG_FD_204542 | JGI IMG/M metagenome (GOLD analysis project Ga0315276, IMG submission 204542) | Sediment microbial communities from Yellowstone Lake, YNP, Wyoming, USA - YL17G05_0 | ecosystem: Environmental > Aquatic > Freshwater > Lake > Sediment | place: USA: Wyoming | collected... | reverse complement strand
TTCCTGGTCGGCGTAGGCCAGCTTGACCGTCTCGCCCAAACGGACCGAGCCGCTGTCGGGGTTCTCCTGGCCGGTCAAGAGCCGGAACAGGGTGGTCTTGCCGGCGCCGTTGGCGCCGATGACGCCGACGATGCCGGCCCGCGGCAGGCTGAACGACAGGTTCTCGAAGAGGAGCTTGTCGCCGTACGACTTGCCGATGCCGTTGGCCTCGATGACCAGCTCGCCCAGGCGCGGGCCCGAGGGGATGTAGATCCGGGCTTCCTCGATGCGCGCGGTCTTCTCGGCGGCGAGGAGCTTTTCGTAGGAGCTGAGGCGGGCCTTGCCCTTGGCCTGGCGCGCCCGCGGCGACATGCGCACCCAGTCCAGCTCGCGCTGCAGCTGCCGCTGCTGGCGCTCGGAGGCCTTGGCTTCGCCGGCCAGCCGCTGCTGCTTCTGCTCCAGCCACGAGGAGTAGTTGCCCTTCCAGGGGATGCCTTCGCCGCGGTCGAGCTCGAGTATCCACTGGGCCGCGTTGTCCAGGAAGTAGCGGTCGTGGGTGACGGCGATGACCGTCCCCTTGTAGTCCTGCAGGTGGTGCTCCAGCCATTGCACCGACTCGGCGTCGAGGTGGTTGGTCGGCTCGTCGAGCAGCAGGATGTCGGGCTCCAGCAGCAGCAGGCGGCACAGGGCCACGCGCCGCTTCTCGCCGCCGGACAGGGTGGCCACCACGGCGTCGCCGGGCGGGCAGCGCAGGGCGTCCATGGCGTTGTCCAGGCGGCTGTCCAGGTTCCAGGCGTCCATTTCGTCGAGTTTTTCCTGGATGGCTGCCTGCCTGGCGATCAGCTTCTCCATGTCGGCATCGCTCAGGTCCGGGTTGGCGAAGCCCTCGTTGACCCGGTCGAACTCGGCCAGCTTGTCCAGGACCGGCTGCACCGCCACCGAGATGACCTGCTTGACCGTTTTTTCCGGGTCGAGCTGCGGCTCCTGCTCCAGGAAGCCCAGCGAGTAATCGCGGGCCGGGATCACCTCGCCCTGGAAATCCTTGTCCACGCCGGCGATGATCTTGAGCAGGCTGCTCTTGCCCGAGCCGTTCAGGCCGAGGACGCCGATCTTGGCCCCGTAATAAAAGGAAAGGGAGATGTCCTTGAGCACCTGGCGGTGGGGCGGGTGGACGCGGCTGACGTTGGCCATGGAAAAAATGATCTGCTTGCTTTCACCTTGGGCCATCTTTACTCCTGTTCATGCCGGAAATACCGATTTTTATTTAGAAAGAGCGACGCTGTTCATGCCGGGAGCGGCCGCCGGGGCGGCCGCCGTGGGGCCGTCCTCCCTGGGGACGGCCGCCTTGCGGGCGTCCACCGTGCGACGGACCGGAGCGCTGGCCGCGGCCGGCCGGACCACCGCTCCTGGGGAAGATCATGCCGCGGCTCTTGTCGCGCAGGAACATCTCGTCTTCCGGGAAGATGACCGGGATCTTGGCGTTGATCAGGGTCTCGATCCCCTCGAGGTTGGCGATGTATTTTTCGCAGGCCAGGGTCACGGACTTGCCGCTCTTGCCGGCCCGGGCGGTGCGGCCGATGCGGTGCACGTAGTTCTCGCTTTCGCCGGGCAGGTCGTAATTGACCACCATGTCCAGGCCCTCGATGTGCAGGCCGCGGGCGGCCACGTCAGAGGCGACCAGGAACAGCACCTTGCCCGACTTGAAGTCGTCGATGATGCGCTGGCGCCGGCTTTGGGCGAGGTCGCCGGTCAGGAACTCGTTGGGGTAGCCGTTGAGCTCCAGGCGCTTGCTCAGGCGCTCGGCGTCGCACTTCATGTTGGTGAAGAACAGCACGCTCCGGGGGTTGTCCCGTTTCAGGATGCCCAGCAGCAGGTTGATCTTTTCGCGGCTGCCCACGTGGTAGAGCTCCTGGGTGATGGTGTCGACGGTGATCTTTTCCGGGGTGACCTCGACCGTTTGCGGGTGGTTCATGTATTCGCGGGCGATCTGCAGGGCCGGCCCCGAGAGGGTGGCGCTGAACAGCATGGTCTGGCGGAATTCCATCGCCGGCACCTTGCGCAGGATGCGGCGGATGTCGGGCAGGAAACCCATGTCGAACAGGCGGTCGGCCTCGTCGATGACCAGGAAGCCGATATTCTTCATGCTCAGCGTGCCCTTGCTTTCCAGGTCGAGCAGGCGGCCCGGGGTGCCGACCATGATGTCCACGCCCCTTTTCAGCAGCGCCTCCTGGCGGTTGTAGCCCACGCCGCCGTAGAAGCAGCCGACCTTCAGGTTCAGGTGGCGGCCGATGAGCTTGGCCTCGGCCTCGATCTGCACGGCCAGCTCGCGCGTGGGGGCGACGATCAGCGCTTTGCGCCAGGCGGCGGCCACGGCCTGCTGGCGCTGGAAGATGGTGATCAGGAAGGCGGCGGTCTTGCCGGTGCCGGTCTGCGACTGCACGGCCACGTCCTTGCCGGTCAGCGAGAAGGCCAGTGTCCTTTCCTGCACCAGGGTCAGCTCGGTGAATTCCATGTCGCGGATGCCGCGCAGCAATTCAGGCCTGAGTTGCAATTGCTCAAAAGTCATGTGTCAAGATCCTCTTTTCATTGATTTGATTAAGCGGCTGGGAATCATGCGCGGGAGACTGAAGATAAATTCTATTCGGTCTGTTTCTTGCAAAGCCCTAATCTCTTAATGGAAAATGATAGCGCAAAAGATTGAATATGTCAAATGGCGTAGGGGCGGACCTCCGTGTCCGCCCATGTGGAGGGATGATTGACTAGGGGCAGGCACAGAGGCCTGCCCCTACATGTCATGTTCTTCGTTCCCCGCCGATCGCCTTGAATTGTCGGCCCGACTGTGTTAAAAACATACCATGAAGAAAACGCTGGTATCCATCGTCATCCCGGTGTTCAACGAGGCCGAGAACGTGGGATTGCTCCATGGGGAGATCGCCGCGGCGGTGAAAAACCGGTCCGAGGAATACGAGATCATTTTCGTGGACGACGGCAGCTCCGACGGCTCGCTGGCCGAACTCAAAAAGATCCGCGCCGGCGACCCGCGGGTCAAGATCATCCAGTTCCGCAAGAATTTCGGGCAAAGCGCCGCCATCTCCGCCGGGTTCGAATACAGCCGCGGCGAAGTGGTCGTGGCCATGGACGCCGACCTGCAGAACGACCCGGCCGATATCCCGCTGCTGGTTGACAAGGTGGCCGAGGGCTTCGACATCGTCAACGGCTGGCGCCGCGACCGTCGCGACAAGTGGCTGACCCGCAGGGTCCCCTCCTTCTTCGGCAATAAGCTGATCTCCTGGATCACCGGCGTCACGCTGCACGACTACGGCTGCACCCTGCGCGGATTCCGCAGCGAAGTGGTCAAGAACCTGAAGCTCTACGGCGAGATGCACCGCTACATCCCGGCCATCGCCTCGCGCATGGGCATCCGCTCGGCCGAGGTCGTGGTCAACCACCGCAGCCGCAGGTTCGGCAAGTCAAAGTACGGCCTGACCCGCACCTTCCGCGTGATCCTGGACCTGATCTCCATCAAGTTCCTGCTGGCCTATTCGCACCGGCCGCTGCAGATCTTCGGCGGTGCCGGAATGCTGATGTTCCTGGCCGGGCTGGTCAGCGGCCTCTACCTGACCTATACCAAGTTCGTCCTCAACCAGGGCATCGCCGGCCGGCCGCTGCTGTTCTTTACCCTGCTGATGTTCTTTCTGGGCTTCCAGGCCATCTCGCTGGGCCTGCTGGCCGAAATGCTTTCGCGCATCTACCACGAAGGGTTGAACAAAAATGAATACTCCATCCGCGAGATCCTAGGCTTTGAAAATGAAAATATTGATGATCGCCCCCGAACCGTTCTTTGAACCCCGGGGAACTCCTTTTTCCGAATATTTCCGCATCCAGGCGCTGGCGGCCCTCGGCCACAGCGTGGACCTGGTCACCTATCCGTTCGGGGCGGACCGGGATATCCCCGGCCTGCGGATATTCCGCTGCTGGCGCCCCCCGGGGATCCGCACGGTAAAGACCGGGCCTTCCGCGGCCAAGCTGGTCCTCGATTTTTTTCTTTTCTGCAAGGCGGTCGGCCGGCTGTTCCGCGGGAAATACGATCTGATCCACACCCATGAGGAAGGCAATATCATGGGGGTCGTCTGCCAGAAGATGACCGGCATCCCCCACCTGTACGACATGCACTCCTCGCTGGTCCAGCAGATGGACAATTTCCAGTTCACGCGCTCCAGGCACATCGTCAAATTTTTCAGGGTCATCGAGAAACTATCCCTGAAGAACGCCGTGTCGGTCATCGTCATCTGCCGCTCCCTGTTCGAGCATGCGGCCGGGATCACCGACCCGGCCAAGCTGACCCAGATCGAAAATTTCATGGACGACCGGCCCGTCCCCGGCGATGAAGGCGGGCAGCGGCGCCTGCGCAGCGAGATCAGCCCCGACGGGAAAAAGATCGTCATGTATACCGGAACCCTGGAGCCCTATCAGGGCATACCCCTCCTGCTCGACAGCCTGGATCTTCTGGGCGGCGACTTCCGCCTGGTGCTGGTCGGCGGCACCCCGGCCCAGGTGGAGGCGCTGCGCCTCGGGCTTCAGGCCAGGGGGCTGGCGGAGCGGGTGTCCCTGCTCGGGCAAAAGCCCGCCGGGGAGATTCCCTGTTATCTCCAGGCCGCAGACGTCCTGGTTTCGCCCCGCACCCTGGGGACCAACATCCCGCTGAAGATCTATTCGTACCTGGCCAGCGGCGTCCCGGTCGTGGCCACCGACCTGCCCACGCACACGCAAACCGTCACTCCCGATATCGCCATCCTCGCCGCCGCGACCCCCGAAGCCTTTGCCGCCGGCATCCGCCTGGCCGCCGGGGCGCAGGGGCAAAAAATCGCCGGGCAGGCCGGGGATTTTTGCCGGGAGAACTATACTCCCGAACGGTACCGGAAACTGGTGGCCGCTGCCGTGGCCAAGGCCGTACCGCCCCGCGAAGACGGGGCCGTTCCCCCTTCGCCGCCTTCCCGGCCTGAAAACCGCTGAGGCAGGCCGATTTTTCCCCCCGGCCGCGATTGACAAAAAACGCCGGTTATGTTAATGGGAAAATGGAGGCTGGAGATGATATTTTCCGCCCGGGGGGCCGCGTTGTCGCGATATGGAAATGGATCCGGGAGCTCGCCCTTGGCCGCGATCACCGGCGGCCGGCGCTGAAGGGATAACCAATGGATATCCATTTTTTTGCCAAGAGCGACATCGGCAAGGTCCGGACCGCCAACGAGGACTACTTCCTCAACGAGAAGATCGCCGACAACGAATTTCTTTTCATCGTCGCCGACGGCATGGGCGGGCACCAGGCCGGGGACGTCGCATCCAAGCTGGCCTCGGAGACTTTTTTCGAAACCTACCGCGGCTTGCGCAAAAAAAACACGGCCATCCAACCCAGCATGGAACAGGCGGTGCGCAAAGCCAATACCGTGGTTTTCAGGAAAGCCGCGGCCGATATCGCGAAAAGGGGGATGGGGACCACCTTCTCCGCCCTGGTCATCGCCGGCATGAAAGCGTTTGTCGCCCATGTCGGCGATTCGCGCATCTACCTGATCCGGCGCAACCGCATCAAGCGGATCACCACCGACCACTCGTTCGTCGAGAAGCTGGTCGAGGAAGGGAGGATCTCGGCCGACGAGGCCCGCGACCATCCGCAGAAGAACGTCCTCTACATGTCGTTGGGCGCCCGGGAGAGTTTCACCCCGGAGATCCAGAACGACATCCTCCTCGAGGACGGCGACGCCATGGTCATGTGCTCCGACGGGTTGACCAACATGCTGGACGACGACACCCTGCTGAACATCACCATGGGCGATTACCCGGAAGAGGCGGCCGACGCCATGGTCAAGCTGGCCAACGCCCACGGCGGCACCGACAACATCACCGTGCAGGTCATCCGCATCGGGTCGCTGGAGATGATGGAAAAAACCAAGCCGATCCGCCTGAGCCGGCCGCGGCGCAAGCTGATCTCCCTGATCGCCCTGCTGGTCCTGGCGGCCATCCTCGCCGGCTTGTGGTATGTTTTTTTCTCCTCCGGCCGCGCCGGCGCCGGCAACGGCATGGCCATCCCGGCGCCGCAGCCGCAGCTGAAGTCGGCGCCCAGTATCACCGAGATCGATTCCTCGCGGATCAACGGCCAGGGCGTGACCGCGGCCGAATGCCAGTTCCTGAGCGGCCAGAAACTGCACGTGCTGCAGCAGAACCGGCTCTATGTGTTCTCCCTGGACGGGACGAGCATGCTCTCCATCCAATTGGCCGGGGATGAACAGATCGTGCCCTGCCGGGACGGCGAGATCTTCCTGCTCAGGCGCGAGCCGACCCGGGCGCTCGGCTACCAGCTCGTCCGGCAGAGCACGAAAAAAACGCTGCTGCGCATCCAGTTCGACGAGCAGCTGCTTTCCAAGGAGAGCCAGCCCGACGGCGTTTCGCTCTACAAGATCGCCGGGCTCCGCGGGCGGATCGTCCCCGATTATATCGATAACGGCGTCTTCATCTTTCACGACCTGGAGCATTATTACGAAATAACGAACTGGCAGTCCCCGCAAAGCCTGCCGGTCCTGATCGACGGCCTCGCCGCCTCCGCCGCCGCGCGGCTGTATTTCAAGGATGTCGACGGGCTCATGACCATGCTGTACAACGATCCCGCCAGCGGCCGCGTCGCCGTTTTCAGCGTCAAGGGCATCGTCGAAAAGATCAGGGAGTTCCCGCCGCTGCGGCTGGCGCAGCCCTTGATGCTCGAATATCTCAATGAGCGGACGCTGGTCTGCTATTACCCGGATCAATGCCTCGAGATACGTGACGGCCGCCAGGAATTCAACCACCTCTACTTCTTCAACAACTACCAGGTCAAGATAGTCAAGGTCCTGGTGGACATGGCCGATGGCCGGAAGCTGGTCGTCAATGACGGCAACAAATTTTTCTCCCTGACGTGTGGCTCATGATCAAGATCGGCGAAAAGCTGGGCCACTTTCTCATCCGCGCCGAGATCGGCCGGGGCGGCATGGGCACCATTTATCATGCCGTGGACACCATGCTCAACCGCGAAGTGGCCCTGAAGGTCGTCCATCCGCAGCTGGCCGACAACGAGCAGCTGATGGAGCGCTTCAAGATCGAGGCCATGACCCAGGCGCGCCTGAACCATCCCCATATCGTCATGATCTTCAGTTTCAACAAGATCGAGGACGAATACGTCATCGCCATGGAGTACGTCGAGGGGAGGAGCCTGAAGGAGCTGCTGCAGGAGAAGAAGCAGCTTCACCCCGCCGAAGCCGTCGACATCGTCACCCAGGTCGCCGAAGGACTGCGCTATGCCCATTCGCACAACGTGATCCATCGCGACATCAAGCCCGCAAACATATTGATCGGCAAGGACGGCAAGGTCAAGATATCCGACTTCGGCATCGCCAAGATCTTCGGCTCCCAGGGCCTGACCAAGACCGGGATGCTGGTCGGCACCCCGTGGTACACGTCGCCGGAACAGATCGTCGGCCACGAGATCGATTTTCGCACCGACCTCTATTCCCTGGGCGTCACCTTCTATGAAGTGCTCACCGGCAGGGTGCCGTTCGATTCCGAGACCAATTCCGAGTTCCAGATCCAGAAAGCCCACCTGGAGACCCCGCCGCCGCGGCCTTCCATTTTCAACCCGGAGATCGGCATCAAGCTGGAAAAGATCATCCTGCAAGCCTTGCAAAAAAAGGTGGAAAAGCGCTATCAAAGCGCCCGCGACATGATCGATGAGCTCCGCAAGGTCCGCACCGACCTGACCAAGGCGGGCTTGACCGGTTTTCCCGGCGTCACCCAGAAGATCGTGGTGCCCACCAAACAAAAGCGGGCCTTGCTGTTGACGCCGCTGAAGATCATCGCCTTCCTTCTACTGCTGCTCGCCGGCGTGGTCCTGTTCGTCTTCCTGACGGGAAAAAGCGGCATGGATGAAGGCCGTAATGCGACGGCCGGCAAGCCTCCGGAGCAAACCCAGGGGAGCCTGGGTGCGGACGGTTCCGGCAGCGTGGTTTCAAAGCCGGAAACCAAGGCCGAGGAAGCGGTCGCAATCCCTGGCAGCGAAGAAAAAAAAGCGGAGACCCCCGCTGGCGAGGCGGCCCATGCGGACGCGAACAAGCCGGGCCAGGCCGTCGCTCCGCTGACGGTCCCGCCGGAGAAAAAAGAAGAGAGCGTAAAAGCCCCGGCGCAGGAAGAAATTTTGCCTGACCGCGGGGCCGCGCTTCAGGAAAACGAGTCCGCCCCGTCCAAGCCGGTCAGCCTGGATGCTGAACTGGCCCGATTACGGGGCCTTTTGGAAGCGCGCAACCTGGCCGCCGCCGACCGCTTGTCGGAGGCCTTGATCCGCTCCGGGGCGGAGGGTCGGGCATTGCCCATACTGGGCAAGGTCAAATTCTTTCTCAACCAATTCGCCGCCGCCGAGAAACTCTGGGCCCAGGCCTTGCAGGGCAATCTCCTGGTCTCCCTGGAGATGGTTCACCGCCATGCCGACGCGGACGATTTTTGCCTGGGCCAGCTCACGTTCAACAAAAAAATGATCATGTTCAATTCCCGCAGCCGCGGCGAACACAGTTTTGCCCTGCAAGCCGGGGACGTCCGCTCGTTCGCACTGGAAAGTGGCATGATGATCCACCTCGCCGGCGTGGCCAACGGCCAGGAGATCAGCGAGAATTTCGTAGTGGCCTACAAGATGCGCCGGCTTGAAAAAGAAAAATTTCTCATCGCTTTCATCAACCGCTATATCTTATAGGAGGCCTGGATGAAAAAAAGTCAGTTCTCGGCCCCGGATGCGGCCGGCCGCGGACCGCGCTCGTGCGGCTCTGTCAGGCTGGACAGGGCGTTCGCCGCTTTTTCCCTCCCCGGCCTTTGGCAGGAGAACAAGGCCACCCTGCTGCTGGCCGCAGCCATGGTCGCCGCTGTGGTCATCCTGCTCATCTGGCTCGCCCGGCGGCGCCGGCGGGACATGTTCCCGGAGATCGCCCCCGCCACCCCGGCTGCGGCCAGCGACCTGGGATTGACCCAGATCGAGACCCCGCCGGATAGCGGCGAACGCCGACCCGCTCCCTCCCCGGGCATCCACGGCAAGATCGAAGTACTGGTCGGCGACCAACAGATCAGCTCATTCCTGGTCACCGACAACCCCCTGCCGATCGGGCGCGATCCCGCCCAGTCCCTGGTCGTCATCCAGGAACCGATCGTTTCCAAGCTGCATTGCCAGATCTTCACCCGCGGCGGCCAGGTCTTTGTCAAGGACCTCAATTCCACCAACGGCGTCTATATGCATGACGAAAAGGTGAGCGAGCGGGAGCTCCAGGACAACGACGTGGTCTTCCTGGGCAAAAAAGGAACCGTGAAAATCATTTATCACCGTTAGGAGGCGATATGAAACATCTTGTGACCCTGGCCATGATCATGGTATTCGTTTCCGGCGGCGCCTGGGGCCAGAAGCCGGTCAATAAGGCGGATATACTGCTGAATCCCGAATGGAAAAAGATCTATGATGCCTACACGCCCGACGCCGACCTGATCGCCAATCTGAAGAACCGGGCCCCTGAGCTCAAAGCCGACGTTTATTTCGCCTATTGGTGCGACGATTCCAAGAACAATGTCCCCATATTCCTCAAGATAATGGATGCGCTCAATGTCCCTGAATTCAAGGTGAATTTTTATGAAGTGGAAAAAAAGGCGACAGCGGACCAGAAATATTACGTCGAGGACATGATGGTGGAGAAGGTGCCCACGTTCATTTTTTATGCCAATGATTTCGAAATGGGGCGCATCGTCGAAAACCCCAAGAACTCTATCTTGCAGGATATGATGATCATCGTTTTTTGAAGCCAAAAACCAAGTAAAAAGGTAAAAGGTAAAAGTATAAAGTAAGAAAGAAATCCCGCAAAAATCTTTATTATTTCGAGATTGACCTTTTGAAGGGCCTTACTTTTACCTTTTTACTTTTTCCTTTTACCTTGGTTTACAGATAAGGCTCCAGCTCGATCACGGACGCCGGATTGCTCTGCTTCATGAAATAATCCGGGATCTGTTTCATGCCCAGGGCGGCCTCGTCCGCCGTGCGGTACCTGCCCCAAAGCACCAGGTAGCAGCTCCTGCCTTCGCGGCTGGATTTGTTCAGCAGGAAAAAGTTGTTCTTGTCATCCAGCTGGCGGTAGGCGCCGCGCACCGAATCTTTCAGGCAGTCCAGTTCCAGCAGGATGCTGAACTTGAACTGGGCGGCCCGGATCTCCTGGCGCCATAGGTCGCCGGCGGCCCGGAAATTGCCGGAGGCGAAGCGCTGCCGGGCCTGGGCTTCTCCGGCCGAGGCTGCGCCGGCCGCCGGTGGCGTTCCCAATTCGGCGGGCCTGGCCTTTTCGGTCGCGGGTGAGTCGGCGGGCAGCGGCTCGGTTTTTGCGCTGGCGACCGAAGCGCTGCCGGCCTGGGTCCCGGTTTTTTCTTCAACGGGAACGGCTTTTTGCGGCGCCGGCCGCTGGCGCGCGGTCCGGGGGGCGGCGGGCGGGGCCGCTTCCTCCGGTTTTTTGCCCGAGCGCGTGAACCACAGGAATAAGCCGACGAGCACGGCTGCCACCAGGATGGACAGGAAGGTGACGCTCCGCCAGTGCGGCTTCGGCTTTTCCGGTTTCAGGAAGGGATGGAGGTTGGGCCGCGCTTTTTCCGTTTCCCTTGCCTCGGGGACCTCTGGCGCTTCTTCCTTGGCTTCGGGAATGCCCGGCGGCAGCAGGTCGGGAAGCTCGAGATGCTCCGGCGTGTTCGCTTCTTCGTCCTTCATGGCCGGGATCTCGGGGAGTTCCGCCAGGGGGATGTCCTTGATCTCGGCTTCGTTGATCATGGCCGGCATTTCGATATCCACGTCGGCCGGAGAGTCCGGCGGGTTCTGGCCGAACAGGCTGTCCAGCTCCTTGAAATCCAGGGAGGGCATCTTTTCGGGTTCCTTCTTGTTCAGCATCCCGGTCAGTAGGAAGTAGTAGAGTATCTTCAGGATCCGATATTTCCTTTCCGTGGGGAATTGGAGCAGCACCGACTCCAAGCGCTGCGGCTTGCTGAAGCGGGAATAAACTTCCTGCAGCTCCGGGTCGAGAAGGTAAAGGTTCTTTTTGCCGGGTTCGAGGTTCTGCTGCAGTTCTCCGGACTGGGAGCCCAGTTCCTCCCAGGCGATATTCACGTCCATTTGTTCCAGGATGTAGCTGGCGACCAGCCCGGGGATCTCCAGGTCCAGGCTGACCAGGCGGGTGGGCGGCGCTTCCTGCACCAGCTGGTAGTTGCCGTTGCTCCAGCGCATGACGCTGGCAGCGATGATGCGCACCTGCTCGCGGGTGGCG
>Ga0315276_10005878_pt1 | contig 11326 bp, 7 predicted proteins | sample YL17G05_0_MG_FD_204542 | JGI IMG/M metagenome (GOLD analysis project Ga0315276, IMG submission 204542) | Sediment microbial communities from Yellowstone Lake, YNP, Wyoming, USA - YL17G05_0 | ecosystem: Environmental > Aquatic > Freshwater > Lake > Sediment | place: USA: Wyoming | collected... | reverse complement strand
CTCGCGGGTCTCGTCGGCGTGCCCACCCGCACCGGCTACTCTGCGTCCAAGCACGCGATGTTCGGTTTTTTCGATTCACTGCGCATCGAACTCGCGGACAAGGGAGTCAGCGTCACAGTGGTCGCCCCCGATTTTGTGCGTTCCGAGATCCACCGCCGCGCGATTGGTCCTGACGGCAACCCGCTCGGCGTCAGCCCCATGAAAGAAGCAAAAATCATGACCGCCGACGAATGTGCTCAGATCATCCTACGCGCGACACTCGCGCGACGCCGTCTCATCATGACCTCAACGCGGTCCCGAATGCTGCGTTGGCTCAAGCTTATTGCCCCGGGGATTGTGGACCGCCTCGCCGCGCGCGCAATCCGCCGCCGGCACTGAGACCCGCGCGGCAAATGCGCCGGACGGGCGGCGAGTGAGCGAATAAAGATCGGCTGAGCGAACGAGCCGGCCCGGCCGGCGCAGAGGCCGCGCGCGAGCTCAGCGCCGCTTCGGAAGGTCGAGCGCCACAAGGAAGTACTCGAAGAGGTAGTTGACGAAAGAAAGCTCGCTATGCAGGCGGTGATCGGAGTCGAGGATGTGCAGCGTCGCATTGTGCTCGCGTGCGAACTTGATGCTGTTCTCGACCGGCACCACTTCATCGCGCCAGCCGTGCACGATGGTCTTCGGGCATGGCGCGGGTTTCGCGGTCAGCTCCTCGGCGCCCGGCATGTAAAACGCGGGCGCCATCAGGAACAGACCGCGCGCATGAAGGAGCGCAGAAGCGCTGGTCGCGACATAGCCGCCCAGACTCGAGCCGACCAGCACCAGGTCGCCGCGAATGTCGCGGCAGAAACTCAGCAGCCGCGTAACCCGGTCGCGCGGGTCGGTAACGCCGCGATAGTCGACTGAATCGACATTCCAGCCTTCGCTCTTCGCGACCTCGGCCATCGCGGAAATCTTTGTTCCCCACGGGCTGCTCTCAAGTCCGTGCGAAAAAACCACATGACGACTCGACATGATCCGCTCCAGGCCCTTGTCGCGCCGATGGTATCAGTCCCGGCGCGGCCGCCACAGCAGCGCGTCGAGGTCATCCGTCATTTCATGGCTCGCCAGATCCACGCGGCCGTTGCGAAACCGCACGCCCTCCTGTTCGAGCTTCTCGCGCTGCAAGCGATACGGCCGCGAACCCGGCGAAAAGCTGATGGCACCGCGCGCATTGACGACTCGATGCCAGGGCAGCCGTAGCCCGTCGGGTGCCACCTTCAATGCGTGTCCAACCAGCCTCGCCCGGCGCGGCAGCCCCGCGCGTCGCGCGATGCCGCCATAGCTCGCGACCTGGCCATGCGGGATCCCCGCGACTTCCTTCCAGATGCGCTCCAGCAGCTTCCGATCTGTGCCAGCCATCACCAATGATCGCAGCCGCGCCGTGCTATCGTCCACCTGCCGTGGAAGAGCAGGACGAACGGACCCAGGTCGATCCGACGGCCAATCCCTGGGCGATGTTGGCTTCGCTGCCGTTATTCTCCGGCCTGCCGAAGACAGTCATCGACGCTGCGGTGGCCGAACTCGAATGGATCACGTTGCCCGGTGGCAGCCTGCTGTTCGAGGCCGGTACTCCCGCCGATTCGGTCTACTTCGTGGTCAGCGGTTGTCTCGGCGCCTTCGGCGCCGGCGGCGAACTCGTCGGTCGAATTGCAGCCGGCGAGACGGTCGGCGAAATGGGCCTGATCGTCTCGCGCCCGCGCGCCGCGACTGTGCGGGCGTTGCGTGACTCCGAGCTCGCGCGGCTGGCGTCAGGCACCTTCGAGCGCGTGCTGCTTTCGCATCCCGAGGCGATCCTGCGGCTCGCACGCCTGTCGGTCGAACGCCTGCTGGAAAATGCCCCGACACGCAGTTCAACCCCGGCCGCGCCGCGCACGATCGCGGTCATTCCGCACAATCCCGGAATCGACATCGCGGCACTTGCCACGGCGCTGGTTACGTCACTCGGCCGGCTGGGCCGCGTCGACCTCGTCAGCAGCGCCCGGGCGGGCAGGCACAGCAGCCAGTGGTTCCACGAGGTCGAATCGCGCAATGACTTCGTCGTCTACGCTGCCGAGCCAGGCGATACGGCCTGGACGCAATTGTGCATTCGTCAGGCGGATGTGCTGCTTCTTGCGGCGCGCGCGGCAGAGGAAGCCGGGCCATGGCAGGTTCTCGACCGGCATGCGCATGCCGCGCAGCGCGCCGAGCTTCTGTTGATCCACGAGGGCGGCATCGTCAATGGCGCAGCCGCGCGCTGGCGCCAGACGCTTCCCGGCGCACCTTGCCATCACCTTCGCGGGCCCGCCGATATGCCGCGCATCGTTCGCCTGATGACACAGCGCGCCGTTGGCCTGGTCCTGTCGGGCGGCGGCGCACGCGGTTTCGCGCACCTGGGTGTCGTGCGTGCGCTGCGCGAGCACGGCGTGCCGATCGACCTGGTGGGCGGTTCGAGCATGGGCGGCATCCTTGCGGCAGGTGTGGCGGCCGACTGGACCGACGATGAATTGTTCGAACGCTTCCGCCGCAGCTTCGTGGAAACGAATCCGCTTTCCGATTTCACATGGCCGCTCGTTTCGCTGGTGTCGGGCCGCAAGGTCGGGCAGCTGTTGCGTCGCGAACTGGGAGACATCGACATCCAGGACCTGCCACTGCCATTTTTTTGCGTGTCATCCAATCTGACGAGCGGCCGCATCGCCGTGCACCAGGAAGGCCCACTGTGGCGCTGGTTGCGCGCATCGGTCGCGATCCCGGGCGTACTGCCACCCGTATTCCACGGCGGCGAGGTGTTTGTTGACGGCGGCACGATGAATAATCTGCCCGTGGACATCATGCGAGCGAAAAATCGCGGTCCGGTGATCGGTGTCGATGTCGCCACGGACCCGACCTTCACGTCGGACATCGATGCGACGGAAGCGCCCTCGTTCCTGAATCTGTTCCGTCGCCAGCACCGGCGCCGCAAGCGTCCCAATATCCTGCAGATCCTGTGGCGTTCGGGCATGGTCAACAGTACGACCTCGAGGCAGGAGAACCGCGGCCAGAGCGACCTGTTGCTGATGCCGCCACTGGAATCGCTGGACCTGCTCGACTGGAAGTCCTTCGAGCGTGCGATCGAGATCGGCTACCGCCACACCTGCGAGCGGCTGGAGGGTGGAGCGCTGGACTCCCTGAAATCGTCTCTTTCATGAGTGCATCACGCGGCTGGCAATTCTGGATCGACCGCGGCGGCACCTTCACCGACATCATCGCGCGCGCACCCGACGGCCGGCTGATCGTCGAGAAGCGGCTGTCGGAGGATCCCCATGCCGATCGCGATCCGGGTGTCGCCGGCATCCTGGCACTGCTTGAGCGGCATGGCGGCGCCAAACCCACGATCGAAGTGATCCGCATCGGCACGACCGTCGCAACCAACGCACTGCTCGAGCGCCGCGGCGTGCCGACCGCGCTCGTCATCACGGTCGGGTTTCGCGATGCGCTCGCGATCGGTTACCAGAATCGCCCACAGTTATTCCGGCTGCAGATAGAACTGCCGCAGCCGCTCTACCGCGATGTCATCGAGGCCGATGAGCGGTTGACAGCGGAAGGTGAAGTTCTCCGGCCACTCGACGAGAAGCGGCTCGCGGCGGATCTCGGGCGCCTGCGCGGGTCGGGCATCGGCAGCATCGCAATCGTGTTCATGCACGGTTACCGGTTTACGAAGCATGAGCAGCGCGCAGCCGCGCTAGCGAGGCAGGCGGGATTCGATGACGTCGTCGCCTCGCATGAATCCTCGCCGATGATCCGCCTTGTCAGCCGCGGCGATACGGCGGTGGTCGACGCCTACCTCACCCCCCTGCTCGCGCGCTACGCCCGCCGCTTTCGCGACGGGCTCGGCGCACGGTTTTGCGACACGCCATTGCAATTCATGCAGAGCAATGGCGGTCTTGTCGCACCAGAGGCGTTTCGCGCGTCGAATGCCGTGCTCTCCGGACCCGCCGGCGGCCTGGTCGGCACGGCGCGTGCCGGCAAGGCGCTCGGGCGATCGCGGCTCATTGCCTTCGACATGGGCGGAACCTCGACGGATGTGGCGCTCTACGACAACGGCTGCCCGCAGCGCTATGAGACCACGATCGCCGGTGTGCGCCTGCAGACGCCGATGATGAATATCCACACGGTCGCCGCCGGCGGCGGCTCCGTGCTGCACTTCGAGGGCGGCCGGCTGCGCGTCGGGCCGCAATCGGCGGGCGCGAATCCCGGGCCCGCCTGCTATCGCCAGGGTGGCCCGCTCACCGTTACTGATTTGCAATTGTTGCTCGGCAGGATCCGCCCCGAGTTCTTCCCGGCGGTATTCGGGCCCGGCCGCGATTTGCCGCTCGACGCGCATGCCGTGCGACAGCAATTCGAAGAACTCGCAGTGCGGATATCGGCCGATACAGGCATCCCGGCCACCACCGACCGGCTCGCCGCAGGATTCCTGGATGTGGCGATCGAGACCATGGCGCGCGCGATACGCCATGTATCGGTGCGCCAGGGTCATGATCCCGCCGAATTCGCATTGTTCTGCTATGGCGGCGCCGCCCCGCAGCATGCCTGCCGGGTCGCGGAAGCGCTCGGCATCGGCGAGATCCTGATCCACCCGCTGGCCGGCGTGCTATCGGCCTGGGGTATCGGGCTCGCCGACCGCAGCCTGCAGCGCAGGCAGAGCGTGGAGCGGCCACTAGCGAACATTTCGCGAGAGACGCTCGCGCGTGAACTCGACGCGATGTGCCTTGAGCTGCGCGATTCGCTGATCGCACAGGGTGCAGACGCCGGGACGCTCCGGCTGTCGCAGGTCGTCGAGTTGCGCGCGCCGGGCACCGAGACGGCCATTGGCATTCCCCTCGATGATCCGGTGCGGATGCAGGATCAGTTCAGCGCCGAGTTCCGCCAGCGCTTCGGATTTCTTCCCGATCTTGATGGCGTGATCGTCGCAACACTGCGCGCTGAGGTCCTGGCCCCGGGTGAAGCAGCGGCCGGCGAGGCGGCGGCGCGCGGCATGCCGCGCGCCACCGCGACAAGATCGCAGGCAGGGCATGACCGCGTTCAAGCCTGGTTCGACGGATGGCGCGAGGTGCCAGCAATCGATCGCGCGGGTCTTTCGAGCGGCGATGCAATTGCAGGACCGGCACTGATCGTCGAGCCAAACTCCACGACAGTAGTCGAATCGGGATGGAATCTGCACCTGCTCGAAGGCGGCGAGCTGAAACTCGTGCGTGATGGTGTGTCTTCGCTCGAGCGCACTGCCGTGCGTCACCCCGATCCGGCGCTGCTCGAGATTTACAATCACCGCTACATGCAGGTCGCGGAGCAGATGGGCGCCGTTCTGCAGGCAACTGCAGTGTCCGTCAATATCCGCGAGCGGCTGGATTTTTCCTGCGCCCTGTTCAATGCAGAGGGCGCGCTGATAGCGAATGCGCCGCACATGCCGGTGCACCTGGGCTCGATGGGCGCGAGCGTGCGCGCGGTGATCCAGCGCAATGCCGGAGAGCTTCGCGCCGGGCGCGCCTGGATGCTGAATGCACCCTATGCGGGTGGGACGCACCTGCCGGATATCACCGTCGTCAGCCCGGTCTTCACCACAGGCGACCGCCGTCCGGCATTCTTTGTCGCATCGCGGGCGCACCATGCAGACATCGGCGGCATCACGCCCGGCTCCATGCCGCCGGCCAGTCGCAATATCGATGAGGAAGGCGTTCTGATCGACAATTTCCTGCTGGTCGACGGCGGCCGCCTGCGTGAGCGTGAACTGCGGGCCGTGCTGGCATCCGGCAGCTGGCCGGCGCGCAACCCGGACCAGAATGTCGCCGACCTGAAAGCGCAGCTCGCCGCCAATTCACGCGGCATGTCCGAGCTCGGGCGGCTGATCGAATTGCATGGCCGTGAGCAGGTCGAGGCCTACATGGGTCACGTCCAGGACAATGCCGACGCCTTCGTGCGCGAGGTGATCGGGCGTCTCTCGGATGGCCATCGCCGCTACGAACTCGATGACGGCAGCGCCATCGAAGTCGCGGTCAGGATTGACCGGGCGGCGCGCTCCGCGGTGATTGATTTCGCAGGAACATCGGCCCAGAGCGCAGGTAATTTCAATGCACCGCTCGCCGTATGCACGGCGGCAGTGCTGTATGTGTTTCGCACACTGATCGACGCCGATATCCCGCTCAACGAAGGCTGTCTGCGGCCGCTTTTGATTCGCGTCCCGCCGGGCTCGATGCTGAATCCCGTGCCGCCTGCCGCGGTCGTCGCCGGCAATGTCGAAACCTCACAGTGCATCGTCGACACTTTGTATGGAGCACTCGGCGCACTGGCTGCTTCGCAGGGAACCATGAACAACCTGACATTCGGGGGTGCCGAGCGACAGTATTACGAGACGATTGCGGGTGGTTCCGGCGCAGGACCCGGTTTTGACGGCGCATCCGGTGCGCAGACGCACATGACCAACTCGCGGCTCACCGACCCCGAGGTGCTTGAAGCGCGCTATCCGGTGCTGGTCCGCGAATTCCGTTACCGCCGCGGCTCCGGCGGCTCAGGCCGGTATCACGGCGGTGACGGCCTCGTCCGCCGCATCGAATTCCGCGAACCCATGACCGCGGCCATCCTGTCGAATCACCGGCGCATCGCGCCATTCGGGCTCGCGGGTGGCGGCGCTGGCGCGACCGGGATCAACCGGCTGGAACTCGCGGACGGCGGGTCACGCGATTTACCCGCCTGCGCAAGTGTCGAGGTGAAAACCGGTGATGCGCTCGTGATCGAAACGCCCGGTGGCGGCGGCTACGGCAGCGCCTGAATCAGGCGCCGCGTGCGGCGGGAAGTTCGAGTTCCTCAAGCGCTTGCGTGATGCCGGTTCCCGGCAGACCGGTCAGATTGGGGCTCACTGCCTGCGCGCGGCTGCCGCCGGCGCGATGACTGACCATGTAGGCGTGGAACTCGCCCGACCGCGCGGCCGTAAATCCGAACAGGATGTTGACGATGCCGCGTTCGCGATGCGACTCGCGGTTGACCCGCTCATTGCACAGCACAAACCAGCGATCGCCGGGCTCGCGATGCGCAAATGCACCGCGTTCCTCGAGTGATCCAAGGAATGCCCGCACCTGTGCCGCGGCACGCCGCCAGGTCGGTGGCTCATTCGGCTCGAACAGCATCCAGCGCGTGCCGCGCTCGATGCTGCTGATGATCAGGAACGCGAGTCTGCGTGCCGGAAGCATCCGCCAGTCCACCGCTCCGGCGCCCGGACCGGCCATCGTGCAGGCAATCGGCACTTCGCGGCCCGGCCGCCGGACCGTCTGTACGGTATTGACGCCGCAGGCCACGAGCCGCGCGCGGTAGTTGTCGTCGACCGCGCACATTGGCCGCAGGCCCGGACGCAATGCGGTGTCCTCGCCGGTCGCAGCGGACCAGACCGGCATGGAATCCGCTGCCCGTGACAGTGCCCCGGCCACGGCGCCGCAGGGCGCGAAGGCCTCGAAGTGTCCACGCAGCTTGTCGTAGGCCAGCAGCCTCGGAAAATACATGCATGCCGTGTCGCTGGGCATTGCCCAGTTGCGCATCTCCGCGAGCGCCCTGCCAGCCGAATCCCAGGCCACCGGCGGGTCGACGAACAGTAACGCCCGCCGCTTGCGGCAATAGCGATTGGCGACCAGCAGCGTGCTCGCGCCGACATCGGTGTCGCGCGCCAGCGGCGGAATGCACAGGAAGTTGAATGTCTCGATGGCGTCCAGCGCAAACAGGCCCGTGCCGTCAGCCGCGGAGCCGATCAGGTCGTAGTCGGTCAGCGCTCCACCATCATCGCCGTCCGGACTCGACACGGCGTAACCGGCGAGCCCGCGTGGATCGCCGCGCGGTGTCGGGTCCGGGCGCTGCGACGGCACTGCGCCGATAACCCGCGCGAGCTGGGAGTCGGCGAGTGTCGTTGTGACATGGCGCGCAGCATCCGGCAGCACCGTCAGTCGACGGTAGATTTCCTGGTCTTCAATGTGTTCCGAGCCCGGCGTACGGACGCGCTGCAGGACGAGGTTGAAGCGGTCTTCCTCGTTGTCGCCGATGCCGTCGTAGTCGACCGCGGCGCGCAGGAATTCACGTGTTCCCGGCGACAGCGCCTGCAGCACCAGTGCGCCGCCGCCCGCCGGCAGTGTCAGCGTGCAGCAGCGCGCTCCGTTCGCGACACGGACGACGAATGCAGTGCGGCCGCCGTTCTCGAAATACTGCTCGACGGCGTAGGACAGCGTGCTGGGTTGCCAGAGTCCGCCGAATACGCGCTGGAAATCGGTGAAGCTCGCGATCTGGACGGGTCGATTGACCGGACCGCGCAGGCAGCGACCGACGAACGCCGTATTTGCCGTCGGCGACTCCGCGATGGCCTGCTCGGAACCGGCGTCTTCGTGTACTTGTATGCCGGTCAGTCGTTCCGCCACCGGACACTCCCCCGGGTTTGCGAAAGATTATCACAGGGCCACTACTCGGGCCCGGCTGGTTTATGCTGCCGAGCCCCGCTCATCGACATTCACTGATGCGCATGAACACCGACACCGGGCGCTGGCAGCTCGGCTTCACGATGTCCCTGACCACGGCGGTGCTGTGGGGATTCCTGCCGATCGCGCTCAAGGTCGCGCTGACCGGCATGGACGTGTACACGATCACATGGTGGCGCTTCGCGGTGTCGATGCTGGCCCTCGGCGCATTTCTCGCCTGGCGCGGCCAGCTGCCGCGCCTGCGTAGCGCCGGGCGCGGCGCGTGGCTGCTTTTTGGCATCGCGCTCGTGATGCTGCTCGGCAACTACTTGCTCTACCTGACTGCACTTGATCACACGACGCCCTCGGTCGCGCAGGTCGTCATCCAGCTCGCTCCGATGTTACTGCTGCTGGGCGGTGTAGTCGTGTTCCGCGAACGCTTTGTGCCGCGTCAGTGGCTCGGATTCATCGTGCTGGGCATCGGCCAGCTGCTGTTCTTCAACAACCGCCTGCCCGAGCTCGTGCGGCCCACCGAAGGGCTGGGGCTCGGCGTCGCGCTGACGATCGTCGCGGCAATCGCCTGGGCAATTTACGGGCTCGCGCAAAAACGCCTGCTGACGGTCTTCACGTCGCGCCAGGTGCTTTGGATGCTGTATGTCGGCGCAAGCGTTGCACTGCTGACGACCGCTGCGCCCCTGGCCGTGCTGAACCTGAACATGCTGCAACTTTCGATGCTTGCCTTCTGCTGCGCCAACACGGTGATCGCCTACGGCGCCTTCGGCGAGGCCCTGCATTACTGGGACGTATCCCGTGTCAGTGCAGTGCTGACGACAGCGCCGCTGTTCACGATGGCGTCGATGTGGCTGGTCGACAGGCTCGGCTGGGAATTGCTGCCGCCGGAGGGCCTGAATGCCTGGAGCATCGTCGGCGCGCTTGCAGTGGTCGGTGGTTCGATGACCTGCGTGCTCGCGGGGCGCGTGGCCAGGACCTGATCAGCGGCCGGCGGTCGCCGCGGCAGCCTCGCCGGTCACTACCTGCTTCTTGAACTCCGGCTCGCCCGCGTACTGGTCTTCGACACCATCCCAGCTCGCGCCCTGCGGAAGTGCATTGCGTACACGCGGTGCCTGCGCCAGAAGCGCCTCGAGATTCGGCACCGGGCCCGGACCGACCGGCAACGCGATACCACGCGGTTTGGCCGCCGCCTGGCGGATCGCTTCCCAGTCGATCGAGTCGACCTGCGCCGCGACTCTCTTCCACAGTGTCACGCGCGGCTTGACTGCATTCTTGCGCAGCGCCTTCGGCACGTCCGACCAGTCACGCTTGTCGTCTTCGTGCGGCTCATACGCCTGGGTCAGCAGCTGCCCGCCGCGCCAGCCGAGCAGATAGGGCTGATTGACGACGGTCACGCGCGTGCCTATCGGCATTGAATCGTAAAGGGCCTCGATATCTTCGGGGTACAGCCGGATGCAGCCATGGCTCGAGCGCATTCCGACACCGGGGGGCTTGTTGGTGCCGTGAATCAGGTAACTCGGCCAGCCGAGCCTGAACATGTGGCGGCCCAGCGGATTGTCCGGTCCGGGCGGCACTTTCTCCGGCAGGATGTCTCCGTCTTTGGCGTGCTCCTGGCGCACCGACAACGGCGGAATCCAGACCGGATCCTTGATGCGCGCGACGACATTCGTGCTGCCCTCGGGCGTTACCCAGCCGACCCTGCCGATGCCGATCGGATGGGTGATCACCTCGATCGGCGCATCTTTCCCGCGCTTCGGGTAATAGTAGAGACGCATCGCGGCGAGATTGAGCACCAACCCTTCGCGCGGCGCATCGGGCAGCACGAATTCGGTCGGCAACACGACCTGTGTTCCCTCTCCGGGCAGCCAGGGATCCACGCCCGGATTGGCGCGGATGATCTCCTCGTAGCCGATATTGAAACGGCGCGCGATGTCCGTCAGCGTGTCTTCGTGGCGCGCGATGGTCACCTGCAGGTGACCGACGACATCCTGGTCCGGCGCGACTTTGAACCGGTATGTCGCAGTTGCCAGCGGCAATTGCGGCTGCGGCACGACCGCCGCCGCCGGCTTCTCGGCCGCCTTTGGCGGCTTGCGCCAGAGCGACTCGAATGGCGTGCAGGCAGCAAGCTCCAGCAGCAATGCGGCCACGATGAACAGGCTGAAGCGCGGGGAGCTACGACTCATGGGCCCGCATTATCAGCGCAAAGCGCTGCCCGCGGCCACTCCGCGGGCAGCCAGGACGCGGGTCACCAGATTTTCACGCGTTCCGCGGCGGGACGCCAGAGCTTGTCCCCCTCGCGCAGGCCGAAGGCTTCGTAGAACTCGTCCATGTTGGCGACCACGCCATTGGCGCGGAATTCGTCCGGCGCATGCGGATCGGTCAGCACGACCTCGCGCAAGAGCCCTTCGCGCCATTTGCCACGCCGGGATTGCGCATACCCGAGAAAGAAACGCTGCGGCCCGGTGTATCCGTCGATGACCGGTGCTTCGGCGGCGCCCAGCGACTTCTGGTAGGCCGCAAAGGCCACCGCCGCGCCCGAAAGGTCGCCGATGTTCTCGCCGAGTGTCAGCTCGCCATTCACATTGAGGTCCGGAAGCGCCTTGAAGCTGGAGTACTGGTGCACCAGCCCGCCCGCGCGTTGCTTGAATTTCTCATTGTCATCCGCTGTCCACCAGTCCCTGAGGTTGCCATCGCCGTCGTACTGGCGGCCGCTGTCGTCGAAACCGTGGCTGATCTCGTGACCGATGACCGAGCCGATGGCGCCATAATTGACGGCGTCGTCAGCCGCCAGATTGAACAGCGGCGGCTGCAGGAAGGCGGCTGGGAAGACGATCTCGTTGTTGGTCGGCTCG
>Ga0315276_10005876_pt1 | contig 11328 bp, 10 predicted proteins | sample YL17G05_0_MG_FD_204542 | JGI IMG/M metagenome (GOLD analysis project Ga0315276, IMG submission 204542) | Sediment microbial communities from Yellowstone Lake, YNP, Wyoming, USA - YL17G05_0 | ecosystem: Environmental > Aquatic > Freshwater > Lake > Sediment | place: USA: Wyoming | collected... | reverse complement strand
ATGGATCGAGTCAATCTCTGGTTTTACTGCAACTTTACTGCAACCTTACTGCAACCGCAGAAAACCAGGTACAAATAGGACACCAATATGTGGCTTTTTCATCGATATTTAGCCGTAAAATACTCTATATACCCCCAAGTCCACACAGTACAAAGCCCCTAGGCAAACTCTTAATCAGTTGGTTGAAGGTTCATAACCCCCACATATTATGGTAAATGCCTGTTAAAAGACAAGTAGATTAAAAAGTAATGCAATATGGTGCAATTGGTTATCGAAAACCTATGGATAAGCAGTTTGAGGTTTTGCTATTTAAATATCGTGGTAGCTTATGTCAAAGGAATAACTACCCAGGATGCCGAGTAGGTAAAACATCACTCCACCTGTGTACACTCCAAAATGTGCGTCACAATCTCATCCACCGACAGAGATATGTCAACTACCAACCCATTCGTTGGCTCATCCAGCAAATCATACTGGCTCTTTAGCATTTCAGGTTTCATATAATGACCCGAGCGGGCAATCATCCGTGCCCAAATCAAATCATAATCCCCTTTAAGGTAAACAATCAGCAAGCCCTGGTTGCCTGACAGCAGCATCTTTCGGTAACGTTCTTTGAGTGCAGAGCAAGCCAACACACCAGGTTTGGTCTCCTTCAGGCAGGTAGAGATCAAAGTGTGTAGAGAGACCAGCCACGGAGCTCGGTCATCGTCATCGAGCGGGATACCACTGCTCATTTTGGCAATATTTTCGGATGTGTGAAAATCATCCGCATCATAGAAGTCCCAGCCCAATTTTATGGCCAGCGCTTTTCCGATGGTGGTTTTGCCACATCCGGACACACCCATCAAAAGATAAAATTTTGGTTTCAAATTATTTACCTATGGCGAAAGTCACCTTTTTATTCAGTTTTTAGACACTGTTGGTTATGCCCGATCATCACCAGGCGCGGTACATCAGATAATTTTTGACCACAGGTGTTGGTTTTTCAACGGTTACGGTTTTCTGCAAACTTACGATTTGGGTCAGTTTTTCAATTTACTAAAGTATGCTTACCATGCTTATATTTGGCGCGGAGCAACTCTTCAACCTCGCTGATTGATCGATCGAATGGACCTAGTTTTTCAATTTTTAAGCTAGTGACTGCTGCTGCCCAAATCAGGGCATCAGAGGGATCCTTTGACGATCGCATAGCCATGTAAGCACCAATACAGGTATCACCTCGTCCACTACGCCCATTAAGCACCTGTGGATAAAAACCTGTCTGGTAGTATTCTTCTCCCGAGTACAATAGAACACCATCTTTATGGGTCAAAACAACCTCTTTTGGTCCCATTTGCGAGAATATCTTTGCTGCTTTATATATATCAGCTTCGCCAGTGAGAGCTTCAGCCTCAACCGCATCACTCTTGAGCACGTCCAAATAGACAAGCGTTTCCTTCATGTCCTCCCAGGATTCATAAACCAAATTTTGACCTCTCAGTACACGAACAAACCCCTGCATATCTGCAGCTACGAGTACATTTTTCTCTCTTAGTGTTTGAATTACATCCAAACCAACTTCACCACGCAGACTTGATCCAATAACTGCTGCTTTGGTTTCTATATTTTCCACATCCTTCGATGTGATGGGCCCTGCGGTACTCGCAACAGATAAATTCCGAATGTCTGGGTTATTGGTTGGATACTCCAGCCTCATCGTGGTTGATGCGGGTGTGTAAGTGACAAAACAATCGATACCGCTATCCATAAATTTGTCAACCACACGCTGGTCTTCTATAGCTAACCTGGTAGCTACCGCGACCTTTAAACCAAGCTGATTTGCGGCATGTGCAGCATAATTAATCGCTCCACCATCTACGTATTTGATTCCAGCTGGGGAGATGATTGTATCCTTGGTGTAATTACCAATACATAAAAGATCATATGTCTTCGTGGTGTCCATGATAAGGTTGCCTTTTTACTATTCTATTGAATGAAAAGGGAAAGAATCCAGTATAAACCGGCTGCCACCAGGGCAGTGGCGGGAATTGTGAGTACCCAAGCTGTGGCAATGTCCTTACCAACACCCCAGCGCACCTTATTCATCCTTTCGGAAGCACCCACGCCCATGATCGATGAGCTGACCACCTGGGTTGTACTTACCGGTCCGCCAACCAGAGAAGCGCCCAGAATGACTATGGATGAGGCTAATTGTGATGCAAATCCATCTATTGGTTTGATCCGGAATATTTTTCCCCCCAATGTACGGATTAATTTCCAACCACCGACTGCAGTCCCCAAGGCAATCATGGAAGCACATGCAAATATTACCCATTCCGGAACCACAAATTCCTCCAAAACACCTGCAGTTACCAAAGTAAGGGTGATTATTCCCATCGTCTTTTGAGCATCATTTGTACCATGTGATAACGCCAGCGAAATGGATGTAAAGACCTGGCTGCGTTTAAAGACGGTATTGACTTTGGGTGTTGCATTCCAACTGAGTATAAACAAAACTTTAAGGATGATATATCCAAATACGAAACCGAGCAGAGGAGAAAGCAGCAGGGAAAGTAAAACTTTCAATAATCCAGGCATCAAAATAGCATCCCATCCAGCTCCTACAACGACTGCCCCAACTAAACCTCCGACCAATGCATGCGATGAGCTACTCGGAAACCCGAGATACCAGGTTATTAAATTCCATAAAATGGCACTCAATAAAGCAGTCAGAATAACCAGTAGATTGATCGCGGCGGAATCGACTACTTCATTCCCAATGGTTTCTGCCACCGCGACACCAAAAATAAAAGGACCCAAGAAGTTCGCCACAGCAGTCATTCCAAGGGCAGTGCGGGGTGAAAATGCCCTGCTTGCAATCATAGTGGCAACGATATTACTGGAATCATGGATTCCATTTAAAAAATCAAATATAAGAGCTAGTATGATGATGATGATGATCAAAGGGGTCATAGAAAATATCTCTAGTTAAGAGATTTTTACAACAATATCGGCAATGACATTGGCGGCTTCATCACCTCGATCGGCTGCATTGCTTAAATGGCGATAAACCTCCCGTGATTTAAGCATTTTCATGACATGTTTGATATCTTCTGCACCGCTGAATAAATCTGCCAGCGCTTCACGATAGATAACCTCCACTCTATTCTCGATTGATTTGGCTCGTTGAGCATGTTCATTGGCGACCTCGGGGTGCAGCTCCAGGCGATCCACTGCCATCAATAGCTCATTGGCAGCATCTCTCAGCAAACCAGCGATGCTTAACATAAAAGAGGTTGGACGTACTTTAAGCACTTCCATTTCAGTAACGGTGCTATATGCATAATCCAGTACATCATCTATGGTGCGTGATAATGCAAAAATATCCTCACGATCAAAAGGCGTGACAAAGGTCTTATTTAATTCAGCGATGAGAATCCGCCTGGCTTCATCAGCTTCCTTTTCAGCTGTGACTATTCTATTGGCTGCGGAAGTGTCTTCTGCCATATACGCTTTCAGGGCTTCCATCCCTTCAAGGGTGTATGCAGCCTGGTCGTGGATCAGTTTGATGAAAATACTTTCGCGTTTTTTAAAATGACTCTTCATAAAGTGACTCCTTTAGCAATCACAGATATTTGATGCAACCGGCTTCTACCAAATACTTTAAACTATCTTTAACCTGTGCAAGAGTGTTGCCAGGTAAAAGCTCAAAGGTACGAAACGAATCTTCAGGTAAAAATGATGCAATCTTAGTAAAATCAATTTCACCCAAACCAGGCGCATAATGATCGGTCACTCCGATTACATCATGCAAGTGTGAGCCCAACATCCTCGAAGCGTATCGTATTAACCAATCTTTGTGAGGGTAGAATCCCAGGCGATCCAGTGCTTGAGCATGACCTACATCGTAGATGAAACCGAGCCGATGGGAATCTGCCAAACATAACAGTTCTTCCATTTCATCGATGGATGGTAGATCCATAAAGTGGTAGCGATTTTCCAGACCCAATCTCACATTAAATTGATCGGCATAGACGAGAAGCTCGGTCAAACTTTTTTTTACAGCAATCAATCGTGGACCAACCAATTCTGACCTGAGCTGGGTAAATTGTGACTTGATTCCGAGGTACTCCTCCGATTTCTCCTGACCTTTATTAAATAATATGCGTAATCTGCTTTCATAATGCGAATCATTGGGGATCGTACCGCAATGGATGATAACAGTGTGAGCCTGCAAAGCATGTGCTAAAACAATACTTTTCTTTACAGCTTCAACACCACATCGACGGGATTCCTCGTCTGAGGATGAAATAAGCCAATCGCGATTCACTAATTCACTCATTGTAATGTCTGCGGGGCAAGGTTCATGTACACTGCTGAATTGAAAATGATCAAAATTAACTTTTGATAACATGGCTGAATCTACTTGATGGTTCAGTTCAATTTTATAGAAACCCAGCTGCTTGGATACCTCAAAAAAAATATTTAAATCCGTATAATTTGTTAGTGCCCACATGGTTGATAACGATGCATTGGTGGGTTGATTATTAGTAACCATATATTTCAATCACCATATTTCTTCGTCGACGATAAATTAAAGAATATAAAAACTAATTAAGAATTGGTAATTTTACAAGCTCAGAGAATTCGCCAATATAATAATCGGCTTTAGCATCAGCTTCGTAATTGAAAGCTACCGTTTTCATCCCAGCATTCCTGGCACCCTCAAGTTCTGTGGATTTGTGTCCTACAAATATAGCCTGGTCTGCTGTAACGCCCAATTGTTGCGTAGCTAATTGATAAATTTGTGGATCGGGTTTTTGAACGCCTACTTCACTGGAAGGAGTAATTGAATCCCAAAGGTGGCCAATCCCCCCACGTTCTAGCTTATTAATTTTTACATACAGCGGTTGGGCGGTATCGGTAACAATTCCAAGATATAGGCCCCGATTTTTCAAGATATTTAGCGTCTCAGGAGCCATATCGAAAAAATGAATTTTATCCTTTTCCTCTAGGGCATTATGGATCCCACGAGCAACCAAATCTGGGTCGGTAATTCCATACAAGTTTAGAACAGCGGTTTTATATTGCTCAAAGGTGATTTGACCAACAAATGCCTGGTGACGGAGCTGGTTTATCTCAGTATCTGGTATCTCTGTACATGGATTGCCATATTGCTTGATAAATGATCTGAACTCTTGGTCTTTGTTGTTGCGATAATAAAGAATGCCATCGGCATCGAAAAGAACTGCCTGGATTTTATTATTAAGACACTTCTCCTTTTGTAACTGCTTGGTGGATTGATATTCCATGCGCAGTACTTCCAACAATTCAGTCATGTTGGTCAGGATCAAATCGGGGATGGCGCCTTCATCACATTCACCGTGGTTGAAATCGTGTTTTATCTGAATGGCTAACTTGAAGCCGGCGCGCTTTGCGCCCAAAATGTCCCTCGAGATGCGGTCCCCGATATAAATGCATTCACTTGTGGGGCTATTCGATAGACGGGCAGCGTAATGGAATATGGCAGGATCAGGTTTGCGTCGTTTATATTCGCTCGATAACACGATGGGATTGAAATAATGTTTGATACCATACTGACCTAAGTTTAGTGGTACCTGACCGCGGCTATTTACATTACTGATTAGGCCGATTTTATATCCCAAATTTTTGATTTCAGCCAACACAGCTGGCATTTCCAGTCGCATCTGACGCTGGTAATAACGTGTTTCGATCCAGACCATTAAATCATCAGCAATTGCATCAAGCTGAGGGAAGTTATTTGAATAATCAGCCAGGATATAATTACGCCAAACCACCCTCGCAGGTAGTTCTTCCAGGGTCCCCAACCTCCATTGATGGTAGCGCGCCAGGCCACCGGTGATCGATTTATATAACTGTTCATCAGATAAATGCAGGTTAATCCCATGCGATAAAAGTAGCTGTTGAAGCCCGGGTGTTACCTGTAAGCGCATCTCAGGTGAATACCAAAATGTGTCAATCGTCCCACCCATATCGAAAAACACGGTCTGAATCGGCATGTTACATCTCCACCATTTTAAAATACTTCCCTATCACATCCGGATTAGGATATTTGCCGGTTGCTAATGATATTTACGTTTACTTACGTAATAAACTGTAAGAAATATATTTCATGTTCCTTGGACACGGGTGAAACACCCGTGTCCAAGGATACCTACTTTATGTTATTAATCCAATCTTATTGACCCAGCGCATTAACCGTCCAAAAGTCACGCACCTGGCTACCGATTTGGTACATCAGAAGGCCATTATCTGGCCATAAACCCGCATCGGTAAATGCAGGTGCACCTTCAGGAGCGGGAAGATCCGTCCGACCAGGCCAGTCACCAAGCACATTCCAAGGCTCGTTGCCTTCTTGAGTGAGGGTGAACCTGGTGTATAACTTGGCAGCGTTGGGATGAGCAGCATTAGCAGCGATGCCTAGCAGCGTCATTCCAGAGGTGCCCATGACGGGTTGCATGCCTTCGCAGGCAGTGAAGGCGATCTCTCCTGCAACAGTATCGCGCATTTTCGAATACGAGGTATTACCCATACCAGCCGGATCAGTCATACCAATGGTTGCCATGGCTTCAAGAATCTCATCCCCGCCTGGCATAACAACCAGATTGGGATTTTTCGCTAATTTCTTAACCCACAACCAACCGGCATTTGGGGTATCCGTGCCATATTCGGCGTCAGTGGTCCATTCTTTCCCAGAGTTCTCCTGGTAGGCTGCGGCCATCTCATCACCATGATCGATCATAGTAACGAAAAAGCTAATCTTATCGGCTTCGGCCAATGGGTCTTCGAAGTAGATCTTATTGGGGTATGAGCCATCCACCAACTCCCACGCGTTCTTGATTGGACAACCATCCGTGTTTTGCTCGCTGTTATAGCCCCATACATCGCCACCATAGCGCGCAACTGCAAACGGCTGCTCTGCAGAAGTCGGGAGCACATCAGCAAATTCGCTCGGGATGAATGGTAATACGATCCCCTTCGGAAAGAGGGTTCCGAATAATTGCATCATATCACCAGCAAAGAAGACATCGCCAATGACATTGCCGGCATTATGCTCTTCTTCCATCTTGGTTGAAATACCTTCCGTGTCATAGCCAAGCAATTCGATATCTGGATATTTTTCATTCCAGATGGCAATCTGATCTTCGATGCGGGATGAACCTGCATATACGACTACTGAGCCTTCTTTCTTGGCAGCTTCTTCAATCGCTGCCCAGTCCTGATCCAGGGTAAAGTAAGGACCCAGTTGGTTATCTTTTAACCATTGTTCGTCTGCTGATAGCACTGGGGGAGCGGTCGGGGCTTCTGTCACAGCAGAAACCGGTGCATTGGTTGCTGGAGCGGTGGTAGGCGTAGTCGCACAGCTGGCTAAAAAGCTTAACATTACAAAGATGCACAGAACTTTAATAATTATCTTCATTACATCCTCCTTACACGTGTTAGTTTGATTGATTCAATGGATATGTATATGAATTATTATGCTGTATATCCTTATTTACCTCCTTTCGAGTAAATAACAAGTTCAATCCTTTGACATATGTTCACTAATAATCTCATCCTTAATATTCTTAGTCTTCTTATCTAATGGTAGAAAGCCGTTTTGAATATTTTCAAATATTAGCTATGATATTACCTGTCTCTTTGTCATACAGATTGAGTGTATCTGGATCGAAATTCAACCAAATCTTGTCATCCATCTTAAATTTGCTGATGCCCATTTCCTTTACATTAAGCTCGATATTTCCGCGTTTGGCTACTATGGTCGTCTCCGAGCCTGCTGGTAAGACCGAGTAAGCGGAAAATTCAACACTTCCAGGAACTTGAATGGTCGAGATTGTTATATCCTCCGGTCGCATGGCAATCACCACACTCCCAAATGCATTGTGGATATCTATCTGCAAATTGAAATCACCTAAGTTTACTGAGCCTTTTCCATCAATTACGCCGTCCAATAAATTCACCTTAGGATTCCCGATAAAGTCGGCAATGAAGAGATTGGCAGGAAAATGATAGATTCGATCAGGCGTATCCATTTGTTGGATGACACCATCTCGCATGATCGCGATACTGGAGGACATGGTCAATGCTTCCACCTGGTCATGCGTGACATAGATTGTGGTCGCTCCAGAGCTAAAATGAAGGCGCTTCAACTCTGCGCGCATATCCATGCGCAGGCGGGCATCCAGATTGGAAAGCGGTTCGTCCATCAGAAACACCTTGGGACGATAGGCGAGCATACGCGCTAACGCAATGCGCTGTTGCTGCCCACCACTCATCTCGCGCGGATAGCGATCTTCGTAGCCCTCCATCTTGACCTCAGCCAGAGAATCCTTTACTCGTTTTTGCATCTCCTCTTTGCCCATCTTTTGGATCTCAAGGGCGAAAGTGATGTTTTTATCCACTTTCATATGTGGCCATAACGCATAATTCTGGAAGACCATGCCCAGTTCGCGTTTCCCAGGTGAGAGGGATATTCCCTTTGGGTAAGAGAAAACCAGTTTGTCACCCACATAGATTTCGCCCCCGTCCGGGTCTTCCAGACCAGCCACACAACGTAGAAGCGTGGTTTTCCCACAGCCCGAAGGACCCAGCAGGGTCAGGAATGCCCCGGGTTCAATGGTCAGGTTGACACCATTGACTGCAATGGTTTTCCCAAAACGTTTGGTGAGATTTTTAATAATGATTGTTGAGCTCATGGTTTCCTCTGTTTACATACCTAGACCTTTTTTAAGACTGCCGCCCCGGAACTTCCCGATGATGAAGTTGCCGATTGTAATCATCACGATCAGGATGATAATGACCGCATTCGCCAGCTGATCATCCCCATTTTCTTTATAGCGCATGGTTTGGGTTGCCAGGACCATCGTAGTTGGCGTGACCAGCAAAATGATCAAGGAGAGCTCGCGCATTGTGGTGATGAACGTCAGCAGGAATCCGGAGACGAAACCGCTGCTGGTGAGCGGAAAGATGATAGTCTTGAAACGCTTCCAGAGGTTGGCACCCGCGACCTGGGCAGCCTCCTCCAACTCCCGCCCAACTTGAAGCATGGATGATACCCCCGTACGTGAAGAATAAGGGATGTGCTTGGCCACCGAGACGACCACCAGCAGGGCAAACGTCCCATATAAAGGCGGAATCGGTCCAAACTGCCTTGAGAACATGGATATATAAATTGCACCAAAGGCAATCCCCGGGATAACATAGGGGATGAATGCCAGCTGCTCCACCAGCTTGGATAATCGTGTGCCTCGTCCTTTCACAATGACATAACCAAGGATGACGCCTAGCAGTGCGGTGAAGAGAGCTGTCCAGATCGACAATTTGATCGTGTTCCAGGCGTAAAAATAGATTTTTGGATTGCGGAGAACTCCAGGAGAGCCATTGTTGATTGTTTTGACACTCTCTCCAATCCAGTTATGCAAAGTGAGATTGTCCAGGCTATAGACACCCGACCTCAACATAAAGGTATCGCTTAACAACAACCCCACCGGAAGGACAATGACCAGGATCTGGAAAACGATTACAATTCCGAAGAGCAGACCTTTCCATTTTTTCAGTTTGGTCTTGTTGGCCATGAAACCCCGTCCACCGATCGTCTCATAACTACGCCGTGTTCCTACCACTTTCTGGTTAATGGAAATTAAAACCATTGAAAACAAAATCAGGGTGATTGCCAGGACAAAGGCATCCGCTTTGTCACCAATACCGATTGCAGAGCGTATCATCGTCGAGACAGTATAGTATTTTACTGGCACTCCCAGCAAGGCTGGTCCGCCATAGGTACCCATAACTTTAGAAAAAGTCATGATAATTCCAGAGAGGATAGCTGGCATGACAAGTGGGAAGGTGATCTTCCTGAGTATGCGGCTTCGATTGGCGCCCATCAGGTCACCAGCTTCTTCGAGGCTCGAATCGATTGACATCAATGCTGCCGTGATGAACAAGAAAAAGAAGGTATAGTAATGAAGGGCTGAGCTAATGATTATAGGCACAGGTCCATAGGACAACCAGGCAGGGGGGCTTTGACCAACAAAGTACTCAAAAACCCCAGGTATCCCACCTGTGATCCTGCTCTTAAATAAGACCGTCCAGGCTTGGGCGATGGTCCAACCCGGCATGATATAGGGCAACACAGCCAGTTGAGTGATGATGATCCTGCCAGGCATGTCAGTGCGGATGCACAGCCAGGCTAACATCCCGCCAATTACGAGGGCAAGTATGGTAGCGCCAATGGAAATGATCACCGAATGCTGGAACGGGTTATAGAGATAAGGCTTGGCCATATTGCTGAGGAACATGCGAGCATAATGGAATAAGGTTAATGCGCCAACTTGAGCATCGGGAACCCGAAATAAATCCTTATCTTGGTAAGTGATGGTGGTTGCGACCATGCGGTACAAAGGGACGAGAACCAAATAGAACATAAGAACCAACATGATGAGCGATAAAATCACCTTAGCGCTGGTCAGCCAGCTTATAAACCTTCGTAGAGAGGCGGGCAGACCAAGGGAAGATACTTTGCGAGATAGCGCGGAAATTGACATAAAAATTCTCCTATATTTATCGCGGCTTGTTATGTGATCGACCCATTGGTTTGCTTAAGACGTTCGCGCATTTGATCCAATTTATCCAAGTTATCCATAACCTGCCCTCGCTCTTCCTGGGCAACTGCGAGCAGAAGAGAATTAATTATTGTCATCGGTACAACCAATGAGTGAAACTCGGAAACTGGGCCACGCTTCGCAGACAATACCACTTCTGCTTTATCACCGATAATCGAGCCAAGCGTGTCGGTTAGCATGATCACCGGGCATTTGATTCCATTCGCATAATCCAGGATCAGCTGAAGAGCTCCTGAGATGTCGAAAAAACAAATCACGAATAACAAGTCTTGATCGGTCATTAATAACAGCGGTTCCAACATTTCTCGACCCGCAGTAGTGAGAGGAATAACCTGCCAACCAAAACGACCTAACCGAATTTCCATCAGGTTTACTAAAGAGACAGATGGACCAACCCCAAAAACAAAGACGCGCTTGCGAGAGCGAATCATTTCAACGGCTCGATTCAGTGATTGTCGATCAATTGTCTCGAGGGATTGGGTCAGGTAATCGATTTCGGAAACTATCAGTCGGTCAAAGATATCCCCCGCTTCGCGTAAATCATCCAATCGACTGCGTAGTCGAGCTGAATGGGTGACACGGCGACGGAAATTCTCTTGTAATACCGTGCGCATGGCTGGGTAACTGCTGAAACCAAGTGTGCGCGCAAATCTCACCAGGGTAGCTTCGCTCAAACCGAGCCGGT
>Ga0315276_10005874_pt1 | contig 11333 bp, 7 predicted proteins | sample YL17G05_0_MG_FD_204542 | JGI IMG/M metagenome (GOLD analysis project Ga0315276, IMG submission 204542) | Sediment microbial communities from Yellowstone Lake, YNP, Wyoming, USA - YL17G05_0 | ecosystem: Environmental > Aquatic > Freshwater > Lake > Sediment | place: USA: Wyoming | collected... | reverse complement strand
CAACAACGAGGAAATGCAATCAAAAGCAGTAGACTCCGTAAAAAGCATCCGCATGGCGGAGATGACATCGCCTGACATCAAATCTGCCATAGAACAAGGATACACGACCGTAGTTGTTGCTGTTGGTTCAACGGAACAACACGGCCCGCATCTACCGACCATGACCGACACACGAATTGGCGATGAATTGGCTCACCGTGTTGCCATGAAACTTGGTCACACCTTTCAAGCAATCACAATCACAGTCGGTTGCTCGAAACATCACCTCTCATTTCCAGGCACTATCTCGCTGAGAGATGAGACGTTAAGGATGATTATTTTTGATTATATAGACAGTTTAATTCGTGGCGGTTTCAATAGGATTGTCTTCTTACCCATGCATGGCGGTAATTTTCCAATTGTTCAAGCGACCCTCAAGGAAGCGCAGATAGCTCATCCGGGAATCGAAATCATAGGAGTTACAGATGTAACGAAGCTTTTGGATTGCATGAATGCGGCATCTGCCGAATTCGGGATTAAGGCGAATGAATCTGGTGCGCATGCCGGCGAAAGCGAAACGTCTATCATGATGGCCTTGGAAAAGAATCTGGTCATCAAGGACAGATTCGCACCAGGCTATGTTGGATTGACAGGCGAGAAAGAACTCAAAATTATCTTCGAGCAGGGTATGCCTGCCCTCACGAAAAACGGTGTCCTTGGCGATCCAAGGAAGGCTTCTGCGGATAAAGGCGAAATTTATCTTGATCGTCTCACAGAGTTCCTGATCCGGGAAATCAAAAAGCAATCACATTAAGTCCTATAGAGGCACACAAATACTCGACAATAATCTATAGCGGTAGTATTCCATCATGATCACCACTCATCGCACCACGGAAAAAGGAACTTCCTGTCCCTTAATGGTGCATCACGAAATTAAGCCGGTGTTCAATTCGCACTTAGCGCTAAGGCAGAGTGTCCATAGCCCGTCGGCAAAACGTAGGGGCTTCGATAGAGATTCATACCGCGAACGTCGTACACAACTATGTGATTCGCTCGTGTCGAACCGACGAATAGCTTCGTTCCGTCAGGTGTGAACTCGATTCCCTCGGGAACCAGTTCGATCGGTATTTGATGGAGTAGCTGCGCTTCATTGCCTTTCAAATCAACGATTGCGAGATGACTCGTCGCCGTCCGTCCATGAAAGTCCAGACAAGTGACGACTGCGAATTCACCCGAAGGATGAATGGCCAGGCTTTCAAGACCGTCACCGACCTGCCTTATACTCTGAGAGATTTTGACGTCGCCGGTCAGATCAAGTACGAGTACATCATCCAACACTCCGTCTGACCACCCGTCGCTATTCAGGACCAACGCTCGCTTACCGTCGGGCGAGATTCTCGGAGAGAACGGCCCGTCGATTTTAAATTTGTCCGACGTGATCTCTCCAACGAGATCAATGCGGCTATCCTCATTTATCACGAAATGGAAAATCCTCGCTTTTGAGGAATCGGGGTTAACGCCTTTGGCCATTGTCGCTATGATCGTTCTCCCGTCACTGCTTACGTCGAACGAATAAACGATACCGGGAGATGCAGACTGTGATAACTCGACGAGTGCACCATCATCCTTGACCTTGTAGACGCCCCAGTGATCCGAAATGGCCACAATCACTCGTTTGCCATCAGGATGTGCCAACGCGAGCCATGGCTGCCGCGCTAGCTCAACGCGAGACACTACCCTTAGGTCATCTGATTCCAGATCTATAGCGACAATCTGGTTTTGCCCAATGGCTTCCGGCGGCACCTTGAGACCGGATCTATCGTCGTGGTTCGTGACAATACCGTAACGACCAACAATCGCCGTACGAGGCGAGCCGAGGATCGTACTCGAAGTGGTTCCGTACACCGTTCTTGTGACTGGCGGCTTATCCTTGGACAGTCGGATTACCGTAATTGAGTCCTGCACGTTGTCCTCTGGGCTGAGATGAGGCAAAATTGAAGGCACCTCACCGTCATTGATACTGAACAGAATGATTGGTTGCTCTGTCGTTACGTAATTGTGCTCGTCAGGGAGAGCGCCTTGCTGATCCTGGCAGCCAGCGACAAGAAACACGATGACAGTCGCGGCTGCAAACATGACGAGGTTCTTCATTGTTGCCTCCTGGGATGTTCGAAAAATCGATGACCGTATCATTAGGGATAATAATTCCCTTATTGGCTTTGCGGCCAGATTTGCATTCACGTTGATTTTGCCTCACCCCGTCGTTGGGGATGATAAACCTCGGCGTGATCGGATGTCAACTTGTGCAAAAAAAATAGAAGGAACGCCTGCACGGTGGACAGCCGGTGGAAAAAGACGCCGCGGCCCGGCCTCCGGAACAACCTAGGCGAGGTCAGTGCCACCCTCGAGGAGATGAACCACCGGGAACTCGCCCTCGGGACGCATTCCCGCTCGTGGGACCAGTGGGACATCTGGCAGGCAGTTTTCGGACCCGTCGGACCCGACGGCTACCCCGCGCCGATCTGGGATAAGCTCACCGGAGAGATCGACCCCAAAGTCGCGGAGTTTTGGAAGCAGAACTATGACCTCCGTTATATCCTCGAGCGCGATTGGAAGACGCTGGGGCCGAAGCTGCGGGGAAAAATCCACATCTACGTCGGTGACATGGACAATTACTGCCTCAAGAGCTGGAGACATTGATAATTCCGCGCTTTTTCAGCGGCGGCTGCTCATCGAGGCAAGGTCAAGAAGGCGGGCGTCAGCGCTGCCGGCCGTACAAATCCCCGTTGAACCAGTATTCGTTCCAATAGGTCTCGCCGTTCTCGACGTGGACCCGGTATTGGATGGTCATCTGATTTCCGTTGAGCATCGTGATGATGATCGTTCCCTGCTCTCGATTTCCGCGGATCGTCCACCTCCCGTCTTCCCGACTCTGCCCGGCAGTTCCCCAGTTGCCCTGTTCGCTTCCAAACGAGCCCGAATAGCTCGACTCGTAGTTGGAAAAATACTGGCCACTCGGCGAAAGGCCAACCCGGGTTTCGGTGTTCTTGGTCATATTGACCCAGATACCCGCGAGCTGCCGCATTAGATCTGACGCCTCCATCCGGAAATACTGCATCCCTCCGGCGATCGCCTCGGCCGCGCCGGCCAGCTCGCCGCCGAATTTGGACGGCGTCGTCAAGGCGATAATAAACGCTCCGCCTCCGTAAGGAGAGGCGGTCCCGATCCCGCGCGCTTTGACCTGCTCTCCTCGGTAGACACCTTCATATTCTCCCGCCAAGACATTTTTGCCGCTCGAGCGCAGCGCCCCCGCCAAGTTCAACTGGACGCCCTCTTCTTGAAGGCCTTCCGTCATCAGGTTCCGGACTTCATCCAGACTTTTTCCCGTGTGAGGCATGACGATGATCGTGCCGGGGACGGTATCGTGCCCCAGGATCGCGGTGGACTGGTCCTTCTGGAACTTCCAGCCCGCGGGGGCCCGGAACTTGAAGCCCCAATTGGGATCGCCGACCTCATTGCCGGAAAGCTTCACCGAGGACGACAGCTTCGTTTCGACCGGCGGCGCTTCGGATTGCCCTCGATCAGCCGCCGGCGGTTTTTCGGCTCTTGAGTTTCCGCTCAAACCGCCTCGATCTGCCGCAGTCCCTCCAACTCTTTTGAATTGAAGCGCGTAACCCTCGGGGAAAGAAATCACGAGAACGTCCCCTTGGAACGCAAATCCGTAGTCCGTTGTCCCCTCCTTGTCATGGACGCGAATGATCCCCGGAAGGATGCTGCAGCTCGCCGACTCGCCGTCGAAAACGATTTGTGTCGGTGAACGGAACTCCAGGGTCAGCGAACCGAAATCCGACTGACCGACCCACTTGCCGAGCAGTTTCGATGCGTCCCCGGACGACTGTTGGCCGAAGGATCCGGCGATGCCCAAGAGGACCAAGCCTGATATGAAAAAAGCTCTTTTGTTCATGGCAACACCTCCCGTTTCTTCCCTCAATTTAATATTCATCTTGAGTCAAGTCAACTCCCTTTCTCGGGCGGGGCATGGACCCACGCCCTGCGACCAAGGGGGCATACCCCCTTGGATCCCCGGACGAGCGGTTCCCCGCGGCAAGCCGCGGGGCATATTCCCGCTCGTCAAACGCCGGCCGAATTCAGCGGAATGGCCCTTGACATCCCGTCCGGTCCTGACATAACATTTTCAACAACGGTCAGATAAGGAGAAATGGAATGAAAGCCTTCACTTCCCTATCGCTGGCATTCTTGATGCTTCTTGTTCTCGGGGCCTGCACGACGGCCCACGTCAGAAAGGCGGTCATGACAACGGGGCTGGATGATCAAGGCAAAAACGTGGACGAAATCTCCGCCTACAAACCCGATGCGCCGAAATTCATCGTCTACGCGGACATCGCCAATGCTCCTGAGGACACCAAGATCACCGTTAAGTGGATTTACGTGCCCCAAAACAGGGAGATCGACAAGGTGGAAATGGTGCTGCCGGGATCAAGGTCCATCAATTCCAGCCTATCTCGCGGCGAAAACCCCTGGCCCGAAGGGGATTACGAAGCCCGGATCTTCATCGATCAAAAAAAGGAATCGTCCCACAAGGTCGCTTTCAAGGTCGTTCAATGACCTCTTGAGCCGCCCTCGGCAACATCTTTTCCTGTTACGCGTATTTCGCGTCGGCCGAAGGGTTCAATCCCAAGATGCGCATGATCCGGACGAAGACCCTATTTATAGCTTACTTCTCCATTCCGATCTTCTTCAACATCATCTCAAACCTTGGGTCGGAACGCAGGACATCAAATCTGGGATCGAACTTTAACCAAATCAAGTCGGCATCTCTCTCTTTGTATGCCGACTTCAACAACTCAAATGACTTGTCTTTATCTCCCAAAGCTGCATGGATAGAGGCAAGGTAGAATTTAGAGACATATAAGCGGGCAGATAGCTTGTCCAGCTCCCTGACCGTTTCAAGCGCCTTTTCATGATTCCCCGATACCACATAAGCATATGCAAGATAGGACAAATTCTCCGTGCCGTTCCCAGATAGGGCCACAGCTTTTTTAAGAGCAGCGATTGCTTCTGGAAATAGCGACTTTTGGATATAACATACACCGAGCGTAGCATAAATTAAGGGGTAGTCGGGATCGAGTTCGAGCGATTTCTTGCACTGCTCGAGAGCGTCGTCATACTTCCGAGCTTCATATAGTTTCCATGCAAAATTTGTCTGGGTGTCAATAGATAGTGGATCAAGCTCCACTGCTGATAAACCCTCTTTTAGAGCTTCATCAAACTGCCCATTGCGATATAGAATATAATACAGAGATGTATGGGCATCTCCACAGTTTGGATTGAATTCTAGAGCTTTCTTAATATCAGATTCACCGCCCAGCCAATCATATTCAAAACGGTATTTGATTACTCCAGACCACGTAAGTGCATCAGGCAGCTCATGATCAATCTTCAGGGCATGCTCTAACGCTTTCTTGGCCTTGGGAAGAGCCTCGTCAGCAGAAACAAAATGGAAAAATGAACGGCTAAGATGAACGATAGCTAGTCCGACATAAGCCAGCGAAAAGTTTGGATCTATTTCGATGGCTCGTTCGAAATGGAGGATGGCCTTTCTCCACTCTTCTTCTGTTTGTTTGTTATTCAAAAGCCAGATCCCTCTCATATAAGAATCATAGGCCCCCGTATTATTCGTATACCTCTTCACAACTCTTTCTGTAATTCTTCCCAGCAATTCGATTTTTAGCTTATTAATAATCTGAAGCGATATCTCATCTTGTAGTGCAAAGATGTCCTTCAGCTCCCGGTCATAAGTCTCCGACCAGAGATGATAGCCGTCGGCGATGTTGATGAGCTGGGCCGTGATCCGGAGCTCGTTCCCCGCTCTCCGAACGCTCCCCTCGAGCACCGTATTCACTTTAAGCTTCTGGCCGACCTCCTGGATATCCTGGGCTTTCCCTTTGAAGAAAAAGGCGGAGGTCCTTGCCGGGACCTTGAGCTCCTTGATATTGCTCAGCCGGTTGATGAGCTCCTCCGTCATCCCATCGCAGAAGTACTCTTGATCATTCTGGGGGCTCATATCGACGAAGGGAAGAACGGCGATCGAGTTTTTCCATTTGGCGGCGGGGATGGTCTCAGGTTCAGGTCCCTTCAAGTGGAGGAGGAGATTGATATCCAGGAGAACCGTGATCAGGACAAGCAGAGGTATGATAACGAGCTCCAGCTTGAACTTTCTCGGCACCTCCCGTCCAGAGAACCACCGCCAAATTAAGGTGCATAAAAGCACACTAAAGAGAGTGATGATTGTTATATCCAGCGTCTTCTCAGGAAAATGGTAATGTCCGATGAGAACGAAATGGACAACCTCTATAATGAGCCAGCCGCCGGCAATGAAGGCGGCCAGAATTTCGATGATCCTCTTCTTCCTTAAATTAATGAAGAAAGCTCGGGGTGAGGATTGCAGGCTCATGTTTTCATTAAACCTTAAACGCCAGTTGTTTTTCCCGGGCACGCTCCATCAGCGCCTTGAAACGCAGATCGCCACGCAAGGGTTCGAGAAACCGATTATATTGAGATAAAAACCGGTGATTGGAAAAACCCCAGGAAATTGCCTGTTCGATCCACTCGAGCGCCCTATCTTTTGCGCCGATCCGTGCAAAACAACCGGCAAGATAGACCGGAATATACTCGTCCGTCTTGCCCGCATCCAGAATAATTGTTTGCTCCAGTAATGCATTGAAGCCAAGCTGATCGTCTTGCAGGGCAAAATACAATAGCTTAGCAAGGTCTGAAATCCCGCCCGCGTCCATGGACCCGACCTTTTTAAGAAGCGATAAGGCTTCGTCTTCCTTGCCCGCATATGCAGCTACCGTCCCCAACCACCAAAGGGAAAAAGAATCATCAGGGGCAAATCTTACGACCGCCTCTCGAAGCCGATCATAAGCAACATCCAGCAGGCCATCATATAAATCGACGGCAGCTCTCATCCACGATGTAAGAAAAATAAGCGGGTCTTTTGCCACCGCTTCATCAGCATATTGGCGAGCTTCAACTGTCCTGCCTACCTCGGCAAGGATAAAGCCTAAATAGGCGAGAGCATCGCTGTTGCGGTCTATCTCCGTGGCGTGTTTGGCATGCTGAACGAATCCTTGGATATCACCCCTCTTATATAGAACGAGTCCCATTGAAAAGAGCGCCAGGGATAGGCCGGGATTCAGCTCAAGCGCTTTTGTTGCGTTTTTCTCTGCTTCCTGCAGGGTATTTTCGCTGCGGCTGACACCAAAATCATAAGCCGCGTAGTTCAAGAAGCTAAGTGCCGCATAAAGCTGTGCGTCCTCGCCGACAATAGAGAGTGCTTCTTTGGCAATCCGAAGCCCGCGCTCGATACCCTCCTTTGAGAATTTAAGTCCTTCTTGCCTTGCCCGAAGCCAAGCCTCATAGACTCTTATGTTTTGTATCGTCCTTTTCGCCAGCCGACGCGTATCTTCTGATGTCAGCGAAACTTCTAATGCATCGACGATGCGGCGTGCCAGACGTTCCTGAAGGTCAAAGATATCATCCAGATTGCCGGCATACTTATCCGCCCAGATATGGGTGTCATTTTGGGAATCGATGAGCTGGGCAGTGATGCGAAGGTCGTTTCCTGATTTCCTAACGCTTCCCTCCAAAACATACCGGACCTTAAGTTCTTGCCCGATCGTCCCGGTTGTCTTTTGTGTTCCTTTGAAAGTCATGGCAGAATTTCTGGAGATGACGCGGATAGCATGGACGCGGGAAAGGTGGGTAATAATCTCTTCGGTCATCCCATCGCAGAAATACTCTTGGTCTTTCTGTGGGCTGAGATCGGCGAAGGGAAGGATAACGATGGATTTCTCAGGCTTGATCTCGGCCGACTTTGAGATGTCGAACTTCTTAACCGCTGCGTCGGGCGTGCTTGCCGCCCATTGCAAAGACTTGAAAACGATCCAGGCGATTCCGAGCAGAAAGGCAACAATCCCTATCAGCAGCTTCTTGCCTGGAATGCCAGTTATCTGAAGAATGAGATTCGAGTCTATTGCAAGGGCCACAAGGACAACTAAGGGAACCAGAAGGACTTCAATCTTGACGTTTCCCGGCCTCTTCTCCGTTCCACTGAACCAGCGCCACAAGATGATACAAAGCAGAGCTCCGAGCAAGGTTATGAACGAAACGTCGAGCCATTTTTTATTAAACTCGTAATGGGCGATTAAGATCCGGTCTATAAACTCCAGAACAAGCCAACCGCCGGCGATAAAGCCGGCAAAAGTCTCGATGATATGCCGTTTTCTGAGTTTAGCGAGAAATGACTTGAAAGAAGAAGCCATTTGTCTCCCCAACCTGATAAGCTTGTGGCTGATTGGATTAAGGGTAACAAGAAACAACGCAAGAGTCAAATACTGAGAGGGCAATCCTCTCCCTCTATAACAGCCGTGTCATAAAAATCGCCTAAATCCGCTTAATTCCGGCAATGGTGCTCAAGAGATAAATTGGATATTTTTCCTATTTATCGAGATTCATTTTCTTGAGGAAGGCTTTGAATCGAGGGTCCGGTCGGAAGACGTCTAATTCGGGCAAAACATTTATGAGGGGCAATACGGGATCACGCTCTTCCATCGCTCTTTCGAAACATTCGAACGATTTATCGATGTCTTCAAGCGCGTGATACATTACTATCAAACTTGTCGATCGAACATATTCTTCCTTCGAGCGCTCTTCCAGTGCATGAAGGATTTTTTGCGCTTCATCTTTTTGACCCGACATGGCATAAGAATATCCCAGATAACCGAATGCCCAGGAAAGGCCTCCGCTAAGCTCGATCGCTTTTTGAAATTCCGGTATGGCTTCTTTATACATTCCCTTATCGTTGCATAACATCCCCATATAGTGATGAGCCAGGCCAAAGTTCGGGTCCATCTCAATGGTTTTTTTGAGCTGTTCTTGAGCTTCATCATACCTGCGTGCTAAACGGAAACAGAAACCTAATTCAGCATTCATCCGGAGAGATAAGGGATCGAGTTCCACAGCTTTTTTAAGAGCATTAACGGATTCCTCGTGGCGACGCAGGGACGCCAAAATGACAGAATAGCCAAAATGGGCATAATCAAATCCAGGATTGAGAGAAAGAGCTTTTTTGAATCCCTTTTCGGAGGCCGTCCAATCCCATTCATAGAGAAGGGAAATAATAGCCAAGGCCGCATAGGCTTGAGAAAGTGAGCCGTCTATTTCAAGGGCTTTCATGGCTGCCGCCTTGGCTTTCGGGAAAGCTTCATGCGGCCGGGCAAAGCCCAGCCAACCCAGGCTGATGAAAATGAAGGCAAGCTGGGCATGGGCCAACGCGTAGGCGGGGTCAATCTCAAGAGCCTGATGGAGGCATTCCAGACTTCTTTTTAAGCTTTCTTTTGTCCTTTTGTTCCAGAAATACAAGCCTTTTAACAGCAGGTTATGGGCCTCTGGATTTTCCGTGTATCGCTTGACGACCTGCTCCCTCTCTTTTCCCAGCAGCTCAATCTTCAGCTTGTCCACGATCTCCAGCGTCACTTCGTCTTGAATGCTAAAAACGTCTTTCATCTCGCGGTCGAACCGCTCGGACCAGAGGTGGTAACCGTCGGCAACGTTGATGAGCTGGGCCGTAATCCTCAGCCTCTCTCCGGCTTTTCGCACACTCCCTTCCAAAACGGCATCCACGTTCAGTTTTTCTCCGACCTCGCGGATGTCGATCTCTTTTCCTTTAAAAGCAAAGGCTGAGGTCCGGGCCACAACCCTCAGCTCCCGGATATGGCTCAAGGCGTTGATGATCTCTTCGCTCAGGCCGTCGCAAAAATAGTCCTGGCCTTCTTCCGGACTGATATTGACGAAGGGAAGCACGACGATGGATTTTCCGGCCTTGGTCTCCGCCGGCTTTGAGACGTCGAACTTCTTAACCGCTGCGTCGGGCGTGCTTGCCGCCCATTGCAAAGACTTGAAGACGATCCAGGCGATTCCGAGCAGAAAGGCAACAATCCCTATCAGCAGCTTCTTGCCTGGAATGCCAGTTATCTGAAGAATGAGGTTCAAGTCTATTGCGAAAACCACGAGGACAACTAAGGGAACCAGAAGGACTTCAATCTTGACGTTTCCCGGCCTCTTTTCTGTTCCACTGAACCACCGCCACAAGATGAAGCAAAGCAGAGCTCCGAGCAAAGCTATGAACGAGACGTCTAGCCATTTCTTATTAAGCTCATAGTGGGCGATTAAGATCCGGTCTACAAATTCCAGAACAAGCCAACCGCCGGCGATAAAGCCGGCAAAAGTCTCGATGATGTGCCGTTTTCTGAGTTTAACGAGAAATGACTTGAAAGAAGAAGCCATTTGTCTCCTCAACCTGATAAGCTTGTGGCTGATTGAATTAAGGGTAACAAGAAACAACGCAAGAGTCAAATAATGAGAGGGCAATCCTCTCCTTCTATAACAGCCGTGTCATAAAAATCTCCTAAATCCGCTTAATTCCGGCAATGGTGCTCAAGAGAAATATTGGATATATTCCCTATTTATCGAGATTCATTTTCTTGAGGAAGGCTTTGAATCGAGGGTCTGAGCGGACGATGTCATATTCGGGCAAAACATTCATGAGGGGCAATGAGGGATCACGCTCTTCTATCGCTTTCTCCAAACATTCAAATGATTTATCGATGTCTCCAAGCGCTGAATGTAATATCCACAAGGTTGTCGATCGGATATATTCTTCTTTCGAGCGCTCTTCCAGTCCATGAAGGATCTTTTCAGCTTCATCTTTTTGACCCAACATGGCATAAGCGTATCCCAGCTGTCCGAATGCCCAGGATAGGCCGCCTGTGAGCTCGATCGATTGTTGAATTTCCGGTATGGCTTCCTTATACATCCTCTTATTGTTGTACAAAACCCCCATGTAGTAATGGGCCAGGCCAAAGTTCGGGTCCATCTCAATGGTTTTATTGAGCTGTTCTTGAGCTTCATCATACCTGCGCGCAAAACGGAAACAGCTGCCTAATTCAGCATTCATCCAGAGAGATAAAGGGTCGAGATCCAGAGCTCTTTTTTGGGCAGAAATGGCTTCCTCGAGGCGATCCATGCACGCCAAAAAGATGGCGTATCCATAATGGGCTAAGTCGAATCCCGGATTGAGAGAAAGAGCTTTTTTGAATCCTTTTTCGGCAGCCGTCCAATCCCAATCATATAAAAGGGAAATCCAGGCTGAGGCAGCATAGGCTTGAGGAAGTGAGCCGTCTAATTCAAGGGCTTTCCGGGCTGCAGCCTTGGCTTTTGGGAAGGCTTCATGCGACCGGGTAAAGCCGAGCCAACCCGCGCTTATGAAG
>Ga0315276_10005872_pt1 | contig 11335 bp, 10 predicted proteins | sample YL17G05_0_MG_FD_204542 | JGI IMG/M metagenome (GOLD analysis project Ga0315276, IMG submission 204542) | Sediment microbial communities from Yellowstone Lake, YNP, Wyoming, USA - YL17G05_0 | ecosystem: Environmental > Aquatic > Freshwater > Lake > Sediment | place: USA: Wyoming | collected... | reverse complement strand
GATGCTGCAAAAGTCCGCCAGCTACGTTCTCGGCTCATCGAAATCCGAAGGGTACGCCTCCGGTTTCGACTCGCCTGCGGCCTTGCTGGACGGGCTTTTTGAGCATCCTGCGAGGATGTGGTCCTCATGTCCCAGGCGTGTAGGCTATCGAAGTTCTGCTGTGCTGAAATGGTTTTTCTGCAGTCTGATAGGGTGCTGATAGCGGTGAGTGGGCGTTCGCGAGGAATAACGGCGATGGCGGATCCATCCGGGAGAGCGTCTCAATCCTGTCTTCTAGTCTACGACGGCCAATGCCGCCTCTGTGTCACAGCCAAGAAGGGCCTCGAACGACTGGGGGCTTACGCTGATGCCACGCCGATACGGATGGTTCCGTATCAGAGCGAAGAGGCCAAGCAGGCCTTGGGGGAGGGCTATTGGTCAGGTCGCCCCAACGTCGCCTTCCTAGTCCGTCCTACTGGAGAGATTATCCGTGGACTCGATGCTTTTCTGGCCCTTCTGCCTGGCCTCAAGGGCGGGCGGGTCCTCTCAGTCCTCTTGCGCTTCCCACTGGTCAAGCCCATAGGCTATCTGCTCTATTGGTTTGTGGCCCGGTACCGGTACTCCGTTTTTGGCAAAGTCGAGCTTGTGGGGGTTTCCGAGAATCCCAGTAAACCAAGTCGAGAATTACCACATCGGTAACAGCACGACGCTTGGGCCTCGATTCTGCGTGTCTCGCCCTGTCCCGCTAGTCCCGCCAGTCTCGATCGGCTATTCGATAGCCCCCCCTTTCGAAGGGTTTTCTCCCCACAGTGGGGAATTTACGCTGAAGGGCGTCAATGCGAGACTCCAGCACAAGCGAGGGAGAACTGCACATGACTATCACTCAGTGGCTGTTTGATACGATAGACAGAGTGAGAGAATGGCTTAAGCTGATCAGTCGTGAGTTTGCCCAGGTGTATCAGGAGCGGCAGATCGGTGGGCGAAGGAGGAAGGCTTTCTACGTTTCGTTGATCGCCTTAGCCATGATCAGCTATGGCCTCCCGCTGACAGCGTGGACTGCAGACCTGTCATCTCTCGCGCCGGTGAAGCCTGGGAAGGTCGTGGCAGCTGGTGTCGGGTATGAGAATGCTGAGACGTCGACGATTACCGTGAAAACCTATGATGCCGAGAACGGCGCAATTCTCTCCGATGAATTGTATGAGTTGAACGTGAGAGAGGACGCAGCGTCAGCGGGCAGTCAACCGCGTGAGCGGATTTTTGCGGGCGGAGTCGGCCCGGGGGCGGACGGACTTTCAGCATTCACGCTCCGCGTCTATGACGCGGTCACAGGCCGGTTTCTCTGGGAAGGTCTTCTAAATCTCAATGTCAGCAATCAGGAATCCGGTTCCACCCACCGAGTCGTGGCCCATCTTACGCCGCAGGCGACGGTGACTCAGGTCCGCAGTCGTGGCGCCATCGATGGTCAACCCCAGTTTCTCCTCCGTGCCGTCGATCCGGCAACCGGACAGCTTGTGTGGACCGATCAGTTCTCAGCCGGCGCTGGCAGGCTTGCGCGTGCAGAACGTGTCAGCAGGGCCGTTGTCGGCCAAACAGAAGGGTTGGCGGCTCCATCTCAACAGATCGAATTTCGCATCAGGATGTTCGATGATCGGGACCGGCAGATGTTGTGGGAAGACACGATCGAACCGACTGTGGACGAGGCCGATGTGGCAGCCGGGCACGATGCTGCAGCCCAGCATCTGCCGGCCTGGAATGGCGTAGAGTCAGAGGGGATGAAAGAGGAAGTGATCTAATCAGGAGAAGGAGGGGTTGACCTACCGGTAGATGCTGCAAGCCCGCTGCAACTTAGATCTTCTTTCCGTGCTCCTGTAACTGACCCATCCACCTGGACTGGAATTGCTCGTACGACAGCGAGAGCTGCGATTGCATGGCGGCAGAGAACGCCTGCCTGGCCTTGAGATGTGCGAGGAGTCCTTGCACTCGATGCATGCCGAAGCGGTCGATCAGATAATGCACAGCCGAGTTGGCTTCCAGATAGGCCACGGTCGCGGCATCAGAGGACAATCCTCCCCACATCCCCTCTAAGGCAGGCAGAGGGATCAGGGTAAACTCCTGTTTCATGATCTGATCGAGATCCGCCCAGCGATCCCCGGACAACTCCAAGGCTAAGCCTTCGTTGAGCCAGGTCGGGACGGCGTTGCCGGCTGGGCCGGATTGGTCGTGCAGGAGGGCGTGCACGAATTCGTGTCGCAGCACGCGTGTGAGCCAGGCACGGTCTGCCAACGCGTTCTGCGCAGGAACCTGGATGCGTCCAAGCACAGGGTCGAAAAGCCCATCGGCCCACACCGGGCTGCCGGTCGCGCTTTGGAACGTGGACTTGGTGTGCAGGATGACGACGATGGACTTGGACGGAAAGTGCCAGAACTGTTGGCCGATCTCTCGATAGGCTTCTTCAAGAATCTCCAACACAGCGGCCCAGGTAGCTTGATCTGCTTCCCCGTCGAATTTCACGGTAAAGTGGGCACTGTCTCGGCTGGTGAGTCGCGCTTCGCTCTTCTCGGCTTGGCGGACTTTGGCCGTGACGGTTCGCAGATAGGATTGCACAGCGGGGTCTTTGCTTGCGCGGGCGGTGGCTTGATCGAGGTGGCGAGTCGCTTCGCCGAGCTGATCCCGGTCCTGTAAGAGATTGGCCAGCGCCAGATGGGGGAAGGGTTCGTTCGGAGCCAGGGCGACCAGATGTTCCAGAAAGTCTTGCGTCATGGCCGGATCGCGCATTTCCCAGTAGGCATGGGCGAGGTTCAGTTGGACGACAGGATTCTTGGGATTGAGCAACGCGGCTTGCTTGAAGGCCTTGATCGAGACAGCCGTCCCGCCATGCTTTTCCTGTTGAATGCCCAGATTGTTCCAGAGGACGGCCACATAGGAGCGCGTAGTGTTGTCGGTTGCGATGGCTGCCGGTAGATTGGCCAGTTCGGTTTCCGCTTCCTGGACGTTCCCTTTCTCGATGTCGTCGCGGATCGTTTCCAAGAGTTTGTGATGTGTCGTGTCCGGGACCACGCTGGGATCTATCAGGCGAGTCTGCTTAGTCTCCGGTTCCGCTGGGCCATCGCGATGCGGTTCTGGCGGCGAGTCCTGAGAGTCTTTCACGACGGCATTGGGCTGATCTGGTGGTGGCGTAGGCAGATAGATCGGTTTGAACCGGGCTTGATAGACGATGAATAGCCCGAGCAGGCAGGCGATGGGATACAAAATGTGAGAAATGTTGCGACGGTACATAAGGGCCCTCTTTGAATGAAAATCAGTGTAGCACCCTAAGGAAGCGCGACAAAGGGTTGTCAGCAAATTGAAAAGTGTAGGAGGCTTCTGGAAAAGTAGGTTGGCACGCTCGAACTTCGATGGCCTGCATGTGTGGCACAACAGGAGAGCACTCCCGCGGGAGGCTCAAAAAGGTCGTCCAGCAAGGCCGTAGCGAGTGAAGGGCCGAGGCGTACCCTCTGGGGTACGTTGAGGGCCTGAACAATGCGAGAACGACGCTGGCGGACTTTTTCAGCCTCCTGCTAAATGGGCTATCGAACTCGTTGAGGAGGGGCGGAGGCTGTGATACGATCCGCCACTGTGATACGGAGCTCTTCCGAGCCCACACCCCCTGAACAGTTTCAGCATTGGCTGGACCGAGTCGCGCGTCCGATCGAATTCGCGACTCGCGATGCCTTCGCACATCTCCCTGCCGTCAAAAACCTCAGTCACTTTGTCTCCTCACAGGTGATGCAGGCCCTGTCAGATCGCGTCTATCCACGAGCAATTGAAGCAGCCTTGCTCCAGCTGCGTGGGCTGTTTCTTGAAGACCCGCAGTTGCTCCCGGCAGAGGAGCAGCAGCGCCGGCTACAGGAAGCCACGGTTATTCTTGGGGTCTTGCGCGAGGCCATCCGTGATCCGGCCAAGGCGTGGGACGAACCGGAGCCAGTCGTGCTGCCTGAGCCTGTCATGAATAAAGCTCCATTGCGGCCATGGTGGGAGCAGCCCATCCGTTTCGTGAAGGGAGTCGGACCGAAGCGTACAGCGTTGCTCCAACGGTTTAGGATCGAGACGGTTGAGGATGCCTTTTGGACCCTGCCTTGGCGCTATGAGGATCGATCCGTCATGACCCCGATCGGGGAACTGGTGCCAGGTGTGCAGGCCTCGATTTGTGGCATGATCATCCGAAGCGAGGCCAAGAAGGCCCGCAGTCGCCGTCTCGCCATCCTCGATATTGTGGTGGAGGATTCAACCGGGCGTCTCCAGGCGGTGTTTTTTAATCAGCCATTCCTCGAGCAACTCTTCACCGTCGGGACGAGTGTCATGCTGACCGGACGCGTGGTAGCCGGCGCGCAGGGCTGGGTGGTGATGAAAATGGAGGTCACGCAGTACGAAGTATTAGGCACGGAAATCGAAGCGCGGTTGCACGTGGGGCGTATTGTTCCTGTGTACCACGAAACAAAGGGCTGGACATCCCGGCAGATGCGGGTGCTCATGAAAAGCTTGCTGGATGCCCATATTGCCGAGGCGCAGGAGGTGTTGCCGGTTTCGCTGCGTGCCCGCTACCGATTGATGCCCCTTCAACAAGCTATTCAAGAAGTGCATTTTCCTCAGCCCGGGACTGATGGGGGACAGCTCGATCGAGGTCTCACGCCGGCGCATCGGCGTTTGGCCTTCGAAGAACTGTTTGTCCTCCAACTCGCCTTGGCCTCGCGGCAACGAGTCATGAAGGAAGAGGTCAAGCAGGTGCTCTTCAATCCGAAGACGCCGCTCCTCGGCAAGCTGGATCGGGCGCTCCCCTTTCACTTAACCGCAGCGCAAGAGCGGGTGAAACGCGAGATTCTGTCAGACATGACGTCGCTCAAACCGATGAATCGCCTTGTGCAGGGCGATGTCGGGTCCGGCAAAACCATCGTGGCGGTGCAGGCAATGGTGCTGGCCTGTGGATCGAGCTACCAGGCAGCATTGATGGCGCCGACTGAAATTCTCGCTGAACAACATTATCGGACGATGAAGGGGTTCTTGGAACCGCTCGGGCTTTCCGTGGTGCTCGTGAGTGGTGGGGGCCATGCGGCGGTGCGCAAAATCGTCCGCGGGCAGGTGGCCTCCGGGACTGCGCAGGTCGTGATCGGGACCCATGCGGTCATTCAGCAAGGCGTCACCTTCGCGAAACTCGGCTTGGTGGTGGTGGATGAGCAACATCGATTCGGTGTCCTCCAACGGAAGACGCTCATGGAGAAGGGCTATAAGCCCGATGTGCTGGTGCTGACCGCGACGCCGATTCCACGCACGCTGGCCATGACAGTGTATGGGGATCTCGATGTCTCGGTGATCGATCAGATGCCGCCGGGACGAAAGCCGGTGCGGACGTTTCTTTTGAGCGACAGCCAGAAGGGGCGAGCCTATCAGATTCTGCGCGATGAACTGCAGAGCGGTCGTCAGGCCTATGTGGTCTATCCGCTCGTCGAAGAATCGGAGAAGACTGATCTGCAGGCGGCCATGCAAGGAGCAGAGCAACTGCAAGCGAACGAGTTGGCCGAGTTTCGCGTCGGGCTGTTGCACGGCCGGATGAAGTCGGACGAGAAAGAACGGGTCATGGCCTCGTATAAGAAGGGAGAGATCCAGGTATTGGTCGCGACGACAGTGGTGGAGGTCGGAGTCGATGTGCCCAATGCCACGGTCATGATGATCGAGCATGCCGAGCGGTTCGGACTGGCGCAGTTACACCAATTGCGCGGACGGGTCGGGCGAAGCGCACACCAGTCCTATTGTCTGCTGATGGCCTCGGGCGGGGTGTTGTTTCGATCGAAGAAGCCCAAAGAAGCCGGCGAACCGCCATCGGCAGCCAAGGAGCGGCTGGACGCGCTCGTGCGATCGACCGACGGTTTTGTTATTGCAGAAGAAGATCTCCGCATTCGCGGGCCTGGCGAGTTTTTCGGGTTCCGGCAGTGGGGCATGCCGGAGTTTCGCGCAGCGAACCTGGTGCGGGATGCCGAGTTGCTTCAACAGGCGCGGCAGGAGGCCTTCGCCCTGTTGAAGCAGGACCCGCATCTAAAGGCATCGGCGCATCGTGCCTTGCGAGAGACGATGTTGCGGCGGTGGGAATCGAAGTTGGATTTAGGATCAGTCAGCTAAGATTCGCGGGTCCTGTCGTCGACCAGCCCAACAGTCCTCGCCCCCGCCTGGTGTAGGAATGGAGGGGTGGCCCGTTAGTCTCCTTTGCTCGCGAAACGCGCGGCCTCCGAAGGCCCTCGTTGGACGCGCGCAGTCGGAGACCAATCGGGCCACCCTGTAACAGTAAGAGGAAAACTAAGGCGGTTGAGTTGGGCGACGCCACCCGCGCTCTTGAATTGACTGACCCCAAGGAGGGGGAGAAGTAGGAGAAAATGGGATTATTGCAACGGTTGAAACATGACTTGCAGGCGGGGTTTGCAACGTTGCGCCTTGGCACGGCACAGGTGGCGAACCGTGCGTTGGAAGAAACAGAATTGCTGCGGATTCGGCTCGAAATCCGCAAGCTCGACCAGCAGTTGGACGAGCGCTACCGGGATGTTGGCGAACGAGCGGTGAATCTTCGCGAGGGAGGCGAGCCGGTTGAGCGGGTCCTGTACGATGCGGAAATCGGACGACTCGTCAAAGAGATCCAAGAACTCAAAGACGCACGAGGGAAGTTTGAATCGGAGATGACGGAGGTTCGGAGCGACGTATGAAGGACTCGTCATGCATGATGCGTCTCGCCGGCGTGGATATCGGCACACTCACCTGCCGGTTGCTGATTGCCGATCTGCCGACTGGGGGGCAACTGAGAGAAGTACTATCTGAGCGACGAATCCTACGGCTGGGCGAAGGTGTCGATCGGACCAAGCAGCTGAGCGTTGTTGCGTTGGGTCGGGTGCTCCAGTGTCTCAAGGAGTGGCGGGAGATCATCGATGCCTTGCAGGTCGATGCGATGGCGGTTGTCGCGACGAGTGCCGTTCGTGATGCAGCGAACCGTGATGAGTTTCTCGATCGTGTGAAGCGCGAAGCAGGTCTCGAGGTCGAACTGCTCTCAGGAGAAGAAGAAGCCAGGCGAACGCTGTTGGGTATTCGCTCCGGCTTGCCCCCTAGTGTGAGCGACTTGCTAGCCATCGACATCGGCGGCGGCAGCACCGAGTTCATCCTGGATCGTCCGGGACAGCCACCAATCGTCAGGTCAATCGATGTCGGAGTCGTGCGTCTCTGCGAGCGTCTCTTACACCACGACCCTCCGACCGACGAGGAAGTGCGCCAAGCACGCGAATGGGTGGCGAGAGAAACGAAAGCAGCCGTTGCCGACATGGGCCACTATCACACAGCAACCTTTGTCGGCACAGCCGGAACCATCACCAGCCTCGCTGCCATGGCCCAGAAACTTCCCACCTACGAGCCAGCCAGAATTCATAACTACAGACTACAGCTCGACACCATTCAAGAACTCGAACTGATCCTCTTGAGCCGCATGAAAGCCAACCGAACCGGTCTACCTGGCCTAGAGAAAGGCCGCGAAGAAGTCATAGCTGCCGGCGCCATCCTCATTCGGACGATCATGGAGACAATGGAGATGCCAGGTGTACTCGTTAGCGATCTAGGGTTGCGGGAAGGGGTGCTGATTGATCTGGCGAAACGAATCACAGAGCGGTGAAGCCTTAGCCCTCAGTCTGGGCCGCTCAGTGGAGCCGGCGATTCAGACTAGTATGTGTGAGGACTAACGTGCTGGCGGGCGCTCCTGGTAGTCCCGCCGAAAGCAACATTGATTCAGCAGCTCGCGCAATTTCCTGTCCTCCGCATAGCCTGGGACTCGCGGGCAGTTTCTGCTGGCTTTGCCGAAATTATCCGGACCTCGAATTATGGCTAGACGATTTGCATCTTTCAAAGGAGCGTGGTGCTTCCAGAAATTCTTAGAGAAGGAATTTGGCACACGACTAGCGTTGAACGCTTTGAAGGCATCTTGGTCGCAGGCGGCATTCTGTCTGAACCACCGATCCCTGATAATGACAGATGGGGAACTGCTTGTGGGCCTAGTCTATACCCATTTGTTCTGAGAATAGGCAGCGTGAGCGTCTTCGATTTTTCAGGCTTTGATGAGGCTACCTACGATGAGAAGTATCCGTTCTCAATGTGGCGAACGTTTGTTCCGTGTTTTAGCAAATGGGATGAGGCGATCTGGATTGAACTGGATCGTTCAGCAATTATAGATAGTTTTGTCGACGGAAAGTCAGTTATTGAGCTTTGCAAACGACAAGGCGAGTTGGGGAGAAAAATAATGCCGATCATCGAGGCAGCTCACATCGGCCCAGTTCCGATTTCTGCGTTTCGTCGTATTTTCATGTTCAGCAAGCATGATCAAGAATTCAAACAAGTCCCAATGCCAAGCATCGATAGATAGCGAAACACTGGTCGTGTCAGGATCAAACGCTTCGCCTAACATCGCAGACGGGGGGATCGCCCAAAGCTGTACTTTGGGTTCCCGCACTACGCTCAGGGTTCTCTCACTTCTATGTTTGATCACCGAGGATGCGCGAATGGAAACAAAAACAAAACTTGTCTGGTTGAATTGGTCGCCGGGATTCTCGGCTGGGTCTGGATACTGGCCGCAGTAGCAGCGCTATATTTCTTGGTCGTGGCGATCTTCTCTAATAGCCCTTGGTCACGTTTCTTCTGGGCGTTCGGAATTGGCGCTGTTGCTAAGTGGCTTGCGAGTGGCTTTCCTAGCAAAACTAACGGGAAATGGCCTCTCGCGTGAAGAAGCGAGCAAGGAATGGTTTGATCGCTATATGGGGAAAAATATTTAACAAGAGAATGAACGGTGGACTTTCAGGGGCAGGTCTAGCAGTAGTACCTCTCGACTTCTGACCGAGCGATTCATTCCCGTGCTCTCCCCGTTACTCCCAAGTAAGGTGATCGGACTGTTCCCCACTGCGCACCGCCCTTGGTATGGAAATTTGATATTCTTGTGTGCGCGGTCGGCGAGCACAGGGAACGAATCAGGCTACCCTCAATCCCCCTACTTCTGCGAGTACCACCGATAGCCTTGGTTCTCCGAGAAGCTGGTTTTCGGGGCTCCGCCTGGCTTTTCCAATAACAAGACTTTGAAGTCGAGGAGGCCGAACCAGGCAGGATCTACCACGTCGTGGTAGTGGCAGCCGAGGAGTTTCGGGAGCATGTCGCCCAGGGCCTGTTGTAGTTCCTTCTCCGTGTAAGCACGCACGGGAAAGGGCTTGCTCATGGTTTGGCAGAATCGCTGAATGGTATAGGCCGCACCGGTGCAGAGTACCTTGGTGTCCGGTTTGATGGCGAGAAACTTGGGCAGCGAGAGATAGCGCTCTTGAAAGCCGAGCCAGCGCACGGCTTGGCGTAGATGGCTGTATTGGACTTCGTATTCAGTGTGGCCTGGCAGCTTGACCGGCGCCGGCCAGCCTTCCTCGACCCCGAATTCAGTGAGAAACGCCCTGCCGCCCGGCTTCAACACCCGCCACAGTTCCGCCACGAATCGAAAGGGGCCGAGGTTAAAGATGACGTCCTCCGGCAGATCCGTGCCCAGCGGCAGTCGCACGCGTCTGATCCAGTCCAAGGCTTCCTGATGCTGCGGCGTGTTGCCTGTTCCCTCTTGGAGTTCTTTCCTGGTCAATTTCACCGGCGTCATGTCGGCCATGTTCTCGTTGTCGATGACGAGGTCGACGGAGTTATCTTTGAATGGCAGCCATTCGCCGTTGGCGCGGGTGCCGATGCCGCCCCAGCCTCCGGCCTTGGCGCGAGTCACTTGTAGCTTGAGGAAGGGCTGCGTGATGTCGAGGGAGATGTAGCGGATGGTCTGCTTTTCAAACGGCAGAAGTTCCTTGCCCGACTCGCGGGCGAGGTAACCGAGTCCGCCGCCCACTTCCACGATGACGCGGGGCTTGGGCGCGAACCAGCCCAGCTTCCGCAACTGCTTCATGAGGAGCCGGCCATAGGTCAAGCCGTTGAGTGTCTCGTTCGGTTCCCGGAAGAGGTGCGATACGGTGGTTTCGATCAGGTCGAAGTGGCCGTCGTCTTCGCTGCTGTCGGAGAGTTCATGGTGATGGAAGTCTTCAAGATGCTCTTCTCCCTCGAACCCCTCCTGTCCTGACCAGCCTTCCCTGATTTCTTGGAGGAGCAAGTCCCACTTGGCCTTGTGGCGGTGCCCGCCCGGAGGTTCAGTGCCGAAGTAGCAAAACGAGTAGGTGGGCAGGGACCAATGTTCCAAATGCCACTGTCCCGGCTGTCCGTCCGGTCCACAGACCTTCGTCCCGTATTTTTCCACCAGTGCGCCAACGGACGTATGGCCGTTCATTGCCTGTAACATTTCCAGGCCGGTGCGATTCAGGCGCACGATCGGGAGGTTGTCATCGAGGGGGGCGAACCACCATTCGTCTTCATGGTGCTGATAGGCGATGAGATCGGGAATGTGCCAGGCCAGGAGACTGAGCGTCTCTCCGGTGAGGCTGAGCGGTTGATGCGCGGCGACAGCTGGTTTCATGATCTGTCCTGTTAAATTCGAGCGCCGCAGCCTACACGACGGAGTTCCATTCCCGCAAGGACCTGTTAAAGGGGGGGGCTGGATTATGTCTGGGAGGGCAACTGGGAAGCCTCTATGACGGTGATGACTCCGCGCATGATGGGGTGAATGCGGCAGAGGTAGGGGTATCGGCCAGGAGCGAGTCCGGGGAGTGCAAAAGTACCGTTTGGGAGCATTAGGCCGGAATCGAAGGCGCAGTGAACACCGTCCTCCAAACAACCGGTATGGGTCACCGTATGTTCTGTCGCGGTAGGGTTCTCCCACCTGATCGGAGATCCGGTCGAGACGGTGACAGACTTGGGGACGAAGTAGGGGGAGCTACTCTCAATAATGATGGCGGTATAAAGGGGTGTCGCTGCTGTCGGCCAGGCCGAGAGCGGTCCCACTGCAAGTAGCATGACTACAAGTAAACGAGGGTTCATCGGGAACTCCCTGACTATCCTGTTTCTATTTTATTAGAGCCGATTTGATCGAGAAGGATTCAACACTCTTCTCGCCTGATATTCTATCATGCTAGTCATGGAAGCGCATGGGCACGAGCCGGGGAGGACCAGGCAGGCTCGCTCGCTGCTCTTGATGCGACAATTCGATTGATCCATTCTCCGTTTCGAGAAGGTGGGCGGGTGAGAAGAGCGTCTTTTTTTAGTATCCTATCAGAGAGTGTAGGTGTGTGAGTTGCAAGACCCCATAAGTTCATGCTAGATGGAGGCCGCGTCAGACATCCATGGATGAGAGAGGAGAATTTCGATGGCGAAGAACAAGAAGCAGCCGGCGAAGAAGACACCTGCG
>Ga0315276_10005871_pt1 | contig 11335 bp, 11 predicted proteins | sample YL17G05_0_MG_FD_204542 | JGI IMG/M metagenome (GOLD analysis project Ga0315276, IMG submission 204542) | Sediment microbial communities from Yellowstone Lake, YNP, Wyoming, USA - YL17G05_0 | ecosystem: Environmental > Aquatic > Freshwater > Lake > Sediment | place: USA: Wyoming | collected... | reverse complement strand
CTCTGTCCGAATGGCCCTCGGCTGACCACTTCCTCCGGCACGGTCGCGTCAACGCCTGCGTCATCGCCACGGCTCCCGCTGCAAGCAGGGGCAGCTTCGCAGCCGTTGCGAGATCCGCTCGACCGGCCCATGTCGCCCTCCCTTGGACCGAGGCATGGTGCCTTAGGACCTCAGGAGATGCAAGCCCTCACCGGTTCGCCAATCATCCGCGCGTGGCGGCCGCCCTCGATTTCTCGCGCCGACCTGCCTATACTTGTCGAACGGACAGAGCATCGGGGGTGAAACGGCCCGTGTGCCGCTCTCAGTAGCCGCAAGGACTCGCGGCTCAGATCGAGCGATTGCCCTGAGTGATCGCGGAGACTCTGCCATGGACAGAAATCGTCGCGGCAAGCAGGATCCCCTGGAGCGCGAGATTGAGCTCGCTATCAGTCCCGGTGGGTTCATTCCCGACCGCGCGTGTTTTTCGTTCGTTGGCGACCTGGAGGAGACCGCGACGAAGATCGCGACGCTCGCCAAGACAGATCCGGCCCGGGCGGCGGCGCTCTACGAGACGTTCCTCGCCGGGTGCTACGAGAAAGTCGAGGAACTCGATGACTCGAGCGGCAGTTTCGGACAGTTCGTCGGCGAGCTTCTCTGCGGGTGGATCAGGGCGAGGCAGGCTGCGGGCGACGACCCCGACGACGCGGTCGCCCGGCTCCTTGTCTGGATGGACAACGACCCCTACGCCCTCTCCTACGGGGTGGAGAAGGACGCGGTGAAGGCGTTCGACAAGGTCGGCCTGGCGGCTTTCGAGCGGCGCATTCGGAAGCGGTTCGAGGCGGCCGCGAGTCAGCGCCAATCCGCGGGGCGGGCGGTTGAAGCGGAATCTGCGTGCCGAGAGTGGGGTGCGGTCCTCCGCACGATCTACGTTGCCCAGCGGAACATCGCGGCCTATGTTGTGATCGCCGAACAGACCGGACTGACCCCTGCGGATTGCCACGCCGTCGCGACCCTGCTCCGCGGACGCCGCAAGCCTGAAGACGCCCTGGCCTGGGTCGAGCGTGGGCTCGGAATCGAGAGGAACGCGCCACACGAGTCGACGGCCGGCCACGAGCTCGCGAGGCTGCGCCGCGAACTCTGGACGAGGCTCGGTCGAGGGGACGAGGCCCTCGACGCGGCGTGGGTCGACTTCCGGAAGCATCCGAGCAAGTACACCTATGACGACCTGATGCAGTTCGTACCCAAGAGCGAGCGCGCCTCATGGCACGAGAAGGCCATCGAAGCCGCAATAGGCGCGGACCTCCACTCACTGTTCGAGCTGTTCCTCGAAACCGGGGAGCTCGCGCGGCTCGCCGACTGCGTTCGTGAGAGCGGAGACGCGGCACTCGAAGCCACCAGCCACTACGCCACCGAGCCCGTTGCGGAAAAGCTCGAGAAGAAGCATCCGGACCTGGCGGCGCGCCTGTGGCGCGCCCAAGGCATGCGCATCGTCGACGCGAAGAAGAGCGAGTACTACCACGCCGCGCTGTCCAACTTCGAGCGCGCTAAGCGCTGTTTCGAGAGGGCCGGTCTTGCCGCGGAGTGGGAAAAGACAGTCGGTGATGTCCGCGCCCGGCACCATCGCAAGGTCGGGTTCATCCCGGGCTTCGAGCGGCTCGTTGCCGGCGCGGGGGGACACGGACACCAGCAGTCCTTTCTGGAGCGGGCCAAGGCGCGCTGGTCCAAGCGGCAAGCGAAACGCGAGGCGTGAGCTGGGCCGCGCCAGGCAGGCCGTGCCGATCCAACTCGCGCCAAGTCAGATTGCGTTCGTGAACAATTTGCTCCCGAACACCGGGTAACAGGCTCATCCCGTCCAAACTAACCCTGGGTCTGGAAACACGTCCAGCTTGCGGTTTCGCCTCTCCGGAGGCGTACCGCCGTGGGCACGCAGCTCGAAAGCACATGGCCGAACGAGGATGCTCGGCCACCGGTTGCAGTGAGCGCAGGCAGCGACCGCCGACCAATCGCGCTTCCCTCGGCGCGTTGCCCCTCTCGTGCCCTTTCTGATTTCTGGTAACCGACGCGCTATGATCGGCCCACCCCGACATCCACGAGAGGAGATGCCCGTGTTCAAGAGCAACGCCGTCCGTAGCTGCGTGGAGCTCCACGAGATCGAACTCAATCGCTTCTATGACACGTGGCAGGCGTTCCGCGCCTATCGTGTGGTCGATCGAGCGCAGTTGGTGGACCACTTCATGCGAGGTTACGAACAGGTGCTGCGGGCTCACCTCGTGGTCGGCCGCTTCAGAGCGCCAGACCTGAATCCCGACCGATTTCTGGGCCACGTCGCCTCAGCAGCAACGCAGGTGCAGGCAAACTGGGCGGTGACCGGTGGCCAGGCGGCCCATGCGCTCGATCGCTTCTACCGGGGGGAGAACCTGCCCTTGTTCATCGAACCATTTACACACGCCCTCCAGCGGACGTTGCGACTCGTGCCTGACCGCCACGGGCCCGTGACCCTGTTCCGCCCGTTCGGTGAGAGGTGGGCTTGGCGAATCGTGAACACCACGCCTGTCGCCCATCCGTGGTTGGTGTACGCGGAGTTGTTGTATCACGGCGAGCCACGCGCGCTCGAGGTGGCCGAGCGCGTGCGAGAGGAGCACCTGAAGCCATGATCGTGCTGCTTCCTGAACAGGCTGGGGCGTTGCGCCAGCTTCAGGACGTGTGCCGGGAACTCGGTGTCGATGTGGTCGTCGTCGGCGCAATCGGCCTTCGGACATGGTTGCGAGACGAGCATCGCATGACGGAGGACCTTGATGTCGCCGCGGCGCTCGACTGGCACCGGGCCTGTCAGCGCACGTCGCGCCGCTGCACGTCCTGGCTCTCCTGAAGATCGTCTCGTATATGACGAAGCGGGGGCGTACCCGGCCGTTCCTGTTGAGTAGTACCTGCGCGGGGAGCGCCGACGGCGGTGGTGACACCGGGAGGCGCCGATTCGAGTCTATGGCTTGAACACCCGAATCTTGAGATCCCGAATCGGGTTGAAGTGCTTGGCGTTGCCGGTGCAGAGGGTCAACCCGTGTTCGGCGGCCGTGGCGGCCACGAGCGCATCGCCTGCCCGCAGACCGTGCGAGAGGGCGTACTCTTCGATGTACACAGCCGCCCGGTGACCGATGTTCTCGGTGAGGGGAAGCGTGGTAAACCCGAAGGTCTTCAAGAACGACCTCGTCGCTTCATGCTGCCGCTGGTTCCGGGCACATTGCAGCAGCTCCAAGTAGGTCTGCAGGGAGAGCAGACGCTCCTCTTCCTGATCAACAAGCCGCGCGGCCTTGCTGTTCCCCCTCTGAATCCAGATGAAGACATCGGTGTCAAAGATCACGGTGACGCCCCCCGCGCAAGTGCTCGATAACGTCTTCGACGGACTGCGCGCCTTTCCGGCAGCCAAAGAAGCTGTGCTCCGTCACCTTGACGGCCGAGGTCGTGGTGGCGGGGGAGATCACCCCCTTGAGCTTGCCGCGATAGAGAACGCTCACGGTTTCGTTCCGCGCGAGCGCCTTCAAGACCTGGTTCATGTGGTAACGGAGATCGACAATGGTAGCCTGCATGATGTCACCTTTATGTCTACTTCAACTATACATCAGGCTGGGCCCCGGTGCTCATGCCATCACGCAGCGCTCACGCGCGGAGGCGGAGAGGTTCGAATCCTGCCTGAGGAGCACCCCCTTCCACGACCTGGGGCCGCTCCTGGTTGATCTCGGTGGCGCCCTCACCGACCCAGCTGGCGCAGCATCAATAGGTCGGCGTCGGCGTCGGCGTCGGCGAGGTACTTGCGCAATTCCTCGCCCTCTTCGTCTGCCAGCGCCGACAACTCCCGAAGAGCGGTCATGGCCCCGGCCACGTCGCCTCTCACCCACCGCCGCCAGATCGGGAAGCACTTTGCCCACTCGTCCGGCCCGACCCCGAGGCGGATCCACTCGTCCGGCTTGACGCGAAGGGCCTTCTGGATGGCGCGCGCCCGCTCGACATACGGAACCGCCTCGTCCGCCCGGCCCATGAAGATGAGCGCCTGGGCAGCGCTCAGGTTCTGAAGGGCGCCGTTCGGCCGAAGCTCGGCCAGCCGCAACCAGTAAGGCAGCGCCTCGTCCCGCCCCAAGTAGCTACGTGCGAGATTGTTCACGGCCCAGTAGTGGTCAGGGTAGAGCCTGACGAGCGCCTCGTACTCGGCGCTCGCCTCGTTCGGCCGACCGTGTAGTTGGAAGTACGTGCCTCGGATGAACAGGCGCTCCCGCTCGGTCGCGTGGTCCGACAGTTGAAAGGCGCGTTCCGCGGCGGCCAACTGCTTTGCCCGATCGCCCCACGGAAGATCCGGGCGACAAAGCGAGCTACGCTCTCCTCTTCGCGCCAACTGTGACCGACTCCGGTGTGCCCGGCAACCCGGACGCGAACTACGTCAGCGAGACGACTCCCGCAACGGTTCAAGATGTCCCGGGGACCTGCCGAAGCGTGGCCGGCGGAACCCTCGACAGCTGGATCGTCACGGTCAATTCTCCGGCCGTCGGCGCCGTCATGCGTGACAGCGGCAAAGGGTCGCCGGTCCAGTCCGGGCAGTACACGATGCCGTTCCAGCTCCTCATCAGGGCGAAGAGCTGCGTGCCGTTCTAAGCCCGGAGCCCGCTGACGACGGAAGTGGCGGCGATGCTGCACGACATCGGTGCCGGCCCCGAGGCGAGGAAGGGCTCCTTGACCGGAGGATAGTCCGCCTTCGCCCGCTCCGAATCACGGGGCGGGCTTCGGCGAGGCAACGCTGTCGCGCGCAGCGCGGAGGCGGGCAGGTTCGAGTCCTACCTGCGGAGCCGCACTTCCCGCACCCTCCAGGCTTCAGGCGTTCGGCAGGCACGGGCGCCTCGCTCCGTCCCACCGCCCCGCTCGATGGTCCCATGCAGCGCGTGACTTCTCGACTTGGCGCGATTGACGCCGCGCTGGCGAAGGAAGAAGCTACGAATGAACGCAGATGGGGAGGGCCTTCGATGGAATGTAATCCAGGCGCGATTCATGATGCGGAAACGACGCTCGTGTTGCGTGGCGGGCGCCGGTGGACCGGGGCCCTCCTGCGAAGAGGATTGCTGCTGGCCTGGTGGCTGTTCCTCACGGCGGGGCTCGGCGTCGCCGCCGCGGTGCAGGCACCCGATCCGTTTGAGAAGGCGCTGGCCAACGGCCAGCTGGCGCAGGAGGGCTTGTCCCGCTGCCATCGCTACCTCCAGGCCTGGCTGGCGCGCGCCGAGCCGACCACGGGCCTGATCCCGCGCAACCTCACCGACAGTCCGTATTGGAACGGCAAGGACAGCGCCGCCGACAACTACCCGTTCATGGTGCTGAGTGCGTGGTTTACCGACCGCGCCGCCTACGACGGTCCGCTGCGCCGCATGCTCGACACCGAGCGACGGCTGACGGCGCGGCCCGGTTGGCGCCGGCTGACTGACGACTACAGCCTCATCGCACCGCTCGGGTTGCGCGACGCCCGAGCCGACGCCGAGCGGATCATCTTCAACTCGGCCGAATACGTGAAGGACGGCCTGCTCGCGCTCACGGAATGGCTCGGTCCGAGCCCGTGGAGCGAGCGCATGTTCGAGCTCGTCGACGACTCGTTCGCGCTCGCGGCGGTCGACACCGGGGCGGGCAAGGTGCCGATGGCGGGGCGCAACAAGGAAACGGGCGTCGAGGTGAGCGGCGACTACCTGCAGGCGCTCGCGCGGCTCTACTGGCTGAGCGGCGGCCAGGAGAAGTACCTCGAATGGGGCCGGCGGCTGGCGGACCTCTACCTCCTGCCCGAGAACCGGTCTCACCCGACGCGTGACTTTTCCGAGCTTCGCCTGCGCGACCATGGCTGCGAGATCGTCAGCGGGCTGTGCGAGTTCTACGTCACGCTCCACTATGCCGGGAAGAAGCCGGGCGGAGAGAAGTGGGCCGCGAAGAAGGCCGCCTACGCTCCGCACGTGCACGAAATGCTCGATCGCATCCTCGCGGCCGGCCGCAACGCCGACGGGCTGCTGTACAACTCGGTCGATCCGCAGACGGGCAGGATCCTGGATGCCGCGGTGTCCGATTCATGGGGTTACGTCTTCGACGCCTACTACGCAGTGTGGATGGTGGACGGAACCGCCGCCTACCGCGAGGCGGCGTTCCGGCCACTCGGCGCGCTGTGGGACAAGTACCGCGGCTATGCCTGGGAGCCGAGCAGCAACGCGCCCGGCAATCCCAAGGGCAGCCAGGACGGGTATGCCGACTCGATCGAGAGCGCGCTCAACCTGTTCAACCGCTTGCCGCCCGGCGATCCGCGCGCGGCGCCCGCCGCCGCCTGGCTCGACAGCGAGACTCGCGAACTGTGGTCGCGCCAGCGCCCCGACGGCATCATCGAAGCCTGGCATGGGGACGGCAATTTCGCGCGGACCACAATCATGTACTGCCTGTGGAAGACACAGGGAATCTCGGCGCATCCCTGGCGGGAAGACCTGCGGCTCGGGGCGGTGAGGGCGGGCGGCGGCGTGGCCTTGGCGGTCACGGCCGACAAGCCCTGGAGCGGCACGCTCGTGTTCGACCGGGCGCGCCACGCGGAGAATCTGCACTTGCCGATCGACTGGCCGCGCATCAACCAGTTTCCGGAGTGGTTTACGGTGGCGGCGGGCACGCGCTACCGCGTGCAGCCCCAGTCCGCAGGCGCCGCCGGTGTGCCCGCGCGCGAGCTCTCCGGCGCAGAACTTCGCCGGGGCCTGCCGGTGCAACTGGAGGCAGGCAGGCCCGTCCAGCTCACGGTGCAGCCGCTCCCGCTCGAGACCCGATCCCGGTGAGGAGCGCACACGCCGCGTCGCTCGCCTTTCACTCCTTCTCCGGCGCAGACGCCAGGTTGGCGGCGCCGGCGGCAATGAAGTGGATTCCGCCGACTGAGGCGACCCGGTCCGCGCCGGGAGCCACAAGATTGCGCCCGGTGGCGGACGCAAGGGCCGCATCGCCCGTCGGCACGAGCCCGGCGGCTGCGCGCGCCTCTGCAGCGACGGCGGGCGAGAGCCTGACTGTGGCGAGGTACGCGCTGTTCACCGATACCGCGGCGACACCCGTCGTCGCCATCAATCCCGGCCGGTTCCGGCGGGCCCAATCCTCGATGCAGCCGACAAGCAGCGCGAAGGAGAGTGCGGGCTGGCGTTTCCAGTAATCGATTTCGACCGAGTAGGCGTCGCGCTGGAGGAGCAGTCGATAGGCACCGTGCACCACCTGCTCGTATTCGGCGGGGTGCTCGGCGAGCCACCGGAGGTGGCGCTGCATCAATTCGACGTAGGTGCCGCCACCGGACAGGCTCGTAGTGTCGTCCTCGCTCGGCGCACGGCCGAAGGCGTCCTGGCTCGCCTTGACGATCACGGCCCGCCTGGTGGCCGAATCAGCCTGCAGTTGCCCTCGGTGCCGGGCGACGAGATCCGCGACGGGAAGGGGTCCCTGCTTTGCCCATTGCTCGAGCTCGACGGCCGATGGCGCGCGACCGAGCGCGAGCACAAAGGACGCCGCGACTCGCTCCTTTTGTTCCGCAGACTGGGCAAACGCGGTCGCCGGAGGATACGCCAGCGAGGCGACTAGGACGAAGAGCGAGAGACAGGGCCTGCCTGAGAAGGCGACCCCGCCACATTTCAGCGGCTCGGACATCACGGCTTCTTCAGGTCCGCCACCGCTTCGCGCACGAGCGCCGTGTTCCTGGCGAGCGCGCGCACGAGCTTCGCGGTCTGCTCGCCGGCGATCTTCCAGTCCTGTTTCTCGACAGCCTCGGTGATGCCGGGCATCTCCAGGTGCGCGTAGGTGTAGCGCGCGGCGTAGAGCATGTGCTTGAACCAGGGGCGGCCGGGGATGCCCTCCGGTGACAGCCAGTTGGCCTCCACGTCCATGATGCGGCGGTTGATGGCGGCGGCCTTCTTCCGATCGAGGGGACCGGCGGCGAGGGCGGCGTCGATGGCCTGTTTCAACTCGCGCCCCGCCGCGGCAAACTCCTCCGCAGCGGCGATCGCAGGGCTGAGATCCAGCTCTCCGGCCCGGCAGCGTTCGGGCGTCGCGCCACCGGCCGCGCGGGAGGGATCGGCAGCCCCGCACAGCTCTCGCAGAAACGTCCCGACATCCCGGCCGTAGAAGCCAAAGTCGAAGGGCAGCACATCGGCGTTGGCCAGCCGCAGCGCGAGCACGCCCCAGAGCTGGGACATCAGCGTGTGATAGCGGTAGCCGGGATCGCCGTAGTGATTGACCCAGTAGTAGTCGTCGTACATCGAGTGATAGACGCCGTACGGCCCGTCGAACGTCAGGCCAACGACCGGCCGGCCGAGTGCGTTCAGGAACACGGTGTGGTCCGAGCCGCTGCCGATGCGCGTATCCACCAGCGACTCATCGTCCACGGCCCCCTTGCGCTCGCCGCCGCCCGTAGCGGCAAACCGCGCGGTGTCTGTGGCGGCCGACTTCTTCCACGCCTCGTACAGCGACGTGCCGGACGGATCGTCGAGCGTGCGGCTGACTTCAACAAGCAGCGGCGCGAGCGAACCCACGGCACTGCCCTGGAAGTTCGGGCCTGACGCCGACGAATCGACGTTGATGTAGGCCACCAGCTTCCGCGCGAGATCGGCCGCGAACTGCTCGCCCCATTCGGTGGAGCCGGTGAGGCCGACCTCCTCGCCGTCCCAGCTGCAGGCGATGATGGTGCGACGCGGTCGTGTCCCTGTCTTCGCCATCTCGCCAAGGGCACGGGTCAGCTCGAGCATGGAGGCGGTGCCGCTCGACGGATCCACGCCGCCGAACTCCCACGCGTCGCGGTGATTGCCGAGGAGCACCCACTCGTCGGGCACCTCGGCGCCGGGCAGGCGCGCCTCGACCACGTAGTTGGGCTTGACGCTATTGTCCATGTCCACCTTCAGGTGGACCTTCACCCGCCCGGCGCCGAGACGGTAGGTGATCGGCAGGCCGCCCTGCCACTCCTTCGGAGCCTCGGGGCCGTCCATCTGCTCGAGGAGCGGTTTCGCGTCGTGCCACGACATGACCGCTGCCATGATCTTCGGCACCGACTGCGCCTCCTCAGGCTTGATGCGGCGGGCGCCTTGGGTAGACGCCCATCCCGGTGTGAGCGGATCGCCGGGCACGATGAAGTCGTAGGTGATCGCGCCGCGCTGCAGATGAGTCTCGGGGCCCCAGGGGCCATCGGGAAACACCGCGCCCTTCTTGTACCCGTCCTCCGCAGGATCGGAATAGATGAGGAGCGCGGCCGCACCGCGCCGCTCGGCGGTCAGCGCCTTGAACCCGCGGTAGCTGTACGGATTCGAGTATCGGACGATGACCACCTTGCCGCGGACGTCGATGCCGTGCTTCTCCAGCAGCTCGTAGTCTTCGGGATTGCCGCCGCGCGCATAGACCAGCGGAGCCGTCACCTCGCCCGACGCCGACATCGCGAGGTAGCCACCGCTCACGCGCGAGTTCTTCGTGTCCGGATCGACATCGTAGGCGGCTTCGCGCAGCCCGGCGGTGTAGCGCACGGGCTCGACCATCTCCAGCGTGACCTGGCGAGGCGCGGAGTTGTACACGTCATAGCGGTGGACGGTCACGTCCTGCCATCCCTGGCGCTTCCACGCTTCGGCGATGTACAGCGCAAGCTCGTGGTTCCGCGCGGACCCGGCCGGGTGAGGCTCCGCCGTGAGGTAGCGGTGGAACTCGCGCACCTTCTCCGGCGAAGGCAGCGCCTTGAGCGTCCGCTCGATCGCGTCCTGCCTGGCGGTCGACGCGCTCGTATAGCCGCTGAAGCGCTGGCCCTGAGTGGCGCCGGCTAGGAGCAGACAGAGGAAGAGGACCGGGATCTTCTTCATTGGGGCGGATCCACCCTTCTGATCGAGCCGGGGTCTTCAGACCCCGGGGCGCTGCAAACAGATGTCGCGCGCTTCGGTGAGTGACGCGTCCAGGATCGTCAGGGCCTCGTTGACTTCGGCCCGGGTGATTACGAGCGGCGGCGCGAACCTCACCGAGCTGGCGCCGCACGACAGCAGGATCAGGCCGTTGTAGAAGGCCCGCGTGATGGTGGCGTCGCACAACTCTTTGGCGGGAGTCTTCAAGACGCGGTCCTTCACCAGTTCCATGCCGATGAAGAGCCCCCGGCCACGCACGTCGCCGATCTCGGGATGCCGCTCCTGGAGGCCGCGCAGGCGATCGAGGAAGTAGGCGCCCACCTCGGCTGCGTTTGCCGCGTACTGGTGCTCGACAAGATCCAGCGTGGCGAGCGCCGCGGCGCAGCAGAGCGGATTGCCGCCATACGTATTGCCGTGGGCGCCCCGCGGCCACTTCTCCATGATGGGTTTCCTCGCCACGACGAGGCCGATAGGCATGCCGCTCGCCAGGCCCTTGGCCAGCGTCATGATGTCGGGCCGGACGCCCCAGTGCTGGGCGGCGAACATCTTTCCGGTCCGGCCGATGCCGCACTGGACCTCGTCGAAGATGAGCAGGATGCCGTGGCGGTCGCAGAGGTCCCGCAGGCCCTTCAGGAACCCGTCCGGCGGCACGATGTACCCGCCTTCGCCTTGCATCGGCTCGACGAGGATGCCCGCCACTTCGTTCGCGGGAACGTTGCACTGGAAGATCACGTGCTCGATGTAGTCGAGCACCGCCTGGCCCTGGTCGGCGCCCGCGAGGAGAGGCCGATAGGGGTTCGGGTACGGCACGTGCGTCACGCCGGGCATGCCGGGGAAGAACCCCTTGTGCTGCGTGTACTTGCTCGCCGTGAACGCGAGGCTGCCCATCGTGCGCCCGTGGAACGCGCCCAGGAAGCCGATGAACCGGCTGCGGCCCGTGTGGTGACGGGCCAGCTTGATGGCGCCTTCCACGGCTTCGGTCCCGCTCTGGGCGAAGAAACACATGACCGGCTCGCCCATCGGGTCGAGCTCGTTGATCCGCTCGCCGAGGCGCACCTGGCCCTCGTGCCAGTAATCAGACGAGATGTGGATGAACTTGTCGGCGGCGTCCTTGATCGCCTGGACCACCTGCGGATGGCTATGGCCCGTGCTGCACACGGCGATGCCCGCCGCGAAATCCAGGAAGCGGTTGCCATCCACGTCCCATACCTCAACGCCTCTCCCGTGATCCATGACGAAGGGATAATCCCGCGGGTACGACGGGGAGGTGACCGACGCGTCGCGCGCGAGGATGGCCCTTGCATGTGGGCCTGGAAGTTCGATCCGAATGTGCGCGGTTTTCACAGGGCCTCCAATCAGAGCGGGAGCATGACGGGTTTACTGTGCGCCAGGCGCGTGCGTTCGTGGAGATCCCGCAGGATCCTCAGTTCTTCGTCGCTCGGCGGGACAACGACGTCCACACGGTC
>Ga0315276_10005868_pt1 | contig 11338 bp, 9 predicted proteins | sample YL17G05_0_MG_FD_204542 | JGI IMG/M metagenome (GOLD analysis project Ga0315276, IMG submission 204542) | Sediment microbial communities from Yellowstone Lake, YNP, Wyoming, USA - YL17G05_0 | ecosystem: Environmental > Aquatic > Freshwater > Lake > Sediment | place: USA: Wyoming | collected... | reverse complement strand
ATGATTCCTTCCATGATTGCTGGACGAGCAATGCTCCGGTACCTCGAAGAGCATGAAAAGGAAATTTACCCGGCCCTGGAGATGAAGGGGCAAAAAGTTCGGGGGGGAATTGAAAAGGCTTTCCATTCCCGGGGAATTCCTGCCCGCTGTCTGGGCGTGGGTTCCCTCTTTACCACCTGCTTTCCACCATCCAACGACGTTCCGATACGGAACATCGAAGATGTGGAAACCAAAACCGACCTGATCAAACGGGAAAAAGAATTCCGCCTGCGTATGCTGAATAAAGGGGTGTTCACGATGTACGGTGGCGGAGCGCTCTCCATGGCCCACACGGAAGAGGATATGAACCGGATTATTCGGGCCGCCGAAGAAGTGGCCAAAGAAATGTCTGGAGGGAAGAAGTGAGAGGGAAGTAACATTTTGGTTTTATCCTACCTATAAGCCTTGTTGCTGTCCAAAAAATGAAAAGGAGGAATGCAATGGAAAGAGGAAAATGGATGAAAATCGTAGGAATCGTGGCCCTGGCTTGTTTTGCGATTTGGGTTTTGGTTTTGCCCCCCAGTCCGGCTCAGGCGCAAAAAAAGCCGGAATACAAATGGCGGTTCGGCACCCCCTGGAACCAGAAAGTCCGCAATGACTCCTTCCAGCTTTACTGTGACCTCATCAACAAGTATTCCGACGGAAGAATCCAGGTAACCTTCAAGCACACCGGCCTGTATGGAACCCACGATGAGATCTTTCATGGCGTGCGCGAGGGAAGCCTCGAAATGGGCCTTTTTGCTCCCTATATAAACCTCGTTCCCGGCGGAATGACGAACTGGATGCCCTGGACCGTTGGAAGCTACGAAGAAGCGGTCATCGCTTACGCCCCTATTACTGGAATCCTTTTCAAAGCCATGGACAAAGCCTATGAAGAAGTGGGGATGCAGCTTCTCTGGAGCTCTCCCATGGGGCCCTATGGCATCGGCAATAAAGTCCGTCCGATAAAAACTCCCGATGATTTCAAGAATTTGAGATTCCGCGTTTCCGCCTCGCTCCAGTCGGTGAAATGCATCGAAAACATGTCCAAAGGCACCGGCTTAATCGTGCAGACAATTCCCTGGGCCGATATTTATAATGCCTTGGACCGGGGTGTGGTCGACTCCATCTGGAGCCTCTGGGGCTCTCTCATAGATGAGCGCCATTACGAAGTCATCAAGCATTACACCGCCCTCGACTGGGCCTGGGATTCCTGCAATGTGGCCATGAACCGGAAGGCCTATCAACAACTCCCGCAGGACCTGAAAGAGGTTCTCTTTAAGGCCGGGCGGGAAGCGGAAGCCCGGAATTACCGGGAGCAGAAAAAGGTTGACGAGGAATACAAGAATAAATTGACCGACTCCGGTTTGATCATTTACAACCCGACGGACGCGGAAAGGGAGGTCTTCCGCAAGAAAGCCAATATGCCCGCCATCTGGGAAGAAATGTGCAAGCCATGGCTGGAAAAACACTTCCCCGGCCAGAACATGGTAAAACAGATGCAGGACGAGCTGGAAAAAATCAGAGTCCAAGCGAAAAAGAAGTAAGGGAAAAACCATCTACTCGCCAGCCTGAGCCCTTTGGGCTGACGAGTAAATGGAAAGCAAAATAGAACTGATCGGGCCGACGGTCGAAGATTGAAACCTTAATAGGCCGACGGCCCGGCCTTGATCCGAAAAAAAGGAGGACCCTGGGGATGAAGAAACTTCTGCAGGGGATTTACAAAGGAATCCAGATGGGCGAGATTATTATTTGCTTGTTTGGGCTCATCGCGACAACCTTATTGATCTGTGCCCAGGTCGTCAATCGTTACTGGCTCCGTATCGAAATCATGTGGCTGAATGATCTGGCTCTATATGTTTTCATCCTCCTCATGTTCATGGCTTTTTCGGCGACCACCTGGAAAGAAGGGCACGTGCCCGTTGAAATTTTTAAGAACATGGTATTTAAGAACCGGCCCGTGGAGGGCGCCATCTATCGGGTTTTTTTGGTCGCCCTTGCCATCGTCATCCTCTTAGCCATTTTTCCGGTAACGTACCAGTTCACGGCGCGGGCCATCAAATATCCAGAGTATGCTACCCTGGTCCGATGGTTAAACACCAGCTGGCTGATGATCACACTTTTTGTTGCCTTTTGTCTCACGTTGCTTCACTTATTGGTCATCCTAACAAGGGATATCAAACTGATGATCAAAACCATCCAGATGAATAGGCGGCGGGGGTAAGACCACATGGAATACGGAGTCTTTAGCGGGTTAGGGATATTCTTCGTCGGGATTGCCATGGGCCTTCCTCTGGCCTGGGTTTTTCTGGGGAGCGCCCTGGTTTCCCTCTTAGTGATTCAAGGTTCTTTCACCTTCATGCCCGGCACCTTTTACCATGCCATCGATAACTACGTCCTCATGGCTATCGCTTTCTTTATCTTTGCCGGAAACTTGATTGCTGAGTCGGGCATTGCCCAGCGCCTCGTCCGACTTTCCTATGCTATTGTCGGGAGAGTCAGAGGGGGGCTGGTGGATGTGGGGATCCTGGCGGCCGTCTTTATGGGGGCATTGACCGGCTCATCCATCCCCGTCATTGCGGCCCTGATCCCGATCCTGGTTCCCGGCCTGGAAAAACTGGGCTACGAGCGGAAATATGTGACTGCGGTTCTCTGCTCTTCGAGCTTTCTCGGGTACCTGATCCCTCCCAGCGTTCCCGCCCTGCTCTATTGTATGATCGCCCAACAGTCTGTCGGGGCAGCGTTTCTGTCCACGGTTTTCCCCGGTCTGCTTCTGGCCGGGGGGTACATCGCCGTCAACACCTTTATGTGCCATAAATATTACAAGCCCACCCAGGAGACCGTCCAGCTTCCCACCACCCTGGCAGGAACGGTCAAAGAGGTCGGGGCTTCTTTCTGGGCGGCCCTGCCGGCCATCGGCTGCCCATTGATTGTGTTGGTGGGCATCTACGGAGGAATCTTCACCACCAACGAAGCCGGCGCCGTTGCCGTGCTCTATACGGCCATCGTCGGCTTTTTCATGTACCGGCAAATGACCCTTCGGGGTTTCTGGAATAGCAGCCATACCACGATTATGACCATGGGAATGTTGGCCCTGCTCATGGGTTTCGGCATCGTTTTCACCCGCCTTCTGATCCGCGAAGGCGTGGGAGAAATGTTGACCCAGTTCATCCTAAGTATTTCCACGAACAAATATGCCATTTTGTTCATGATCAACATTCTCATCCTCATCCTGGGGATGTTCGTCGACGGTCTTCCCATCATGATCATCGTGGTCCCGCTCCTTATGCCCCTGGTCAAGGAGCTGGATGTGAACCTGATTCACCTGGGGGCCATCATCGTGGTGAATGTGGGGTTGGGGGTGGTTACGCCTCCCTATGCCATTTCCATATTCGTGGGAAGCCGCTTGGGGAACGTCCCCTACGAAGAGCTGGTTCCTCCGATGATGGTTTACTTGTTCCTGGTGGGCCTACCGGTTTTATTCCTTACCACCTATATTCCCTGGCTCTCTTGCTGGCTTCCGACGGTGGTGATGGGACTCAAGATTGTTGGCCCCTGGTAGCAGTAATCTTCCGGGCTTCCCACCCCTGAGATTTGGATTCCGCAATGAGGTTTCGTCTGAAAAGGGCTGGCGGTGGAGGTCGCGATTTTTCATCCGACCCTTCCTCTGCTGCCAAGAATGATGGTTTCCTAAAAAGTCCATCTGCGGCGTTGCGCGGCAACTTCGTCGTTGCGGCGCACCGAAAACTGCGCCTCACTCCTCAGTTATTGGGCGCCTTGCATTGTAGGGGGGAGTGGCGCTCGCCCAATCAGGGGCGTCCGGCCGGACGCCCCTACAATCGAAACCATCGTTCCGGTGACGTTTTACGAGATCCTCAAGAATAGGGTGAAGAATTAAAGGAGGTATCCTTCAATGTTGGATCTTCTGATTGAGAATGGCCGAATCATCGATGGAACTGGAAATCCCTGGTTTCGGGGGGACCTTGGGATCAGCGATGGGAAGATCGCGGCCATCGGGATGCTCAAGGGGGAAACGGCCAAGGAGAAACTGAATGTTCAGGGGCTTATGGTTTCTCCAGGCTTTATTGATATCCATACCCACTGCGACGCCCTTCCGTTTCTTTCTCCTCGGGAGGAAGGAAGAATCCTTCAAGGGATCACGACCGATACGATCGGCAATTGCGGAGTCTCGTTTGCTCCTACATCCAAAGATACCATGGAGCTGCTGAAAAAATACGTGGGTCCATTCTGCATGGACGCCCCCCTGGCGTGGAACTGGCAGACCCTGGGGGATTTCCTGAAACGGATTGAAGAAAAGAAATCAATCACCAACCTCGCCTCTATGGTCGGTCACGGGGCCGTTCGCATCGCGGTGATAGGAATGGATGATCGTGATCCGACCCCGGAGGAACTCCAGAAAATGAAGGAGATCACCGGACAGGCAATGGATGATGGGGCTGTGGGATTTTCGAGTGGATTGATTTATCCCCCCGGAGTGTACAGCAAGAAGGAGGAAATGATCGAACTCTGCAAGGTCGTCGCGGCAAAGGGCGGTTTTTACATTACCCACATGCGCGACGAATGTAATGAAGTGATAGGTGCCGTGCAGGAGACCCTTGACGTGGCGGAGCGGTCCGGTGTCCCCACCATTATTGCCCACCATAAAACCGCGGGCAAGAAGAACTGGGGCAAGACTCATCAGACGCTCCGCATGATCGAAGAAGCCCGGGCGAAAGGAATCGATATAATCTGCGAAGTCTATCCCTACATCATGAGCAGCACATTCCTCCATGCCCTACTACCCCCCTGGGCGCAGGAGGGCGGGGTGCTCAAACTTCTCGACCGACTTCGTGTTCCGGAAAATCGTCGGCGGATCAAACAGGAATTCGAGAACGGCATCCCCGGATGGGCCAATCTCTACGAATCCGCCGGATGGAGCGGGATTCTGATCGCCTCGGTAAAGAAGCAGAAGAATTTGGAGGGCCAAACCATCGAGGAGGTTGCCAAGGCCCGGAAGGCGGAACCGGCGGATGTGGTCTGCGATGTTCTCCTGAAGGAAGAGGGAGATGTCATGATGGTTCTCTATGGAATATCCGAAGAAGATATCGCCAACATTCTGAAGCATCCGGTCTCCATGGTAGGCTCCGACTCCCTCCCCTGCTCCGGAAAACCACACCCTCGAACCTATGGAACCTTCCCCCGGGTACTGAGCAAATATGTCCGCCAGGATAAGACCTTGACGCTGCCCGAAGCGATTCGCAAGATGACGGCGATGCCGGCCCAGAGGCTGGGCCTTGTGGACCGGGGAGTTCTTAAATTGGGAATGTCGGCGGATATCACCGTTTTTGATCCCCAGACGGTCGAAGATAAAGCAACGGTTGCGGAGCCTCGACAATATCCGAAAGGAATCCCTTATGTTTTTGTAAATGGCCAAATCGCCGTGCGGGAGGGGCGTTGGACGGGGGCTTTGGCTGGCAAAGTCCTGCGGAAGAGGAGTTGAATCTTCTTTCCAATCCTATCTTTTTTATTTTAGACTGTCGACCGTGGTCCTCAGTCTGTCTGCAAGTAATCGATGAGACTGAAAATTCCTAATATCGACCGCGTGGGGCTGGTTTTGGATATATCCCGGGTCCTGGCCGATCGCGGTGTGAATATTATGTCGATGGAGGTGGAGCTCAAGAGCACATATGTTGAAACCGAAGCTTTGCCACCTGAGGTCGAGCGAAGCATCATCGAAGACCTGAGGAGAGTTTCCCAAGTCCTTGATGTGGTGCCCATCGATTTCATGCCCCATCAAATCCGCACCGAGCAATTGAAGACGGTCATGGCGTCCGTCGGCGATGGAATCATCGCTGTCGACCACGAGGCCCGGGTCATTCATTATAATCCGGCGGCGGAGAAAATCGTCCGCCTTCCCGCCCAGGAAGTCATCGGCAATCTGATTTCCAATATCCTTCCTCAGGATGTCCCCCTCCTGGAAGTATTAAAAAGCGGAACGGCGTACAACAACCGCGAAATCCTCTTAGATCGGACCCGGAGCCACTATTTATCCAGCGGGCGTCCCATCTTCGACCAGCGGGGGCGGATCATCGGAGCCGTAGCCATCCTCAAAGACATTAGCGATGTGCGGGCTCTGGTGTATTCGGTAACCGGGCAACTGCCCCTCACCTTCGACCAGATTTTATTCGAGAGCAGTTCCATGCAACGAGTCGTGACTCTGGCCAAAACCATCGCCCGGGGTGATTCCACCGTTCTCATTCGGGGAGAAACGGGAACGGGGAAAGAAATTTTCGCCCGCGCCCTGCATGCCGCTTCTCCCCGGGCGGAAAAAACCTTTGTTCCCATTAATTGTGGCGCCATCCCCGACACGCTGCTGGAGAGCGAGCTTTTTGGTTATGAAAAAGGGGCCTTTACGGGCGCCATAAAGAGGGGTAAACAAGGCCTATTCGAATTCGCCGATGGCGGCTCTATCTTCCTGGATGAAATTGGCGAGCTGGCCCCCCATCTCCAGGTTAAACTGCTGCGAATCCTCCAGGACGGCAAGGTGCGACGCATCGGCGGAACACGAGAGGTACCAGTGAATGTCCGCATCCTGGCTGCTACCCATCGGAATCTTGAGGATTTGCTGCAGAAAGGCTGGTTCCGGGAGGACCTATATTATCGCTTGAATGTGATTCCCCTATTCCTGCCCCCCCTCCGGGCGCGCAAAGAAGATATCCCTCTTCTGACCCAGGTTTTTCTGAACCGATATGCAGCGCGCCTTCAAAAGCCGAAGGTCACTATTCATGAAACAGCCTTGCGAAAATTGATGGAATACCACTGGCCTGGCAATATCCGCGAATTGGAAAACGTGATCGAACGAGCGGTGAATATCATGACCGGACCGGTGGTTCTGGAAGAACATATTGTCCTTGAACAGGGCTTGCCTCCCAAGGCGGAAGCGACCCTCCCAACCAATGTTCGCCCTTTGGAAAAGATCGTTGCCGAGGCGGAACGTGCCGCCCTGGCCCAGGCAATGGAAAGGTATCCCACTTCTCGCAAACTGGGTTCCGCTTTGGGCTTATCGCATACGACCGTTCTCAAAAAAATCCGCAAATATGCCCTTCACCCCCCCAAAAAATAAGGAAGCTGTCATGCGACCGACCCTTGCTGAAATTAATATAGAAGCCATCCGTCATAATGTGCGCCAAATCCGGACAGCCGTTTCCCCGTCGACCTTTATGGTGGCAATTGTTAAAGCCAATGCTTACGGTCATGGAGCCATCAAAGTGAGCTCGGCAGCCTTGGCGACAGGGGCAAATGGGTTGGGGGTCGCCATTCCCGAAGAGGGGGCCGAATTGAGGGAAAATGGATTTACGGTTCCCATTTTCGTCATCGGCCTCACCCTTCCCGAACAGGCTCAACTGCTGGTGGATTATAATTTAGTGGCAACGGTCTCCACTCCGGACGCCGCTCAGGCTTTAGCAGAGGCTGCCCGTCAGAAAGGGCGGCCGGCCGAGGTCATGCTCAAAATTGACACGGGAATGGGTCGCGTTGGGGTCCAGCCGGATCAGGCTTTAAAGTTTTTGAAGAATTTACTTGCTGTCCCCGGTTTGAAACTGCGGGGTGTCTTTACCCACCTGGCCATGGCTGATGCCGGAGATAAAACATATGCCAACCAGCAATTGCGCTCATTCACTGCCGCCCTGAATCAGATCACCCAGGCAGGCTTATCTTTGAGCTGGATCTCGGCCGCGAACAGCGCTACCATCATTGATCTGGCCCACGGCCATTTCAACATGGTCCGGCCGGGCATTATCCTTTATGGTCTTCCCCCTTCCAAGGAGATGCGTCGCGATTTAGATCTCATGCCGGCCATGCAATTCAAGACCCGAGTCGTGTATATAAAGGAAGTGCCTCCTGGCACCAAGGTTGGTTATGGCAGTACCCATACAGCCTCGCGGACAACCGTGTTGGCTACCTTGCCGGTTGGATACGCGGATGGGTATAGCCGCCATCTTTCCAACAAAGCCTCTGTCCTGATTGGCGGGCGGCGATGCCCCGTCGTTGGCCGGGTATGCATGGACCAAATTATAGCCGATCTGGGTCCTGGTTCAGATACGAAGATCGGCGATGAAGCCGTTCTATTCGGGCGACAGGGGGATGCCGAGATTTCGGTCACTGAGCTGGCCGACCTCGCCGGAACCATCAATTATGAGCTGGTCTGCGCGATTAGCTCTCGAGTCCCCAGGCTTTATATCAACGAATAACAGCCCTTTGATGTCCCTTGCCTCGCAATCGGGAGCTGATGGCTGAATTTGCAAAGGGCGGCGCGGAATTATTTCTATTTGACTTGAAATCTACCGAGAAGGCCTGCGGATTAAAAGAGCTCCGACCATGCCGGCAAAGGCCACCACCGCCGAAAGAATAAAGGCGGGGGTGAACGAACCGGTCAGGTCGGCGATTTTCCCGGCCACGGGAGAGGCGAGAGCCTGGCCCGTGCTGAAGACGAAGATGGTGAAGCCCAAGGCGGCGGGGGCGAGGCGCGGCCCCACCATATCGCCCACTGCCGCGGCCACGATCGAGGGAACCGACCAGGCCGTGAGGCCGAAGAGGATGGTCGAGGCGAGGTAGCCAAAAGGGGAGGGCACCAGTCCAAAGAAAAGGTAGGAGGTCCCCTGGGTTAGAAACACCAGCGCCAATCCATAGTTTCGGCCGATCCGATCCGAGACCATCCCCCAGAAAGGCCCGCAAAAGATGGAGAAGACTCCCAGGAGCATCAAATAATCGCCCGCCTTTTCCGCCCCGACCTTGGCTTCGTTGATCAGGTAAGCGGAGAAATACTGCATATAAATGATGTAGGAAAACCCGAAGGTGAAGAAGACGGCGGCCAAGTGCCATAATGGCCGGGAGGTGTAAATATTTCTTATGGCGCTCGAGGACGAAAAAGCCGGGGGCGGGGAGGGTTTCCCGAAAGCCTTGAGGTTCAACTCCTCCGGATGATTGCGCAGGAAGAAATAGGTCAAAAGGGCGATCAACAGCGTCAGCCCTCCGAGGGAGTACCAGCAAACCCGCCATCCGGACCCGGGAAAACTCTGCAGAATATAGGGAATGAGCGGACCCAGCAACAGAAGGGCGATGCTGGAGCCGGAGACCAGGATGCCGGTGGCCATCCCGCGGCGCCGGGTGGTGAACCAGGCCGAGGCCAGGGCCATGATGGGAACATTGGAGCCGGCGCTGCCGGCGCCGACCAAAGAGCGCATGATCAGGGCAAATTCGAAAGATTCCGACAAGCCGGTCAAGATCAGGCCGAAGCCGACGAGGGCAAGGGAAGCTGAAATAATTTGCCGGGAGCCGAGGCGGGTCGCCAAATAGCCGCCGATAAAGGCAAAGGATAAATACCCGATGAAGTTGCCGGTGCCGATCCAGCCCATCTGGGTGTATGTGAGAGAGAGGCCTTCTTTCATGGACGGCAGGATCGGCGTGTAAGCAAACCGCCCGAACCCGAGGGAGCCCATGACGCCAATGAAGCCAATAAGTAAAATGACCCATCCGTAATGAATAAACGTTCCCCCTCTCCTCATGTTTGTTCCATAACACAGTTCGGGCTTTTTCTGAAGGGCAATTTGGTGGTTGACGGGTTTTCATGGGTTTCGTATGATCGTTCAGGGTTAAAATCCATCACGCAAGCAGAGGGAAATATCGTCTTTGGATTACCTCCCATCCCTTTCCCGCCGCGCCTCTTTGCGGAACGTGAGGAGGGAGGAAGAAGGAAGGTTGAATCCCAGCCGTTTTTGTCTTCGGCGCCTGCCCTTTTTCCCGGGCAACGATAAACCGGATTTGATTCATCGACTAATTTGGAGATGATCCTCACCTTTTTATTCCAGGAACCGGCACCTTGAAACCGCTTCTCCAGGCTCAGCTTCTCAATAGCGTTTTTCAGGATCCAGGGCTTTACGTCGAAATTCTCTGGGAACGGCGGGCCCTGCTCTTTGATATGGGGGAGTTGGGGAAATGCCGGCCGGCCAAGCTTCTCAAGGTTTCCCATGCCTTTGTCTCCCACACCCATATCGATCACTTCATTGGCTTTGATACCCTCCTCCGGGTCATGCTGAACCGGGAAAAGGCCTTGAAGATCTTCGGCCCCCCGGGATTTCTCGATCAGGTCCAGGGCAAGCTGGCGGGGTACACCTGGAACCTGACCGCCGCCTACCCCTTTTCCATCCAGGCTTTTGAAATCCATTCGGAACGCCTAATATCCCGGGAGTTTGTCTGCCAGGAGCGTTTCATCCCCCGGGGGGAAAAAGAGGCGGCCTTCGACGGCCGGTTGACCCTTGATCCCCAGATCCAGGTTCAAGTCGCGAAACTGGATCATTTGATCCCGAGCTTGGCATTTGCGGTGCAGGAACGGTTTCACATCAACATTCACAAGGACCGCCTGGAGGCGGAAGGGCTGGAGGCAGGCCCCTGGCTTAAGAACCTTAAAGAGACAATCTGGCGCGGAGAGGATGAGGATTTCCCCGTGCGGGTGCCCCGCCGGGAGGGAGACCGCCTTCAGGAAAGAAAGATTCCCCTGAAAAGCCTGAAGCAATTCTTCACGATTTCTCCGGGCCAGAAGATTGCCTATGTGACAGACTGCCGGTTTACCAAAGAGAACATAGAAAAAATCATCTCCCTGGCCCGGGGGGCGGATCTTTTTTTCTGTGAAGCGGCTTTTTTGGAAAAGGATCGGGAACGAGCCGAGGAAAGAGCCCACCTAACCGCCCGCCAGGCGGGAGAACTGGGCCGCTTGGCGAACGTCGGGAAACTGCAGATTTTTCATTTCTCCCCGAAATATGAAAAAGAGCCGGAAGCGCTTTTTCGGGAGGCGGAGGAAGCCTTTCAAGGATGAGAGATGTCTATTTTACCCTTGTCCAGATATTGGTTTTGCCGAGGAGCGAGATTCCGATAAATCCCCTGACCTTCAGGGTGTCCGGGTTTTCAAGGGTCATCTTACACTTGTAGGTTTTGCCCTCCCGGGGGTTGTAAATGGATCCGCCCTCCCAGACATTTTCGCCTGCATGCGTGAATCCCCAAACCAGATTCATGCCCAGAATCGGTTGCTCCTTTTTGGCCGGGTCCGGGTTCTCCCGATCCACCTTGGTTTTCCCCGCCATTCCCTTGGGATCGTCGGCGGGATAATTGGGCTCTTTCAGCCAGACGATTTTCCCGCAGGTTTTTCCTTCGCAGGAATATATTTCGATATGGGCATCTTTCTCCTCATTCCACCATTTTCCCAAGACGGCATCAGGCTTTTGAGCAAGAACAGCGGTTGCGATGGATAAGGCCAACCCCAATGTAA
>Ga0315276_10005867_pt1 | contig 11338 bp, 7 predicted proteins | sample YL17G05_0_MG_FD_204542 | JGI IMG/M metagenome (GOLD analysis project Ga0315276, IMG submission 204542) | Sediment microbial communities from Yellowstone Lake, YNP, Wyoming, USA - YL17G05_0 | ecosystem: Environmental > Aquatic > Freshwater > Lake > Sediment | place: USA: Wyoming | collected... | reverse complement strand
TGTCGGCCTTGTTGCCGACGCTGATGACCCTGGAGAGGCCGATGTGCTCGCCGTTGGCATAGTACACCATGCCGACGCAGAGCGCGCCGCTCTGGCTGATGAGTGCGATGTGCCCCGGCTGGGGCATGCCGAAGACGAACGCCGCATCGAGCTTGTCGACCGGGTCCTTGTACCCCAGGGTGTTGGGGCCGACGATCCTCACGCCTCCCGTGCGGGCTATCTCCAGGACCTCGTTCTCGAGCTGCCTGCCGCGCTCCCCCGTCTCGCTGAACCCGGCGGAGATGATGATCGCGCCCTTGACGCGCTTCTTCGCGCATTCGGTCATGATCTTCGGGACGAACTCGGCGGGGACCGCGATTATGGCGAGGTCGATGTCCTCCTTGACCGCGAGCACGCTGGGCAGGCATCGGAGGCCCATGATCTCGGGGACCTCGGGGTTGATGGGGATGACCCTGCCCTGGTACCCGTGGACGAGGATGTTCTGGAGTATCTCGTAACCGATCTTCATCGGGCTCCTCGAGGCGCCCACGACCGCAATCGACTTCGGAGAGAATATCGGTCTAAGGTCCTCGACGACTCCCATCGGTCACTCACTCACGGACCGAAAAAAGCGCTAGCCGCGTTTAAGCCTTTCTGCTTCACACCCTTCCCTGTCAGAGCATGCTGCCGTACCAGGACAGGACCAGCAGGGCGATCGCAGTGATCCAATGGTCCCTGTAGGGGTCCGGCCTCGCGGACTGGCTCCAGAAACCGTCCTTGGAGCGCTGGCTCATCAGCCAGCGGACCGGCTTGTCCAGACGCGGGTCGTCCGGACCGTAGTTCAGCCCCTGGAGCAGGTCGAGCGCGCATATGCCGCTCCCGAAGTATGTGGGATACTTCAGCCTGGTCCAGTTCGTCTCCGACTGATAGAACGCGGGGTGGTAGTTCCTCTTGAAGAACCTGTCCAGGAAGAAATCCGCGCCCCGCCTGACCTCCCGGCTCAGCCTCATGTCCGTCTGGTACATGCCCCGCACGACCATCATCGTGGTCCATATGCAGCTCGGTGTCTCTGGATATTCCTTCGGGTCGTAGTCCTTCCAGTCCATCTCCCTGACGAGCTCCAGGAAATCGGGCATCTTCATGTTCCTGTACTCGGGCAGGTACCTGACATCCTCCACGTACGGGATGACCCATCCCCCGTCCGGCCGCTGCATCCGCAGCAGCCAGTCGACGAGCCTCTTGACGCGCGGGTCCTTGGCGAGCCCGAACACGCAGACGTTCCTCAGGGCGGAGCCGTTGTATTGCGGCATCGGGAACCCGTCCGCGGTGGGCCCCGGGATGTACCCTTCGGGGGTCTGCCAGCTCAGGAGCTTCTCGATCGCGGTCATGACGCGCCCCTCGCCGATGGGCGTGAAGTACTCGCTCAGCTCCTGCAGGTTCCTGAGCATCGTGACCATGGTCCATCCGACGGGCGGGCCCGGGCCCGCGTCCTCGGCCAGCTTCCTCTGGTGCGGGATCGGCCACGTGCCGTCCTCACGGAGCGTGTGGAGCAGCCGGGCCCTGGGCGGGTATGTCTCCAGCTCCTTGAACGTCTGCTGGACGACCCTGTCCTCCCTGCCCTTGAGCTTGACCTCCGTGAGGAGATAGTACCTCACGGCCGGCGAGGCGACCTGGTAGAGCTTGTGGTAGGACTGCTCCACCATCTTCTCGATCTCCTGCTTGAGCAACATGAGTCACCTCCGTGCGGTCGGGCCATCCCGCGCCGCATCTGGCGTCCGCCTACGGCTTCTTCGCCTTCTGGAACCTGACGGAGAACACGGTCCCCTGCGTGTGGTCCCCTTTCACCCGGTCCTCCACGGTCACCTCTCCACCGTACATCTCGGTGAGCGTGCGGACGAGGACCAGCCCGAGCCCCATGCCCTTGAGCTCGCTCAAAGACTCGAGCCGCCCGAACCGCGTGAACAGCTTATCCTTCTTCTCGGGCGGGATCCCGTTCCCCCTGTCGGTCACGGAGACCTTCCAGGCGGGCCGGCCCCGCAGCGCGGACTCGACGACCTCGACCGTCACCGGTCTCCCCGTGCCGTACTTGACCGCATTCGAGGCTAGGTTATAGAATATGTCGCCCGCGAACTCCCCGAGATCGGCGAAGTGCACTCCCTTCTCGTACTTCCTCTCGACCGGTCTGCCTCCGGAATTCTGCTCGGCCTCCACATCGTGCACCGCCTCGTCGAGCACGGACGCCAGGTCCTGGCGGCTCATGTCCTCTCCGCCCTTCGACTGCGCCTTGACCGCCCTCGAGACCCGTCCGATGAGCCTGTCTATCTTGACCAGCTGGTCCATGGACGTCTCGGCCAGCTTCCGCTCCTCGTCCTTCACCAGGTGCTCTGAGGCCAGCTCGACATAGGCCTTCGCAGTGCCTGCATAGCCTCCGATGTCGTGGACCAGGAGGTCGTTGAACAGCTCCAGCATCCTCCTCGTGTCGTCCAGCTTCTTCCGCGACCTCTCGAGCTCAGTGATGTCGAACGCGACCTCGAGCCTCGCGAGCCTCCCGTCCGGCCACCTTATGGCCCGGTCGTTGCACTGGTATGTCCGGCCGTTGACGGTGTTCTGGAACTGCCATGAATAGGGGCCCGTCGGCACCCCGTCCTTCACGAGGTACTTGTTCGTGCACCATGGGCACGGCCCGGACATGCCGTTCTGGAGGACCTCGTAGCACTTCCTCCCCACGAGGTTCTTCCCGAAGCTGTCCTCGGTCGTCCGGTTGACGGCTAGCACCTCGTAGGTGTCCATGTCCGCCACGTAGACGATCGCCCCGAGGTCGTTCAGGATGGCGAGCACCTCCTTCTGCTCAGTACCGAGCCGCTCGTTCCTCTCCTTTGCCTCGGAGGACAGCCTTGCGTTCTCCCAAGCCAAGGACAGCTGCGTCGCGAGCGCCTGGATCATGCTCAGTTCGTGGGGGGTGACGGTCCGTTCCGAGGCCGAGCCGAGCACGAGCGCCCCGATCACCCTCCCTCTGGTCATCATCGGGACCCCTGTCACGCTCCTCAGGACCCGGACCCTCGGCCGGATCCCGCCGCCCGCTTCGTCATCGGCGTTCATGACGGCAGTCCTGCCGGTGACTATGACCTTCGTGCCGACCCTCTTCATGGACGAGTGGTCGTAGCCGCTAGCTTTCTCCGGGAACTCTGCCGCGAACCTCCCGTGGTGCCTCATCATGATGGCGCCGTGCTCGAAGCCGAGCATCCGGCAGCACTCCTGCAGCGTCCTATCGATTATCTCCTTCTCGTCGGGGCTCTGCTGGGCCGCAGTCAAGGCGATGATGGTCGCCGCCGAGAACTCCTTCTCCTTCGCGTCGGAGAACACGTCCCCGAGGCTGGTGATCGCCCAGCTCATGATCCCGAGGAGCTTCATCATGGCTGTCCAGCAGCCTTCTGTGCAGTCACAGGCCCCGGGCTCGCCCCTGAGCTCCTCCAGTATGACCTCGGTGCCGAGGGTGGCGACCCTCTGGACCTCCCCGAGCTTGAACCCCTTCAGCGATTTCTGCCGCGTGATCCCGTCTATGAAATCGAAAAGCCTCGAGTAATCACCAGCGCCCGCGGCCAGGAGGACGCCTTCAAGCAGTTCGTCCGTGTTGCGTCTGAGCTCCTCGACGGGCAGGGATGCGTAGTTCGAGCTGGACCCGTGGATGGCCTTCGCCCACTTCTCGGATATCCGGTCCCTGTTGGCCGTTATCACGTTCACGAGCGGGTCGTCAGGCATCCATCTCCTCCGCGCCATGGGCTGATTGGAACACCCACGTCAGCGCCGTTCTGTCCGAATCATATGTAACGTACTTAAGGGCTGTCCCCCGCGTGTCGCCCAGAGCCAATGTGCTGGCGTGTTGCGCGGCGGCTGGCCGAGCGACAGCGTCCCCTAGATACTGTTAATATATGCCTAGCGTCTTATCCGCCGGATTCGTGCATCAAAAGGTCTTTTGACCTCCGGGGGAAGAAAGCATGGCTGAGAAGATCACGGTATCATTGATCAAGGCCGACGTTGGATCGATCGCAGGTCACTCCAAGCCGCACCCGCGGATGATGGAGGTCGCGGCCGAGGCCCTCGGCAAGGGTGTCAGGGACGGCCTCCTGGTCGATTACTACGTCACCAGGTGCGGGGACGACATACAGCTCCTCATGACCCACAGGAACGGGGAGAACCACAAGGATGTCCACCAGCTCGCTTGGAACGCCTTCATGACGGCGGCCGGCGAGGCGAAGAAGATGCACCTGTACGCAGCCGGGCAGGACCTCCTCTCGGACGCGTTCTCGGGCAACGTCAGGGGCCAGGGCCCGGGCGCCGCTGAGATGGAGTTCGAGGAGCGCCCGACGGAGCCGATGCTGGTCTTCATGGCCGACAAGTGCGGCCCTGCGGCTTACTCGCTCCCGGTCGCCAAGACATTCATGGACCCGTTCACGACCACGGGCCTTGTGATAGACCCGCGGGCACACCTCGGCTACGACATCGAGATCGTGGACGTCGTGGACCACAAGAAGGTCGTGATGAGCTCCCCCGCGGAGCTGTACGACATCCTCGCGCTGCTGGGCGACACGACGAGATACGCTGTGAAGCGCGTGCTCCACAGGCAGATCGGCGTGGCGGCGGTCATCTCGACCGAGAAGCTGAACCTCCTCGCAGGCAAGTACGTGGGCAAGGACGACCCGGTCATGCTGGTCAGATGCCAGTCCGGGCTCCCGGCCGTTGGCGAGGTGCTCCAGCCGTTCGCGTTCCCCCAGCTCGTCGCTGGCTGGATGCGGGGCTCGCACTACGGTGCATGGTACCCCTGCGGGGTCGACCAGTCGGACCCGTCCTACCACGACGGCCCGCCGAGGGTCTGCGCGCTCGGCATCCAGATATGCAACGGAAGGATCCAGGGTTGCGAGGCACCGGGCTCGAAACCAGGAGACCACGAGCCGGTGGATTACTTCTCCGGGGCCGAGTGGGATGTCGTCAGGCATAAGGCCATGGAGATCTCGATCTACATGCGGGGCCACGGACCGTTCATGCCAGGCATCGTGTCCCCAGAGGAGCTCGAGTACACCACGAGGCCCGAGATACTCAAGAAGCTCGAGCCGAGGATGAAGCCTCTGGACTGAGGCTGGTCCCGTGACACTGAAGCGTCCCGTGATCGTGGTCAACTTCAAGACCTATGTCGAGGCGAGCGGCGAGAACGCCCTCGTGCTCGCAAGGTTGTGCGAGGCCGTCGCAGATGAGACGGGCGCGGCCATCGTGGTCGCCCCGCCCATGGTCGACCTCTCCCTCGTCGCGCGGTCCGTCGGGATACCTGTCTTCTCCCAGCACGTGGACGATGTCCCGTCGGGCGGTACGACCGGCCACATCACCGTCGAGAACGTCAAGGCGTCGGGGGCCAAGGGGACGCTGCTGAACCATTCCGAGAAGAGGATCAAGATCGCGGAGATACACGAGCTCATCGTCCGTGCAAGAGGCGCCGGCCTTTCCACCATCGTGTGCACGAACAACCTCGGCGTCAGCAAGGCATGCGCCGCCATGGAGCCGGACTTCGTGGCCATCGAGCCGCCTGAGCTCATAGGCGGGGACATATCCGTCACCACGGCCAACCCGGGGATCGTGGGCGAAACGGTCGATGCCATCAGGCACGTCGGCAGAGAAGTGGGCGTGCTGTGCGGCGCGGGCGTGAAGAACGGCCGCGATGTCGCGAAGGCCATCGAGCTCGGCGCTGATGGCGTGCTCCTCGCGAGCGGCGTGGTCAAGGCCAAGGACAGGCGCGCGGTCCTGATGGACCTCGTGTCGGGCCTGAAGTGATCCGAAGCCTACGTGTAGCCGTCTGGTCTTTCTTGTGCGCCGGCGCTAGCCGTCCCGATGCGGTCCGGTCAGGTCGTTGTGGTGTCATCGGCTTTGCTCTTCTTTCTCGGCCTGGCCGTCCCGTATCCATCGTCCTACGGGGACACATGCGGGGGGCAGATATCGACCATCCAGTCGCAGCACGTGGTCATCTCGGAGTTCTACCCATGCGGGCTCTGCGAGGACGAGTACTTCGTCCTGACGAACCTGGCGTATTCCACCGTCGACATGGACGGCTGGACTGTCACGGACGGCGAGGGCTCGCTCACGTTCGTTGGGGGGCTGGCCCTGCTGCCGGGCGGGAGGCTCGCGCTGTCGGCGAACTCCAGCTCCTTCGCCGCAGCGTACGGCGTGCCTCCGGACATCGGGCTCGACCTCGCATCCTCATATCTGCTGGTGGCGCGCTCGGGCTCGCTGCGGTTGGCGGACGATGGGGACAACCTGAGCCTGCTGGACCCGTCCGGCGCGCTGTCCGATCTCGTGTGCTACGGTGATTGTCTAGTCCCCGCCTCGGGCTGGACCGGCGGTCCGGTGCCTGCCCTGAGGCAAGGGGAGGTCTGCAAGCGGGTGTCGCAGGACGGGCTCCCTAGGGACACGGACTGCGCGGACGATTGGCAGCCGTTCCGCGAGCACCGGTACGGTTACACCGACCACCCTCCCATCGGCTCGACGGTCCCGCAAGGCCAGCTGGTCGCCTTCACGAGCCCCGACTCGTCGCTGGAGGTGGTCCTCGGGGAGTTGGCCCGCGCGGAGGATGACATCCGGCTGTGCGCTTACGAGCTCTATTCGTCGCCGGTCTGCAACGCCCTGCTCTCCGCCATCGGTCGAGGGGTGGATGTGAGCGTCCTGGTCGACGGCTCCCCGGTGGGGGGCATGGACGACCGCGAGGTCGTGTGCCTGTCGGTCCTCCGTGACGGGGGCGCCCTTGTCTGGGAGGTGAAAGGCGCCATGGATGACGACATCGTACGGCACTTCGGGGCGCTCCATCCCAAATACGCGGTCATAGACGGGAAGCGGGCGGTCGTCATGTCGGAGAACTTCGTCGAGAGCGGCCTCCCGGCGGACCGGCTCCACGGTAACAGGGGCTGGGGCGTCGCGTTCACCAGCAGCGCCGTCGCGGGGTATCTCGTGCATCTCTTCGACGAGGACAGCCGCGCGTCCAGGCCAGATGTGATGGACTGGGGGACGGACCCTCGTTTCGTCCGGGACGCATGCCTGGAGGCGGAGGACGCCACGGACCAGGCGTCAGGCGTCCTTAGGCCGCTCGTCACCAGGTCCGACGCGTTCGTCGAGGTCCGCGTGTCGCCGGACCATTCCCAGGCAGCGCCCTACCTGGCCGGGCTCATGGGATCATCGATGGACATACTGGCCGAGCAGTTCCAGGCGGACGCCCTCTGGAAGGACCGGTGGACCTCCGAGGCATCGGTCAGCCCCATCCTCTCCGGGATCATCGACAGGCTGCGCGCGAACGCCACGGTCAGAGTGCTCCTGGATTCGTCATGGTTCAACATCGAGAGGAGCCAGGCCGCGATCGACATGCTGAGCGAGATGGCCTCAGGCTACGGCTCGGCGGGCGGGTTCCAGCTCCTGGACAACCGCAGCCCCATCACGGTCCTCCACAACAAGGGGCTCGTCCTCGACGGGAACGTGTCCATCGTGTCGAGCAACAACTGGGTCCGCGCGTCGTTCGCGGAGAACCGGGAGCTGGCGGTCGTCATCCGGTCCCAGGAGGTGGCGTCGTACTTCTCGGACGCGTTCGACCTCGACTGGTACCCAGACGAGACCCCGCCGGTCGCGGATGCCGGGCAGGACATCACGGTCACGATGGGCAGCGAGTCGGTCCTGGACGGCTCCGGGTCGCACGATGGGACGGCCCTGGTCCGCTGGTCCTGGGACTGGGACAGTGACGGCTCCGTCGACTGCTCGGGCCCCGTGTTCGAGTTCGTCGCCGTCGTCCCTGGAATGCACACCGTCACATTGACCGTCGAGGACTGCTGGGGCAACACGGCCAGCGACACAGTATCCGTCGATGTGCTCTGCCCGTATCCGGACGAGGCGGCATCGGAGGGGGGCGTGCGCGTCCCTGCCGGTTGGCTCCTGGCCGGCGGTGCGTCGGCCCTCGCGCCGTACCTGCTGCTGAGGCGGCTCAGGCACCGGCCGATGCGCCCGCACAAGATTAATCTCCGCAGACTCGATTAGCCGCCCTGGATGATCGTCCTACGGAAGTTCTCCCCGACGGACATCCAGGGGGTCATGCAGGTCGTCAGGGGCTCCCTGGGCGAAGTGTACCCGGCCTCGCTGTACCTGACGATACACAACCTCTGGGGGAACGGGTTCACGGTGGCCGTCGAGGACGGCCGGATCGTGGGGTTCGTCGCGGCGGTGATACCCACGCCGAAGACCGTCCGCGTCCTCATGCTCGCGGTGCTGCCGGTGCACAGGCGCAGGTCGCTGGGGCTGAGGCTCATGGCCGAGCTCTACCAGTGCTGCCTCGCGAACGGCCTCGACACCATAACGTTGGAAGTGCGCAAGAGCAACATGCAGGCCATCGCGTTCTACGAGCATCAGGGTTTCTCCGCGTGCGGCGAGATCAAATGCTTCTACACGAACGGCGAGGACGCCCAGATGATGGTCAAGGTGTTGCAGAGCTGAGCGGCCTCATCCGTAGCCGCGCTTGTCGTCGTGCACGTGCTGGTTCCAGTATGTGTATGGCGACGATTCGCGCTCGGACGCGCTCATGTCCTTGGACACGCCGCCCATGATGCTCCCGTAGCGTTCCCTGATCTGGTCCTCGACGGGCCTCGCGCGCTTCATCGCGTCCTTGATGTGCCGTCCCTCGATGAGCGGCGCGCCCTCGCCCACTGCGACGTCCCCGGCCGCCCTGACCAGGCCGCCCAGCTCCCTGAGCCTGAGCGTCAGCGCGTGGTCCCTGTTGTCCACGGTCTTCGCGCGCTTCTTCGCCTCGAGTATGACCAGCTCGATGGCGTCCCTGGTGGCGTGGGGTATCCTCCGGTCCATCACGATCTCCTGGGCGATGAAATGGGCAAGCTTCAGCCGGTTCGCCTCCGTGTCGGGCATGGCCGTCTCGACGAGGACCTCGTACCCTCCGCCGCATATCCTCGACCTCAGGGGCGAGAGTATGTGGGGCAGGTCCTGGATGTTGCACGCCCCGACGAAGATGAAGTCACAGGGCACGTTGTCGACCCTGACGCTGGCGCCAGCGCTCTGCGGGTTGCGGCCCGTGATCGGGAAGCGCTTCTCCTGCATACCCGTGAGCATGAACCTCTGGAGATGGCCAAGATGCGGCAGCTCGTCGACGAAGAGCACGCCCTGGTGGGCGTTGTGTATCGCCCCGGCCACGACCCTGTCGTAGGGTGCGGTCCCGAGCTGCGGGTGACCACCGTAGGGGTCGTGCCTCACATCCCCGAGCAGCTCGACCTCGCTGGCTCCGGTCGCCAGGACGAACGGGTTCCTGGTGATGGGGATTATGACCTTGCGCGGGCTCTCCTTCTCCAGCTCCCGCCTCTTCTCGAGGGCCGGCTGGTCGAGGACCTTGATCATCTCGCCCGCGCGCTCGAACACCACCACCTCCTCCTTCCCGAACCTCTTCCTGGTGGTCGTGACGCGCTCGCGCCCTCCGCCCATCTGGCCCATGGTGACCTCGACGAGGCCCCCGAGGAGGTCCCCGAACGGGTTGTTCGACGTGGACCTCACCTGGGCGACCTTGGTGCGGGCGCACTTGGGGCAGAAACCCTCCTTGGGCGACGAGTAGGCGCCACAGCTCGTGCATCTGTAGCCGAGCCTCTCGGCCACGTTGACGGGGGCCTCCTTGGGGTCGATGAACTCCCCCTCGGCGAACCCCTTGGACTCGAGCTCCCTCTCGACCTCCTCGGCCGTCTTGACCTCGACCATGGGCCGCTCGGGGTTCTCGGGGTTGTGGACCACCCTGATCTCCTCGGTCGGCCGCGCCAGGTGCAGGGACAGGGCCTGGGCTATCATGGATTTGCCCGTTCCAGGCGGGCCCACGAGCAGGAAATGCCTGCGCTGGGCCGCGGCGATCCTGGCCAGCCTGACGGCCTCGTCCTGGCCTATGACCCGGTCGAGGGGGTCCGTCGAGATCCTGATGTCCTCGGTCGTCTCGATCTCGTCGAGCGACCTCGGACGTCTCTGGTCCGTTTGCTGGTCGTCCGTCATGCGGTTCCCGGTGCTCAGTTGAGGTTTTCCTTCGTCATGATGTTGACCTTGGTCGGCATCTTGGCGATGTTCCCCAGCTTAACACCTACGACCGCGTTGATATTCTTTTCCACGGCGAGGTCGAGTATCCTCTGCGTGATGATCCCGTCGAGCACGACGACGGTGACGCCCTCGGTGCTCTCCTTGAGCGTGTCCGCGAGCTTGCTGACATGGACCTCCTTGAGGACGTTGCCGCTCCCGTTGAGGAGCTTGGCCTTGGAGGTGTTGTTCAGCTCGTCCAGGACCTCCTTGTACCTGCCCTGCTCAGGCGAGAGCCGTCTGGTCGGGGGGCGCTCCTCGGGCCTCGGCCCGCGCATCTCCCTCGGTTCCCTGGGCTCCCTCTGCTCCCTCATCTCCCGTGGTTCGCGCGGCTCCCGGCTGCGTTCCCTGTCGTCCTCGCGCCTGCCGCCGCGGTCGCCGCGTGGCTCGTCCTGGCGCTCCTTTTTCTCACCATTCTTGCCGCCGACCTGTTGGATGTTGAACATTTCTGCGAACTGGTCCGCCGGCACCTTGTTCCTGAGGCACTTGACCATCTGCTTCTGGGTCAGCTCCTCGACCTCCTGGCCAGCGGGCGCGCGTGCGATGAAGTCGATCTCTGCGACCTGCAGCATCTCCCTGATGATGAGCTCGCCGCCCCTGTCGCCGTCCACGAACGCCGTGACGACCTTCTCGCGGGCCAGGTCGATGATCGACTGGGGCACGTTCGTGCCCTCGACCGCGATGACGTTCTTGATGCCGTATTTGAGCATGTTGAGCACGTCGGAGCGCCCCTCGACGACTATGATCGCGTCGGAGTCGTCGATGTTCGGGCCGGCCGGCAGCCTCTCCTTGCCGTAGTGCACGACCTCCTCCATCTGGAACGACTGGCGTACGGAATCCGTGAGGTCCCCGCCGCTGGTCTTCGAGGCCTTCATCAGCTCGTTCAGGAGCTGCTTCGCCCTCTCGACGATCTTGTTGCGCTTGGACACCCTGACGTCCTCGATCTTGTCGACGCTGATCCTGGCCTTGCACGGCCCGACCCTGTCGATCGTCTCGAGCGCGGATGCGAGTATCGCTGTCTCGACCTGGTCCAGGCTCGACGGGACGTAGACGATGCCCTCGGACTTGCCCTTGCTGGAACTGACCTCGACCTCTATCCTTCCGATCCTGCCACTCTTCTGCAGGTCCCTGAGGTCGAGCTCGTCACCGAGAAGCCCCTCCGTCTGACCGAATATCGCGCCGACGATGTCGGGCTTCTCAACTATGCCGTCTGTCGAAAGTCTTGCCG
>Ga0315276_10005866_pt1 | contig 11341 bp, 8 predicted proteins | sample YL17G05_0_MG_FD_204542 | JGI IMG/M metagenome (GOLD analysis project Ga0315276, IMG submission 204542) | Sediment microbial communities from Yellowstone Lake, YNP, Wyoming, USA - YL17G05_0 | ecosystem: Environmental > Aquatic > Freshwater > Lake > Sediment | place: USA: Wyoming | collected... | reverse complement strand
GCCAGCCGGCATTGCGGCCCATAATCTCGATGATCTTGACGCTATCCACGTTGCCGATCGCCTCGGTGTCACGACCGGCGTCGCGCACAGCTAGGGCCGTAAAGCGGGCCGCGCTCCCATAGCCCGGGCAGTGATCGGTATACGGCAGATCGTTGTCGACCGTCTTGGGGATCCCCACGACGGTGAGATCGTACTTCTCTTCAGCAGCGAGCTGCCCCAGCCTGTGGGCGGTATCCATGGAGTCGTTCCCGCCGATGTAGAAGAAGAAGCGGACGTTGTGAGCGCGAAAGACGTTGAGTATCCGTTGGAAGTCCGCCGGTGTGAGCTTGTAGCGGCACGATCCCAGGATCGCCGACGGTGTGCTCGATAGCCCCGCTATGGTTTCCGGACGCTCTCGGACTAAGTCGATCATGTTTTCGCGGATGATACCCAAGATGCCCTCGAGCGAGCCGTAGATTCCCTCGATCTGGGCGTGCCTTTGTGCCTCCAGCACTGCTCCCGCCAAGCTGGCGTTGATGACCGCTGTCGGCCCCCCCGATTGCCCTATGACCATTCTCCCTTTCCGGCCCGCCATTCTATGCTTTCCTCTCAGTCATGGTCCCCCGTTGCTGCTCACCCGCATACCGCCCCTAGATACGAAATCTTTGCCGGCGCTATGCGCTACTGTACCGTTCTAAACGCCGGCGTAGGCGCAGAAGCCGCCATCGACGGGGACGGTAACACCGGTGACAAACGCCGACGCCGGACTGACAAGCCACAGCAGAGTGCCCACCAGCTCGTCCGGCGTGCCCATGCGGCCCATTGGGGTGTGCTCGACAGCGGCCCTGCCCCGCGGACTTAGGTCTCCCGTCTTCGCATCGATCAGCAGGTAGCGATTCAGCTCCGTGAGAAAGAAGCCGGGCGCGATAGCGTTCACTCGGATGCGGGGGCTGTACTCCCGCGCCATGTGGGTAGCCAGCCACTGCGTGAAGTTCACGATGCCCGCCTTGGCGGCAGCGTAAGCGGACACTCGGCTAAAAGGACGGAAGGACATCAGGGAGGCAATGTTGATGATGCAACCTTCCCCCCGCTTCGCCATATCTCGCCCGAACACCTGACAGGCCCGCATCGTGCCGGTCAAATTGACGTCCAAGACCCGTTCCAGCGCCTTCGTGTCAAGGTCGAAGAAAGCGTGCTCCGAGTCGGTCGCGGCACGGGGATCGCTGCCGCCGGCGGCATTGACCAGAACATCCACTCTGCCAAACTCAGCAGCAACGGTTTCCCCAGCTTGTTCCAGGGATGTACGGCTCGACACGTCGCAACTCACGCCGATGGCCTCGCCGCCGGCCGACCGGATGTCCGCCGCGACTCTCTCACACATTTCACCACGACGACTCAATACGGCAACCTTCATACCGGCGCCAGCCAGCCCGCGGGCTATGGCGCTCCCCAGACCACCAGACCCACCGGTGATCACAGCGATTCGTCCGCTAACATCAAAGAGTTCGCGGACGTTCAGGTTGTCGGCGTTCATCACTGTTCCTTTCGATTTCTAGTCTAGAGTCGGTAGGCTCTCTTTGCCAGGCGATAGGCAGTGTCTTCGATCATCTCTGCCGCTTCTCCTCTGTCCACGATCCCCCGCTCGACAAGGCCGGCGAGCCACTCCGCATCGACGCGACGCGCCAAGTCGTGACGGGCGGGGATAGAGGTGAACACGCGCGCATCGTCGTTGAAGCCGGCCGTGTTGTAGAGGCCGGCCGTTTCGGTAACCTGCTCGCGGTAGCGCCGCATGCCGTTGGGGCTGTCATGGAACCACCAGGGCGCACCCAGCTTCAGCGCCGGGTAATGGCCGGCAAGCGGGGCCAGCTCGCGAGCGTAGGTGCTCTCGTCAAGCGTGAAGACGATGAGCGTCAGGCGAGAGTCGTTGCCGCACTCGCTCAACAAAGGACGAAGATCCTCGGTGAACTCGCAGCGGATAGGGATGTCGGCTCCCTTGTCGACGCCGAATCGCTCAAAGATGAGCGGGTTGTGATTGCGGTAGACGCCGACGTGGAGTTGCATCACCAGTCCGTCCTCGATGCTCATCCGTGCCATCTCCATCAGCATGTGGCCGGTAAATCGCGCCGCATCCGCCGGTGTCGCCACGCCTCGCAGCGCTCGCTGGAAGAGCGTCTCTGCCTCGGCCTCCGATAGCTCCTCCGTGTGAGCGGTCAGAGTCGCCTGGTCGGTCGCAACAGCGCCCATCTGCTTGAAGAAGGCGCGACGATCTTCGATGGCGGCGACGAAGGCCCGATAGCCACCGATGTCGATGCCCGTGATGCGGCCCAGCGCCTCGATGTTCCGCCGCCAGTCAGACGCAGAAAGATCAACAACGCCGTCGGGTCGGAAGGTGGGCAGGATGCGTCCCTTCCAACCGGAAGCGCATATGGCCTGATGCTGTTCCAGAGGGTCGGTGGCAGAATCGGTGGTGCAGAGAACCTCGATGTTGAAGCGCTCATACAACCGGCGGGGCTGGAACTCAGGAGCGGCTAGGCAAGCGGCGATGCGATCGTAGATGTCCTGAGCAGACTCGCTCGCCAGCTTCTCCTCGATGCCGAAGACGGAACGGAGCTGTTGCTGAAGCCACCACGCGCTCGGCGTGCCGCGAAAGAGGTGGAAGTTGTCGGCGAAGAGCTGCCAGACCTTCCGCGGGTCGCGCTCGACTTCGCCGCCGTCGACGCGGGGGATGCCGAGCCGCTCTAACGAAATCCCCTGCGAGTACAGCATGCGGAAGAGGTAATGGTCGGGGATCAGCAACAGCTCGGCGGGATTATCAAAGCGGAAGTCCGGATCGGCGAACATCCTGGGGTCGACGTGAGTATGCGGGCAGACCAGCGGCAGGCTGGTGACCCTGTCATACAACTGCTGCACGATCTCATTCATGGGGAATCGAGAGGCCGCCTAGCGGACAATGCGGACGCGTTTCTCAGTCTTGGCCCGATTCTAGGCCCCTTGTCACCGCAGCGTCAACCAGGTGATAGTATCTTAGCTTTCTTGTCTATTGCAGGGTACGTCCCCTGCTCTGTTCATCACCCCGCTCTATCCCTCACGACATCGGTTGAAGCACAGGCCACTCAACCGCTACAATGCAGGCGGAATCCTCGGGCACTCCCCCGAGTAAGCTGACGTCTTGTAACGGCCAAGGAGCTAGGACATGCTAAGAACCTCTAGGCGGCGTTTCCTCACTACCATGGCGGCGACTACTGCCGGCGTTCTCGTCACACGCTGCGGGGGCGGTGACGAGAAGAAGAGCGAGACACCTGTTGGCTCAGCCACGACGGGGCCCGTCAAGAAAGGCGGAATCTATTACCGCGCAAGCACGACTCCCGCGCTGAGCATCGATCCGTTCACGGAAGTGACGATGGGCCTCGCCTATATCGCCTACCTCTACGGATTCCTGCTACATGAGTTCCAGCAGCTCAAGGGCGCGCCTATCCTCGTCTTCGATCATGCCGAGTCTCTGGAGAACCCCGACGATCTGACTTACATCTTCAAACTCCGCTCCGGCATCAAGTTTCAGAACCTGCCCCCAGTCAACGGCCGTGCGATCAGCGCCGAGGACGTAAAATACGGCTTCCAAAAACTCATCACTGGGGATGCGACCCCGTTCTGGACCAGCGACATAACGGATATCTCCGTATCCGACCCCAGCACCCTCAAGGTAAGCCTCGCCAACGTGTACGCCTATGCGATGGCGGAGTTCAGCAGCAGCCGCACTGCGATTGTGCCCCATGAAGCTGTGGAGCAATTCGGCGACCTGAAGCACAATGCCATCGGTTCAGGACCATTCCTGGCGCGCAGTACATACAACGGAAACAGCATCGACATGGAACGGAACCCCGACTACTATGTCCCGGACATCCCCTACCTCGACGGGATCTCCTGGCGCACCTTCGCCGACGATGCCAGCATCCAGGCCGCTTTCAAGGCGCAGCAGGTCGATGTCTATGCTCCCCCCAGCAAGTTTCAGGCAGACAGCGTGGCCGCAGCCAGCAGTCATGTCACCATTATCAAGGATCCGAACCTCGCCATCTACATGATTAACCTCAACGAAATCAGAGTGCCCGTACTTCAAGACGTACGCGTTCGTGAGGCCCTGGACATCTCCCTCGACCGCGACGCCATGATCGAGAAGCTGGCCTTCGGCGATGGCAATTACACCGGCCCGGTATCGTGGGGACTGGAGTTCTGGTCGCTCCCTCAAGACGAACTGCGCCAGCGCTACAAGAGGGATATCGGCAAGGCGCGCCAACTTCTAGAGGCAGCAGGGGCGAGCGATCTCACCCTGGAACTGAAGACCCAAAACCTGTACTCAGACCTCGCCGCGATGATAAAGGCGCAGGCAGCCGAGGCCGGCATCACCATCAAGATCGTGTCGGAGGAGTTGGGTACCTGGATATCCGACCTGTACAATCAGACCTTCGAACTCATGGTTGGCGTCGGCTTGCCCTACACTGACGAGAACCTGCCCCTCCAGTTCAACCACACGCTGAACTGGACCCGCAAAGCCAATCCCGTCCACCTGCCCGAGCCAGAGAATGATGCGATACTGGAGAAGATACTCGTGACGCCGGACATCAACGAGCGGCAGAAACTGGTTCTCGATGTTACGCGCAAGATAATTGACCGCCACGGCCCCTTCCTCTACCTCTACGCTCCCTACGCCTATACCGCCCGCTGGGACTACGTGAGAGGGTTTGAAGGCGTCCCACCGACGATGACTAACTTCGCCTACGATATCTGGAAGGACAAGTAAGGAGCAGTGCATCAGGGGGTCGCATAATTTCACTGGCGATTTCCGCCGGCTCCGCTGAGACTCCCAGACAGCGCCGCTTCGAAGATGGACCCTCCTAGAAGATTGGGAAATGATCGAGAGATCCCGACAGACGCCACCATTCCCTCTATATGTCAGGTACCCCCAACTGGTGACGTCGCTGCCGCGGCTGGCGCTCTCTCCCAGTCCCAGCCCAGTGACGGAAGTGACCAGGGTCAGCGGCAAGAGCTTTTGGGTCAAGAACGACGGCCTCTACGGCATCCTCTATGGCGGCAATAAGCCGCGCAAGCTGGAGCTCGTCCTCCCCGACGTGCAGAGGCAGGGCAAGTCGACTATCGTCACCTTGGGCGCTCTGGGCACCCACCACGGACTGGCCACCGCGCTCTACGCACGGCAACAGAGCCTGCGCACCGTCCTGCTGCTCGTGGACCAGCCGGTGAGCGACAGCGTCCGGCGGGAACTCTGCTGGCTCCAGCAGGCGGGAACCGTGCTTATCTACACGGCAACCGCCCGCCGCGCACGGCTGTCGCTACCGCTTATCATGCTGCGTTATGTCGACTGGCGGCGCGGGAAGCTGCCCTACTTGCTGCCGCCCGGAGGGTCGAGCCTCGTGGGCACAGTCGGATTCGTCAATGCGGCGCTCGAACTGGCTGATCAAATAGCAGCAGGCGAACTGCCCGAGCCGGAGACCGTTGTTGTTACCCTGGGCTCCGGCGGGACAGCGGCGGGCCTGGCACTGGGCCTGCGCCTGGCGGGGTTGCGCAGCCGTTTGATAGCGGTGCGGATCGGCGAACACGGGACGTCGGAGACGTTGGCCCGCCTCGCCAATGCCAGCGCCAGTCTCATGCGACAGCGGGGAGCAGCACTGCCCGCCGGTGATATCGACCCAGCCTCGATCACGGTGCTGACTGACTGGGTCGGCAAGGGTTACGGCCATTCGACACCGGAGGCAGAGCGAGCAATAGCACTGTTTACGGAGAAGGCGGACCTGACCCTGGAGCACACTTACACCGCGAAGACCGTGGCGGCCCTTCTGGCGCTGCTGGAGAACGGTCACCTAGACACAGGCCCGACGCTCTATTGGCACACCTACAACGCCCTGCCGGTGCCGCTGGCCGAACCGGGGCCGGAGGACTATCGCCGGCTGCCGCGATCCCTTCACCGCTTCTTCAACACGGAAGCTTAGGGTGACTCTCTTCCGCACAGGAAACAGCGAGATGAACAGCCGCGAGCGCATTTTGGCAATGATCGAGGGCGGACAGGCAGACCACCTGCCGCTGATGCCGATCACGATGATGTTCGCGGCTGACCGGCTGGGCGTGAAGTACCGTCACTACGTGTGCGACTACCACACGCTGGTCGAGGCGCAGATAAAGACAGTGGGCGAGTTCGGGATCGATCACGTGTCGGCGATCTCCGACCCGGCGAGAGAGGCGCATGACTGCGGGGCGGCGATCCAGTGGTTCGACGACCAGCCGCCGGCGCTTGTCGAGGAAAGAGCCCTGCTAACGGACAAGGCGGTGCTGCACGCTCTCAAGCCGCCCGACCCAGCGGAGGGGCGGATGCTCGACCGCGTGCAAGCGATCGCTCTCTTCAAGGAGCGCGTCGGCGGTGAGAAGCTGATTGAGGGCTGGGTGGAGGGCCCCTGCGCGCTGGGCGCCGATCTACGGGGTATCAACCGGCTGATGCTCGACTTCTTCGATGACCCACCGTTCGTGCGTGACCTCTTCGAGTTCTCGGTCGAGACGGCGTTGCGCTTCGGCCGTGCCCAGATCGAGGCAGGCGCCGATATCATCGGCGTCGGCGATGCGGCGGCATCGCTGGTGGGGCCGGCGGTGTACGAGGAGTTCGTCTGGCCCTACGAGAAGCAGCTCGTCGACAGCCTGCACGCGCTGGGAGGACGTATCCGCCTCCACATCTGCGGCAATACCCGCCGCATCCTCGGCGGGATGGGGCGTCTGGGCGCCGAGATCGTCGACCTGGACTGGATGGCGCCGCTGTCGGAGGCGCGGGGGAAGATGGGGGAGAGTCAAGTTTTATTGGGCAACATCGACCCTGTCGTTGTTCTTCGCAACGGCTCGCCGGAATCCATAACAGCCGCGGTCGCGGAGTGCCACCGCCAGGCGGGGCCACGTTATGTCGTCGGCGCGGGCTGCGAGGTGGTGCGCGACACCCCGCTGAATAACCTCGGAGCTATGGTTGAGTACGCGCGCGCGCACCGGCCGGAGGCGAGAGGCGAATGACTAGCCTGGTTCCCAGAACCACGGGTTCCCCGCGATCCTGGATTGCACTGACCAGAGACGACCCCCCACTTAGTGTGCGTTCGTCTTACCTCTTGCACGCCCGGCACATCTCGGTAGTGCAGGGCCGGTTCGGCCCCAGGACCTACGACATCTGACTACCCAGTGGTGCTGGGCTTGATCTTTGCATCCGGTCTGTCAGAATACTCGGGAACCCGGCTGCATCGGAGTGAAGATGATTCGACGGCTACATCGGCCCTGGAAGCGACCTGCGACCGCCGTGCTCAAGCGACAATGGGGGCTGCCGATAGTAGTGGCGTCCCTTCTGCTCGCCTGCTCTCAGGGAGGGGACTCACAGGGAACGGGCCGCGGTGACACCCCTACCCCTATAGCGTTGCCCTGCATTGCCTCGGAATCGTGCACGCTCAGGGAGGCCGCCGAGGTCGCGGGTGTTCGGGTTGGTGTAGCGGCAGCGCCACACGATGAGGGTTGGAACCGCCTAGTTCTTAAGGAGTTCAACGCACTAAGTCCTGAGGGCGAGCTTGTCTGGAGGGTGATCCACCCCGGGCCGGAGGAGTGGGATTTCGAGGGGGCCGATCGGACGCTTGCCTTTGCCGACGAACACGGGCTATTCACCACCGTTTCACACTTCATCTGGGATCAAGCTACTAGTATCAGCGGCACTCCTGGATGGGTCAAAGCTATCCAGGACCCCGACGAGTTGCGCCGGGTCATGCGGGACCATCTGGCGGCAATCACAGCTCGATACGGCGGGAAGATAGATCGATGGATAGTCGTCAATGAGCCACTGGAATACGGCGGTACTGCACTGTACCGAAACCACTTCTACAATGTCCTTGGCCCCGACTATATCTCGCAAGCGTTCCGTATTGCCAAGGAAGCCGCGCCCGATTCAGAGCTATGGCTCAACGAAATCCTCGTCGAGAACAACCCAGCCAAGGCGAGCGCTCTTGTCGACCTGGCAGCGAGCCTAGTCGCGGCGGGCGTGCCAATCGACGGGGTGGGACTGCAGGGCCATCTGTTCGCGGGCGAGCCTGACTACGAACTCGTTCAAGGTACGATGCAGCGACTCGCCGATCTGGGCCTCAAAGTCGCCATCACCGAGTTGGACGCACCCGTCGGCGGCGATCTCTCAGATCGCTTGGAGGTGCAGGCACAGCGAATGGCGGGAATGGTTCGGGCGTGTCTTGCGGTGTCCGCTTGCGACTCCGTCACCTTTTGGGGGCTTAGCGACGACGTCTCGTGGCTCAACTCGTTCCTGGGGCCCAATCTCGACCCCCTGCTGTTCGACGCGTCGCTTCAGCCGAAGCCTGCCTATTTCGCGGTGCGGGACGCTCTCCTTGCCGGTCGGCCTGACGTGGCGACGCCGTAGCTCGGGAAAGCGCCGTGCCGCTGTTTGAGTTTGTGCTGTGCGCCGGCTGGCCACGGTCCGTAGGCGCCTTTTCAGCTAGCAGATCGGCGCTTCTTGAGAAGCTGCCTCTGGCCCCGCGCCATGCCTGCACAGCGACCCAACACCTACTGAGCTCCTTGACAAGCAGTAGGGCCTTCTGTTAACGTGCCCACGGTCTCATGCGGGGGTGGAAACGAGGAAAGCGAGAGTTTGGCCGACTAGTAGGAGGCGAGGAGTATTAGAGCCACGCTAACCCCACGCACTCCTATGCCGGGCACCCGGCCAGAGTCGCGAAATCCCACGGGACGAAGGCTCCTCACCACTGCCGGGTCCGGTGGGAAGCAGAGGCCTTGCCTTCATCTTTTCATCCTGGCTCTTGTGTCGCTGTCCATTCTGTCCCCCGCCTTCTTTGCCACACGTTCCAACTTCAAAACCGAGATTGCGGCCTCTCCCACAGACGGGCGATCCGTGTACAGCGTGCCGGTCGCGGTTGCCGCGCAGGAGGATCAAGTCCTGCATTCCCCGCTTCTGCCGCTGACCAGCGTCGCGACCCAGCCCGCGGAGCTTCCTGCCCCTCTGCCTCAGCAATCGCCGGTACCGGAGATGCCTGCCGAGAGCATAATGGCGGCGGCCGGCGTCACTTCTGTAAGGACTCAGCCGACACCTCTCCCTGCACCACCTGTCTACTTTGTCTATACAGTCCAAGACGGCGACACGGTGGACGGTTTGGCGGCAAGATACGGGATTTCAGCCTCGTCTATACTGTGGAGCAACCTTGAGCTTGAGAGCGCCGATTCACTGGTTCCCGGCCAATACCTCCGCGTCCCGGCGAGCGACGGCGTCATCTACGACGTCAGGCCTGGAGATACACTCAGTGACATCGCCGATCGGTTTGAGGTTGAGGTTCAGGCGATCATCGACTTCCCTGGCAACAACCTCAAGAGCGCAGACAGCATCGCCGAGAACCAGGCAATCTTCATACCTAACGGTGTCATGCCGGTTCCGGCTGTGACGCCGACACCGGAGCCGTTGCCGGAGAGCCCGTCGACGCTGGCGCCGGAGCCGCTCCCGACGCCACCCGCGATACCGCCGGATGTCAGTCCTTCGGATATTGAGGCGCAAGCGGTGGAACTGACCCGCTCTCGCATCGGCTCACCCTACGTGTCGGGCGCTGCCGGCCCCGACGGCTTCGATTGTAGCGGCCTTGTCTATTGGGTCTACTCACAGCTTGGCCTGGAGGTGCCGCGGTCGACCCATGAACAGTTCGCGTGGGCGACCCCTGTCGAGATGTCGCTGATGCAGCCCGGCGACCTTGTCTTCTTCGAGAACACGTCATCGGGCGGCATCAGCCACGTCGGCATCTACGTGGGTGGTGGGGGTGTCGTGATGGCGGTCAACAACGGCGACATCGTGCGGGAGGTGTCTCTCGCCGAGCCCTATTGGAGCGACCACTTCGCCGGTGCCGGCCGACCCCCTTGACCCCATTGTCGAAGCCCAGATATCCCAATCATATCTGGATGGCTTCCCCAATCCTCGGTCCGGCAGTCAGGCGCTTTGCCGTCTCCGGTCATTGGCAAGGCCTCACGATCTTCCCATAGGATTGGCTATCGCGCACGCCACGGCTGGCGCCGTATCCGCCTGCAGTAGTATCATTCCCCTATTCCAGCCCTATGGAGGCGCTTGCCCGTGACTCGAGGAGCTTTCGCCGGAGCCAAGGTAGTCGAATATGCCACTATGGTCTCCGGCCCCTACTGCGCCAAGCTCTTCGCCGACATGGGCGCCGACGTCATCAAGGTCGAAGAGCCTCCGGCCGGCGACCCGGCGCGGCAGCGCGGCCCCTTCCCCGGCGACCAGCCTCATCCCGAACGAAGCGGCCTCTTTCTCTACCTGAACACGAGCAAGCGCGGCGTTACTCTTGACCTCGACCGTCCCAGCGGCTGCGAGGCATTCCGCCGTCTCGTTGCCTGGGCGGACGTACTCGTCGACAACCATAGCCCTGACAGGCTCGATTCTCTTGAGCTCGGCTGGGACGAACTGCGCAAACTCAACCCCGGTCTTATCTATGCCTCTATCACGCCCCATGGCCGTACCGGCCCCCGCTCCCAGCAGAAGGGGGGCGAGCTCACTTCGTTCCACGCCGGCGGCCTGGGCAGTCTGCTGCCGACCCGATCGGAGGACACAAGCCGGTCACCTATCAAGGCCGGCGGCTATCCCACCGGCTATAGCACCGGCCTCACTGCTGCCGTCGCTGTGGCTGGCGCGTTGTATGGGCGCAAGGCCAACAGCGCCGGAAGGCTGATCGACGTGTCGGAGCAAGAGGCCATCCTCGCGCTGGTGAGGACAAACGTGGCAGGAACTATATATCATCGCACCCCCTGGAGTCGCGTTCCCGAGCGTCCGCCGGCTTTGGGACGGTTGCAGTGTAGCGATGGCTACGTTGTGGCTCTGCTCATTGAAGACCGCCACTGGCACGCCTTCGTCGACCTCATGGGCAACCCGGAGTGGGCCTCGGGTCCGGAATGGGGCTCACTTTTCTATCGCGCCGGCCACCTCATGGAGATAGGAGACAAGATCGGCGAATGGGCTGCTCAGCAGAAGAAGGAGGACGTACACCACAGAGGGGCAGCCAAGGGCTTCGCGATAGGCTCTGTCTACAACGCCGAGGAGGTCATGAACTATCGGCAGTACCTCGCCCGCGACTACTTTGTCGATGTCGATCATCCTCAGGCGGGCAGGTTTCGATATGCCGGCTGGCCCTATAAGATGCCGGCGTCGCCACCGCTGGTGCAGCGACCGGCACCTCTGCTCGGTCAGCACAACAAAGAGGTACTTGAAGACCTGCTTGGCTACTCCACCGATGAGTTCTTGGGCCTTTGCCGGACGGGAGCCGTGTGGGAG
>Ga0315276_10005865_pt1 | contig 11341 bp, 2 predicted proteins | sample YL17G05_0_MG_FD_204542 | JGI IMG/M metagenome (GOLD analysis project Ga0315276, IMG submission 204542) | Sediment microbial communities from Yellowstone Lake, YNP, Wyoming, USA - YL17G05_0 | ecosystem: Environmental > Aquatic > Freshwater > Lake > Sediment | place: USA: Wyoming | collected... | reverse complement strand
GCCCCCTTGCGCCATGAACCCGGTGATGACCCGGTGGAACGAGAGGCCATCGTAGAAGCCCAGGCGGCTGAGGTAGATGAAGTTGGTGACGTGCATCGGCGCCACGTCGGGGAGGAACTCGATCTTTACGAGACCCTTGGTCGTCTCCATCAGCGCGTAGTACCTGTGCTTCGCGTCGAAGGTCACCTTCTCGGGCTTGGGCAGCTTCGTCTTCCAATTGGCGCTGGACTTGTCGACGTTGGCTTTCGCGATCTGCTGGTCAATCTGTTGGATGGCGACATCCTCCTTCTTCTTGGTGTCGGTTTTTGGGGCTTCTCCCGCCGCGGCAGGCAGGGCCAGCAAAGCGGCAAGCGCCACGAAACTGAGGGCACATTTCATCGCGTGATCTCCTGTGACCGGCCCGCGTCGTGCGGGCCCGCGGTCGTTGCGAACGGAGCATTCTAGATGTCGCGGAGCCGGCGGGCCATGGTCGCGCGCCTAGGAAAAACTCAGGGGCACGTTCCGCTCAACACCCGAGGCTTGTGGCAGGCGCCGATCCCGACGGCCTCCGGCCGCTCCGCGGACGACACACCGTCGAATTCCGCGCCGTAGCTTCCTTCCGCGGCTGCGCTCTGGCCGACGATCACGAAGTAGATGAACTCCCCTGGCGCTGGATCCCCCGGATCGAACGACGCCTGCCCCGTGTTCCCGAGAGAGCACGCCGATTGCGTCCAGCTCGGCGCGCCCGCGATCGGACCCGCCCCCCAGTAGATGACGTCGTCGAGCGTCCCGCAGCCGGGGCCGAATGCGACGTCGACGACGCTGCCCGCGGCACTCCTGGAGGCCATCATCGGCGCCGGCGGCACTCCCGCTTCAGTCGGCCCGGACGCGATCCCCGGCGCGCACACCTGGCGGAAGACCGCGTTGGTCACGGAAATATCGTCCACCCACCAACCCGCTCCGGTCCCGGTGGCGTCCGATCCGATGCGCCAGCGCAGCCGGATGTCCTTCCCGGCGTACGCCCCGAGCGTCCCCGTGTAGTTCGACGCGGGATACGCCGGCACGGCGTTGGTCTTTGAAAAGACGGTCCCCGTGAAGCTCTTCGGAAAACCGCAGGCGTTGCCGGTGTTCCCGAGGGCGTCGGGGTAGTTGACGGTCGCGAGCCGCGTCCACGTCGAGAAGGCCGGCCCCTCCGCGACCTCGACGATGCCGGCGTCCCAGTTCGTCTCGATCGAGTACTTGGTCGCGAAACTCAACGCCGCACCCGGCTGCACGCTGAGCGTCGGCGACGTGAGAGCGGCGCACATGTTGTTCGCGTAGGTTCCCGTCGCGTAGACGGCGGGGCCCGTCTTGCCGCCGGCCGGCTGAATTGACCACGGAGCCGGAACCGACAGCTTGGCGGGAACAGTGTCGCCCGCGTCGTCGGTCCAGGTGCCGGAGGCGAACGCACCGCTCGGAATCGCACCACGCATGACCGCGTTCCCGTCGTCGGCGCCGTTTGCAGCGTCGACCGCGCGGACCACGTAGAAGTACGCCGTCCCATCCGCGAGCGCGTCGTGATCGGCGAACGAGGTGGCCGTCAGCCCCGAGGCGATGACGTTGTCCGGGCCGGGGACGAACGCCGCGCTCGTGCTGCGGTGCACGCGGTATGTCAGCCACCCGCCGCAGCGGGCCGAGGCGGCGGGCCACGTCAGTTGGATTCCGCAGGTCGACGCCTCGGCGTTGGCCGCCGACGCCAGGCCCGTAAATGCGGGGCCGACGAAGCAGGCGCCGGTCGTGCTCGCGCCGGCTTGGGACGAGTTCCCGGAGTCACACGGCTGCAGGGCGCGCACGACGTAGTAGTAGACCGCCCCCCCTGAGACGGTCGTGTCGATGAACGACGTCTGCGGCGCCGCGACGGACCCGATCTCGGTGTAGGGGCCGCCCGAGGTCAGCGACCGCAACACCCGGTACTCGACGGCGCCGATCGCGGGCGACCACGAGACGTCGATCCGGTTGTCGCCTGAGGCTGAGGCCGTCACACCCGAGGGCGGGGTCGGCGGCACGAGAGCAACGTCGAGCGTGGCGGGCCCCGTCCCCACGGACACCTGCGCGGTGACGGCGCAATAGCCGGGCTGTGAGACTGTGACGTGATAGGTCTGGCCGCTGCGGGCCAGCCAGTGGAAGGTCCCGTTCGGCGCCGAGCGCCGCGGCGACTCACCGTGCGTGAACGTCACTTCTTGCACGCTGACGTTCGCCCGAACCGGCGCCCCGGTCACGGCGTTTTGCACCTTGCCGCGAATCTGTGGGCCGTCGAGCGTCTTGTTGAGGAAGAACTGCCAGGCGGTGCGCTGCCGCTGCACCGTGACGTCGCGCCAGGTCGCATAGTCCGGCTGGAACGACGACGCGCTCGCCTCGATCGTGTAGGCGTACGTCCCGTGCTGGGCGTACCAGGTGTCCACGCTCCCGCCGTCGACGAGGTAGATCGCGGACCAGATCGGGCCAACGGTGTAGGAGTTGGCCACTCCGGCGTCGTCGAGGAGGATGGAGTTCAAGCTCTGCGCCACCTCGCCCATCGCCGTCATCTCGTCCGGGTTCTGGCAGCCGTACGAGTACATGATGTACTCGCCGTACGTGTGGTACGAGAGCGCGTAGAACGCGTGCGCATTCGTGGCGAGTTGCAACATGCCCTGCGTCTCGAGCTCGGAGCCCGGCTCGAAGCCGCGGTACGTCTCGTCGGCACAATTGGCGCTCGATCCGTTGCAGCTCCCCCAGGCGAACGGGTAGTTCCGGTTGACGTCCACGGCGCATGAGGGATGCCGGTTCTTCCTCCACATGTTGTCGTGCTGGAAGACGTAGAGGGCGCCGTCGGGGTTCACGCTGGGGACGACGTAGATGTCGATGTTGTCCACCCAACGCCGCACCTGCGGGTCGGTGGCGTAGCGCGAGGTGAGATAGTCGATCATGTCCTTTGCGATCTCCGGCGTCATGACCTCGCGGGCATGGTGCTGCGAGTCGAGAACGAACGCCGGCCGGTCGTTGGCCACGCCGACGTTGCTCGTGATCTCCACGGCGTACTGCACCTGCCCCTCGTAGAGCGGGCCGGTCAGCGCGAATTTCCTGGAGAGGTCGGGGTGCGCCGCCACGACTTGGTCGACGAACGCTGAAAGCTCGATCGGGTCGGTGTAGTCCTGGAGGGCCAAGATCCCTTCCGCGTCGTTGACCCGCTCGATGGTGTAGCTGAACCCCAGGGCATCGAGGCGGTCGAGGTCCGTGGCGGTGGCGACCACCCCCACCGTCAGCGCTTTCTTGTTGACACCCGCGACGTCGAATCCGGCGAGCTGGATGTCGGAGGCGGCGGCGAGCGAGGACACGCGCACTTGCACCAAGTACTTGGTGGCGGCCGCGGCGAATCCGGGAGTGACGGTCACGGCGATCACAAGGGCCAGGGGAGCGAGGAGCGTGACGAGACGTCTCAGACCGTGGCGCAGCATCGCGTCCTCCCGTATTAAGAAAAACCGCCCCGATCATCGCCGTTTGGTTCCGGCGGGACCGGGGCGGCCGTCGATTCCCTTGGGACGCCCCGCCCGGAGGCGGGGCGTCACCTCACCTGACGCGGGATCAGGGGCAGTTCCCGCTCTGCACGACGCGGGCCCGTCCCGCCGACTCCGACCCGTAGGAGCTGTCTTGCACGCCGTCGAAGAACTGCACGGCGTAGAAGAACGCCTGGCCGGGAGCCGGAACCAGCGAGTCTTCGTGACCTTGCGTCGTCGTGTTGGGCGAGCCGTTCACGATGCACGTGACTTGGCCCATCTCGATGTTCGAGCCGGTGATCCGCAGCGCCGAGAGGTTGCCGCGGATGACGTCGTAGGACTCGGCGCCGAAGACCGCGGGCCACGCCACCGTGGTCGCCGTCTTGCCGCTGAGGCTGAGATTGATCGGCTCGACCACGTTTCCGAGGTCGTGCGGAACCTGGACCGCCGGCAACACGCTCGTCGCGTTGCCCGAACCGTCGGTGGCGCGGTACATCGCCGTGTAGGTACGACCGTTGCCCGCGCCCTCACGCTCGGCGCGAAGCTGCACGACCCGGTCGTCGGTGCCCGTTCCGGCGCCCTGGATGTCCATCGTCGTGTGGCCATCGCCGCCGCCCTGGGCGTCGTCGGGTTCGTTCGACGTGACGGAGACGAGCACGACCGCGAGATTCGGGTAGCACGCGTCGATCGCCACGACACCGTAGGTCACGTCGACCATGCGGTGGTTCGGAGGCCAGAGAACGTTCGGGATCGGCGTCACGGTCAACGCCGGCGGGGTCGTGTCGACGACCGTCACCGAGGTCATGCAGCTCGCGGCGTTCCCCGAGCCGTCGGTCGCGGTGAAGGTCACGCTCGTGGTACCGAGCGGGTAGGAGCCCGAGGCGTCCGCGCCGCCGGCGTTGTGGGTGTTGGTGATCGTCACGCCGCCGCAGACGTCGCCGGCGGTAGCGGGAGCGATCGTCACGATCGATTGCAGGTTCGACTGGCATTCGACCGTGGCGGACGCCGGACACACGATCGTGGGAGGCAGCGTGTCGGCGACCGTCACCCCGACCGTGGCCGGATCCGAGTTCTCGTAGCCGTCATTGACGACGAGCGTGGCCGTCGTGGTGCCCAACGGGAAGAACCCGATGGGAGTGGCGCTGGTTGAGTCGTCGAAGGTGGCGCCCGGGGCGCTCCACGACCAGGTCAAAGGATCGAGATCCTGGTCGTAGGAGCCCGTGCCGTCGAGAGCGGCGCTGGCACCGTCGTTCCCCGTGCACTCGAGGGTTTGCGGCGTGCCGGCATCCGCCACCGGCTTGTAGTTCACCGTGAGCGTGACCGGAACGTTCGCCGAGACCAGGTACGGGGCGTTCTCGGCCCTGAAGACCAGCATCGCGTCGTGGACGCCGTGCTCGAGATCCATCGAGTCGAGGCTGACCGTCACGTCCTGGCACGCTCCTGCCGCCACGACGCCGCTCTCGGGCGACATCATCGCCCATTGCGGGATCGCCTTGAATTCGACGGCCAGGTTGTCGTGAACGTAGTTCGCGTTGTAGACCGCCGTGAGGCCGTCGTTCTTGGCGGCGTTCTGGATGCCGATCGTCGTCGAGTCGAGCAAGCCGGTCGCCGTCAGGTACTGGGTGACGATGCGGCCGTTGGGGTAGAGGATCCACTGGAACGTGTACAAACCGGTCGATGCCGACGAGTAGTGCGGCACGTTGATGAACGACAGGATGAACCGCGTTCCGTCGTTGTAGTAGTACGCCGTGCCCGAGCCGTGGGTCGAGCTGAAGCTCAGATCGTCCCAGAACCCGGCGATCATGTTCTCCGGGCCGGAGGTACTCGGGAGCGCGTAGTTGGTCAGGTAGGACGACGTCGGCGTGGAGCTGAACGACAGCCAGCCGTTCGACCCCACCGTCAGCGTGCTGAACGGGTTGCCGTAGAACGGGAAGTTGAACCCGATCGGGATGCCCGTGACGAACCCGTCGTCCATGTTGAGCGTCGTGATCTGAGTGCCGACGCCGGTGATGTCGACCCAGTCGAACGCGGGACCTCCAGCCTCGTCGGAGTCGGTCCAGCGGTAGCCGAAGACGTCCGGGCCGCCGGTGCCGAGGATGCCCGGAGTCGGGTCGATCTCGTCCTTGCCCAGCGCGAGGCCGGTGTGCTGCGTGACGCTGCCGCCCGAGATGATGTTCGTCCCGGACGCCCAGTTGAGGCCGGAGCCGCCGGTGTTGCACACCTTTACGGTGCGTGTCGTCGTCGATGACGGCGGCAGGAATGCCGACAGGCTCGACGGTGCGACGTTCATTTCCGGTGCGACGATCGCGTCCCCCTGAAGCGGCAACGTGATCGACGCCTCGTCGGGATCGTCGCTTACGATCGTCAGCACGCCGGTGAGCGTGCCCGTCACGGTCGGCGCGAAGGTGACGGCCACCGGGATCGCGCCTCCTGCGGGAACCGCCATCGGCGTCGTGAGCCCGCTCTGGCTGAAGTCACCGCTGACGGTGACTCCGGTGATCATGAGCACGTCGGTGCCGACGTTCCGGATGCTCGTGTTCAGGGTCCGCGTGTACCCGAGGTAGGTCGTCGGGAACGTGAGCGACGCCGGCAGGGCGTCGATGTCGGGGATGCCGGTGACGTGCAGCAACACCGGAACCTGGATCAGGCCGTGGGCCGGGTCGTTGGTGCTGATGTCGAGGTTGGCCCCGAAGTCGCCACCGATCAACTGTGTGGCGTCGAACGTGACGTCGAGATCGATAAATCCGCCCGGGAGAATCGTTCCCGCGTCCGGAGACACGATCAGCCAGCCGGCCGGTGGCCTGAACTCGACCGCCATCGCGTTGTGGACGTACGGAGCGTTGAAATCAACGGTCAGGCCGTCGTTCTTCGTGGCGTTCTGGATGCCGATCGTCGCGCCGGCGAGGTCGTTGGTCGTCATGCTGAGGTACTGGTAGACGATCCGGCCGTTGCGGTAGAGGACGACCTGGAAGGTGTAGAGCTCACCGCTCGGGCTGTAGTTGTCCCAATTCGTGTACTGCACGATGAACCTGTTCCCGTCGCTGTAGTACTTGGCGTTCCCGTTCCTCTGGTGCAGGTCGTCCCAGAAGACGGCCAGCAGGTTGGCGGGCCCGGAGGTGCTGGGAAGCACGTAGTTTGTCAGGTACGTCCCCGTGTCGGTGAACGAGAGGAACCCGTTGGTCCCCGCGTTGACCGTGCTGAAGGTCTGCCCGTAGAACGGGAACGGGAACCCCAGCGGGATCGGCCCGAAGTTCGAGTCGTCTTGGGACGCGAAGACGATCGGCGTCCCGATTCCGCTGATGTCGAACCAGCTGAAAGCCGGTCCTCCCGGCTGGTCGGAATCGCGCCAGGTGTAGCCGTAAACGTCGGGACCGCCCGCGCCGAGCACGCCCGGCCGGTCATCCGGGTCGTCCTTCTTCAACTCGGGACTGTGATCGACCGCGACCGTCGCCCCGCTGTTGAGGCCGATCTGAGTGATGAAGTTGAGATCGCTACCGCCGTTGTTCTCGACGTGCAGCGTGCGATGGAGCACGTCGCCGACGTTGGCGGCCTCGCTGAACGACGCGGGCGACCACGCGGCCAACGGGGGCACGATCGCGGTGCCCGTGACCGGCATCTGTCGATTGCCGTTCACCGGGTCGTCGCTGATGACGTGCACCCGCGCGCTCAAGCTGCCGGCAGCCGTCGGGGCCCACCGCAGATTGAACAGGCGCGCGGCTCCCGGAGCCAGCGGGAACGCCGCCTCGGGGATCTGTTCCCCGCCTGCGGCCGTGGCCTCCAACACCTCCAACGATGGGTCGTCGGAGTAGACGTCGCTGACGTTGAGCGTGTCGGTGCCCGTGTTGACGACCTGGAACGTCGTGAGGTGCGAGTACCCGGTGAACCGGGTGCCGTATGCAAACGACGACGGGACGATCGACGCGATCGGCGCGCCGATGACGGTGAGGGTCGCCGGGACCCGCTCGTGCAACTGGGTCGGAACGTTGGTGTTGAGAACCACGGCGCCGTTGAGGACGCCGCCCAGGCGCTCCGTGGAGTCGAAGGTCACGTTGAAGTTGGCGCTCTGGTTTGGCGGGATCACGGCATGGCTGGGCGTCACACTCAGCCAATCCGGGGTGCGGCTGATCTGGATGGCCAGGTTGTTCTTGACGTACACCCCGTTGGCGACCATCTGGAGGAAGTTCGTGGGCGTCGTCGTCTGGAGATTCTGCATCCCGACGGTCCCGTTATTGAGCGTCCCGGTCATGGTGAGGTACTGGATGACGATCTTGCCGCTCGGGTAGAGCAAGATTTCGAAGTTGAAGTCTTCGGTGGTGAGGCGTTGGAAGACGTTCTTGTACTGGATGATGACCTTGGTTCCGTCGTACTTCCAGTACGCCCGCGACGTGCGCGCGGGGGTCCCGTAGGCGGTGCGGAAGTACAGGTCGTCCCAGTACGGCGCGATGGTGTTCTTGGCGAGCGTCGTGGTCGGGAGCGCGACGTTGCTGTACGGGTTGGCCGTGTTCGTCGTGTCGAAGCTGATGAAGCCGTTGGTGTTGACCCTCACCGCGGTGAAGTTGCTGCCGTAGAACGGGAAGGTCATGCCCATGTTGGTGATGATGACGCCCGCGTCGTCGCCCGTGAGCGAGAGCAGCGTGCCGGTGGAGCTGATGTCCACCCAGTTGAAGGTTGGGCCGCCGGAAGCGTCGGAGTCTTTCCATCGATAGCCGAACGCGTCGGGGCCGCCAGCGCCGTTGACACCCACGTCGTCGGCGTAAACGAGCTGACCGCCACCGAGATCGGCAGCGGCATCGACGACCAAGTCGGGGCCCCCGGTGTTGGTCACGGTGAGGGTTCGGGTGACCTGGTTGCCGGAAAACAGCGTCTCGCTGAACGAGGTCGGATCGGCGATCATGACCGGCGACGGCACCGAATCGCCCGTCACCGAAACCGTGATGCTGGGCTCGCCGGCGTCGTCGCTCAGAACGGTCAGCGACCCGCTGAAGAGTCCGAGCATCGCCGGCGTCCACGTCACCGTCACGTCCTGCGACCCGTGGGGCGGGATGTTGAACGCGCTGGGGTTGGCGGTCAATTCGCCGGGATGGCTCGAGGTGATGCCCGAGACGTGCAAGGTGTCGGTGCCGATGTTGGCAACGATGAGGGTCTGAGCGTAAGGCTGGCCGAGGAACTTGGTGCCGTAGGCCAACGAGGTCGGCTGGACTGAGGCGTCCGGAGCACCGATGACGTGCAGCGCTGCGTTGACCACGAGCGTCGGGTGTGCCGGGTCGTTGGTCAGGATGTTGACCAGGCCCGGATACGTCCCGCCCTCGAGGCCCGACGCGTCCATGTGCAGGTTGATCGCCTTGGAGCCGCCCGCGGCGATGCGTCCGGAGGTCGGGAAGGCGGTGAGCCACTGCGGAATCGACGAAATCCGGACGGCCAGGCCGTCGTGGACGTACGTCTGGTTGAAGGCAACCGTGAGCCCGACGCTCTTCGCGGCGTCCTGGATGCCGATCGTGGCGCTGTCCATCGGAGTGGCGATCGATAAGTACTGGAACGTGATGGAGCCGCCGGCCTCCAGGATCGCCTGGAAGGTGTAGGGACCGCCGGCACTGTAGTGAGGGACATTGGTCCACTGGATGATGGCGCTGTTCCCGAAGCTCTGGAAGTAAACCTGGCCGGTCGTCGCCATGGTGAGATCGTCCCAGAAAGGCGCGATGAGATTCTCGGGCGCTCCGGAGTTCGGCAGCGGCTGGTTGGAGTACGAGGTCGCGGTGCTGGTGAAGGACAGCCAGCCGTTCGTGCAGACGCGGAACGAGTCGAACAGCGTCCCGTACAGCGGCATGTTGAAGCCGAGGGCGATCGGCGCGCTCGTCGCATCGTCGCCTGTGAGCGTGATCAACGTGCCGGTGCCCGAGATGTCGATCCAGTTGAAGGCCGGACCGCCGGGCTCGTCGCTGTCGCTCCACCGGTAGCCGAACGTGTCGGGGCCGCCGCTGCCGGCGACGACGGGGTCGCCGTGCCGCGGGTCGGTCTCGTCTTTGCCGAGATCGAGGAACGGGTTGACCGACATCGGCTCTCCGAGGGTGGGAGCCGGAATGTCGAAGTCGAGCGTCCCGTCGCCGATATTCGAGAGGATCACGACGTGATCGGAATGCTGCCCCGTGAGCAGACTGGACGAAACCGAGGTCGGGGCCACTTGTCCGGTCGGCGGAGGTAGTGTCGTGCCTGTCGCGATGTTCGAGAGCGGGCCTGCGTTGCCCCATTCGTCGAACGCCTTGACGGCGAAGAAATACGGGGTGCTCGCATTCAGGTTGCGGACTTCCATGGCTTCGGAGGTTCCCGCCGGCCCGGGAGCCGGTTCGTTGCCGGCGCGGGTCGCGGTCGCCCAGTTGGTGCCGTCGATCACCACGGTCGAATAACGAACCTCGTAGGAGTTCGCGGTCCCCACCGCGCCGTCGTCACCCGTCGCCGTCCAGGTCAGCCCCATCGTGTTGGAGCTCGGATCAGTCGTCGCCAGGTTGTCGATCATTCCCGGAGGGGTCGTGTCGGGCTCGGCGATGGCGAAGAAGATGTTGAGACGGCCATTGCTGACGCACTTCCCGGCCATGGCCGGAATGTGATCGACGGAGCTCAGGAGGATGTTCTTCACCTGGGCCACGGGGATGCCGGGGACGCTGACCGACAGGGCCAGCGCGTAGGCGCCCGCCACATGAGGCGTGGCCATCGACGTCCCTGAATTCAGGCCGTACTGGTTCCCGGGAAGGGTGCTGAGGATATCCACGCCCGGGGCGGCCAGATCGACCGAGACGGCGCCCCAGTTGGAGAACGACGCAAGCAGGTCGTTCCTGTCGGTGGCCGCGACCGAGATGATGTTGGCGAGGTCATAGGCCGCGGGGTAGGCCGGGCTCGTGTCGCTGTTGGCGCCGTTGTTCCCCGCGGCGGCCACGAACGCGATGTTCGCGGCGCCGGCGGCGGCGATGGCGTCATACAGGGCCTGGGAGAAACTGCCGCCGCCCCACGAGTTGCTCGTGAGCCTGACGCCCATCATCGTGGTGTACTGGACCGACAGGATCGCGTTGGCCGTCGTTCCGGAGCCGCTGGAATCCAGGAACTTGACCCCCATGATCTTGACGTTCCAGTTGACGCCCGTGACGCCGATGCCGTTGTTCCCCACGCCGCCGATGGTTCCGGAGACGTGGGTGCCGTGGCCGTAGTCGTCGAACGGGTCGCCGTCGTTGTTGACGAAGTCCCAGCCGTGGATGTCGTCCACGAAGCCGTTCCCGTCATCGTCGATGCTGTTCCCGGGAATCTCGCCGGGGTTCGTCCAGATATTCGCCGCCAGGTCGGGGTGGTTGTAATCGATGCCGGTGTCAATGACCGCGAGCAGGACGCTGGAGCTCCCCGTCGAGACATTCCATGCGGTGTCCGCGTCGATGTCGGCGTCGATCGTCCCGCCCGACTGCCCCGTGTTGTTCATCCCCCATAGCTCGGGATAACGTGGGTCGTTCGGCGTAACGTCCGCGTGCAGTATGTAGTTCGGCTCCGCGTACTGGACCGAGGGGTCGGCCTTCAGCCGCGAGACGGCCTGGAGCACGTCGACGTTCGGACCGAGGCGCCAATGCACGGCGCTCGAGTCGAACGTTCGCAGCTCGGTCGCGCCCAGTTCTCCGACCAATCGGACTCTGTCGGTCGCAACGGCCGAAGTTTTGAATTTCAAGAGCACTTCGCCGGGGACGAAGGAAGGACTGGGCGGCGGACCGCCCAGCATTCCGCCGACGATCGGCAGGGCGACGAGCATGAACAGCGACACGAAGACGGCAAGACGGAACTTAGTCATTGGACCTCCCCAATAGGCGGAGCGGCGCCCG
>Ga0315276_10005864_pt1 | contig 11343 bp, 14 predicted proteins | sample YL17G05_0_MG_FD_204542 | JGI IMG/M metagenome (GOLD analysis project Ga0315276, IMG submission 204542) | Sediment microbial communities from Yellowstone Lake, YNP, Wyoming, USA - YL17G05_0 | ecosystem: Environmental > Aquatic > Freshwater > Lake > Sediment | place: USA: Wyoming | collected... | reverse complement strand
AAAAGATCGAATGTCCTCAAGAATTGCGGCCAATCTTCGGAGATTGCGCACGATATCGGCTGAAGGTGTGTTGTCTATTCCCTTACGCGCCGCCATTTGACTAATGACAAACTCTTCTAGCGTGAAATGCTCACTCAAACTCTTTGGCATAAGGATGGGTACTCCTGATAAAGATCCTTGATCTTCACGCCGTTGATAGCTCTGATTTTTTCAATAATTATCTTGTTGGCAATAGATCTTTTCTCAATACTGGGATGGGCCAGCACGACAAGCGCCTTTTTCATAAAATTTCTCCTTATTGTTGTTTAACGCCCAGCATCAGCTGCATGCTGTTGTTAGCCGGCGATCGATCTCGACGACCGCAGAATAGAGTTCCGTCATATTGTAGGACTCGCCATGAAACTTGAACGTGTCCCCGTCGAGCGCCCGTAGAAATGCCTTCTCGGGGAATCCCTTCGCCCCTGTGATGATGTTCATGTCAAAAAACGCGTGGCCCTCAAAATCGCGAACCCACCGATCGAGGCGCTCGTCGAAATGCTCCAAGTGGTTCCGGAGCCGCCGGAACGGCTTTAGGTCAACGCCGGAGAAATCAACGTGACCAGTCAGAATCGCGTGACGCTCACTTCCGGGTTGCGTGTCGAGGATTCGGTCGATGTTCGTCGCGTGCACGAGGAAGTGGTGTAGGTGAAAGAAGACATCAATGACTGGCGAGTTTCTCTCAGCGCCGCGGAACGCGGCGTAAGACCGCTTGGCAAACTCCGCCTGTGTCTTGGCTTCCTTGAGGTAGATTTCCCACTTGTTCACGAGTGGTACTCCTCGCCGGCTCAACAATGATTATACAGCCTGTATAAATCGGGAAACACAGACTGTTACTTTCTATATAAAACGTTCCCGCGTCTTCCCATTTATTTATAAATATTCTAATAATATTAATATTTTACATGGCAATGAAGCCGTCTTGTTCTTATTTTTTCAACAACTCCAGCCGTACTTTGATGTTTTCGGCTTTGGTTATCTCTCCGTGATCGAGATAATATTTTTGCAGTTTGGTTAAATAAGCCCAGAGCGGCCGCTTCCAGCCGTTATCGGCAGAAACATTAATGGCAGTCTGTAAAATATTTTCATCATAGGGCAAATATTTTACCCAGATGCCGCAGGCAATCAAACGGGAGAGGGGATCAGTGATGGAGGGAATTTCCTGGATAGCTTTTGCCAAATCTTTATTTCGGGCGAGCTTGATAAAGCTTGAATACTGGGAAGGCAGTAAATTATCTTCTACGACAGTAAAGTTTCCTTTTAAAAAATTATAATACGCGGAATTAGAAGCAATGGGCTGGAGTTTGTTAATTCGAATAAACTCGCTGTCGTCAAAATCTTCCAGCGCCGCCGTATGCAAGGCATATTTGTTCAAATAAATTCTGGCTAAAAGATTCAGGTCGTTGCCGCCGGATATAGCTTGCCTTGCTTTATCAAAATGAGGCTCCGAAGCATCTTCTTTGCCGGTTAAAAAATTAACTTTATAATTTTCCAACTGCCGGAAAGCGGCATCTTTCCAGTCAGGAACCTGCCTGGAGTTCGAGCCGCAGGCACAAATAAATATGACGATTGCTACAATTAAAATTTTTCTCATGGCATTTTAATCTCCGGTTCTTTTTTTTTGGAAAGAATCGCGTCAATTTCTCTGGCCACATCGTCCAGGGCTTTAACCGCATCGTCTATATCCGAGCGCAATGTGCGAAAATCCTTCATGCCCTCCGATGCTTCTTTGCTTATCTTATTTATGTTATCCACGGTCGCATTTAATTTTTCCAGCTTGCCGGCAACATCCTTAAGAATTTTATTAATATTAGGCAATGTCCCATCCTTGCCAAAAACTTGCTCGTCGGTTTTCGCCGCCATCGCATCAACTTTTCTGCTGAGGCGTTCCAGATTTTCCGCGATTTGGGTTATCCTTTCCAGCAACGGCTGTACCTTTTCAATCGCATCATTGATGTCATTGATAATTTCCACTTCCGGAATTTTATTTTCGGACAGCGGCGGACTGCCTAAATTATCCGTTGTAACAAGAATGCGGGCGGCGCCGATTAATGGACGGTAAAGCACAAAGGAACTGTCTGCTTTAATCCATTTAACGTGGCGCTGGGGAATCTTAATTTTAATGAGAACGATTCCTTTATCGTTTAGTTCCAACGCGTGAACTTTTCCGATATTGAATCCCGAAAACACAACCGGCATGCCTTCGGTAAAACCTTCACCCGTCTTGGAGGAAAGTGTAAATGTATAAACTGTGGTAAAAAAGCCTTTTTCCTTGGCCAGATAAAGCAGGGCCAAAAAAATGATTACCGTTGTGCAAATTATAAAAAGTCCGACTTTATATTCGCGGCTCATTGACATAGCGCACCATATTTTTCCGTCAGCCATTCATAATCGTATATATGACAGCTTGAATAAAGATCTTCAATTTTTTTTAGCGTCTGAAAAATATAATCAACATCTTTAAGATGCGGAATAATTTTGAACGGCCGGTCGATAATTATCGAGGCATCGCGCACCATAGCGGCTCTTAGCAAAAGGGCGCAAAATCGCTCTTCGTTAGTCAAGTCAGGATTTCTCTTATAAGCAATATTCTCCAAATCGAGCCGCTGTAACGCATTTATGGCAATATGCTCGGCCTCTCCTCTGGGCATGTTCTCATGATATTGTTTAATCAAAGCGATGTTCAGCCAAACTTCCTGATTAGAGATAAGAGGTATATCAATGGAAACAGGAGCCGCTTGCCGCTGATTCGTTCTCAAAAACTTTTGCAGCCCTTTATCCAGCGCTTCTTCGCTTTCAAAAAACTTTAAATTAATTTTGTTATTAATGACAGCACCTCAATGATCAAAATTGCCGTAAATACACTGACCATGCCGCGGGATACGACAATGGGTACACTTGTCAATTCATGCGAAGCCCGTAGGCCGAAACGAATCGGAATCAGGGTAATGAAAAATCCAAAACAAGCGCATTTAACCAGGGCGATGACTATATCAGAAAAATTAGCGGAATTTAACAGAATATTTGAATATACATCGATGCTCATGCCGAAAATTATCCGTGAAAACAAAATGCCGCTGCTCATCAAGACAATGGAAAAAAGAGAGCTCAGCAAAACCAAGGATATGATGCCATTAATTATCCGCGGCACCAGTAAATAATTAACAACATCTATATGGAATGTTTCCAGCGCTTCTATTTCTTTGTTGACCTTCATTACTGCCATTTCGGTGCTGATGGCGGAACTGGAACGTAATGTAAGCAAAAGAACCGTAAAAAAAGGAGAAAGTTCAGTAACGATTAATCCCATCAGAACATTGCCAAAAAACTCAGTAAGCCCTAAATTCTTTAACAGCTGAAAAACTATGCCGATGAGCAGTGACCCGAATATCACGGATGCCGTGATAAATGCGAGTAAAATTTGTACAGAGGTAAAGTATATTTGATTAACCAATATAGTTCGCGTGGCGCTGTTGTAAGTATTGGGCTTGCATATGCGGTATAAAACTTTCCCCGCAAAGTAAATAGTTTCCGCAAAGGACTTCATCAATTTTACCGTCGAGCGTCCTATATTTTCCAAGAAAGTCATAAACGTTTCACCAGTAAGATAGTTAATCCTAGCACATGATTGTCCAGACTTCAAACCGCCAAAACCAATATTTCATTGACAAACACAAAACAATCGTTATATTGACCGCCAATATCAAGAAAGCAAAGTCTATAGCGCGGCATTCATAGCCGCAATTTTTACCAACAAAGCGGAGGATTATATGAAAAGTCAAAACCGTAAAACTTTTTTCATGTTCTTAATGGCGTTTTTGGTCGCCTTTTTTATTGTTTCTCTGGTGGAAGTTCTACGTTCTTCTTTTATGCCTTCAGGAGCACCGGAAGTTCAAACGGCTTCGGCAATTTCTTCTTCTGAATCATCAAAAGTTCCTCTTTCTTTTTCCGATCTGGCCGAGCGTGTTAAGCCCTCAGTGGTGAACATCAGCACAACAAAAACATACAAGGGCCGGGGCGGTTTTAGTTCGCCTTTTGGACGGTCGCCTTTCGGCGACGATTTCTTCGACCGTTTCTTTGGAGATACTCCCCAACGTGAATTTAAGCAGAGAAGCCTTGGTTCGGGATTCATTATCAGCAGTGACGGCTATATTTTCACCAATAATCACGTGGTAGAAAAAGCCGATAAGATTCTGGTAAAAGTCTCCGACGGGAAGGAATATGAGGCAAAAATTATCGGCACCGATGCTAAAACCGATATCGCCTTAATCAAAATCAAACCGAACAATAGCTTGCCGGTTGTGGAAATCGGCGATTCCGACAAAGTAAGAGTAGGTGAGTGGGTCATTGCCATCGGCAATCCTTTCGGTTTGGAGCAAACAGTTACTGCCGGCATCGTCAGTGCCAAGGGACGCGTTATCGGAGCAGGCCCTTATGATAATTTTATCCAAACCGACGCATCCATTAATCCGGGCAACAGCGGCGGGCCACTATTTAACATGGAAGGAAAAGTCATCGGTATCAACACGGCCATCGTAGCTCAAGGTCAGGGTATAGGCTTTGCTATACCGATGAACATGGCAAAAAGCATTCTGGCGGATTTGAAAACCAAAGGCAAAGTGACCCGGGGATGGCTGGGCATTTCCGTGCAGGATATTACGGAAGACATCGCAAAAAATCTGAACCATAAAGACAAAAGCGGTGCTTTGGTATCAGATGTTTTTAAAGGCGATCCGGCGGATAAAGCGGGAATTAAAGCAGGCGACATAGTGACAGAGATCAATGGGAAGTCGATTAAAGATACTCATGAACTGCTCCTGACAATTGCCGCAATGCATGTAGGCGAACAGGTATCGATTAAAGCATTGCGCGATGGCAAAGAAATGATGTTTCAAATCGTGGTGGCGGAGCGCAAGGATAAACCGGAAATGGCATCGGCAAAGGAATCAAAAGGATATTTTGGAATTGCCGCCCAGGAAATAACTGCGGAAATCTCTCGCCAGTTAGGAATCCCCCGCGAAGCCGGTGTAATAGTCACTGATGTAGCCAATGGCAGTCCGGCCGACGAGTTCGGCATTCAGCCGCAAGATATAATCATCCAAGTAAACAAAGTAAAAGTTGCGTCAATAAAAGAATATAATAGGGAAATGAAGAAGGCTGTCGACAAGAAAAGTGTGACGCTTTGGGTTATGCGCGGCAAATCAAAATTCTTTGTATCATTGAGTATAGATTAAATAAGAAATGACTTCATCTTCATAAAAAAGGCAGGCTACGTAGCCTGCCTTTTTTATTTTCTGTAATTTTGGCCCGGGAATACAAAATGTTTCACGTGAAACATTGCCGTTAAATTGAACGTCGGTTGTATCAATATGGCCAATGTGCGTTTTGGAATTTAATCTTGCCGGGGCAATTATTTCTTACCCTCTCAGCCACTGGGCATATTTATACATTTTACCCAACGCCTTAACGGCTCTTTCCGGGGTAATAAAGTTTACTCCTTTATATTTACAGCCCTCAACTTCAGTGACTGTCCGCGTTTTATCATCATTAAGCAAATAAACGCCTACTATCGGTTTATCATATTTTTCCATTAATCTTGCCGTTTGCTCGATAGACTGTTGTTCAAATTTTTCCAGATAATTCAAAGAATCTTCTAGAAATTTACGATCATATTTCTTATCTACAGCGACAGTTGATTCCAATGTTGATTTTATCAAAATTACTCTGCCGATAATACCCATGTGGATTATGGCATCACATGCAGGCCATTGAAGAAGTTCTTCGAGAATTGTCATATATGTCTCGGGATTCATTTCCCCGACGACATCTATCGGATTAGCATGGCTCCAAAATGGCGGCAGCAATTTATTAATTCGAGAAATTACATCCTCTGATAATTTTGGCACCTCCAAGCCATTTTCCACGCATAAATCTGAGGCGACAACACCCCAGCCCCCTCCCAAAGTCATAATGCCAACCTTTTTTCCTTTGGGCAGCGGTAACGAGGAAAATGCCGCAGAAAGATCCAGCAAGTCCATGGGGTTTTCTACTTGTACGATCCCTGCTTGCCGACACGCTGCTTTAAACACTTCTATATTAGAAGCCATGGCGCCTGTATGGCTGGCCGCTGCATGGGCCCCTGCCTCTGTGCGCCCGCCTTTTAAGGCGATAATCGGTTTTTTCCTGCCAACACGTTTTGCCGCTTCGAAAAATCTTCGGCCGTTTTTAATGCTTTCTATGTACAAAACAACTGTTTTAGTCAGTTCATCAACCTCAAATCCTTCCATAGCGTCTTCAATTGTTATCATTGCTTCATTGCCCGAACCGCCGAACGCGCGGATGCCAATGCCTTCTTTTTCGGCAAAAGCCAATAACTGCGTTCCCAAATTACCTGATTGAGTAACCAAAACTGTGCTTCCTGCTTTTGGTCGCACATGCGTTCCCATGCAATAAAGAGATATGTAGGGATTGCATATTCCCATTGTGTTGGGGCCGAGAATTAAAATCCCCGCCTCCCTGGCTTTTTTTACCAGCTCATCTTCCAGAATTTTCCCTTCCGCGCCTGTTTCGGCAAAACCAGACGAGATAAGCAATACATTTTTTATTTTCTTTTTCTTCAGCTCAGGTATTAAAGCTAAAACTCTATTTGCCGGAATTGTAACAACAGCAAGGTCAACCGGATCGGGAATTTCGGTTACGGATTTAAAAACTTTTCTGTCGGCAATTTCTCCGCCTTTAGGGTTTACCAAATAGATTTTCCCCTGGTATTTTCCGGCGAGAACATTAGTGAACATTAATTGTCCCCATTTGCTGATATCTGCGGAAGCGCCAATAAACGCAATTGATTTCGGATAGAATAAATTCCAGATTGCTCTCGGCTTTACAGGCAATTGAGTTATTTTTTGTTCTTTTGCTTTTCCTAAGACGATAAGGGCGTCAACAGCCGTAACCTTTCCGTCCGCACCAACAATTAAAGGATTAATATCAACTTCTCTTATTTCGGGTATTTCAATTCCTATTTTTGATAGACCCACTATCGTTTTAATCAACGCATCTTTATCCGCAGCCTTTTCTCCGCGAAATGCACCCAAAAGCTTTTGCGCATCTAATTCTTGAATCATTCTTCTCGCATCATTTTCATCAAGAGGGGCAATGGAAAAAACAACATCTCCGATTGCTTCGGTAAAAATTCCGCCAAGCCGAACATCACAGTAGGACCAAACTGCTCATCATGGAAAAGCCCAGCGACAAATTCTCTTTTACCCTCCAACATCGGTTGGATTAGGAATCCTTCTAAATCACTTCCGGCTGCATCCTTTATATATAGCGCGGCAGAGCGGACATCTTCCTTATTTTTTAAGTTCAGCTTCACCAAACCTCTTTCCGTCTTGTGTGTGAGACGAGCGCCTAAGCCTTTTAAAACAAGCGGATAACCTGTTTTTTCCGCCGTGCTTTCTGCTTCCTCTACAGACTTAACAATTTTTTCTTCCACAACCGGAACGCCATATTTTTTTAACACTTCTTTAGCTTCCGCTTCCGTTAGCGTCGTTCTTCCCTGAGACTTTGCTCTATTAATTATATCCAACTTCTTCCCTCCAAATAGACTAGTAAACGAATTCCCTTGTAACGATACATTTAAATTATATTAATTATATTATATACTTATGCTATATACGGCTTGCCGCTCTGACTCCTAGTCACTAACACACGTTGCCCGATAATGCAACCATCTTCTTTCCCTGTTAATTTAATTTCCGTATTTCAGAACAAATTTTTCTTCTTGACGAAACCATTTTGCACCAATACATTTATATATAAAAAGTATTGTGCTTTTTGTTAAAAAAAATAAAAAGGGTATTCTGACTGCTTGATTAAGGAATTTCTATGGCGGAAAAGGAAATTAAACAAATTATGATTAACGGCCGGTTGGTCGGTATTGTCGGCTTTGAGGATGCGATAAATAAAATCACTCCTATTTATTATAAAGGTAAAAGCGATGAAGAAATCAAAAATTTTTTGCTTCAAGAGATTTCCACCGATAATTATGTGCCTCCGACCGCAATTGACGATTACGGGCACGCTCTTTTACGTGAATTTAAGATAGCGCAAGGATTACCTGTAGCCAAGGAAAATACACTCGGACTTAATATAGCCGTTCTGGGGATGGGTTGCGCGCGCTGCAATCAATTAGAAGATGATGTCCGCAATTTACTTTCGGAAATGAAAATTGCCGCCAATCTGACCCATATTACCGAATTTAAGGAAATAGCGCGTTATGGAGTTCTAAGCTCTCCGGCACTGGTAATAAATAATAAGGTCGTCTCAGCAGGTGAAGTACCGCCCAAAAGTAAAATCCGTCAATGGATAATAGAGGCGTATAATCCACCGGACAAATAATATTAAAATATTCGGCATAATTTAAAAATGACACAAGATAATCTCTCGCCAAAACTTTATCCGGCTTTTCGTGAAGGCATCATTATCCTGGCAGTTGCTTTATTTATTGCCGTTGTTTTTAACTCGCTTAGGTTTAATGGTATTCCCTTATTCGGTTTCTCCTCGGCGGCTTTAATCAAGGAGCAACAAGCTAAAATTCCCGAAATATCTCTTTGGGAAGCTTACGATCTGTATCTGAAAAATAAAGTCATATTTATTGACGCTCGCGATCCTTTGAGCTTCAAAGATGGCCATATAATAGGAGCGATCAACATTTATCCTGATGAAGCTTCGCTTCATGCATCCAGTCTGAAAATTAAAGCCGACCAAGGTTTCATTTTTATAACATACTGCGATGGTCCTCAATGCCCTTTGAGCAAAGAAACAGCGCATGCGTTAATACTGCGCGGTATTCCAACAGTTAAAATTTTGGTAAACGGATGGGGTATCTGGTTAAAGGCCGGTTATCCAGTCTCTAAAGGAAAGAAATGAAATTAAGAAATTTCCCTCGTCCTTTCATTCCCCCATTCGCCTTAATTTGCCGACTAACATTGGCAATTATTTTCTTTTATGCCGGCATAGAAAAAATTATCAATCCCAGAGATTTTGCTGTAGCCATTTATAACTATCAACTACTTCCGGACTGTACCATCAACTTATCGGCTATATTTTTACCGTGGCTGGAAGTTCTCATAGCGGTAAGTCTCGTCAGCGGCATTTATACACGAGGAGCCGCCCTGTTGTCCGCCTTATTATTTCTAACATTCGCCACGGCCTTGACGATCAATCTGGTCCGGGGACTAGATATTTCCTGCGGCTGTTTTGGAGCGTCTTCGGGAAATATAAGTTGGTTTTATCTTGCACGCGACCTTTCCCTTTTCTGCCTGTCTGTTTTTGTTCTGATTTATGACCGCGGTTGGCGTTATTTTTTTGCTTAGCTCTTCCGGAAATATCACTTCTGACAATCAGGACAATAAAAAGTGCTTCGTCCCCCCTGCTTTGTCCTGCAGATTATCCCGCCGCAAATTGAGCATCGTTTCCCTTCCTGCCCATAAACTTTTAATTCGTGCTGGTTCTCTCCTTTACGGCCATACAAATCGCGCCAATCGGAAATTGACGTGCCTCTTTTCCCAATCGCTTTTTTGAGCACTTCTTTGGCTTGATGAAATATTTTTCCCCACTCCGCTTCCTTCAATGTCGCTGCCGCTCTTTCGGGATGAATGCGCGCTTCGTGTAAAATCTCACACGCGTAAATATTGCCGATGCCGTTTACAACGCTCTGATCCATTATTAGTGTTTTTACTTTTGTCTTGCGGCTGCCGTGAGCGCTAATAAAATTTTTAAGATCAAAATCCCTAAATATTTCCCTTCCGACATCGTTTTCCTTTTTCTTCAACACTTTGATCGTGGCAAAGCGGCGCGGATCCACCAGAAATATATTTCCATCGACAAACGACATTTTCCAGCGGCTGTGTTTCGGCTTTGCAGAAATCTTCTGCCATAAAAGCCTCCCGGTCATGCGCAAATGCATAAATATGACATTCCCATTATCGAGGAAGATGGCGATCATTTTGCCTTTGCGTTCCACGGCAATCACTTTTCTTCCCTTAACATCTTTTATGTTCGTTAATTTATCATCGAACACTTCCGTGGATAATATTTTTTTGCCGGATATTTTCTTTTTTAGTTGTCGGCACAATGTTTCGACTTCGGGCAATTCAGGCATTCTTTCTCTCCCTTGCTATCAGGACACATCCATTTTCTGTTTCTACTGTTACTAAAAATAATTTTTTTTGCCTACTTCTTTTTTTGGTTTGACAAGTACAACATAAATCTTTATCAGTAAAATCAACTAAGAAATTTTAGGAGGCTTTATGGATTACACACAAATGACCGCTCCTTGCGGGCTGGATTGTTTTAATTGCGCCCTTTATCTGGCCAACGACAACGAAAAAATAAGAAAAGTTGTTGCCGAAAAAATTCAAATGCCATTTCAAGATACCGCCTGCAGTGGATGCAGATCGCAGGGCGGAATAATTTCCGCGCTCAAAAGGACTGAGCCCTGCCAGGTTTTTAAATGCATTCCCCAAAAGGGATTGAAGTTTTGTTTTGAATGTCCCGATTTTCCCTGCGACCACTTGCATCCTTACGCGGATATGGCTTCACAGCGTCCGCATAACACGAAAATTTTTAATTTATGTTTGATAAAAAAGATGGGAATTGAAAATTGGGCAAACAAAAAAGCGAAGAGCGTGAGAGAAACTTATTTTAGAGAAAAATTTCGTCTGTAAAAAAATTTCATTTAGTGAAAAAAAGTGTTGACAAATTTTTTTCTACGCGTACATTCAAATTATGGATTTTTATTTTTTTGCATATAAAATAATTTTACGACAGAAAAATTTCATCTGCAAAAAAAATGTTCATTTAATGAAAAAAAGTGTTGACAAATTTTTTTATTTGCTTACATTCAGTAATTAAAGTTTAATTTTTTTGAACGAAAAAAATTTTCATGGGAGGAAAACCTCCAGAAGGAGTAATCAAATGGAAAACGAGACCCTATTTAATGAGGAGGCCGAACCTCCTGGTCCAGCGACCGGTCTTGTTAAAGTTAAAAATGAAGTAATTGACTTTTTCTCGATAGACACAAAAACCAACCAGCCATACCCGGCTAAACAAAAGCCCGACAGGATTATATTCCCTTTTAAAGATTCAGCGCGATCGCGTCTTTTTCGTAAACGACATTATCCGGACATTACCCGTTTCGAATGGTTCGATTGGCATTGGCAGTTACGCAACGCGATAAGGGATGTCAACACATTATCGCAAATTCTAAACTTGTCCGATAATGAACGTCAGGCAATGATGCACCAT
>Ga0315276_10005863_pt1 | contig 11343 bp, 4 predicted proteins | sample YL17G05_0_MG_FD_204542 | JGI IMG/M metagenome (GOLD analysis project Ga0315276, IMG submission 204542) | Sediment microbial communities from Yellowstone Lake, YNP, Wyoming, USA - YL17G05_0 | ecosystem: Environmental > Aquatic > Freshwater > Lake > Sediment | place: USA: Wyoming | collected... | reverse complement strand
GGGAACTCGCCCTGGCGGGGTGCGTCGGGCAGATAGAGAAACCGCTCCTGCCGGACGAGCTGGTCCGGTGCGTGGAGCGTGTCATGAAAAAAGTCGCGGCATGAACGGATCCGGGGACGGGAGGGTGGGCGTGCGAACCCGGGCGAAGATGATGGTCCTCCTGGCCGCGGGGCTGCTGGGCGCGGGATTTCCGGAGGGGTCTCTCGCGCACGACGCGCACCGGCAAGGGCCGCCGCCGAAGGACAACGCGGTCTCTTCCGCCCCGCAGGCCCCCAAGGAAAAGATTCCCCGCCGCCTCGACGAGGCGGAGCAGCGGCGCTACTTCACCGACACGAAGCTGCTGGACCAGGACGGACGCGAGGTGCGCTTCTACACGGACGCGCTGCGGGGGAAGATCGTCCTCATCAGCTTCATCTACACCAACTGCACGGACATCTGCCCGATCCTGATGCACAACCTCTCCGACGTGCAGGATTCCCTCGGCGACCGGTTCGGGAAGGACATCTTTTTCGTCTCCATCAGCGTGGACCCGGAGGACGACACGCCGGAGGAGCTGAAGAAATACGCGGAGCGGTACAACGCGAAGTCCGGCTGGATCCTCCTCACGGGGAAGAAGAGCGATGTGGACGCGGTGATCAAGCGGTTCGGCGAGTTCAAGGAAGATTTCGAGGACCACTCGATGGTGTTCGTCCTCGGGGACGTGAAGAACGCACGCTGGTCGAAGATCCGCGGCGACCTCCCCCCGGAAGCCGTGCTGCCCCGGATCCGGGACCTCCTGGAGCGCAGGGAGGCCGAGGCCCGATAGAAGGGGTGCAACGGCGGTTGCTCCCCCCTTGTTGATAATGCCTTCCGATCCATTCAAGAAATCAGGTGAATCCGGCCGGGACCTCCCTCAATCCGCAAAAAAAGTTGCACCCCTCGCTCCCCTTCAACCCCTTCCTTGTCAGTTATAACCGCCCGATAATAAAAGAGAAATTAAATAACGGTGTTTTGGCCTGATGGTTGCAAGGAGGGAACCATTACCCGTTGCCTTTCGGCTGATAACTTCGGGAACCAACCGATCGCACAGGCAAGGAGGAAACGATATGAAGCAGCGGAGACTCTCCAACGGGATGTTCGGGATGTTCCTTTCGGGCCTCTCTCTCTTCGCCATCGTCGGTGCGTACCCGTCGGGGGACGCCGATGCGTTCGGCTGTGAACGCGAGGTTTCGGCCGACGTGGTGGTCATCGACCAGCCGCTGATGTTCAACCGCCTCGGTGCGGCCAACGTCAACGGGATGATCTTCGCCCTGCGGCGAGACGTGATCAACCAGCAAACGCTGTTGCCTCTCACCGCGGGGGGTGCGGCGGCGCCCGGCCAGGTCCAGCTTCGGCCGGACCGCAGGCCGCGGCCGCTCGTCCTCCGGGTCCGGCGGGGGGATTGCCTCACGGTGAACCTCGAGAACCTTCTGACCCCGGTACCGAACCCGAGGGATCCTGCCCTCGCCGCGGTGAATATCCCCGTCACGAATCTCCCGTTCGCCATTCCCCACGATGAGCAGCCCGCGGACCGGTTCGTCGGCTTCCACGCGGCGGGGATGCAGCTGGTCAGAGACATCAATGACGACGGCAGCATGGTCGGGAAGAACCCCGGCGCCTCCGGCAGCCTGATCGGAACGGGGCAGAGCACGTCGTACAAGTTGTACGCGGAGAAGGAAGGCGTGTTCCTCGCGACGAGCGAAGGCGTGCTGGTCGGCTCGGACGGCAACGAGGGCCACGTCTCCGACGGGCTCTTCGGGCAGGTCATCGTGGAGCCCACCGGCGCGGCGATCTACCGCGGCCAGGTCGTGGAGGAGGAGCTCCGGCTGGCGACCACGGGAACTACCGGCGACCTCCACCCGATCATCAACTACGAGGCGATCTACCCGACCGGTGGGACCGTCTGGGATAGCGAAGGCAAGGGCGGGCTCCCGGTCCTCAACATGATGAAATGTGCGAACGCCACCACCTGCGAGATCGTCCACTCGGAGATCAACGCGGTGATCGCCTACGGCCCGACCGGGGTGACGACCGCGGACGGCAGGTTCCCAGTGAGCACCTACCCGCTGGAGTCCGTCGGGAAACGGAATCCCACGGTCCCGAACCGGCTGGAGCCGTTCCGCGAATTCGCGTCGGTGTTCCACGACGAGACGGCGAACGCGCAGGCGTTCCCGTGCTTCTACAACAAGAACCCGTTCAGCCCGCAGTGCGGCGGGGTACCCGTTGTCGGAGGGGCCGACGTCCAGTTCGGCTACGTCCTCGAGGGCGTCAAGGACGCCTTCATGATCAATTACGGCTCCGGCGGGATCGGCTCGGAGATCATCGCGAACCGGCTGAACGTCGGGCCGATGCACGACTGCCTCGACTGCTCGTACGAGGAGTTCTTCCTCACCTCGTTCACCGTCGGCGACCCGGCGATGCTGGTGAACGTGCCGGCGAACTTCGGCCTCGAGTTCATCCGCCCGGGACAGGCGCCCCCGCCCGGGACGCAGGGGCCGAAGGCCACCTACGCGATCGGCGCGGAGGACCCGTCGAACATCCACCACAGCTACATCGGCGACTTCGCGAAGTTCCGAAACACCCACGCGGGGAAGGAGCAGCACGTATTCCACCTGCACAACCACCAGTGGCTGTTCAATCCCAACGACGACAACGGGAACTACCTCGACGCCCAGGGGATCGGGCCCGGCGTCGGGTACACGTATGAAATCAACTTCGGCGGGTCGGGGAACCGGAACAAGAGCACCGGGGACTCGATCTTCCACTGCCACTTCTACCCGCACTTCGCGCAGGGGATGTGGTACCACTGGCGGCACAACGACACGTTCAGCGCCGGGACGATCCTCGCGGCGACCGGGGCCGAGAACATAACCCGGGACGTGGACGGCTTCGCGACGGCCACCGGGTTCCACACCGCCCAGTGGGCGCTGGCGGACACGACCCCCGCGGCGGGCGCGCGCGCCTACCCGGACGGCGAGATCGCCGCCGGGACGCCGATCCCCGCGGTGGTTCCTTTGCCCGGGAAGCCGATGGCGCCGATGCCCGGCCGGGCGACGGTCGTGGTCAACCCGCTGTTCTCCCCCTTCAAGCCCACGGTGCCCGTGGGCAGCCTGGCGAAGGTCATCGACCGGAACATCCACCCCGGCTACCCGTTCTGGGTCGCCGGGATGGAGGACATCATCGGGCAGCGTCCGCCCACGCCTCCGCTGGACATGGTGAACCAGGCCCAGGCGACCGCGCTGAAGACGGCAAACCCGACGCTGTTCTCCGAACTCAACAACACGACCCAGGCCGACGGGTGGGATGGCGGCCTCCCCCGCCACGCATTGGGCGGGTACGCCGCGGGCGGCTCGGACAAGGTGGCAGACGGCGGGGCAAACGTTGTGTCCCCGAGGGACTTCAGCAAGAAGATCGGGAAGGCGAAGCCGACGTATTACGCGGAGGGCGGGACCGCCCTCGAGCGGGTGGCGATGGCGTACCACGCCCAGAAGTTCCACGACACCTACCTCCCCAGCGGGACGGCGGCGACGAGTACGGCCGGCTTCCGCACCAACGGCGGCGGCGGGCCCGTGGTGGGCGCGCCGTTCCACAACCCGTGCATGGACGACGACGGCACAGTCCTGAAAACGGGCATCACCGGGAACTTCTTCAGCGGGGAGAGCGCCACCACGAACCCGAAGAACACTCACGGCTCCAGCGTCTTCAACAGCGACAACCCCCGGATCTACAAGGGGACGTTCCTCCAGTTCGACGCGGTCTTCAACAAGGTCGGGTACCACTTCCCGCAGGAGCGGATCGTCGCCCTGTGGCAGGACGCGGGGCCGGTCATCGCCAAGCAGAAGGCCCCCGAGCCGATGGTGTTCCGGTTCAACACCTTCGACTGCATGGTGTACCACAACAGCAACCTGGTGCCCGAGAACTACGAGATGGACGACTACCAGGTCCGCACGCCGACCGACATCATCGCGCAGCACATCCACCTGCCGAAGTGGGACCTGACCACGACGGACGGCGCGGCGAACGGGTGGAACTACGAGGACGGGGTGCTCTCCCCCGGCGTGGTGCGGGAGCGGATCGCGGCGATCAACAGGTACAACGCACCTTTAGCGCCGGCGGAAAGGATTACCCGGGATGTCGAAAATAACGCGGTCGTGACTTCGGCGGGAAAGACTCTTGACGGCACGTTGGGTGGGGTCCTCGTGGCGGAACCGCACCCGTACTTCGGGAAGGTCGCCACGACGCTGGGCGGCCGGTTCCCGGAGGAGTGGAAAGGCGCCCGGACGATCCACGAGCGGTGGTTCGCCGACCCGGTGGTCAACACGGCCGGCGTGGACCGCGGCCTGGGGATCATCTTCACCCATGACCATTACGGCCCCTCCTCGCACCAGCAGATCGGGCTGTACGCCACGGCCCTGACGGAGCCTGCCGGCTCCCTGTGGAAGCAGAACGAGACCGGGGTGCAGCTGGCGTGCACCAACCCGGCGAACCGGCCGACGGCGGTCCCGAACGTTGCCAATCTGGCGGAGATCACCACGCCGTGCCGGTGGGACGGCGGCCCAACGAGCTGGCAGGCGCAGATCATCCCTCCGACGAGCGCCACGGGCGGCAGCACCGTGCAGTCGGAAACCCTCAAGCCGTTCCGCGAGTTCTACATGGAGTACAGCGACTTCCAGCACGCCTACGAGGCGGGCGTCTACGTGGGCGCCGGCCAGGACGGCCTGCCGCTGGTAGGCACGGGTCCGGGCGAGCCTGTCCGGGTCGCCAACGCCGGGAACCCGCAGTTCCAGGGGCTCGGCAACAACCCGGCGGACGCCTTCCGGTTCGCCATCAACCCGCCGCTCCGGGAGCAGATCAACCCGGTGTTCCCGGAACTCGTCGTCGAGCTCGCCTCCGACCCGCTCCGCTGCCCCAACGGCCGGCCCTGCCCGCAGGCCATCAGCGTGCAGGACCCCGGGATACTCGTCGTGAACTACCGGAACGAGCCCGTCGGGCTGCGCATCTTCGACCCGGCCAAGATCGGCCCGGACGCGAAGCCCGGGATGCAGGCGGACGGACAGCGGGGCGACCTGGCGTTCGCCCTCCAGTCCCGTACGGACCGCGCCATCGCGGCGATGAACGTGCAACCCGCGGCGGGCGCCAACATCAACGGCACCTTCTTCCCGCCGCCCATCAACGACCGGAATCGCGGCATCGGGGCGGGCGACCCGTTCACCCCGATGATGCGGGCCTTCGCCGGGGACCTGATCCGGGTCAAGATGCAGGCCGGGGGCCACGAGGAGGAGCACAACGCCACCCTCCTCGGCCTGAAGTGGCTGCAGAGCGGCTCCGGACACGGCAAGTCCCCCAACTCCGGGTGGCGCAACGCCCAGGCGGGCGGCATCTCGGAGCAGTTCACCCTGACCACGCCGGCGCTCCCGTCCCTTGCCAAGAACAACGGCAAGACCGACTACACGTACAGCATGGACGCCGGCAACGACGGCTGGTGGAGCGGGATGTGGGGAATCCTGCGGACGTACTCCTCCAACCCGAACAACCTCGCGGCCCTGCCGACATCGAAGCCCGACTCCACCATCACGAACGCGGCCAGCTTCGCCGGTACGTGCCCGTTGATCCCGGGAACCAAAAATATCGCGAACCTCCGGGCCTACGACATCTCCGCGGTCCTGGCGAACAGCGCCCTGAACAAGCCGGCCACGGTGACGATCCCGAACAACGTGAACCCCATAACCAACGTCGGCGGGCCGTTGAACACGGCCGGCGGAACGCTGGTCTACAACCACCGCGACACCACCGTATCCGGTCCCGACCCGCTCGGGGCCATCGTCACCCACCAGGGGCCGATCCACGACCCGACGGCCATCCTCTACGTCCGCACTTCGGACCTGGACGCGGCCGGTAAGCTCAAGGCGGGCGCCCCGGTGGAGCCGCTCGTCCTCCGGGCAAAAGCGGGCGAATGCATCCAGGTGACCCTGCGCAACAAGCTGCCCGCGCTGGCGAACGTCAACATCGGCACGGCGTTGGCTCCGGTCATCGTCCAGAACTCCACCGCTCCGGACCTTCCGACCTACTCCACGATCCAGGGAGTGGTCAAGAGGGACCGGCTCGGCGCGGTGGGATCGACGCGGTTCGACTTCAACCTCTTCCGGCCGTCGAGCTGGGTCAGCCTCACCCCCGGGCTCGCGGACGTCGACCCGGTGGACGATCAGGGCACCCTGGTCGGCACCAACCAGGCGAACAACCTCGTGGCCCCCGGCGGCAACAAGACCTATCGGTGGTACGCGGGCGACATCCGTCTCGTGGACAGCGGGGCCACCTCGTTCAACCTCGTGGCGACGCCGGTCGAGTTCGGCGGGGCGAACCTGATGCCCGCCGACAAGGTCAAGCAGGGCGCCAAGTCGCTGGTGGGCGCACTGGTGGTGGAGCCCGCGGGCTCGACATGGACCGACAACACCCCGGTGTTCGACCACCAGACCGGCAGCGGGACCCGGGCGAGCCGGGCGCAGGTCACGGTCACGTCCACCCCGGGTCCGGCGGGGAGCGGCGGGACGTTCCGCGACTTCTCCCTGGTCCTCACCAAGGGGCAGACGCACTACTACAGGGACAGCAGCCCCGTCGAGCACTTGAACGGGGAGGGCGTCGGAATCCCCGAGGACAGCCAGGAGGCGAGCGGGTTCGCGCTCAACTACGGCATCGAGCCGATCTGGTTCCGGTTCGGCATCCTGCCGCAGTCGCAGTTCGGGAACGCGGGGACCCCGAACAGTTACGGTTCGATCCCCAACGCCCACGAAGGATACAGCAACCTCCTGGTCACCGGAGGGGTTGCCCCGACGTGCGACGCAAACAACGTGTGCACGGGCGACCCGGCGACGCCGGTGTTCCAGGCGAACGCCGGGCAGCCGGCCCGGATCCACATCACCAACCCGCACGGGACGACCCGGGGCTCCTCCTTCGCCCTCCACGGGCACTTGTGGCAGCGCTCCCCGTACGTCTGCCCGGGCGAGAGCCGGGACACGCTCACCGGCAACTGCAAAATGGACACCGTCGGCTCCAGGGCCCTCGGCAACAACCTGACTTCCTTCTATCAAGGAGGGCAGGAGAGCTGGAACGCCCCGAGCCACTTCGACATCGTCCTCCCGAGCGCGGGCGGCGGGAACAACGTGCAGGGCGACTACCTGTTCCGCGACAAGGCATCGATGGGGAGCGCCGGCGGAATCTGGGGGATCATGCGGGTGCAGTAAGACCGGAAATGTCAACCTTTCACCGGGCCTCTCGCAGGCCCGACGCGGGTGCGGTCCTTACCGGGGCCGCACCCGCTTTCCTTTGTGCCGGCAGGGTCATCGTATAGAATCGTAAGGAGTCCATCACCCCCGGAGGTCTCACCGTGACGAAGAGATCGTTCCCCCCCGTCGGGATCCTCGCCTGCGCCGGCCTGCTGCTCCTCTCCCTCCCCGTTCCCGCCGCCCGGGCGGCGGGGGACAACACCCAGCGGGCCGTCCGCGAGGGGATGGCGCTGGAGTTCTCCCTCGCGCCGGTGGAGAAGAAGGTGCGGGGTCCCGGCGTCGCGGAGGGGGATTTCGTCGAGGTCCGGTTCAAGGTGACCGACGAGGCCACCGGGAAGCCGGTGCGGTCCCTCCGGCCGGGGGCGTGGATGGACATCGACAAGCCCCTGGAGCAGAAGGAGAAGGCCGGTCTGGACTGCCGGCAGAAGGTGTCCCTCTACCTGCAGGGGATCGTCGGGATCCGGCCGATGATCGACCTGAACGGCTACTACCTCCTGCTGATGAACCGGGAGCCGAACATCTACGTCATCGACCCGTTCGTGGGGATCTCGGGGAAGACGAACCTCTTCGGGTCCGTCGCGCTGCGCGAGCCCGGCGCCGACTGGGCGAAGGACCGGGACGAGAGGAGGCTCTACGTCACCCTGCCGAAATCCGGCAAGGTGGCGGCCATCGCCGCCGACACGTTCAAGGTGCTGGCGGAAGTGGACGCCGGTGAGAACCCGGTGCGGATCGCCGTGCAGCCGGACGGCGCCCTCATATGGGTGGGGAACGACGGGAAGGACGGCGGCGAGGGGGGGGTGACCGCGATCGACGCGGCGACGCTGAAAGCCGTCGCCACGATCCCGACCGGGAGGGGGCACCACGAGCTGGCGTTCTCCCCGGACAGCCGGTTCGCCTACGCGACGAACCGCGGGAGCGGGACGGTGTCCGTGATCGACGTCCGGGAGCGCAGGAAGGTGAAGGACGTCCCGGCCGGGAAACTCCCCATCTCCCTCGACTACTCCGCGATCGCCGGGGCGCTCTACGTGGCCGACGGGGAGGGGGGGGTGGTGTACGCCGTGGACGGGAAGAGCCACGAGGTGACGGGGAAGGTCCAGGCGAAGCCGGGGCTGGGCCCGATGCGCTTCACGCCGGACGGCCGGTGGGGGCTGGTCCTCAACTCCCGGGAAGACGCCGTCCACATCCTGGACGCCTCCTCGAACCGGGTCGCGCACACCGTGGCCGTCGGGAAGGAGCCGTTCCAGATGGTCCTCTCCCGCTCCTTCGCCCACGTCCGGTGCCTCGGTTCGGAGCGGGTCTTCATGGTCAACCTGATCGAGCTCGGCAAGGAGACCCCCCCGCCGGTCACCAACTACCCCGTCGGCGCGGAAGCCCCGAACGCCGTCCCGGACCTCGGGCTCGCCCGGGGGATCGCCAACGCGACGGGAGAGTCCGAGGTCCTCGTGGTGAACCCGGCGAACCGGGCGACGTACTTCTACATGGAGGGGATGAACGCCCCCTCCGGGACGTTCCAGTCCTTCGGGCAGAACCCCCTGGGCGTCGACACGGTGAACCGGGGCCTGCGGGAGACGGAGCCCGGGGTCTACACGACCCGCCTCCGGATGCCGGTCTCCGGGGTCTACGACGTGGCGTTCTTCCTGGACTCCCCGAAGATCGTCCAATGTTTCAGCGCCTCGGTGGAGGCGGACCCGGCGGCCCCGAAGGGACCCGCCTACGGCCTCGAGTTCCTCGGGAAGGACCGGGAGGTCCCGGCGGGGGACAACGTGGCGGTCCGGTTCCGCCTGACGGACATGCGGACCGGCAAGGGGCTTTCGGGCGTGAAGGACGTCACGGTGATCTATTTCCGGACCCCCTCGTACGACCGGAGGCAGACCCTCGCCCGCGAGTTGGGGGACGGGGAGTACGAGGTGGGCCTGAAACTCCCGGTTCCGGGCGCCTACTACGTGTACGTCACCGTGCCGTCCATGAGGATCGGCTTCCAGTACTTCGTCCACCTCTCCCTCATGGCGAAGGGGAAGGAGGCGGCGCCCGCAGGGGCCGTGCCCGGGGAGAAGGGGACGAAGGAGCCGAAGTGACGGCCCGCCGGGCGACCCGGGCCGGAGCGGCCCTCCTCCTGCTCCTCGCGGTCGCCGCCGGGGCGGCGGCGGAGGGGCTGACCGAGGCGCAGGTGCGCGGGAAGCGGATTTACATGGAGGGGAAGGGGCGGGGGAAGATCTCCGCATACCTCGCCGGGCCGGGGATCAGCGCCCCCGGCAAAGGTTTTCCCTGCGTCAACTGCCACCTCGCGGGCGGGGCGGGCCAGTCGGAAGGGGGGATCCAGTCCGCGGACATCGGCTGGTTCAACCTGACGAAGGAGTACGCCGGCAAGCGCCCGACGGGCCGCGTCCACCCCGCCTACACGACCGAGACGTTCCTGGCGGCGGTGACGAAAGGGGTCGACCCCGCCGGCAACCCGCTGGACCCTGCCCACCCCCGGTACACGATGTCCCGGAACGACCTCCTAGACCTCGCCGCCTACGTCCAGGCGATGGGTTCCGAGCCCGTGCCGGGCGTGACGGACGACGCCGTCCGGGTGGGGATCCTCTACCCGTCGAAGGGCCCCCTCGCGGAGGCGTCCGGCGAGGTGCGCGCGCTCCTTACGGGCGCGTTCCGGGAGACGAACGCGGCGGGCGGGATCTTCAACCGCCGGCTGGAACTCGTGGAGATCCCGTTCGACCCTTCCGCGGCCGGGAGCGCCCTCGCGGCGGCGCGGTCGGCGGTGGGGAAGGACGACGTGTTCTGCTTCCTGGGGAACGTCGGGATCTCCATGGACGACGAGGCGGCGCGGTACCTCGCCTCGGCGCGGGTGCCCGTCTTCGTGCCGCTCCTCGCCGCGCCGGAAGGGGGGTACGGCGCGGACCGGTACACGTTCCACGTGCTGGCGAGCGTCCGGGAACAGGCGCGCGTGATGGTGGATTTCCTCGCCGGTTCCATGAAGGCCCCCGCGAACCGGCTGGGGCTGCTGTTCGCGAAGGACCCGTCCGGGGAGAAAGGCGCGGAGGGGGCGCGGGAGCAGGCGGGGAAGCGCGGCCTCCCCGTTACGGCGGAGGTCGCGTTCGCGCCGGGAGCCCTCGACGCGGCCGGCGCGGCGCGGCGGATGCGGGATGGGAAGGTCGACGCGGTCCTGTACTTCGGCGGCCCCGCGGAGGCGCTCGCGTACGCGCGGGAGGCGGCGGCCCCGGACGACGGGGTCCTGTTCCTCGCCCCGGCCCCGATGGTGGGAGACGCCCTCCTGTCCGCCCCGCGGGAGTTCCGCGGCCGGGTCTTCCTCGCGGCGCCGCTCGCCCCGCCCGACCCGGGGGCGCGGCAGACGGCGGACCTCTCCCGCATCCGGGAGAAATATTCCGTCGGCGACCGGCACCGCTCCTTCCAGCTCCTCGCCTACGCCGGCGTGATCCTGCTGGAGGAGGGGCTGAAGCGCTCGGGGAGGGGGGTCACCCGGGAAAAGCTCGTCGGCTCGCTGGGGAACGTCTGGCAGCTCCCCACCGGCGTCACCCCGCCCCTGACGTACAGCGCGAACCGCCGCGCGGGCGCGGCGGGGGCGGCGATCCTCCGTGTGGACCCGGCCACCGGGCAGTACGTGGCGGCCGCCGGGTGGCGCGAGCCGCAATGAGGTTTGCGGCATCTAACGGACGGCGGGGAAGTGAAATTTCCGGGGAAGAGGGGGTGATCGCGGTGCATCGGTGGAAGAAGGGCACGGCTGCGGTTTGCTTCGTCGGTGTTCTCCTGGCCGGCCTGCCGTGGGCGGCGTTCCCGGAAACCGGGGGGAAGGCGGCAAAGGAGGAGAAGGTGGAGGCCCGCCCGGTGCAGGTGACGCTGCACGACCTGCCGCTGCTCGACCAGGACGGGAAGACGGTCCGGTTCCGGACCGACGTCGTCGGGGACCGGGTCGTGGTGATCGACACCTTCTTCACCACGTGCACCCTCATCTGCCCCATCCTCGGCGCCATCTTCGCCGACCTGCAGGACCAGCTGGGCGACCGGCTCGGCCGGGACGTGCGGCTGA